>Ga0256407_10000020_pt1 | contig 372516 bp, 294 predicted proteins | sample RumenRJG_04DNA_FD_193489 | JGI IMG/M metagenome (GOLD analysis project Ga0256407, IMG submission 193489) | Bovine rumen microbial communities from Lethbridge, Alberta, Canada - RJG_04 | ecosystem: Host-associated > Mammals > Digestive system > Stomach > Rumen | place: Canada: Alberta... | reverse complement strand
TGCCGGCTTTCGCACCACCCGCGACAGCGTGACGGGAGCCTTGGACAAGGGCAAGCATCTTGCCATCCGCAGGCATACCATGCGCTTCACTTTCAAGCGCTGCAAAAAACTCACCCAGCTGTTCGGCCGGGTACTGAGCGTCGCCATGCAGGCACGCGATGTACTTCGCGCCCGATTCCAGGCCAGCAGCAATTCCGCGCTTGACGACTGCGCCGTAACCGCTATTCTTCTCGAAGCACTCGTAATGCAGACGGTCCGCGCAAGCCTTCCCCGCGACAAACGTATCATACGCCCCGCGGGTATCGTCCTTAGAGCCGTCGTCAATCACAAGCACTTGGGCGCGTTCCATGACTGCGGGCGCAATACGTCCCAGCACATCTGCAAGAGTCTGCGAGACGTTATAGGCGGGAACAAAGATAAAGTAATCAGGACGCATCAATAATCAACTCAGGATGACGCGCCGGTGTCGTAGTGCTTCACGAACCAGGAGAGCGATTCTTCGAGAGCAACTTCGAGCGGAAAGCGCGCCTTGAAGCCTAGCAAGCGCTGCGCCTTCGCGACCGAGGGCATGCGACGCATCGAATCGTCGTAACCCGCGCCGTAATATTCCACGCCCGAAACCACCTGCGGTTCCGGCAGCGTCGAGACATCGACCCCGCGCACCTTCGCAAAAATCGAACGCATCTTGCCGGCAAGTTCGGCAATCGTGACTTCGTTCTCCGAGTTACCGACGTTGAACGCCTGCGAAAGCACGCCCGGGGCCGTTCCAGAGCCAGCGGCAAAAAGCGCGAACAAGAAGTCTACCGCATCATGTACGCTGGTAAAGCAGCGCTTAGCCTTGCCGCCGTTCACGAGCTTCAAGGGTTCGCCCCGCAACAGGGCCGTCGAAAAGTTCGCGAGCACCCGCGGGATTCCCTCGCCGTCCACGCCCGGCATAAAGTCCATGTACGGTCCGACAAAATTGAACGGGCGGACAACCGTCCACTTGAGATCCGGCAATCCTGCGATAAAGCGTTCCGCCAGGAGTTTCGCGGTCGCATAGCTCCAGCGGCTCGCGGTAACGGGCCCGAACACGGCTGGCGTCGAATCTTCTTCCAGTTCACCGGAATCCGGCGCCGTACGTCCGTAAATTTCGGAAGTCGAAAAATGGACAAGCCACGAGCCGCTCTTCGCGCAGGCCGTGGCCAAAGCCGCAGGATGGTCGTAGTTGCTACGGATAACCTCGCACGCCTCCCCCATGTAGCGGCTCGGCGTGCAGATGGCCGCCAAGTTCACCACCAGCGGGAACTGCGCGATGCGCTCCACGACAACAGGTTCGGCAAGATCGGCACACAGGAACTCGCACCGTTCGTCATTCAGGCGGTGCTGCAGCCTGTAGAAATCGAGATCCACGCCAAATACGCGCCAGCGGGTACGTTCCAGCACGGCGTCGAGCAGATGGCTACCGATAAAACCACCGCAGCCTACGATGGCCACAGTGATACTATTGTCGTCGAAACGGAGGTTCATTACTCCTTGACCTTGAAGGTCCCAGAATTGGCGCCCTTGTTCTGGCGTTCGTACGGAATCACGCGGATAATAGCCTCGTCCGACGGTTCGGCATAGTCATCCGAAAGCACGACCTTCTGCTCGTAGCAGGTCTTTCCGTCCGGAGATTCCGGACCAACGGAGCCCTTGAACATGTCCATGCCGGAGTCAGCTTCATCCACCTTGAAGGCGAAGCGGTAACCGGAACCCTGAACGTCGGAACCGTAAATAACGGTGATGGTGTCACCCATCTTGAATTCTTCGCCGCCAGCAGGATACAGAACCTTCACGCCACCGCTCACAGTACAATCATATTTGGCGGAGCCGTCATCGGAAGATTTCGGCTTGTCCGTGGAAGACGAAGACGTCGTTTCCTTTGCGGAAGAACCGGTTTCGTCGGCCGGACCGGAAGAAGAACTGTCGTCACCGCAAGCCATCAAGGCAAAAGATGCGGCAAGAAACATAGCGCTATAGAACTTCATAGGTAACCCCTTTATAGTTTTACACTCTCCAATATACAAATTTCATGATTACAAGCCCCCAAAAATCAAGGGGACTGGACCACATAGGGACGTGCATCGGCAATTCCAACGCCCTTGACGCAGCGGATGTACGATGCGGCACGCTTTTTGGAACCGCCCTCGTTAAAACCGTTCGTGTCTGTATTTTTGATCCGCCATAAATTGTTGCTGGAAGGGCTCCTGTCATCTACAATGGCATCAACCATTCCCGTAACAAGGATGGTCGTTTCCTGTCCGACGCCCTTATATTCGCCATTTTCGGTACGGTAACCACCCGGCATAGCCGAGAATCCCGTTTTATTGTTGTGCTCCGTCATTTTCAGGTTATCCCAGATATTCGCATCTCGCGCCACATATATCCAGTCATAACTGACTAATGGAGACGAGTATTGCCATATATTGGAAAATTCTTCCGCCGTAGAGACATGCCAGCCTTCTGGACAAAGGCCCTGATACCACTCCATCCGCTTCAGCGCGCTATCGTTGTACGCTTCAGGCAGATTCAATGCGCCCGCCCAATCATAAAGGCGTCCAAACTTGTCGCAATACATTTCGTCGTTATTGTAGCACCAGGAATGCCCAGCAAGGTTCGGATACTTGACGGAATCGGCATAGTTCAGATTTTTCGCAAACCAGACGTTCATGCCGATTGTGACCGTCGGGTAAACCGTTCCGTCACGCGGATCGGTAAACGAGCCCTCGATTGGCATTTCTGCCGGCATCACATAATCCGAAACTTCGGGGTAGCTTACGGGTTCGTCGGAACAGGTTCCCGAATAACAATAAATGTACTTGGACAACTCGTCAATGTAATGCGTTCTTCTTCCCTGGCAATAACGTTCCGTATCATAACACCCGGCTTTTTTCAATGAATCCAATGTCGGGAACGTATCCGCCTTCGCCATACTGGACGAATCAGAATAGTCATACCTTCTGAATTTCGTAATCTTAGCCGTATCGGACAAGGTAACGAGAGAATCTACCTCGAAACATTCGTTTATCTCGGTTTTGTATCCAATGGGAACCTTTATATAATGGATATCTTCTGCAACAGGCTTAAGGAAAATCACATGAAAGTCAGCAACCCCAGGAGTTTCGCTTTCTCTGTCCGAATAAAGGTTCATATCTTTGAGTTCAAGGTTTACGTTGAACCACCCTTTTTCGCTAACACTATCCGTCAGATACACATAACTCGTAGTCACCGAAAATCCGCAAGATCGGCCTTCTTTCATTCCGGAAAAATTATAGAACGAATACACGTAGACATCATTTGTCTGGGCGATATCCGTCTTGAAACGCACTTGAAGAGAATGCTGCCCATCTACACGATTGTAGCAGATTTTATCGATATAAAACAACGTATCTTTCTTGGACCAGGCACTACTTGAACTGCTGGACATTTTTCCCCCAGAACTCAGCGCTCCCGAGGACAGGTCCGTACCATCGGCACTGGAATCAACATCGGCCCCCTGTTCCAGCTCATCAAACGAAGAACTCCCGCTGTCGCCGCATGCGGCAAGCAGGACCATCAGGAAAAACAAAAAATATGCTATCTTGTTAAGCATTGGCCTAATCCTCCTATATTCTTTCACAAATATAAAAAAAGGAATCCCTATGAAAATTCTTGCACTCCTGGCTGATGGTTTCGAAGAAACTGAATTCGTCGTCCCGTTCGACCTGTGGCAGCGCGGAGGCTGCGAAATCGTCACGGCATCCATCAAGAACTCCACGGATGTCACCGGAGCGCACGGACTCCCGGTCCAGGCAAGCACAACGCTAGGCCAGGCAAACCTCGCCGACTTCGACGGGATTTTCTTGCCCGGTGGCGGGCCCGGCGTAAAGAACCTCGCCGCATCCGACGATGTCGAGAAGGCCGTATGCGCCATGAACGATGCGGACAAGTGGATTTTCGCCATCTGTGCCGCACCGCTCGTTCTTTCGAAGGCCGGGCTCCTCATTGACCGCCGCTGCACATGCTTCCCCGGCCGTGAAGGGGAGCTTGTATGCCGAGAATTTTCGGAAGACCGGGTGGTTGTCGACGGGAACATCATCACGAGCCGTGGCGCCGGAACCGCCGAGGAATTCGCTCTTGCGACTCTCGCCAGCATGACCGACACCGAAACGGCAGACCGCATCCGCAAGCAGGTCGTTGCAAGGTAGAATTAATTTCTACATTTGGGCCATGAATTTCAAGGATAGAATCATCCGGGCGACCGGCCAAAAGACTCCGTTCCGTGTTATCGCCGTCGACCTGACCTCCACCATGAACGAAATCGGAGCCTACCACGGCGCGAAGGGCTACGCCCTCAAGCTGTTGGCAGAGAACTCCATCGCAAGCATTTTCCTGAGCGCCTCGCTCAAGTTCCCGGGAACCGTGACGTTCTCCACCACGTTCGGCGGTGAAATCACGAAGATCCAGTCCGACTCGACCCCGATGGGACTCGTACGCGCGATGATTCCGCAGGACGAGCTCCAGGCCATCGGCGCCAACGAACCGGCGCTCGTGCCGCAAAACATCAGCGTCATCAAGCTCGACGAGCACGGCAAGCGCATCCACGAAAGCATCATCGAGGCGGCCTCCGTATCGATGGGCCAGAACCTCGCCTACTACCTGCTGCAATCCGAGCAGACACGCTCCGCGGTGGGCATCGAAGCACGCTTTAACGCCCAGGACCCGAGCAAGCTCGACTATGCCGCCGGATTCTACGTGGAAGCGTTCCCCGACCTCGAAGAAAAGGACATCGCCATCCTCGAGCAGATCGTGCTGAACCTCCCGAAATTCCCCGAGCTGTACAAGTCCGAAGGCTTTGACCTCGACGAACTCCTGGACCAGCTACGTGGGCCCTACGACATCGACATCGTCCGAGAAATCGACCCGAAGGCCTACTGCCCCTGCAGCCACGAGCGCATGGTGGCAACGCTTGCCACGCTCAAGACGGCCGACCTCAAAGACCTCATGAAAGAAGGCAGGGACTTGGAAGTCATCTGCGACTTCTGCCGCACCAAATACACAATCACCGTAAATGATTTAAAAACAATCATAGACGAGAGACGAGAGACGAGAGACGAGAGAAACTAGTCTTCTCCTAGCCACTAACCACTGATTACTAATTATGTTTACTAAGCAATGCGTTGTTACCCTGGACCTTGAAGGGGTCCTAGCCCCCGAAATCTGGATTGCCGTCGCCGAAAAGACGGGCATCAAGGACCTGCGCCTTACCACACGCGACATCCCCGACTACGACGTGCTCATGAAGGGCCGCATCGCGATTCTCGACCGCGAAAACATCAAGCTCTCGGACATCCAGAACGTGATTGCAAACCTCGGCTTGCTCGACGGCGCCCGCGACTTTATGGACCAGCTCCGCGACGAAGCCCAGGTGATTATTCTTTCGGACACGTTCCAGGAATTCGCCTACCCCATCATGAAGAATCTCGGATTCCCGACGATCTTCTGCCACAATCTGGAAGTCGAAAACGACATGATCAAGGGTTACCACCTGCGCCTCACCGACCAGAAAACGAAGGTCGTGAAGCACCTGCAGGACCTGAACTTCAAGGTGTTCGCCTCGGGCGATTCCTTCAACGACACGGGCATGCTCAAGCAGGCCGACAAGGGCTGCTTCTTCTGCGCACCGGACTCCATCGTGGCCCAGTTCCCGCAGCTCGAAGCCACCAAGACCTATGGCGAACTCCTCGAGAAGTTCCATAACTTCCAGGCGATGCTGTAGAACAGTCCAACATCCTTAAAACAAGTGAAGGACCGGCTCGCGCCGGTCCTTCTGCCTATAACCCATTTCGAGGAGTTTAGTTGAGTTTAGGCGTTTCCCAATCAATCCACTCAGACTTGCTAAAGTTGATGGTCTGAGTATTCTTGGAGTAGTCAATCTTACCCGTATTGGCGTCCTTGCCGAGCAGGAACTTGTTCATGAAGTCCTTCACTTCGTCAAATTGGCCGTTCGGGAGCTGGCAGTGACCGTGGCCGCCTTCCTGACTGTAGGTGTAGTTTTCCGTCACGCCGAGAGCCTTGTAGGTTTCGAGAGAAGCCTGGCCGCAGTAGTTCGACGGCACTTCGCCAAGCCATTCCTGGCCAGCGTTATCGATGATGAGGAGCGCACGCGGTGCAACCATGCTCACGAGCATGTGCTGGTCGAACGGGAGCGTATTTTCCTTGCCGTCATAGTTCTTGAAGGAGGAAATCATCCACTTGCCTTCGGTACCGGCGCTGTTCAGGCCCTGCACGAACTGCTTACCCTTCTGCCTGTTGACCTGGGCACCGACGCGCCAGAGGGAGGCGCCACCGGAACCGGATTCCTGCGGGATGGTAAGGGCGATACGTTCGTCGAATGCGCCGACCGCAAGCGTGCCCTTGCCCCAGCGAGAGCAACCCGTCATGGCGAGATGGTGCACATCGATACCGGCTTCAGGAGTCTTTTCGAGAGCGTCGATGATACGGCTGACCCCCCAGGCCCATGCGATGATGGTACCCTGGCCACCATTGTAGAGCTGGAAGAACATGCCGCCACCGCTTTCAGGAGCGACATCGTCCGGGTTGAAGGTAATCATGGCGATATCGAGGCCGTTGGTAGAATTGCCGAGGCTTCCGCAGCCGCCGCCCATCATGCCGCCGCCAAACCCGATGAGGGCCGGCTTCGGTTTGTCCTTGGTACCCGCGTTGCTGATCTTCACGGAGAACGAGCCGGATTTGCCCTTGTCGGTCACCTTGATAGTGAGCTTTCCGCCGGAGTAAGAGCCTTCGACCTTTTCAGGATTACGCGGTTTCTCGCCGAACATGAGCTTTTCGTACATCGCGCCGATTTCTTCGCGGCGGCACTTCCATTCCGCCTTCGTAGAAATCCTCTTGCCGTCAAGGCCCATGAACGGGTCCGGGAGTTTTGCGTTGTTTACGCTAGTGGGAATATTGCCGATCTGGCATTCGCTGCGGTGGTCTTCCACAAAGTCGGCGGAAGGCTGAACCGGTCCGACATCGACGCTGCTGCTAGACTCCAGGGCGACTTCGGAACTGGAGCTGCTCCTGTGATGTCCGCTAGACGACGACCTGACTCTCGAGCTCGAACTTCTCCCGATATGTCCACTGGAAACCGGGACGATTTCCGAACTCGAGCTGCCCGCGACGATGCCGCTGGAAACAGGAAGATCGACTGCACCCGAACTCTCCGGCGGAAGCGTAGCGGAACTGGCCGGCAGGCCGTCCGTAGAGCTCCACGGAAGCGATTCGGAACTCATTTCGGATCCGCCCTGATTCGCTCTGTCGATAGAATCCTGGAGAGCCTTGTTGGCCGAGTCGGCATCGAAATTGCCGTACTGTTCCTGGAGACATTCTTCTGTTTGACACTCTGTGGAAGCGGTAGTTTCACCGCCACACGCCCATATACCGAAGGCGATGCCCGCCATCGGCACAATATATTTCATCGATTTCATAACCAACCCCTGTATAGTTGCCGTGAATTCGGCATCCAATAGGTATAATAAAAAATAGTTCTTCTTTGGAATATTTTGACCTAGAGAGTAAGTTTTCGTTGTGATTTTTTACAACAATCGCGGAAGGTAAATCTTTTTATATCTTTATTTTTGGATTATTTCTGCAAATTCGCGCCATTTAAGGCCAATTTATATAATAAATTATAGCTGATGGAAACGCTCAATCTTACAACAAACGAGGAGCACATCGTAAGCGTGCTCCTGAAAAAGAATCCCAAGCTGGACGAAGGGATTCTTAAGAGAGCTGTTGCCTTTATCGCCGATGCACATGACGGACAATACCGCAAGAGCGGCATGCCCTATACCGAGCACCCCTACGAAGTCGCCAAGATCCTGGCCGACCTGAAGCAGGACCAGGCAACCGTGCTCGCCGGACTGCTCCACGACGTCGTGGAAGACACTCCGCATACCCTCAAGGAGATTTCCGAGAAATTCGGAGAGGACACCGCCTTCATGGTGGACGCGGTCACGAAGATTACCGCCGTCCAAGAGGCGAGCAAGACCGCACAAAAGGCCGGTACCTACCGCAAGCTCATTACCGCCATGGCCAAAGACCCGCGGGTCATCATGATCAAGATTGCCGACCGCATCCACAACATGCGCACCATGCAATACATGAGGCCCGAGAAGTGCAAGCAGATTGCCCAGGAAACGCTCGACATTTACGTCCCCCTCACCCACCGATTCGGCTTGTACAAGCTCAAGACGGAACTCGAGGACCTCAGTTTCAAGTACGTGAACCCGGTCGAGTACCAGAAGCTCGTGGACGCCCTCATCGAGGGAAAGGACAAACGCGAAAAATACGTGCAGTCCGTCATAGGCCCGCTCCAAATCAAGATGGCTCTCGAAGACTTCGACTGCACCATCCAAGGGCGCACCAAGAACATCTACAGCATCTACAACAAGATGCTCAGCCGAGACTGCCAGTTCGAGGACATTTTCGATATCTTCGCCATCCGCATCATCGTGGAGACGATTCCCGAATGCTACCTGGCGCTCGGCTACGTCCACAACCTGTGGACGCCGCTCCAGAGCCGCTTCAAAGACTACATCGCCACCCCCAAGCCGAACCTGTACCAGAGCATCCACACCACGGTCATCGGTCCCGAGAACAAGATGGTGGAAGTCCAGATTCGTACCAAGGACATGGACCTGACCGCCGAGAAGGGATTCGCCGCGCACTGGGCCTACAAGATGGAAACCCAGCACGAGGGCGAGGAACTCGCATGGCTCGACCACATGGTCAAGTTGCAGTCCGAAATCTCGGACTCCAAGGAATACCTTGACTTCTTGAAGGTGGACCTCAAGCCCGAGGGCATGACTGTATTTACGCCGAAGGGTGCCTCCATCGAACTGCCCGAAGGGGCTATCGTGCTCGACTTCGCCTTCGCCGTCCACACCGAGCTCGGGCTGCACTGCATTGGCGCCCGCATCAACGAAGAAGTGGTGAGCCTCGACAAGCCCATCCAGCACGGCGCGACCATCCAGATCTTGAAGAGCCCGGCCCAAGAGCCCAGTCCCGAATGGCTGGACATGGTCAAGACGGTCAAGGCCAAGCAGGAACTGCGCAAGTGGATGAAGACAAGCATCATCCAGCAGTCGCTGGACCTCGGCAAGGAAATCTGGACGCGCGAACTCAGGATGGCTAAGATAGAGAAGGAGAAGCGCCCGAAGGAAGAAGAAATCAACAAGTACTTCGGGACCATGAACCTGGACGACTTCTACGAACGTATCGGCCAGGGCGAACTCCCGCTGCAAGACGTCCACCGGTTCTTGACCGGCGAGGACATCGACACGAAGGACCGTTCCGCGCTCCGATTCTTCCCCACGTTCGGCAAGGACAAGAAGGGAATCGTCACCGACGACATGCCCCTGATTATCGGGCAAGAAACGAGTCTCGTGATTCACTTTGCCACATGCTGCGGCCCCGTGCCCGGCGACAAGATTGTCGGCGTGATGCGCCCGCAAATAGGCATCGAGGTCCACAACATCAACTGTCCCTGCCTCAAGGACTTCCCTGCAGAACAGCAGCTGCCCGTGGAATGGAGCGCCGACGTATCGAAGCCCTTCACGACGCACCTCACCATCGTGACCGACAACCGCAAGAACATCACCCTCGACATATTGCAGGAACTCAAGAACGCCGGGCTGAACCTGGAACGCATGAGCGTGGCAAGCAACGAGGCCTCGGGAAGAATCCGCATGGAGTTCAAGGCCTTCCGCAAGGAACAGGTGGACAGCATGGTGAACAAGATTCATAAAATCAGCGGAGTACGGGAGGTGACCAAGGCATGATTACCCCGCTACACCACAGCGACTATACGCTCAAGAACCGCGCCTTCAACTGCCGCATGCGCAACCGCTATTACGAAGAGGTGTACTATGCGTTCAGGGCGCTGTTGCCGAGCGACACGTCCGACAACAAGTCGAGCGGCGGGTCCAATTCCATCTGGTACCAGAACCTGAGCCAAGAAGTCAGGCGCTACGAGCACCTCATCACCACGTGTCTCGAGTATGCGCAGGCGGCCATCTTCTACGGCAAGGCCGACTATGCCACGCTGTATTCCAAGGACAAGCGCTGGGGTATTTTGCAGGAGGAAATCTTCCTCGTGCACTTTTTGCAGGAACTGCTTTCCACCATCCGCTACATTATCGCAAGGCTTGACACCGACAAGATGCTCCAGGACTGGAGCAACACTATCCAGGACATGAAATCCAAGCCCGTCCGCTACGGGTTCGTCAATACCATCCAAGAGAAACTCGACGCCATGTCGTCGGCCACCATCGACGAATTCAAGGACTTGCTCAAACACGTGCTCGACCGATTCCAGATCGGCAACACGCTGTTCGGCACTATCCAGGAGCTGCAAAACTTTTATTAGACGAGAGAACGGGCTTCGCCCTACAGACGAGAGACGAGAGAATGTCAGAATACATCATATTATCAATCTTCCTATTCCTGGGCGCGTTCATCGCGGCAGCGGCGACCGTCACAGGACTTTTGCTCGGCTACCGCACCAAGAACACCAAGAACAAGATGGCGCCCTACGAATGCGGCATGGAAACCATCGGTAACGCCCGAATCCAGTTCAAGGTCGGCTACTACCTGTTCGCGCTTTTGTTCCTCGTCTTCGACATCGAAGCCCTCTTCCTGTTTCCCGTCATGATGTACTTCAAGCAGATTGTTACCGGACAGGCGGGGCTCTCCCCCGCGATTGTCATCATCGACCTCGCGATATTCATGGCTATACTCGTCTCAGGCCTCGCCTACGCCTGGAAAAAAGGAATTCTCAAATGGGAATAGTCAATTTAGCCCCCAAGATTCTGGACCCGATACCGGGCGGCAAGTACGTAGTGAACGCTATAGACTATGTCGTCAACTGGGCCCGTGCAAACTCCATTTGGCCGCTCACTTACGGCACCAGCTGCTGCGCCATCGAGATGATGAGCAGTTCCATGGCCCGTTACGATATTGCCCGCTTCGGCAGTGAAGTGTTCCGCTCGTCGCCCAGGCAGGCGGACCTTTTCATTTTGGCGGGAACGATTACACGCCGTATGGCCCCGGCCATCCAGATGCTCTGGGAACAAATTCCCGGCCCCAAGTACGTGATAGCGATGGGCGCCTGCACCATTAGCGGCGGGCCGTTCATCTACGACAACTACTCCGTCGTACGCGGTGCGCAGAATCTCATCCCGGTCGACGTGTTCGTCCCCGGCTGCCCGCCCCGCCCCGAAGCGCTGTTCCACGGGCTCCTCACCCTGCGCGAAAAGATTCTGAAGGAAACGTGCCGCCACCCGTGGCACGAAGGACGCCCCAAAGACGTGTCCACCATGGACCGCTACCGCGAGGCCGCTAAGACTTGGGCCGCCCTCGAAGAGATGAAGGACGAGGAGATGGCCGAGGCCCGCGCCAAGTTCAAGGAAGAAAATCCCGACTACAAGAGCCCCTACAAGCCTATCCGCGTCAAGAAGGAAGAATTCCCCGAAGTCGAGCGCGTTGCCTGCAAGCGTTACGGTTTGAGCCAGCTCGACATCTACAAGAAGCTGAAGGCAAAATTCCCGGACATCACCGTACACACGCACAGCGAAGACCCCGTCGAAGACGTGGTTGCCGCCATGCCCGCCGACCGCCCGCTCGAAGTGATGATTGACGTGAAGGACTACCTTGGTGCTGTAGAATACGTGAAGAACGACCCCGAATTCAAGATGAACTACCTTATCGACGTGACCGCCATCGACTACGACGACCACTTCGACATGGTGACGCAGTTGCGCAGCCTGGAACTCGGGCACAAGGTGTTCTTCTGCGTGCAAATCAAGAAGGACTTCAACATTCCCGAAGAAAAGCGTGCAACCTCGCTCCTCGGGAACGTCCCAACCATCAGCCACCTCTACCCCGCTGCAGAATTCAAGGAACGCGAGGTTTACGACATGTTCGGCATCAATTTCGAAGGCCACCCGGACCAGCGCCGCATCTTCCTCGACAAGGATTTCGTCGGCTTCCCGCTGCGTAAGGACTTCACCCACCCCGAAATGATCAGGAGGCCCGTATGAGTCAGCCGCTCTTCTCGAACCTGCCTCCAGGATTCCGTATCCAGCGCGAAACGAATACGGAAGAATTCTTTATCAACATGGGTCCGCAGCACCCGAGTACGCACGGTGCACTCAGGCTTACGCTGCGCATGGACGGCGAGACCATCGTAGAGCTCGTACCGCATTTTGGCTACATCCACCGCGGCATGGAAAAGCAGGCGGAATCGATGAGCTACCTGCAATACATCGCGCTTAGCGACCGCCAGGACTACCTCACCGCCATTCAGAACAACCTGGGCGTTGTCATCGCGCTCGAAAAGGGCATGAACGTGGGCGTCCCCGAAAGAGGCGAATACATCCGCGTGATGCTCCAGGAACTTGGCCGCATTGCAAGCCACCTCGTGTTCTTCGGCTGCTTCGGCGGCGACCTCGGCGGGCAAACCTGTCTGCTGTTCGGCTTCAAGGAACGCGAGATGATTCACGACATCCTGGAAGAAGTCACAGGCTCGCGCCTTACCACGAACTTCTTCAGGCCGGGCGGAAGCCGCTACGACGTGCCCGAGACGTTCATCCCGCGCGTAAAGGCGTTCCTCGACCACCTCGAAGACGCCATGCGCGACTACGAACGCTTCCTTTCCAAGAACATCATCGTGCTGGAACGCAGCGTTGGCATCGGTATTCTTTCCAAGGAAGACGCCATCGCCTACGGATGCTCCGGCCCGGTGCTGCGCGCGAGCGGTGTGGAATTCGACGTGCGCCGCGCGAACCCCTACAGCATTTACGACCAGCTCGACTTCAATATCCCCGTATTCCAAAACGGCGACTGCTACGACCGCTACAAGATTCGCATCGCCGAGATTCACGAATCCATGAAAATCCTACGCCAGTGCGTCGAGAAGTTCCCCGAAGGCCCGTGGCGCAGCAAGGAAAAGCCCGTACGTCTCCCTGTCGGGCGCTACTACAGCGAAATCGAGACCGCCAAGGGACTCTACGCCACCTACGTCGTGGCGGCAACGACCGGCGAGAAGCCGTACCGCATCCACACGCGCGGCCCCAGCTTTCCGCACATCGCGGCACTCAACAAGATGGCGCAGGGCCACAAGATATCGGACCTCGTGACCATCATGGCAACCCTTGACCCCGTCATTCCGGAAATTGACAGGTAATCTATGTTTGTACCTTCAATCACAAACCCCATCGGCGATTTCGTGCGCGACATGGTTCCGCGCATTACGGAATTCTTGCCGGCTAGTTTCCAGAGCGATACGCTCAACAGCGTCGTCGCCTTCCTGGTGAACGCCCTGATATGCATCATCGCGGTATGCGCCGTGAATATCGGTTCGGCCCCCATCCTCATCTACATGGAACGCAAGGTATGCGCCCACGTGCAATGCCGCTTGGGCCCCATGCGCCTCGGTTGGCACGGTACCCTGCAGACCATCGCCGACGTGATCAAGATGCTCTTCAAGGAAGTCTACGCCCCGAGCGGTGCAGACAAGCTCATGTTCTACCTCGCCCCGCTCATCGTGCTTATCGCGCCGTTCATCGTGTGCGCCCTGATTCCCTTCAGCCGCGACCTCGTCGTGGCCGACGTCTCGATGGGTATCCCGCTCATCATCGCCGTGAACGGCTTTGGCGTTCTCGGCATATTGCTCGGCGGCTGGAGCAGCAACAACAAGTATTCCCTGCTCGGCGCGCTCCGCAGTGGCGCCCAGATGATAAGCTACGAAATCTCGTTCGCGATGATTTTGCTGTTCGTCGTGATGATTTCGGGTTCCACGAACCTCATGAGCATCACGCTCGGGCAAGAAGGCACCATTTTCGACTGGTGGATTTTCAAGATTCCGGTCCTCGGCTTTATCGCCTTCATCCTGTTCTTCATTTCCTCTACCGCCGAAATGAACCGCGCTCCCTTCGACATCGCCGAAGCGGAACAGGAACTCACGGGCGGCTACCACACGGAATATAACGGCACGCCGTTCGCCATGTTCTACCTTGCCGAATACATCGCGCTCATCACGAACTCGGCACTCGCCACCACGTGCTTCCTCGGCGGGTTCCTGCCGCCCTGTATCGGCATCGGGTTCGTCGACAACTACCTGAACATGGTGCCCGGAGTCGTATGGTTCTTCGCGAAAGTCTACTTCATGATTTGGTGCTATATGATGGTCCGCTGGACGTTCGTGCGCCCGCGTGTGGACCAGCTGATGGATTTTGAATGGAAATTCCTTTTGCCCGTGAACCTGGTGCTGCTGGTAGCTGGAGCAGCCTACATCACCATCGGGGGATAAGACATGCAAGAGAATATTACGTTAGGCCAATATTTCAAGCGCTACCTGAAGCGCTGCATCACGGGGCCATGGAGCCTCATGTGCGGACTTTCCGTTTCGCTCAAGTACTTCTTCGACCCTCGCCGCATTGTCACGGAGCAGTATCCCGAAAACAAGAAGACGCTCAAGATGCACGAACGGTTCCGCGGCAGGCTCGAGATGATCGAGGACGAAAACGGCAACAACCGCTGTACCGCCTGCGGCATGTGCGAACGCGCCTGCCCAAACGCATCCATCAACGTACTTGCCACAAAGAACATCGCCGGCAAAAAAGTGCTCGGCCGCTACGTGTACCATTTTGCGAGCTGCACCCAGTGCGGGCTTTGCGTGGAGGCATGCCCGTTCGGCGCCATCCGCATGAACCAGGATTTTGAAGTCGCAACCACCGACCCGAACACGCTCGAAATGATTTTGAACAAAAAGGAGGGACAAGGATAATGTTTCCGAACCTGGCCTTACCCGATTTGCCGTTTACCTTTCCTCTCGGAGGAATAGACATCGCTTTCTACGCGGTCGCAATCGTAATGCTCGTGACAGCGGTCTTGACCGTAGCCGTGAAGAACATCCTCCAGAGCGCGGTCTTCCTGATTTTCAGTTTTGTTGCGACAGCCATCCTCTACATGCTTTTGCATGCAGAGTTCATCGCGCTTGCGCAGGTGATGGCATACGTGGGTGGCGTCGTCATCCTCGTCGTGTTTACCATCCTCCTTACCACACACTTGGGCGAAGACGCCTTCGCCACCAAGATACCGCGGCTTTTTGCGGCTTTCTCGCTTTCCGCCGCGTTCGTATTCGTGATGGTCAAGTGCATTTTGCCAGCACCTGCCATTGCCATCGCGACGCCTAGGGCTTCCGAAGGCTATTCCTCGCTGCAGAGTTTCGCGGTACGCCTGCTCGGTTACGGGCAAGACGGATTCATCATCCCCTTCGAAGTGGTGAGCGTCCTTTTGCTGATGACGCTTATATGCGCCATCACGGTCGCCCGTAAAACCAAGGACGAGGCCGAAAAAGAAAAGGAGACCCGATAATGACTCTTCTCAATTGCCTTATCCTCGCGTTTCTCCTCTTTGGAATTGGCGTATGGGGCCTCATGCGCAGGCGCCACCTTGTCGGGATGCTCATCTCGATTGAACTGATGCTCAACGCAGCAAACATCAACTTCATAAGCTTTGCCTACTTTACCGCACAAGATTCTACCGCGGGCGCATTGTTCAGCATTTTTGTCATTGCGGTAACCGCATGCGAAATGGCAATCGCGCTTGCCATCATCGTCACCATGTACCGCCGTCACAAGAGTCTTGACGTAGACCAGTTGAGGGACCTCCATGATTAGCGATATTACTCTCGGTTACCTAATCCTCCTGCTTCCGCTGTTCTCCTTCGTTGTGAACGGACTTTTCCTCGGCAACTGCAAAGCCAAGGCGGCGGCAGCGTTCGCCATCGCCTGCAACGGACTCGCCGCGGTGTCGGCAATCATTATTGCCATACACTACTTCTGTTCCGATTTCGCACCCCAGAAGGCGATACTCTTTGAATACGCGTTCATCCCGTTCGCAGGGGAACTCATCGCCAAGATTGGCATGCTCATAGACCCGCTCTCCACGATGATGCTCGTGGTCGTCACGTTCATCAGCCTCATGGTGAACATCTACAGCGTGGGCTACATGCGCGAAGACCGTGCCGAAGGCAGGTTCTTCAGCCTGCTTTCGCTGTTCAGCTTCAGCATGCTCGGGCTCGTCGTGGCAACGAACCTTTTCCAGATGTTCATCTTCTGGGAACTGGTGGGCGTCTCGAGCTACCTGCTTATCGGCTTCTGGTACCACAAGCCCTCTGCGGTCAGCGCCTCCAAGCAGGCATTCATCCTCACCCGCTTTGCCGACAGTTTCTTCTTGCTCGGCATCGTGCTCGTGAGCTATGTGGTCGGCAGCTTTGACTTTTCTACGCTCAACGAGCTTAGCCTGGGCGCATTCAAGTCGTCTGCCATCAATCTCGGGCTCTGCACAGTGAGCAGGGCCGACGCGCTCATTCTCGGTTCCATCATGATCTTTACCGGTGGCTGGGGCAAGTCCGCCATGTTCCCGATGCATATCTGGCTTCCGAACGCGATGGAAGGCCCGACCCCCGTCAGTTCCATTATCCACAGCGCCACGATGGTGGTCGCGGGCGTCTACCTTGTTGCGCGCCTGTTCCCGTTCTTTGCCATTTGCGGAAACGCCCTCACGTTGATTATGTGGGTGGGCGCATTCACGATGGTCTTTGCCGCCGTGATTGCCTGCACGCAAAAAGACATCAAGAGGATTCTCGCCTACTCGACGCTTTCGCAGCTGGGCTACATGATGTTCGCCCTCGGCGCCTGCAAAATCAACATGGTCGTTGCCGTGACCGGTTGGACGGCTTCTACGTTCCACATCTTCACGCATGCCTTCTTCAAATGCAGCCTGTTCCTCATTGCAGGAAGCCTTATCCACCAGGTACATACGAACGACCTCGACGCGATGGGCGGGCTCCGCAAGAAGATGCCTATCACCTACGTGTGCACGCTCATTTCCGTGCTTGCCATCTCGGGAATTCCGCCGTTCTCCGGATTCTTCTCTAAAGACGAGATCCTCCTCGCGGCATTCCAGGGGCACCACTACGTGGTATTCGCTCTCGCACTCCTCACGAGCGGGCTCACCACGTTCTACATGTTCCGCCTGTTCTTCCTCGCCTTCCACGGGAACCCGCGTCACGAGGGCGTCAAGGCCGGCCATGTCCACGAAGACTTCGCCATGACGCTCCCGATAGCCGTTCTCGCCGTCCCGGCACTCCTGAGCGGCATCCTCTGCAAGGGGCTGTTCGAAAAATTCTTCACGCCGGGCCGCCTGCATGTACCGCAACTCATGCGGCTCGCAGAAGCTCACTGGATTCCGTTTGCAGCAGTCGGTGTCGCCATTGTTGCACTCCTTCTCGCCTGGTTCCTGTACGCAAGGCCCAAGGCAAATATCGAACGTGCCCTCGATTCCACGAACCGCTCCGGCATCTATAAAGTGATTTACCACAAGTTCTACTTTGACGAGATGTACTATACGGTTGTCCGGCAGTTCATTTTCGGCGGCGTCGCCCGCGTGTCTCGCGCATTCAACGATTATGTCATCGAAGGGCTCCTCGCCTTCTCCGTCTGGTTCATCCACAAGCTGGGAGACCTCGTGCGCACGGCGCAGGCAGGCTACCTCCCGTTCTACCTCGGTACACTGATTGTCGGTGTCCTCCTTTGGCGATTCTTCGGCCAGCTTCCCCTGTAGGCGCAATATGGAAACGATACTTTTCAATCAAATCTGGATTATCCCGCTCATTACGGTCCTGGTCTGCATTCCCATCGCGGCATCGCATGTAAAGCTGCTCCGCGGGATCCATACCGCATCCGCGACGCTCGTTCTCGGTATCGTCTGCTACCTCGCCTTCCGCGTGTACGCCATGGGTGGCGCCCCCGCCAACGAGGCCGCAGCACCGCTCTTACTCAGGTTCTTTACCGACATCCCGTGGCTCTCGATGATGGGAGCCCACTACACTGTTGGCGCAGACGGCCTCAACATGCTGTTGCTCGCGCTCACCGCCTTTATCGTTTGGGCGGGAGTCCTCGTGAGCTACAACATCAAGGGGAACCAGAAAGTATTCTTCGCGCTCATCCAGATTCTCGCGACGAGCGTGTATGGCGTGTACATGAGTTTCGACCTCGTGCTGTTCTTCGTGTTCTACGAGATGGAAGCGCTGTGCATGTACCTGATGATTGCCTGCTACGGCAGCGGCAAGCGCGACTACGGCGGAAAGAAACTTACGCTAACGCTCGCGTTCGGCTCCTCGATGATTCTTGCCACGCTTTTCGGGCTGTACTTTGAAGGCGGCGCGAACAGCTGGAGCATCATGGAACTTTCGAAGGTCACCTTCCCGATGGAATTCCAGATGTGGGCATTCCCGCTCATGTTCATGGGATTCGCCGTATCGAGTTCGCTGTTCCCGTTCCACTTCTGGAGCCCCGACGGTCACTCGTCGGCACCTACCGCGGTATCGATGCTCGCGGCCGGCGTGATGATGAAGATGGGCGCCTACGGGTGCCTGCGCGTCGCGATATTCCTGATGCCCGAAGCGGCCAAGTTCTGGCTCCCCTACGTGGTGGCCCTGCTTATTTTCAACGTGGTTCTCGGTCCCTTCATCGCGATTCGCCACAAAGACCTCAAGTACATTACCGCCTACAGCTCCATCAGCCACCTCGGCCTCATCTTCCTCGGGCTTGCGGCTCTCACGCCGGTGGGCCTGCGCGGCGCCAGCCTGCAGATGATATCGCACGGGTTCCTCACCGGGCTCTTCTTCGCGACCATCGGCATGATCTACGAACGCACACACACCCGCGACATCACGCAGATGGGCGGCATCATGCGCAAGATGCCCTTCCTCGGCGTAGGTTTCGTACTCGCCGGTTTCGCGGGCCTCGGGCTGCCTGGCTTCAGCGGGTTCATTGCCGAAAGCACCATCTTCATCGGTGCGTTCCAGCAAGATTCCACCCTCACGCGCGTCGTGACCGTGCTGGCCATCCTTTCCATCACCACCACGGCCGTGTACATATTGCAAACGGCGAACCGCATGCTCCATGGACCGCTCCCGCAAAAATACGAGACCCTTACCGACGGGTGCTTCCGCGAGAAGCTCGTCATCGTAGTCCTTGTCGCCTGCCTCCTGTTCATCGGTATCTGCCCCGGGCCATTTGCCGACCTGCTTGACCAGAGCATCGCCCCTATGATTAGATGGTAACACTATGCAAATACCCAATTTCATATTTCCCGATTTGCTCCTGCTGATATTCCCGTTCATCGTCATCGGGAGCAGGCTATTCTGCAACGCCCAGTCCAAACTCCCCTGGCGTATTGCGAACATCGGCTTCATCGCGATTTTCGTCCTGCTGAACCTCATCCCGCTTGCCAGCGGCGAAGGCAGGCTCTTCATCAGCAACTGGAAAATCGACGATTTCGGCGTGCTCATGCGCGAGGTGCTCATCATCAGCGCCATTCTCGGTATGTGGCTATCGAAGGACTACTTCGAGCACAGCGGCGAGAAAGGACAGATGCACCAGATTGCCGAATTCATCGGCGCCATCGCGTTTGCGACCTTCGGCGGATTCACCGTCGTTTCCGCCTGCGACCTGCTCACGTTCTTCCTCGGGCTCGAAATGGCGACCATCCCGATGTATGCGCTTACCGCATGGAACAAGGGCGACCAGTTCGGCAGCGAGGCGGCCACCAAGTACATCTTGATGGGTTCCGTCGCCACCGCGTTCGAGCTGTTCGGATTCAGCTACCTCTACGGCTTTGCCGGTTCGCTCCACTTCACCGAAATCCAGCAGGCCGTACTGTCGAGCACAAGCCCGCTCCTCTGGGTCGCCGTGCTGTTCCTCTTCTGCGGAATCGGCTTCAAGCTCACGCTGTTCCCCTTCCACACATGGGCACCGGACGTTTACGAAGGCGCGCCGACTCCTGTAACCGCGGTCATCTCGGTAACCTCGAAGGCCACGGCCATCGCGTTCCTCGTCGTTCTTGTCTATGGCCCTCTCGCCCCCATACAGGAGCAGATTGCACCGCTCATTGCGCTCCTCGCCGGCACCACGCTCTTCGTGGGCAACCTGGGCGCCCTCAAGCAAAGCAGACTCCGCCGATTCATGGCCTACAGCTCCATCGCCCAGGCAGGCTACATCATGATTGCCCTCCTCGGCCCTACCACGCTGGCAAAGACGGCCATCATCTACTACCTGTTCGTCTATGCCATTTCCAACTACCTCGCGTTTTTCGTATTCGGCATCATCGGGCACTACCGCGAAGAGACCTTCGCCTCGCTGCGCGGGCTTTCCAAGCAAGACCTGAACCTGGCCATCGCGCTTGCCATATCGATGTTCAGCCTTGCAGGCATTCCGCCCCTGGCAGGATTCTTCGGCAAGTTCCACCTGTTCTTCAGCGGAGCCTCTACCGGTCATTACGCAATTGTCGCTTTTGCCGTACTGAACAACGTGATTGCGCTTTTCTACTACATCCAGCTCATCAAGAGCGCCTGGGTAGACGAGCCCGAAGGGGAACTCAGCCCCATCCGCCTCACGAAGCGCCAGCGCAACGTGGTCATCTTGCTCTCCGTACTCGTCATTGCGCTCGGCATTCTGCCGTTCCTCAGCAACAACGTCTTTACCGGATTCAGCTACTAGAGCACTTCGCTAATTCTTTCGTTCCAATGGTCCGTGCGTTCACGGACCTTTTCTTTTCCGTTCTCGCACACGCTGAGGAAGCAGATTTCGTTCACCACCGAGTAATCCGAACCGCCATTGAACACGTTCTCGTTGCCGTATTCCTCGCGGTCCATCCATACGTACACTTCGCAGCCGTACTTTTTCGAGGTTGCCCGGCAGAACTCCGCCAAAGCCTCCTCGGAAGCTTCGGAGACCGCGCCTAAGCCAATGGCAGCAAGAATTTCTTGCTGCGATACCGTACGTGTCCCTTCGCGCGAGATTACCCGCCCTGCAATGGTGATTTCACAATCCATGGTTAATCCTTCACGCAGCGGATAGGAATGGCGAACTTGTACTTTTCGTTGATTCCCAGGAAGGTTGTCCCAGTAGAAGTCTTCCCATCGTACATGATGAACATCCAGGCATACTCTTCGGCATAGTCAAGTGACCAGAAATAGCCCTCCTGGCCAACTTTCTTGAATTCATCCGTATCGAAAAGGTAATAGCCGCCCGGCAGCAGAGAAAAACCGTATTTATCGATACCATACACCCAAAGGTAAGCGCTTCTGAGCGTACTGGCCCCATAAGGCCACTCGTCGTCATCCCCTATGACTGCTACATGAGGCGTTCCCGTTGCCGACACTTCTTCGAGATCATGTATTTCCGAAGACGACGGCAAATGCCACCCATCCATGCAAAGTCCCTGGATATGGGTCAAATCACGGCAGTCAGTCCCGTTGCCGCATTCCCGCGGGTTTTCGGCGTCGTTTGCCAGGGCAACCGAGTCAATAGCCGCGCCCCACGTATAGAGTCTGCCATATTTCACGCAGCTGTCCGGCTCATTGCCATAGCACCAGTTCTTCCCGAGCAGGCTCGGAGAATTAATGCTGTCCGCATAGTTCAAATTCTCCGCCATCCAAACGAGGGTATCGATGGCAATCGTCTTATACACCTGACCATCGCGTTCGTCCACGACTTCGCCGTAATCGATTTCGGGATTCAAGTAGCGCCACGGGACCTTGCCGTCCATGACGCCGTTCCCCATATCCTTCAAGGGAATGCCCAGGGCATCCGCGCAGCGGGCCTTCAAATCCCTGGCCGTGCTGTCCAGGAACTCGTCTGCCGTCTTTTTCGCCATGATTTCCTGCGTGCACACCAGGTGGAGTTCGCCGCATTCTTGCTTGAGCTGGTCAACAACCGTGCCCTTCGAGCGTTCGCACTGTTCCACGAACGCGACGGAATCCTCCCCGCATGCCTCGGCCGGGTCGCCCGAGCCGTAAGTCTTGTCGAGACGGTCAACCACCACGGCGAACATCGAGTCTCGCTGCAAGATTTGCGTATAGAGTTCCCTTGACGAATCGAGGTTCACGGTAAGACGGATGCCGTTCTCGTCGCTGTAGCGGTTCACGGTACAGGCGGCGGAATCGGCGCCAGCCTCCGTATAGGCAAAAGTGGGCTTCGGAGCGGACAGGAACACGATATCGTACCAGAACTGGTCACCGCCGTCCATATTGACCTTGGCCGAATCGACAGGAGTTTCGGGTTCCCAGGTCTTCAAAAGCTTCAGGTAAGCGACAGTATCCTTGATATTCCAGGCGTTTTGCTCTTCGGTGTAGCCCGAGGCCACCTTCTTTTCGCTTTCGGAACAGGCCGTGACAAGCGTAAAAAAGAGGAGGAACGGAGATATCCAAAGAAACAACGGGAGAAGGAATTTGCGCATAGCGGGTAATATAGCTAAATGAGGAACGTTATAAAATCAGTCTTTCACGCAGCGCATATTGAGGGCGTACATGTACTTTTCTTCAAGCGTCACGTGCGTCGTCCCCCCAGAAGATATGCTTACGTCATCGTAGACGACGAACATATAGACATAATCCTCGTTATAGTCGAGAGACCAAAGGTACGCCACCTGCCCGCCATCCTTGAATTGCCCAGAATCCAGCTTGTAATAGCCTCCTGGCAACAGCGAAAAGCCGAAGGTGTCGTCGCCATACGGCCAAATATAGGCACTCCTCATCGCTTGCGCCGTCACTTCCGTACTTGCACCTTTGGGCATATAGACCTTAGTAGCAATAGACATCGCATAATCATCGATTACATGGAATTCACTAGTCGAAGGGATGTGCCAGCCTTCCATGCAGAGCCCGCGAATCGGTTTCAATTCCTTACAGACATAACCGTATCCGCACTGCACCGGATTATCGGGATCATTTGCAAGGGCAAACGAATCGACCGCCGCGCCAAACGTATAGATTCGCCCATATTTCAGGCAGTTTTCCGGCTCATTGCCATAGCACCAGTTCTTCCCGAGCAGGCTCGGAGAATTAATGCTGTCCGCATAGTTCAAGTTCTCCGCCATCCAGACCAAGGTGTCGATAACGACCGTCTTGTACACCTGGCCGTCACGTTCATCCACGACTTCGCCGTAATCGATTTCTGGATTCAGGTAGCGCCACGGGACCTTGCCGTCCAGGACTCCGTTCCCCATATCCTTCAGGGAAATACCCAGGGCATCCGCGCAGCGGGCCTTCAGGTCGGCAGCGGTACTGTCCAGGAACTCGTCTGCCGTCTTTTTCGCCATAATTTCTTGCGTGCAGACCAGGTGCAGTTCGCTGCAATCCCGCTTGAGCTGGTCAACAACCGTGCCCTTCGAGCGTTCGCACTGTTCCACGAACGCGACGGAATCCGCCCCGCATGCCTCGGCCGGGTCGCCCGAGCCGTAAGTCTTGTCGAGACGGTCCACCACCACAGCGAACATCGAGTCTCGCTGCAAGATCTGCGTATAGAGCTCCCTTGACGAATCGAGGTTCACGGTAAGCCGGATGCCGTTCTCGTCGCTGTAGCGGTTCACGGTACAGGCGGCGGAATCGGCGCCAGCCTCCGTATAGGCAAAGCTGGGCTTCGGAGCGGACAGGAACACGATATCGTACCAGAACTGGTCACCGCCATCCATATTGACCTTGGCCGAATCGACAGGGATTTCGGGTTCCCAGGTCTTCAAAAGCTTCAGGTAGGCGACAGTATCCTTGATATTCCAGGCGTTCTGTTCTTCCGTATAGCCCGACGCCACCTTCTTTTCGTCGCCGGAACAGGCCGTCGAGAACAGGATCGAGGCAGAAAAAAGACAAAGCCACAGGAACAGGAAGGACAACGTTTTTCGCATATAGGTAAATATAGTTTTTTCTACATTTAAAACAAACGTTTTGGGGTTGTTATGAAGCATGTCATTGCAAATTTGTCGAGAATGAAGAAACTGTTATTGACGTCATCCTTGCCTGTCACCCTTGGCCAGTCATCCTTGGCCAACGGCCGAGGATCCATCACTCTTGTCTTGGCGCTTGCGTTGACGTTACTGTTCGTCGCCTGCGGTGACGACGACAGCAGTTTCGCACCGCGGGACGATGAATCGTCCAGCAGCATTGAAGAGGAATCCTCTTCCTCCAGTGTCACCCTGAGCGGAGCGTCAGCGGAGTCGAATGGGTCTAGTAGCAGCTCGGGGACTTCTGCCGGGTCTAGTTCCTCGGTGAACTCTAGCAATGCGTCGAGTAGCAGCTCTAGTGAAGCTAGAAGAATTTGTAAAGAGGAAGAAGAAGGGGAAACTCAAAGAGTGAGAGACCAGAGGTTTGTTTGTGAGGGTGGTTATTGGGTTCCAATGGAATCTTCTAGTTCTGTCGATGTTAGCAGCAGTAGCTATTTCGACATGACGGAGCAGTTTAATGAGAAGGTGTCTTACGGCGAGTTCACAGACCCTCGTGACGGACAAAAATATCGTACGGTGAGCTTAAAAGATGGGGTCTATTATACTGACTCGCTTGTGTTTTTTGCAGAAAATCTCAATTTTGGCAAGATAATCTCTGGAGGGGCTGTTCAGGGTGATTCGACCAAGTACTGCTACGATGATGACCCGTGGTACTGCGAAAATGGCTGGGGAGGACTTTATACATGGAGCCGAGCGATGGATCTTCCTTCGGTCTGTGACTCTGTAGAGCTTGGGTCAGAAAAATGCAATTACATATTTGCTCGAGATAAGGATGGGAAATTAATCGATGGTGAAATTATTCATCAAGGACTTTGCCCTGAGGGTTGGCATATAGCGAATGATGGTGAATGGGCTTATCTTCAGGAGAAAAGCGGCAATAGTGTCGCCCACTACATGGGCTCGATGGTAGCTGGCTTCGGCAATAACGACTATGGATTGTCGATATTGCCAACAGGATATTGGGAATGGTTTCCGGATGGAACAAGTATATTTAAAAATATAAAGAAGCAAACGCTATTTTGGCTTCCTCAACAGGATGCGGATAATGCTGACTATGCAAAGCATGTGAATATTATGAGTTCCGATATGACGCGCGGTCATTCTCGCTCAAAGTATAAATATGCTCATTCAATTCGCTGTGTAAAAAACTACTAGCTCCCCGCCAAGACGTTCCTTGCGGTTCAAAATAAAACCCGAGTTTCGTGAAGCCCGCAGTGACTAACAGCCACAAGGGCTGAGCAGATACCGCTTTTCAGACGTTCCTGGCAGTAACAGTCCCTAACAGAGCCACTCTCGTGTTTCTTTGCGGAGAGGAGGCGTTTCGCAAAGCAAACACTTCAACGAAGTGATCGTGTTTGCGTGCGAAATGCCACTCGAAGCAAACATATTTCCGTTAGGGACGTTCTTTTCTAGTGGGGACATCCGATGCTGACTTTCGTCAGCATGACGTTCAGCAGGACTGTCCTCTTCGACGAAAAGAAGGAGGACCCCGCCTTCGCGGGGTTGACAGCGGTTGGGGGCGTTGCGGGGAACTCCCCGCAGAGGGGGTAGGCGGCGACGCAGTGCCGCCGAGGGGGAGGCCTCCCCCGTCAAAAAGGATATAACTGCACAAATTGTCACTCATTGACAAAAATTTTTTGTATATTTGCGAAAAAGGACGAACCGCGGCGCGTGGTTCGGATTCACCCAGTAAAAATTCCTAAAATTGGCGAAAATAAGCACTTTTTGGTTTTGCAAAAGCAAGTGAATAGGTAAGAAATGGCTGTAAAGTACGACAAGGACAGCATCAAGACTCTAGATTGGTACGAACACATCAGGCTCCGCCCCGGTATGTACATCGGTAAGCTGGGCGACGGACAGAGCCCCGACGACGGCATCTACGTGCTCGCGAAGGAAGTTATCGACAACTCCATCGACGAGTTCGCCATGGGCGCGGGCAAGAAGATTGAAATCGACATGGAAGACCACAGCTGCCGCGTGCGCGACTACGGCCGCGGCATCCCTCTCGAGAAGGTCATTGACTGCGTGTCGAAGATGAATACGGGCGGCAAGTACGACTCCGAAGCCTTCCAGAAGTCGGTGGGCATGAACGGCGTGGGTACCAAGGCGGTGAACGCCCTTTCGACCAAGTTTATCGTACAAAGTTTCCGCGACGGCAAGGTAAAGCGCGCCGAGTTCAGCAAGGGCATTCTGGTGAAGGACTTCAAGATTACCTCCACCACCGAGAAAAACGGCACCGAAATCTACTTCGAGCCCGATAACGACCTGTTCAAGAACTTCCGGTTCCTCCCCGCCTACATGGAAGAGAAAATCTGGAACTACGCCTACCTGAACAACGGGCTCACGCTGGTGATGAACGGGAAGGATTACAATAGCCCGAACGGCCTTCTGGACCTGCTCCACAGCCGTACCGACGATTCCATCCGTTACGACGTCATCCACTGCAAGGGCAAGGACATCGAGTTTGCCATCACGCACTCGAACCAGGAAGGCGAACACTACTTCAGCTTCGTGAACGGCCAGCACACCACCCAGGGCGGTACCCACCAGGCGGCATTCCGCGAGGGCTTGGTGAAGGGCGTGCGCGACCACTTCAAGAAGGAATACGACGCTTCCGACGTGCGCAACTGCATCGTGGGAGCCGTTTCCGTGCGCATCCAGGAACCGGTTTTTGAATCCCAGACCAAGACGAAGCTCGGTTCCACCACCACGGCCCCGAACGGCCCCGCGCTCCGTACCTGGATTGTGGACTTTGTGGCCCGCGAACTCGATAACTACCTCCACAAGAACGAGGATACGGCCAAGAAGCTCTTGGAACGCATCAACCAGAACGAAAAGCTCCGCAAGGAACTGGCCGGCGTCAAGAAGTTGGCCAACGAGCGCGCCAAGAAGGCAAACCTCAACAACAAGAAGCTCCGCGACTGCAGCGTGCACCTCACCGATGCGAAGAATCCGCTTAAGAGCGAGACAATGATTTTTATTACCGAGGGTAATTCCGCCTCCGGTACCATCACTACGGCACGTAACCCCAAGACCCAGGCAGTATTCAGCCTGCGCGGTAAGCCGAAGAACAGCTACGGCCTTTCCAAGAAGATCGTGTACGAGAACGAGGAATGGAACCTGCTCCAGGCCGCCCTCAACATCGAAAACGGGCTCGAGGACCTGCGCTACGACAAGGTGATTATCGCGACCGATGCCGACGTGGACGGCATGCACATCCGCCTCCTGGTGATGACGTTCTTCTTGCAGTACTTCCCGGAACTCGTGCAGGAGAAGCACCTCTACATATTGCAGGCGCCGCTCTTCCGCGTGCGCAACCGCAAGGATAAGAAAAAGACCTTCTACTGCTACGACGAAGAAGAACGCGACAAGGCCGCGAAGGAAATCAACAAGAAAGATTTGGAAATCACGCGCTTCAAAGGTCTCGGTGAAATGGATTCCGAGGACTTCAAGCTGCTTATCGGCGAAAACATGCACCTGGAGACCGTCACCATGCCAAGCGATGCTTCGCTCGGCAAGCTGCTGGAATACTACATGGGCAAGAACACCCAGGCCCGCCAGGACTACATCGTAGAAAACCTGCGCACCGAAGCTGTGGAAGAACTTTAATAGGCGCGACAAGGCTAGATCATGGACGAAGAACAGAAAACATTAGGACTTTCGAACGTAAACCACCTGGAAAAGCTGTACAACGGCTGGTTCCTGGACTACGCGAGCTATACGATTCTCGACCGCGCCGTGCCCTACTTCGAGGACGGTTTAAAACCGGTGCAGCGCCGCATTCTCCACACCATGTACGAGATGAACGACGGCAGCTTTCACAAGGTGGCGGGTATCGTGGGCGACACCATGCACTACCACCCGCACGGCGACGCCTCCATCTACACGGCCCTCGTGAACATGGGCCAGAAAAACCTGCTTATCGAGCCGCAAGGTAACTGGGGTAACCCGCTTACGGGCGACGAGGCAGCCGCCCCGCGTTACATCGAAGGCAAACTCAGCGACTTCGCGCTCGACGTGATGTTCAACCCCGAGACGACGGAATGGATTCCGAACTACGACGGGCGTTCCAAGGAACCGGTGACACTCCCCGCGAAGTTTCCGATTCTCCTGGCCCAGGGCGTGGACGGTATCGCGGTGGGCCTTTCCACCACAATCCTCCCCCACAACTTCAAGGAACTGTGCCAGGCGAGCATCGACTACCTGCGCGGCCGCAAGTTCACGCTGTACCCGGACTTCTACACGGGCGGCATCATCGACGTGAGCGAATACAACGACGGCCAGCGCGGCGGACGCCTCAAGGTCCGTGCGAAAATCGAGAAACTCGACAACAAGACGCTCGTCATCCGCGAAATTCCCTTCGGCACCACCACCGATAGCCTCATCGACTCCATCGTGGCGGCCAACGACAAGGGCAAAATCAAGATCAAGCAGATTGTGGACCACACCACCGAAAACGTGGAAATCCAGATTCACCTGCAGGCAGGTTCCGACCCGCAGGTCGTCATCGACGCACTCTACGCGTTTACCGACTGTCAGACGACCCTCGCCGCGAACAGCTGCGTAATTATCGACAAAAAGCCGAAATTCAGCAGCACCACAGAACTTTTGAAGCTCAGCACCGACCACACGGTACACCTGCTCGACTGGGAACTCGACAACGAGCTCAAGCACCTGCAGGACCAGTGGCACATGACGAGCCTCGAGAAAATCTTCATCGAGAAGGAAGTCTACGAGGTCATCAAGAAGGCGAAGACCCACGACGAGATGGTCCAGCTGATTGACGAGGGCTTGAAGCCCTACGTTCGCAAACTCCGCCGGGAAGTGACCCGCGAAGAAATCCTGAAGCTGGCCGAAATCCCGGTGCGCCGCATCAGCCGCTTTGACCGCAAAAAAGCCGACGAGTTCCTGGAAGAACTGGACAAGAAGATTGAAGAGGTGAACTACAACAAAGAGCACCTCACCGACTACGCCGTGAACTACTTCAAGAATATCCTCAAGAAGTACGGCGAAGGTCGCGACCGCAAGACAGAAATTGGCGAATTCGGCCAGGTGAGCGCCGTGCACGTGGCCCTCGCGAACCAGAAACTCTACGTGAACCGCAAGGAAGGTTTCCTCGGCACCGGCATGAAGAAGGAAGAATACCTCTTCGACGTCTCCGAGTACGACGACCTCATCGTGTTCAAGGCCGACGGCAGCTTCAAGGTGGTGAAGGTCTCCGACAAGGACTTCGTGGGCAAGAACATCGTGCTCGTGGAGAAGTTCAACAAGGACGACGAACGCCATATCTACAACGTCATCCACCAGGACGGCAAGGAAGGCACGGCCTACATCAAGCGCTTCAACGTGGGCGGCGTGACCCGCGACAAGGACTACTTCATGGGCAAGAACAAGCCCGGTAGCCGCCTGCTTTACCTCTCCAGCAACATGAACGGCGAGGCCGAAGTCGTGGAAGTGACGCTCAAGCCGCGCCCGCGCACCAAGCTCAACTTCGAGGTGGACTTCAGCTCCATCGAGGTGAAGGGCCGCGGCGCGATGGGCAACATCGTCACCAAGTACCCGGTCAAGAGCGTGAAGCGCATCCGCAAGGGCGTAAGCACCCTCGGGGCGCGCGTGCTCTACTTTGACGCCCCCAGCGGACTCATCAGCACGCAGAAGAAGGGCGACCGCATCGGCGAATTCGGCGAGAAGGACAAGATTCTCATCGTGAAGGAGAACGGTACGGCCCGCGTGCACGACATGGCAGACCCGATTCTCGTGGGTTCGGGCATCAAGTACATCCACAAATTCGACCCCGCGCAGGTATTTACCATCCTCTACTTCGAGGGCGGCAACTACAACTACATGGTGAAGCGCTTCAACCTGGAAGGTTGCCCCATGACGACGGAATTCAGCCTGGTTTCCGACCACAAGGATACCCAGATGATCGAGTTCTTCGCGACAGACGATGCGCGCCAGCTCATGGAATACCAGGTGGGCCGCGAAGTCCAGAAGGAAGAACTCGACCTCACGGAAGTCGCCGACATCAAGAGCTACAAGGCCCTCGGCAGCAAGTTCACCGCCAAGAAGGTCAAGCGTACGAGCCGCATCACCCCGCCGGACAGCTTTGACGACGGAGCCGGTGAAGAAGAAGATGCCGGCGAATCCGAAGACCCGAAGTTGTTCTAGACCGGCGATAAACATAGTCCGGCGTTAAACAGCGACGTCATTAAGCAAAAGCCCGCGAGTTCATCGCGGGCTTTTCAATTCAGCATTATATACTTACGCGAGGCGGGGCTTACCCGTCCAGCCGAGCTTTTCGCGGAGGGCGCCAACGAACCCGGTATGGCGCATGCGGATAAAAGTCGTCACGGACTTGCTTTCGCAAAGCACAACGCGGTCTCCCGGCTTCACTTCCACGGAGCTGCGCCCGTCGAACACGAGGTCGAGCGGGCGTTCCACCGCAGAAACAATTTCAAGCTTCTTGTCGGTGAGCGAAAGCACCAGCGGACGCACCGAGAGGCTGCTCGGCGCCACGGGCGTAAGCACCACCGCGGGCGTAGACGGATGGATAATCGGGCCACCGGCCGCAAGGTTGTAGGCGGTAGAACCCGTCGGAGTCGAAATCAGCAGGGAATCGGCCCAGTATTCGGTGAGGCAGGTGCCGTTGTAGGCCACATTCACGTTCACCATGCGGTCGGGCATGTGCGCGCGGATATGCACCTCGTTCAACACGGTCTGCTTCGCGATGCACTTTTTGCCGCGGAACACCGAGGCGTCTATCATCATGCGCTCGCGGGTCGAAAAATCCCCCGCCAGCAAATCGTCAAGCGCCTTCTCGAGACCTTCAACGCGGCTTTCGGCCAAAAAGCCTACACGGCCCGCATTCACGCCGAGAATAGGAATCTTGTGGCCGAGCGCCATATGCGCGGCCGAAAGCACCGTGCCGTCGCCGCCGATGGCGAGCAGCAGGTCCATGCGCGAAAGGGCGGATTCCTTCACGATGCGGATAGGCTTTTTCGCGAGTTCGCGCAGGTTCGAAAGCGCGCAGAATTCCACCTGCGGGTGGACCTGCGCCCAGAGGGCAATCTGTTCGAGAGCGCGGGCAAGGTCCGCACTCCTGTCCTTGAATCCGACAATCCCGATTTTCGAGAATTTCTTCATAGTCCCTCCCCTATGCCTGGGATTCCTTTTCGGAAGCCTCGGCGACAAGTACCTGCTTGAGCTTTTCGAGGACTCCCGGGAAAACCTTTTCCACATTCTCGGCGCCCTGCACCGGTTCGTCGTTCTGCAGCGCAAGCGAAAGCACGCCGAGCGCAAGCCCCATCTGCGGCCACTGACCGCCATCGAAGCCGTTGCCGTTCACAATCGTTTCCATGCCGCGAATCACGAGCCCGTCGTCGTACACGCCGACCTCGACGCCCGTCTTGCGCAGGTTCTCGGCCAAAAACTCGTTCACAGGACGCATCGCCTCGCGCGATTCCTTCGGCAGACGCAAAATCGTCTCGCCCTCGGCAAAGCACGCGGCCACCGCGAGGAAAGCATATTCCTCGAAGCCCGTAGAAATCACGTCTTCGCTAAAGCGGCGGCCCTGCAGGCGCTTGCCCGCTTCCATCGGGTAAATTTCCACATCGCCAAAGACGTCTCCGAACTTTTCGCGGCGCGTCACCGTCTCGATGTTCGCGCCCATGCGCTTGAGGCAAGTGAGGGCTCCGGCGCGGGACGTATTGAGTTCCACGTTCATGAGCTTCACGACATTTTCCTTGGGCATGTTCCCGACCGTCGCGAGGAGCGCAAAGGCCATCGCCTCGGTCGTATCGCCGGGGATGTAGTACTCGCGGCCCGTAATCACCTTCGTCTCGAAGAGCTCGGTGAACTGCGTACGTTCAATCTTCTTGCCCTGCGCCATCATCAGGCGGCGTTCGAACTCGCTCAGCTGTTCCATGCCGCGGCTCTCGTAGCGCATTTTTACGCCAAAGTACATGAGCATGCGGGTCCACTGGTCATGGACCGTAGATTTTTCCTCGAAGCTCAGGTATTCGCTACGGACAAGCGCACGCAAAAGCATCCTGTTACGCAGGACCGGCGACACGTTGCCGAGGGAATCCTTCTTGATGTTCGGTTCGTCGGCACAGAACGTGAAAACGAGCTTGGCAGGCTCGTCGACCTGCACATTGATTTTGAAATACTTCTGCAACAGCTGCTTCGCGGCAGATACACGGGCAATGCCCGCTTCATCATTCTCGGCAGCCACGGTATAGAGCTGCTCGGCATCCTTGCTCGCGAGCGTCCACAGCAACACGTCGTCGCGTTCGCCAAAACCGAACGGCAGCATGGACGGCAGCATGTACTGAAAGCCCTTGCCGTCCAGCACCAGCTGGTGGCCCTGCAGGGAATACTCGAGCCCGAATTCCTTCAATGCCTGGGCGAAACGTTCACTTCCACTCGCCCACGAGAAATCCTCGAGTACCGTGCGTCCGTTCACCAAGAGCGCCATCACCAGCGTGAGGTTCATGCGCTCGCGGTCTGGGTTCAGATAAAATTCCATCTAGCGTTCCTTCACCTCGTAGCCCAGGTACTTGAGCAGCTTTACGGCACGGGAAGCCTCGTTCTCCGTCTTGAAAGCAAGCAACAAAGTACCGGCCACGTTTTCGCGGACCTTCATGAGTTCGATATCGCGGATGTTGATTCCCTCTTCGGCAAGCGGCTGCATCACGCTCAACAGGGCGCCAGGCTTGTCCTTGAGCGGGACCGTCACCTCGAAGAAGGCCTCCGCGGCATTGCGTCCGGGGGCAAACAGGCTTGCACGCCCTTCGTTGCCGGACTTGAAAATGTTTTCCAGCGCCCCCGACTTGTCGTCGGCTGCAGGACGCCCGTCCTTAACTACATCCAGCGAGTTCATCGCCTCGATTGTCTTGTCGAGACCATCACGCACTTCCTTGAGCGCACGGACCGTCTCTTCGCGGTTCGTGACGGCAATGTCGTGCCACATTCCCCAACCGCTTGCCGCAATGCGCGTCATGTCGCGGAAGGCGCGGCCCGCATAGTGCTGGTAGTTGTGCTTGAGCAGGCGCTCGGGCAGGCTCGCCGCCAACGTAGAGCTGAGCATCTGGGGCATGTGCGAAACCCACGCCATCGTGCGGTCATGGTGCTCCGGCGGGAACACCACGGGAGTCGCCCCGAGGAACTTCACCAGCTCGAGGAGCGGCGCGTAGGCGGACTCGGGCGTACCCTCGGGCGGGCACACGAACCAGTAGGCGTTCTCGAAAATGGCAGGATCGTTGTTCTCGCAAGTACGTTTTTCGGAACCGGCCATCGGGTGGCTCCCCACGAAGCGGAACGGCGGCGGCAAACTCGCACCCGCCTTGCAGATTTCGACCTTGGTGCTGCCAATGTCGCTCACCAGGCACTTCCCTTCCGAACCGGCCCACGAGACCTTCTTCAGGGATTCAATCGTATTCAATATGTGGAGGATTGGCGAGCAGAGCAAGATGAGGTCGCAGTCGCGCGCCCAATTCTCCGTGTCGGCGTATTCGAAAAACTCATCGGCGAGCCCGAGTTCACGGGCGCGCGCAAGCGTCGAAGCAGAACTTACCGCACGGATGACCGGCGGCTGCTTCATCTGCTTCAGGGCGGCGGCGACGGAACCCGCCAGAAGGCCAAAACCTACCAGGGCAATCCGTTTCATCTATTCCTCCACCTTGCGGGTCTCTTCCATGATGGACCGGAAAATGTTGCTGACCGATTCGGGCGAAAGCGGCCCCCCGGCCGACTCGGCCATCTCGGCGACGCGGGCAAGCACGGATTCCTCGCGGCCCGCATCGAAAACGGGCAGGCCCTTCGCCTTCTTGATTTTCCCGATTTCAGCCGCGAATACAGCCCGCCTGTTGAGGAGGGCGATCAGTTCACCGTTCAGATCGTCTATGCGCTTGCGCCAGTCATCGATTTCCATACCCGAAAAGTTAGAAAAAAAACGGGAGCGACCGGGCTACACGGCCATTTCTCGGGGCCCGAGCCGATTTTTGATACACTTGATACACTTTTACCACTTTTATAGTTTAGGCATTTGCGGAGCCCCAAAGGCAGACCTATATTATGACTGTGTATGGGGGGAGACCTATCATGAATATTTTCAAGGCAATCGCGACAAGTTCACTTCTGGTAATGTCCATGGCAGCAAGCACCAGCGCAAAAGATTTCAGCGGAGCCGAGCTCTTCACCATAGACGAGTTCCAGTACGGTAAATTCGAAGCTCGCATGAAAATGGCGGCCGCTTCGGGCACCGTCAGTTCCATGTTCCTCTACCAGAACGGTTCCGAAATCGCCGACGGGCGTCCCTGGGTCGAAGTCGACATCGAAGTGCTCGGCAAGAATCCGGGAAAATTCCAGTCGAACATCATTACCGGCAAGGCGGGCGCACAGAAAACCAGCGAACAGCATCACGATGTCAATCCCGCTACCGACCAGGCCTTCCATACCTACGGCCTCGAATGGACGCCGAATTATGTCCGCTGGACCGTTGACGGCGTCGAAGTACGCAAGACGGAAGGCGGCCAAGTTTCCAGCCTTACGGGAACCCAGGGTCTCCGCTTCAACCTCTGGTCTTCAGAAGATCCGGGCTGGGTCGGTCAGTTCGACGAATCCAAGCTCCCGCTCTTCCAGTTCATCAACTGGGTCAAGGTCTACAAGTACACTCCGGGCCAGGGCGAAGGCGGCAGCGATTTTACGCTCGACTGGACCGACAATTTCGACAGATTTGACGGTGGCCGCTGGGACAAGGGCAACTGGAGTTTCGACGGCAACCGTGTTGACCTGACTCCGCGCAACATCTACACCCAGGACGGTATGCTGATATTGGCCCTCACCCGCAAAGGCCAGGAAAGTTTCAGCGGCCAGGTCCCGAAGGACGACCAGCAGGAGCCGGTCACCTCGAGCAGCAGCCAGGTCACCCCGAAGAGTTCCTCCAGCAAGGTTGTCGCCTCCTCGAGCAGCCAGGTCTTCCCGACCAGCTCCTCCAGCGTGTTCATGGGCATTCCCCAGGAACGCACACAGTTGAAGGCCAAGGAGCCCCGCGGTACCGTGAACGCGAAGGGCGCCCACGTGAAAGACGTGAAAAACCGCTACCGCGTGAACTTCAAGTATTAAAAACACCCCCCAAACAACAGAAGTCTATGCAGCGCAAGTTGCATAGACTTTTGTATTTTATAGGCATGCGCGAAGAATTGGCAAAAACGCTCCTATCGCTGCCGCACGGGGATAACGACAGGCTGCCCAGCGTCCGTACCCTGATGAATACGTACAAGGTGTCGTCCGGTACGGTGCAAGCGGCGCTCGCCTCGCTCTCCAAGGCCGGCAAAATCCAGCGCATCCAGGGCAAGGGCTGTTTCTGGGTATCTTCCGATACGGGCAATGCACAGCAGATATTCCCGCAGGCCATCCGCCCTGCCATCCGCGAGACGATTCCCGAAAAGCTCGAAAGGCTGTTCAACGAGGACTGGGCGCGCGGCGAACTCAAGGCCGACGTTCCCCTACCGCTGATGAAGGAACTCGCCCTGCGCTACGACGTATCGCAGTCTATTTTGCGCAGTTTTTTGATGGACAAGGTGGACCGGGGCATTCTCGCCCGTGCCGGCCGCAAGTTTTTCTTTGTGAACAAGAGGGATTCCCGTTCGCAGGATTCTCTGAGCGAACTCATCTTCGTTACGCGATGCAACAGCTGGGGCGGCTTTACCGCCGAAAGCGAACGCGAGATGGATTTTTTGCGCATGGTGTACAAGAAGGCCGGCGCAGACAACTACAAGCTCATATTGCTCGGCATCAACGAGAAGAACGGGCAGATTATCGACCGCAGCGGCAAGCCACACAAGCTATCCGACTTTCCGAACGCCGTCGGGGCAATATTATCCACGCTACTCGTGATGCAGCCGCAGAGGCTTTTGCACCTTTTCGCCGGAGTCAAGTTCCCTGTCAGCGTCTGGTGGGAACACCCGACACAGACAATCCCGCTGCGCTTCGTCAACAAGCAGAACTGGACCTTCTTCAATTCCACCTTCGGGCCCATTCCCGGAATCGAGATGGGCAAGTTTCTGCAGTCGAAGGGATTCGGCCAGGTCGTCTACATATCGCCCTACCACGACAGTTCCTGGTCCGTCGACCGTCTGGAAGGCCTCAGGGCATCGGGTATTTCCGTAACCGCCCTGACCGACGAGGAATTCGCGAGCCCCTGGGACTACAAGCAGATTGCCCGCAGCAAGGTCGCCAAGTTCTCCGTCGAGGTCTACGCCCGCGAACTCGTGAAAAAGAAAATCTTCTCGCTTGTCGCCCGCAACAAAGCCAGCGAGCAGCAACCGCTCGTGTGCGTGAACGACGAAGTGGCAAGCGTGCTCATCGAGCTCGCCGAAGAAGGCAAGCTGCATATCTCCAAGCAGATTTTCGGATTCGACAATTCCGCCGAAAGCTACCTGCTACGCCTGCCCTCGTACGAGTTCAACACGCAAGCGCTCGTAGACCACATGTTCTACAGCATTGAGAATCCCGACGCCTTCACCGGGACAAAGAAAGTCCAGCAAATCCTGGGCTCGGTCATAGAGAAGTAGATTACATAGTAATTGACGGAGTAGGTAGAATCAACCCAGAGTGGGTATCGCCACCTTGCCGCCCCACAAGACGCATGATGCCGTTCTTGTTGTATTCCGGAGCATCCTTCGCGAACGGGCTCGTTATTTCGGCACGGAGCGTGAATTTTCCATAAGCATCCGCATCCACCACGGTCCCGGACTTCGATGGAACCCCTTCCATGAACATCAATGTTGCAACATGGCTAAGGAAAAACTCATATTCTTCGCCCTCATCGAACATCTTGCGCGAAAAGCAAAGGTCCGGCAGCCCAAAAACTTCCAGGCCGAGCGTGTAAAACGAATCGTCCTTTTCTAAATAATTGATCCACGGGTACATATCACCGTCCCCGATTTCCTCGCGGAAATGATCTGCAACCCAGGCCGTTCCCGACTGCTGCATATACACGCCTATCGCCCCGGCATCGAACATTTTAAGGATGGCGGAATTCACCATGAGAAAATCATCGGCATTCTTAAGAGTGCCGAGCAAAAAAATCAGCGAACAGTGAGAATCAATGGCCTTGGCTTCTTCATCCGAAAGTACGCTATGTTCACGGAAAACGTCGGAGAGCCTCGCCAAATAATCGGTACGTGCCACCGAGAAAGACACGGTGCAACCGGGAATCATCAGCGCAGTCGTATCGGCTGTCACCTGGACGTGTTCCGTAATCTTGAACGTTTCCGTCCGCTTGACAGGAACAGGGAAAGCGAGTATAAACTTGTTCATTGCGTACCTGCTAAAAAAGTTTCACTTTACATTTTTTCAAGAAGCGTGCCGACAGCCGTCTGCAACAGCCCCTTCCCTACCTCGGGAAGTTTTTTCGTAGCCTCTCCGATAGCCGCACGGAGCGTAGCCTCGGTGAGTTCGGCTTCTGGTATATCGATTGCATAGCCCGCATTCGAGAGGTCTCGCGCCAGCACGACTTGCTCGTACTGCCCCGGCGTCGGGACAAAGATGCATTTTGCACCGAGTGATGCCATGTCCATCACGGTGCTGTAACCGCCACGGCTCACCACGTGCCTAGCACGGCGGACAAGCGCGGCAAAGCGTTCGGTCGGCAAGTGCGTATGGAACTCGACGTTCCCTTCGGTCCATGTGGCGTACGGTACCGACGGCTTGCCAAGCAGTACCGCGTGGCGCCCCGGAACCTTCTGCAGCACCTCGCGCAGGCGGTTCTCGAAGCGGGTACGTGCGGGTTCAACGCCCGACACGACAGCGACGATATCCAAATCCTTCACTGCATCGGGAGCATCGCCGTTTTTCAACGAATCGAATTGCGAATCAAAGCGCGAAAGCGGACCCACGTACTTGACAGGACAAGGGCACGGTCCCGCATGCGAAAGCGAACCCGCATACCCGGGGGCTTCCTGAACATCGGGAATCCACACCTCGTCAAAGTTCTTCATGCGCGCCGCATGCCAGCGCACGCCGATTCCCTCCAAAGAAGAAAGCGCGGGCGGGAAAGCAATCCGCATCTGGTGCGTCATGTAGACGTTGCGGGCGTTTTTCGACCAGAACGCAAAGCGGTTGTCCGAAAACAAGATGTCGTAGCCGTGGCGTTCCACCATCTCTTCGGCGTAGCGGTGCTCGTAACGCATCACCGCATTCAGGTGCGCCCCGTTTTTCAGGAGCCACAAGCCCATGTTGAAGCCGTGCCTAGGATAGACGATATGGTATCCGGGCGCAACCCGCTGCCGCAACTCCGGGAACACCTCCCGGAAAAAGGAAGCATTCGACTTGACAACAGCTATTTCGACATCGGCACCTTGCGCAAGGAACTCGCGCATAACGGGCACGCAACGAGTCGCATGCCCGAGGCCCCAATCAAGCGGGGCAACAAGAACCTTTACTTGGCCTCCAGCCATGCGTTAGCCCAGTCGCCGTGGTCACAATCCTTGTCGTCACCCATGTCAATGCGCAGCTGCAATTCCTTCGCACCGCCGATTTCGACATCGATGGCCTGCTTGTCCGTAGAATAAAGCTTCTTGGTCCGCAACACTTCGCGGCCATCCGCATTCACGATAAAGTATGCACCGTCACCGCAGGCGCTCTCGTCGTCGAGGCCCACCACGGCATGCAACATATCGAATGCGCGCGGCAGCTTGAAGTTGATGGCAGAATTCGCATGGCTACCGATACCGTAGCGGTACGGCATCCCGTCAAGCGTAATCGTGTGGTGTTCCACGCTACCGTCAACCTGCGGAGAGCCCCAGTCCTGCGTATAGCTGTCAATCTTGAGCGCAGAGAGCAAGGCCACATTTTCGCCCTCGACAAAGAAGTCCCTATAGGTAAGCAGGGTGTCGTCGTCGGGCATGAGGCAGCTGATCTCGGCGCGGTTCATGCCAAAGCGAATCAGCGCAGAATCAAGCACGAGCGTATCCGCTTCCGACGAAACCAGAATTTCTCCATGCAGGTTTCCGTTCAGCACGTTGCTGCAGTTGATGGATTCGGGGAACTTCTTCGAAATCGCGATCTGGCCGTCGGCGTAATCCGAGACAAAGAAGTTCTGGGCATATTTCGAAACGCCCTTCTTCGAGATAATCTTATAAATAACGAGCGGGTAGCCAAAGCGCTTCGCGTCAATCAGCACGCGCTCGTTCTTGTAGCTGTCAAGAATCTTGTCAATCTGGTCGGTGGTCTTGAAGCCCACCACGCGGCTGTCGCGGTTCACCTGGCCGTAGCCGTCCTGACCGCGCACCAGGTAGATGTTACCATCGGATTTCTGCATCCAGTTCACGAAGGTCTCGGTGCTCCAGCCCTCGAACGTGCGTTCGCTGAAGGAGGTATGTCCCGAAGCGAGCATCTGCCACGGTCTCGCATAGATGAACACGGAGTTTGCAGGATACTTCGCCAGTTCCGTATTGAGGAAGTCTTCCTCGCCGAGCAGCTTGTTCTTGTAATACAGCATGTTGGCCTTGTAGCTTGGCGCATGGTAAAGCATGAGCCCCACCGAGAGTACGCACGCCACGGCCATAATGATTTTCGCGGCAGCATCTTCCTTCATCTTGGTCGCAAAGAGGAGCGCATCGTACATGCCGAGCGCCATCAGGAGCGCGAACAGCGGCAACGCCACCAGCACGTAACGCTGGTTGATGTCAATCGTGAAAGTACCCGAGACGTTGAACATGATGACAAAAATCTGGAGGCAGAAGAAAATGCCCAGCACAAAACCGCGGATATAGCGGCGGCCCGAAATCATGCGGAACAAGAGCCAAGCCGTAGACGCGAGAAGGATAACCGTAAACGTCGTGTAGAACGGGTTTTCCATGATGCCGCCGAACGCCGGATTCTTGTCCAGGTTCATCATCACTTCGATATTCGTCTTGAGGTTGAACCACAAGTTTTCAAAGGAGTGGGCCGCATGTTCGCCACCCTGGAAGTCGTAGCCGCGATAGGCCGCCATCGTATTCACGCTGGGCCAGCTCACCGCAATGACCGCGACAATGAAGGCCGGCAGGCGGTAAGGCTTCTCGAGGAAGTAGCGGTAATAGTAGAGCGCGAACGGGACAAACGCGAACACGGTCTCCTGGCGGGTCTGCGCGAAGAACCCGAGCAGCGGGACCGTCAGCAAGAAGTGTTTCCACGTCACCTTGTTCGTTGGCACAAAGGCATACCAGGCCATCAAGAAGGCAAGCAAGCAGATGTAGAGCACCTCGGTAGAGGCCGAGCGCGCCTGCAACAGGTAGATAGGCATACCGCCCAAAAAAGCCGTTGCCGCCAGGGCGAGCTTATCGCTCTTGAACCACTTGCACAGCGCAAGGAAGAACGCGATGAGGCTCAAGATGTAGAACGGGTAGTTCACGAGGAGCGCCGTATCGCGGTTCGGTTCCATGAAGTTGAACACCACGGAATACACAAACCCGAGCGCCTTGCCCTTGAAGTTGTTCACTTCGGTCTTGCAATCCAAGACACCGTCCGTCCATACGCCTTCGTTGCAGATGCCGCCCGTATGCTGGAAGTACATCTGCAGGCCCATCGATTCCCAGCTAGTCTCGTCACTCAGCACGCGGTGCGAATTGCCGATATTGCTGAAAATGAACACCGAGAAAACGATCAGCAAAATAGCGAGACCACACAGGGACTTGCCGCCAGGCAAGAAGGCTCGCACATGCTTAGCCACAAAGGGCAAGTTCACCACGATACCCACCAACAGGAGAGCGAATGTCGAGAGGATGGAGTAGTAACCCCACTGGATATCCCAACGACGGGCATACTCGACAGACAGGTTATTGAATATGAGAAAAGCAGCGAGCAACACGACAACCGACACGGCGGCCATCACCGCCTGGGTCTTGCCGAGGTTGAGCGATGCGACCCACTCGCGGATTACATCGCCCAGAGGCTTGCGTTCAATCTTCTTTTTCTCTACAGCTATGTTCTCTTTCTTTTTTGTCTTTTTCATAACGTTCTTTTTAATAGAATTCCAAAAACCTAACCCCTAATTCCTAGTTCGAAGAAATCCCGAGGCGTTCCATCGCAATCTTCTTACCTGTCTGGATGTCGCATTTGCCGCTACCCAGCTTGGGCAGCACATCCACCTTTACAACGGCACCGGGGAGCATCAAGGGCGGAAGTCCCACTTCCTTGAGCAGGCTCTTCACCTCGTCCTCGGACTTTTCGCCCGCATACACGAGCACAATCTTCTCGCCCTTGGCGCCATCGGGAACGGCCACCGCGAAATGGTCAATCTCGTCGAACAGCGGGCATTCCGAAATCTTGAAGTCCACGGAACCGAGGCTCACCATCTCGCCGCCCAGCTTGGCGAATCGGCTGTAGCGGTCCACAATCGTGAGGTAGCCGTCTTCGTCCACATGGCCCTTGTCGCCGGTCTTGTACCAGCGCTTGCCATTGATGACGGCAATCGCCTGGGCCGTACGTTCCGGATCCTTCAGGTAACCCTTCATAATCTGGGCTCCGCCGATAAGGATAAGGCCGTCCTCGCCCACCGGGAGTTCTTCCATGGTGTCGGGGTCCACGATACGAATTTGCGTTCCAGGCAAGGGAGCGCCGACAGTGCCCGGCTTGTTGCCCTCGAGAACCGTCTTGTAGTCGTCCATGAGCACATCCCTCGTGTTCACGGCAGCCACCGGAGTCGTCTCGGTACAGCCGAAGCCTTCGAAAATCTCGAGTTTGAACTTGGTACGGTACAGTTGGCGCACGTCTTCGCGAATCTTCTCGGCACCGGCGTAAATGGCGCGGACATGCGAGAACATCAGCGGGTGCACAGCGCGGTTCAAGCCCCACATGCGCAGGAACGTACCTGTAGCCACCATGAACGAGACCTTGAACTGGGCGCACATGCGCGAAACGAGACGGGCATCCGTCGGGTCGGGGCAAGTCGCCACCGGCACGCCTTCCACAAGGCACAGCATCGTCGTAATCGAGAAACCGAACGCATGGAACAGCGGGAGCGAACCGAGGAACACGTCGTCCGCCGTCGGCAGGAGCACACTTTCGCACTGCTTGATGTTGCCCATCAAGTTCAGGTGCGTCAGTTCCACGCCCTTCGGACGGCCTTCGGAACCGGAACTGAAAATAATCGTCGCCACGTCGTCAAGGCTCACCTTCTTGAAGAACCTGAGTTCCAGATACCAGGCCGGCAAAATCATCACGCGCAAGAAGTTCTTTACAAGCGTTGACTTGTGGAGCTGTCCCTTCAGGTCTTCCATATAGTAGACCTTGTACTTGTCGAGCAACTTCTCCATCGGCACGCCCTTCTGCTTGAGCTTGTCGACAAAGGCATGGGCCGTGATGATTGTCTTCACGTCGGCCACGTTACAGCAGTAGTCCATCGTCTCGGGCGTATTCGTGTAGTTCAGGTTGTACACCGTCTTGCCCTTGATGAGGCACGCCATGTTCACGATGATGCCAGGGCCGGACGGCGGAATAAGCACGCCCACATGTTTTTCGCCCTTAGTGAGCTTGTCGATTATGGCGCCGAACGAGAGTGCCGCTGTCGCGAGGGCATTTGCCGAGAGGTGGTTTCCGTCGGGGCTGTACACCGAGGGGCCGCTACCCACATGTTTCACCGTACGAATCCAGGCAGAGGCCACCGGACGCAACTTGCGGATGTATCTCGTCCAGGCCGTAATGGAAAGTTCCTGGACGGCGCGTTTTACCATCATCGGGCTGGAATCGAGCGGCAACTCCTTGCCGAAAGCGACCGAGACAATGCGTCCGCCGCTATGCACCATGTCCTTGAAGCCGGCATCGGCCATGGAATAGCTACTGCCCCACAGACCCTGCACGTAGAACGGCATAAACTTGAGGTGCGGCACATCCTTGATGGCGGCCGAGTAATCCAGGCGGAAGCGGTTCATATTGCCCGTCGAGGTCATCACGTTCTCGGGGAACATCACCACGGCTTCACCGCGCAGCAAGGCCTGGCGGGCCTCCTCCATCGCGGGTCCCGGATTCGAGATATCGAGGTCGATGGTCTCCATCTGCGAAAGCAGAAGCTTGACGTACCACTTTTCAAACGGCCTGCGCGTAATTACGAAGCGCATGGGGCGCGGGCTCGCCATCTGGATAATCGCCCAGTCGATGTACGAGATGTGGTTACCCACCAAGAGCACCGGACCTTCCCACGGGATATTCTGCACGCCCGACACCAGGAACTTGTAATGCATCGACAATACAGAGCGAAGCAGCTGGCGGAGCAGGGTCTGCGGCATGGCCCAGAGGGCCCAGATGGTCCCCACAAGGCAAACGATGCCGAGGATGAAGAACAAGTTCATCCTTTCGAGACCGAAATAGCGGAGGGCGACAATCGCAAGGATGTCGAAAACAAGGATGCTCAGGTTCTGCACCACGTTGGCCAGCGAGAGTACGTGGCCCGCCGACCTCGGTTTGGTGTTGTAAAGGAGCGTTGCGAACATCGGGAGCGCATAGATACCGCCACAGAAGCCGAGCAGGGCGAAAGCGATGGCGTTGTAGGGGCGCGGAATAAGCGGAATGATAAAGATGAGGATGGCGGCACCCGCGGTCCCCATCGGGATAAGGCCCATCTCGATAAAGTTACGCGACATCCTCTTGGCAAAGACGAAGCCCGCAACAAGGCCGATGGCGGTACCGAAAATGGCGTAGTTCACCAGGAAGTCCTGTTCGAAAAGCGAACCGGAGCTGAACTGGTCCTGGATAACGAACACCATGAGGAAAATCATGACCCAGAACATCGCCTGGCCAACAAGCGCCTGGCGCAGCGCCCTGTTCTTCCAGGCCTTCACCATCTTGCGGCGAGCATAGCCGAACGTCCAGTACTGCTTCCAAGGGAAGCGGAGATCTTCGTCGTAGGCGCCGATAGACGGGAGCCTGAGCGCAAAGAAGAACCCGAACAGTTGCAAGCCGCCCAGCGTATAGAGCACCGGCCGCACCAAGTCTTCCTTGACCGCGAAAGCGAGGGCCGCACACGTGAACACGAGCGCGAGGAACGTGACAATCATTAACGTCCCGCTACCGTTCGCCAGGAACCGCACCCCCATGAGTTCCTTCATGTAGCCGTTCTTGGCCGGACTCTGGAACGCCTGCAGCACAAAGAACAACCCCACACCCGTGAACATCATCGACAATTCACCGAGGAACACGCCCGCGCAGAACAGCCCCACCACCGGGAGCGAGAGGAGCGTCGTCCAAAAGAGCACCCGCTCCTTGGGGAACTTGTCGGAAACGTACCCTGCCGGCGTAAGAAGCAGCACGCAAGGCAAAAGGAACAGCAGGTGAAGCACGTAGAACTGCCACGAGAGCGTGGGCGTATAGCCCATGCGGTTGAGAAGGAGTTCCATGTAGGCAACAAGCGCCGTCGATACGGCTACCTGGGTAAAAGCTAACCCAAAAAACGAGAAAAAGCCTTTGACCTTTTTCATCTTAAATCCTTGTAAAAATGTTGGGCAGGGCTCACACCCCACCTACCCCTAAATATACATTTTGCCCATTGCGCCCCTTGTCCAAAAGGCACCAAAAACCTTGCGGGACGGGGTAAAAAAAAGAAACGGCACCCGTATGGATGCCGCCTTAAAGGTTTAGCAACGGATTGGAATCCAGAGCTAGATTACTTGACCTCGAAGTAGTAGGTCTGCAGAGTCTTGCCGTCCTGGGAGAACTGGATGATCTGCTTGCCCTTCGGGAGGTTGCCGGTAATCTTGAAGAGGTTTTCGGCGATGTAGGTCACCGTCAGGTCGGTAGCCTTGTTCTTGTCGGCAAACACGCCCTTCTCGTCGCCTTCGAAGCCCTTGCAGTCCTTGTGGTCGGCAACCTTGCCGATGACGGCCGGGTAGGTCTTAGCGATGAGCGGAGTCGTCACGGAAGAAGCATTGCGGTAGAAGACTTCGAGCTTGCCATCAACCACGCGCGGTTCCGGAAGCGGAGTCATCTTGGAAGCGTCGGCGGCCGGAGCGGCAGCCTTCTTGCCCTTCTTAGCCTTCTTGCCCTTCTTCTTGTCAGCCTTGGGCGGAACCTTGGCGCCACCAGCCTGCTGCGGGAAGGCGAGACGGTAACCGGCAATGGAAGATTCGCACTGCGCGGACCAGATGACCCACTGGTTCGAAATCTTCGTCGGAGCGTCTTCTCCGCTGATGTAGAGACCCGGATCAACCTGATCGCTGTAGATGTAGAGCGTCAGCTTGGCGTTCGGATTTTCTTCGGTCGTGGTGACCATGTTGCGGCTCTTGATGTACTTGGCACGGCCAGCAAGAACTTTGTATGTACCGACGGGGACCTTTTCGAACTTGAACTGGCCCTTGCGGAGTTCCTGCTTGTACTTGTACTTGTCCTTCAGGGTGGAATAGATCGTGGAGTCGATCCAGATGGTCGGCATCTCGAGAGCCTTGCCAGTGAACGCGTCACAGACTTCACCTTCGATGGTGCCGGTCTTTTCGCAACCCGTCATAGCAAAAGCAACCAGGGCTGCAGCACAAATGGTAAGAAGTTTCTTCATCTTTTCCTCGTTAAATGTTAAACCTTTTCAAGTACAAAAGCCCTCCCGTTAAGGGAGGGCGAAACGCAACTGCGATTAGGCTTCTTCCGCCTTGGCCGGCACGGCCTTGCGGGTCTTGCGCTTTGCACCAGTGATGTTGCCGGCGAAACGCTTGTTGAAGCGGTCGATACGGCCAGCCGTATCCACGCGATGCTGCTTGCCCGTCCAGAACGGATGGGTATCAGCGGTGATTTCCAGAGAAATCACGCTATGTTCAACCCCATCGATAGTCTTCTTTTCGGCGGAAGACTTCGTGGAGCGGGTGATGTATTCTTTACCCGTATTCGCATCGACGAACACGACCGGTTGATAGTTAGGGTGGATACCTTCTTTCATTGTAATAACTTCCTATTGAAGTGAGTTTGAAAGTCCCAAATTTAGACAAATATCGGGATTTTGGCAAGAAGAAAGCGCTTTTTTAGTATTTTTGGGGCATGAAACGATCCATTTTTTCGTTCAAAACCATTGCCGCAGCGTCCCTCGCCATGGCCCTTGTCGCCTGCAAGGGAGAGGCCCCGCAGGCCACGATCGTCGTCATCGACAAGAAAATGCCCCTGCTAGAATGGCCGGACCAGGCCTACGTGGACAACCTGGATTCCGTCCTTGCCCGCGAACCCGTCAAAAAGACTGACAAGAACAAGCCGAGCATCGCGATGAACGCCCACAAGGCGCCCACCTTCATGCTCCCGGGTTCCGTGACGGGCAAGCCCGACGCCCCCAAGTCCCACGCCAAGAAAGGCGGAAATCAAGGAAAAAACGCCTTCTCGGGCGGTTCCAGCGACAACGCCGCGGCCAGCGCCGAGGCCTTCATGGACAAATTCAGCAGGGCGCTCTCCGCCCTCCAGTCCGACCCGTCGAATACCGGACTGTACAAGGTCGTAGAAGCCAAGGATGGCGAAGACCTGTTCAAGCTGCTCCGCCGAACCTACGGTGCCGGTACGCAGAACCTCCCCCGCTTCTACGTTCTCTCTACCCTACAATCAGTAAACCCCGGCGTGATGCTGGAACATCTGAACGCCGGGGATAAAGTCCGAGTACCTAGGATTTAGACTAAAGCACGCCCTTGCTGCTGGGCACGCCCTTCACGTTACGGCTCGGAGCGACAGCCATCGCCATTGCACGGGCAAACGCCTTGAATACGCTTTCGAGGCAGTGGTGGTTGTCGCTACCATAGAAGAGTTCCACATGCAAGTTCATGCGGGCATTCTCGCACAAGCTCTTGAAGAAATGTTCGAACATTGAAGCCTCGATACCGCCCGCCATGGCCGCCGGGAGCTTAACGTTCCAAACGAATCCAATGCGGTTGCTAAAATCAAGGCACACGCGGCTAAGCGCTTCGTCCATCGGGACAAAGTAAAAGCCGTAGCGTTCAATTCCCTTCTTGTCACCAAGACATTCCACAATCGCCTGGCCGAGCACGATAGCGATGTCTTCCATGCTGTGGTGCATGTCGACGGCCGTATCGCCCTTGCAGCTCAGGTTGAGCGTAAAACCGCCATGCACCTGGAACAGGTCGAGCATGTGGTCAAGGAATGCGTTGCCGGAATCAATCTTGCCGCGGCTCGCTTCGTCGAGGTTCAGAGCAAGTTCAATATCCGTTTCGCCGGTCTTTCTTGCAATCTTGGCTGTACGCATCAGTTCGCTCCATCTTTGATAATGCTGCCATCGTAAACGCGGAAGCGCGTCACGCGGCCAAACTTCATTTCGGGAAGCGGAGTCTCGACGCCGTTGAGTAACATACGAGAAACAGCACGCGGTTCGCCGATGACTACATACAAAGTATCTTTAGCGTTGTACACCATCTTGACACCCGCAGTAGAAATATTCGCTTCCCTGAGGAACGTGCCGTCGTCTTCGTGACGCTTGAGGCCAACCCACGTGCGGGCTTCGCCAGATCCAATTAATTCAAACTTGGTCTTGCCGTGATTGGAAACGGGCTTCACCACGGAATCCTTCTTCGTCGATGTCGACGAAATAAAGATCGTCGCCGATTCAGGAAGTTCAGACTTCTTGATAGCTTCGTCCACCTGCGCCTGCGTCACGACTTCGCCGTTCGTAGACTTGGCAGAATCCATAGACACCATGTAGGCCTGCAGAGAATCAGCGGGCACTGCTTCGGCGCCGTCAGGCATCTCGCCTGCAGGCTGTTCGGGAGCAGGAGCCGTTTCGTTCACCACGGTCGCCTTGGTTTCGGCGGCAGCTTCTTCATTGCCCAAATCCTTCAAGAAATGAGACCCGACCACGAATGCCAGTCCAAGCACGACAATCACGATAGGCACGGCCTTGCTCTTGGGTTTGGATTCTTCTTCGGTAACAGGCTTCACCTTTGTCGGACGCACGGGCGTCTCGGAAAGGAGACTTGCAAACTTCGTTCCGCATTCTGCGCCGTACCAGTCCAGCACGCGCTTCGTATCGAGGCCGAGCTTGCCGCAAATGGAATTGAGGTAGCAACGGAGGTAAGCTTCCACCGGGAAAGCCTTCCAATCGCCGTTTTCGATAAGGGTAATGTTCTTGGCTGTGAGCCTCGTCACAGACGCAAGGTCCTGCACGGACATCCCGCTAGCCTCGCGGGCACGTGTCAAGTAAGCGCCGAGGCGTTCGTCGGGCCTTTTATCTTCAATAGGATTCGTCGATACCGTCATACATCCACCTTCAATTTTCCCAGCATATCCAGCGTGCGGGCCACAGGAAGCCCAACAACGTTGTAAAAACACCCCCGAATCTGGCTTATAAGCCGGGCACCCTGAGTTTGGATGCCATAAGCCCCCGCCTTATCCATCGGGTCTTTAGAATTTACATAATTTTCGAGCTCCTGTAAGGAGTTCTCCCGAAAAAACACCTCTGTTCTTTCTTGTTGAGCATCAACGACTTGGCCATCTTTTGCGATGGCAACTCCCGTGATAACCCAGTGCATTTTCCCGTTGAGCTTCTTGAGCATTTCCAGGGCGTCATTTTCGTCTTTGGGCTTGCCCAAAGGAGCACCATCCAGGAACACCAGCGTGTCAAAACCGAGCACATAGGCCCCCGGCTCCTTTTTCGAGACGGCCAGGGCCTTCGCAATGGCGTTTTCACGGGGAAAATCGAGCGGATTTGCGCTTTTGGGGCATTCCTCGTCATTCGAGACCACCACGCGAAAATCCACACCGATCTGCGTCAAAATCTCGCGCCTTCTCGGCGAACCGCTTGCCAAAATCACCTTCGCCTTACTCATCGCTCACCCCACATCCAACACTCCTCATTACACACCTCACATCACACATTTATTTTGTCTCCGTGCTACCGGCGTTAAGCTTGAGGTCCGGCAAATCCCTCACGTAAATGGAGAAACTCCATCCGGCGGCAGGACCCGTCGGTGTCCACGTAAAATCAAGCTGCCAGCAGTGCAATCTTCTATTGAAGGTGAAGTTGTGCGTAACAAACTTACCCTCGTTGTAATCGTAACGGGTACTGTAGCTAACTTCCCAGTTCACCGTCGGCTGGAACGTCGCCGAGATTCCCGTAGAATGGCTGATATTGTCCTGGAACAAGTCCTTCGCGACTCGCGTACTCGAGAACGTATAACGGTAATCCAAACCGAACGTCCACTTGAGCATCTCGTACTTGCCCATCTGCGAAGGCAGGCCGCCGTTAAGCGTACCGCTCCAATGGAAGTTCCTCGAGAACTCGTAGCCGTAGTAAATCAGTTCGGGCACCTGCGCCTTGTTCGGTTCGTCGGTGAACTTGTGGTACACGCTGTGTCTCGTATTCACGGTGAACAGGTAGTCGGGCAAAATTTGCAAGCCGAAACTCGACGTGATGTCGGACCACTGCAGCGAATCGGCCGCAAAGTTGTACGAAACGCTGTGGCGCGTTGTGAGCAAGCGACGGTTGCCATACTGGTCCTCCACCGCTTTTGACGTATCGCCCTTGGTGGTATCGGGCTTGTGGCCCACGACCTTCAGGTACTTAATATCGAAGTCGTTGTTCAAGCCGAAGCCGATTGTCTTCTGTTCTATCTGGTAAGGCGCCTGGCCCAAAAGCGGATGCGGCGCGAACTTCTTGACCGTATCGATTTCGGGGGCGTACGTATACGAAACGCTCGGCGACAGCACGTGGCGAGCACCCGTGAAGCGCCCTATTTCGGGCACCCAAATACCGTAGAGTTTGGTATCGGCGGTAAGGCTGTAGTTGTGGTTGTACGCGAACTGACCGTATTCGTCATGCTCGGGGTCAAGGCTCATGTAGCGCTTGCGGTACTTCGCGGAATCGTTCGGGTTGATCCAGCCCGTCCCGGTCCAGTAGCCGGTAAAGCTCGCGCGCGGCGTCAGGTTGATCACGTTAAAGACCGAGCCCGAATAGTCTAGCGTGTACGTGCCCGTGTAGCCCACATATTCCGCTGTCGTATCCCTGTTGAGCGTCGTGTCGGGGGCGCGCCGCGTGTAGTAGTTGAAGCGGTTGTTGAAGCTGTAGTTGAACTTTTCCAGGTAAGTCTCGATGGAGCCGTCCTCCGAAGCAACGTCGTCTTCGTCGTACTCGAACGTGAACAGGGGGCCGCTCTGCCTGTACTGCACGTCGGGAATCTGACGTTCCAGGTAGTCCGTCCGCAAGTTATGGCTCTGGCTCGCCTTCACGGTAAGGCTCTTGTTAGTCCCGAACTTTCCGGAATAGGCCATATTGGCGTTCGCCTGCTGGTTCAAGATGGTCTCGGCATCAAGAGCGTTATCCTTACGCACGCTGCGGTCGCTCACGAAGGAACCCGAACCGCTCAACGTGTGCTTTCCATCGGGAGTCAGGTTCTGGTTGTGCGTGAAGCGGATATCGTAACCGCTGTTCGCCATGTTGAATTCTTCGAGGTAGCTCGTGTAACTCACGTTACCGTCAAGCACGTAGCGCTTTTTGTACCGCACCTCGCCCGTGAGCGTAGACCGTTCAAACCGCGCCTCCTCGCCTTCGATAATGTCGCCCTTCACTGTCGCATCCCAGTAGTCGTTGGGCGCGTAGTAAAAACCGAGGTTGCTGATATAGTACCCCTGTACCTGGTCGCCACCGAACTTGGGCGTCAGGAGCCCGGACTTACGCCCGCTCTTGAGCGGGGCGACAATCATCGGGAGTACCGCCACAGGCACATCGGCAATGTTCAATACCACGGGGCGCGCCGTGATGGTCTCCTTGGGTTTCACCACCATACGACGGCCATAGAAATAAAAATGCTGGTGAGTCGAATCGTTACAGGTACTAAAGTCACCACGCGCAATCTGGAGTCGCGTATCGGGCAAGCGGCGCACCTCCATGCCGTTCAGCTGCTGGTTGTCCTGGTAGGTGGTCGCGTAATAGATTTCGCCAATGCGGCTCTTCATGTTGTACTTGAGACGCATTCCCGAAAGCGACGGGTTCTTGGTCTCGCGCAGCACGGGTTCGCCACTCGCCATCAGCACCTCGTTCTCCTGGTCAAAGAGAATGGTGTCGGCATCCAGCGTGGCCGTCCTGTACTTGAGCTGGGCACTGTTGTTAAGGTTGAAAGTCGACGTTTCCACGTCGTACACGAGGTCCACCGCATGGTACTCAATCGTGTCTGTCCCGGTCGTATCGTTCATCCAGTCGACTTCGGTGGTGTCCTCTTCCACCTGTTCCCGTTCTTCGAGTTCAAAGCGGGTCATCTCCTCGCCATGGACGGCAGGAACAGACAAGACCGCTAACCAAAACAGCAAAACGGCCCACAGAAGCCTATGGGTTCTATACAAAATCACGTTGCGCGGTAAAATAGAAAAATCCCCCGACCAAAGTCGAGGGATTCAAAAAGATTTATGCGTTTATTTCAATACGGCAAACTTGCCGCTGACAGAGCCTTCGTGGTCGATGCTCACCATGTAGCGGCCGCTCGGGATTTCGGTTGCATCCCAGGCAATGGAATTGACGCCAACCAGGGCGCGGTCGTTCACGAGTCTTGCCACCTGTTCGCCGTCGGCATTCATGATGGTCACAATCGTCTTGCCCGGAGTCTTGACGCTGTAGCTCACAGCCTTGCGGGTAAAGCCACGGAGTTCGATGCCGGTATTACGAACAACATTCTTGACCTGGGCCTTGGGACCGAACTCATTCGCCTTTTCCACATAGATGCCGTTGTAGTCGGCGGAAGCGGCGTTGTTTTCGGCCTTCACGAGGCTACCGTTCTTGAGCACGGCCACCAGCTGCTTGTCGTTCTGGGAGGCACTTGCAAAGGTTTCCAGTTCCTGGGCATTAAGCTCGGCCTTGTCACCGTACCAGTTCTTCACGGCGGCACCTTCCAGATCCTTCACGGTAATCTGGGCGCGACGGAGCACTGCGGTATAGGATTCACCTTCGCTAGTGAAAGTAATTTCTAGCGGCTTATTCACCTGTCCGCGGAGCTTTTCCTTGGACTGTTCGATGTTGAGGCCCTGGAGGCTCACGCCGTCGACAGCGGTAATCACGTCGCCAGCCTGGAGCTTGGTCTCGGCTGCGGGCGTACCCGGGATGACCTCGGCCACCTTGACGCCTTCACGAATCTGGTAAATGGTAACACCGATACCGCCGAAAGATTCATCAGCCATGAGAGGTGCGGCCATCATTGCCGCCAACAGGGAAACCTTGACTATACTTTTCATGAATTTCTCCTTGAAAAACTTTACTTCATTAATATATAATAAAAAATCGCCCCGGCAACAGCCAAAAGCGATATTTTGCACAAAAAAAAGCTATTCCATCAGGGTTCCGTCTTCTGCGTCTTCCCCATCGTCGTAATCCTCGATGGTCTTTTCGCCAGGAACGATGATAAGGCCGAGAGTCACGGGTTCACCCTTCAAGTTGATGTAGGCTTCCAGATAAAGCTTGGTCGAAAGGCGCAACAGGCGCAAATCCAGCATGGTTCCACCCTTGTGGATGCTCTTCGGGTTCCTGTTGAAGAACAGGAACTTCTTGTTGATGTACTCGAAGCGGTCCTTCTCGTAGTTTATCTGCCATTCGGAGTTGCCGTCGTTCTCCTGGCGGTACAGGCAACGGTCATGGTCAATATCGCACTCGAAGCTCGCGCTTTCCTGGTAGCGTTTGTTCCATTCGCGACTAAAGGCGCAACTCTGCACGCGGCCAGCGCCATTCCTCTGCTTGTTCAGCTGGTCGTTTATGACAACATAATCCATCTTCTGGTCTTTGACCTGATTGTAGACGTTCATCAAGATGGCGTACGCCTCGATGTTCTTCGGGCACTTGCCGTCGAGCTCCACTTCTTCGTGGGCCTTTAAAAGAGTCTGCTGCAAGTCGACGTCGATGGCATCGGGAATCTCGGTTTCCTTGATTTTGTCGAGCACCTTCTTGGGCGGAACGAACACCACCTTGTCGCCCTTCTTGACCGCGTAACCAAGCTGGTCGCGCACGTAGTCCAAGCACTGCTGCACGTGGATATGCACGGTATTGGAACCGCCAGAGACGAAGTCCACGCCTATACGCACGTTCCATTCGCCCGCGCTGTTCCCGGAATTCTTGATGATTTCGCAATAGGGTTCCTCGCGGATACCGTCGATAAAGACGACCTTCGCATTGAGTTTCGTAACGAGGGAGGCTTCCTTGTCAAGCGCGCCGCCCAGGCTCCAGAAGTTCGGGTTCAGGCGCAGCACTTCGGCAAAGGCCTTGTCGCCGTCGAGCGCCGGGAGCAGGGAATCGTTGCGGGCATTCTTCTCCTTGAGCAGTTCGGAATACTCCGTAGTCACGCTCATGTTGCTGAAGCCGTTACGCGAAGACACAGGGACACCCGGAGCGGCCAGGGACACTCCGGCAAAAGAAATGCAGAACAATGCAAAAACAAAAAACTTCATACGGGAATAAAATACAAAAAAACGGTGATAAAACGTTGCTGCCAGATTCCGGCTCCCTTCGACTACGCTCAGGGCAGGCCCAGGCCGGAATGACGTCTAAGTTCCAATCTTCAAGCGATTAGGTCCTAGTTTTAAAAGGTGCGGGATGTGCAAGTCCACCCAATCGGGAGATTCCTCGGCAGGATTCACGAAAACGGTAGTCCAGCCGCGGCGGTGCGCCGGTTCCAAGTTACGAAGCGAATCTTCCAACAGCACGATTTCGCGGGGATTCTCGGGATAGGCCACACCCATGGACGGGAGTTTTTTGCGGAGCCACGCCTCCATCTTCTCGTAGGCGCTGTCGTGCGGCTTGCCCTCCCAGCCGAGCAGTTTCAGGTCAAAAACGCCATCGATTGCAGACTCGATTCCCATGTGGGCCATGCCCGCCTCGCTCCAGTCATGGCGCCCGTTAGTAAAAACGAATCGCGGGCCATCCAGGCTTTTAAGCAGGGCGAGCTTCTCGGGAGCCTTTTTCGGGTAAGTCAGGTATTCCGGTTCGTGGATAAAGTCGAAGAACTCGTCGGGGTCCGTGCCGTTCATCGCCATGAGGCCTGCAAGCGTCGTCCCGAAACGTTCCAGGTAATCGGTACGAATCTTGTGCGCCGATTCAAAATCACCGCCGACAGTCTTCTGCACGAACTTCGAAATGCGGTGATCCAGAGAGTTGATAACGTACCGTTCCTCGGTACCGTACAGCGTCAAGTCGTAGTCGAACAGCCAGACCATCAAACGCCCATCGCGAGGCCGCCAATCTGGCGTGCCAGGTAAGTCGCATAATTGTCCGTCATGCCGCTCACAAAATCGAGCACCTGGTGGTACGCCTCGGCGGCAGTGACGCTCTGGCCAATCTTCGCCTGCCCAATCAGGCGCACAATACGGTCGGCGCGGTAAGAATTCTTGCCGTTCAGGCGGTAATCGTACACGCCGTTGATAAAGGCGTCGAGCACGGTGGCAAGCGTCGTGTAGCTACCGACTTCCAGCTCCGTCTTGCGGCGGTCCGGGTAGATGCGTTCCACGCCCAAGCGCTTTGCGATGCGGATTCCCCACATCACGTCGGACTTGGAGAGGTCTATCAAGTGCTTGGTGAGCTTGCCTTCCATGATTTCCTCGTAGTGGTTCACGAAGACCATGGCGACATCGTCAATCAGGTTCTGGATAGCCATCCCGCGGATGCTGCTGAGGAAGTCACGGAAATTGCGTCCGTTCTCTTCGTACTCCTTGTCGATATTCACGTCGGGGCCGCACAGGTAGCTGAACATGTCTCGCACGTCGGCAAACGAGAGGATACCGAGTTCGATGGCGTCTTCCACGTCGAGGATGGAATAGCATATATCGTCAGCAGCTTCCATCAAGTACACAAGCGGGTGACGCACCCACTTGCCGTTATCAATTTGCGGGAGCCCGAGCGTCTCGGCGGTAATGCCGTAAAGGTCCGCTTCGGTTGCAAACAGGCTTGTCGGGCAGCCGTACTTGGCGATTTGCGGGTACTTCATCATCGAGCCGATGGTCGCGTACGTAAGGCGCATGCCGCCGTCAAGGAAGTGGTATTCCAGCTTGCTCAAGATGCGGTGGCCTTGGGCGTTGCCGTCAAAATTCTCGAAGTCGGCCATTTCCTTGTCGTTCAATCCGGAAAGGGGCGCGCTGTTGCGGTTCTTGCGGAACCACTCGCGGATGGCCGCCTCCCCCGCATGGCCAAAAGGCGGATTGCCGATGTCATGTGCGAGGCACGCCGACTGCACGATGGTACCGAACTGGTACTCGTTTATGTACTTGGGCAAGTGCTGCTTGATGAGGTGGAATACAGTAATCGCAAGGCTTCGACCCACGCTCGAGACTTCGATGCTGTGCGTGAGGCGGCTGTGCACGTGGTCGTTCACCGAGAAGGGATGTACCTGAGTCTTGCGGCCCAGGCGGCGAAAAGCGGTAGAAAAGACAATGCGGTCGTAATCGCGATGATAATCGGAGCGGTTCGGGTCGCGATCGGCAGGATGGCCGTATCGCGTCGCCGACAAAAGAGTTTCCCAGTTGAGCATGCGGTAAATATAAAAATTTCTATCTTTTCCCGCATGATTACACGCGTTATCGACAGAAACTTCGCCAACATGCGCCTGGACCGGTTCCTCCGCAAGGCGTTTCCCGACGAGTCCTTGTCGGTGTTCTTCGCCATCATCCGCAAGAAGAAAGTGCGCGTGAACGGAGTCGTCGGCAAGGCGAACCAGATGCTTGCCGAAGGCGACACCGTCTGCATCTATGAGAACCTGAAGAGCGTAGAGAATTCGGAAAGCGCCACACAGAATACAGATTTTAACAACGCCCACAAAGGCGGTTGGAAGAAGGCCGTCACCTCTGCAGAAAAGACTTCCAGCTGGGGCGCCAAGGAACTCGACATCGTCCGGCAGACCGAGGATTACGTTGTCGTAAACAAGCCCTCGGGACTCGCGAGCCAGCCCGGTTCGGGAACGCGCCCGGGCGAAAGCCTCGTGGAATACCTCTGGGAATGGGGCAAGCGCGAAGGCCTTGATTTCAAGCCCACCATCGCCCACCGCCTTGACCAAGAAACTTCGGGGATGATTATCGCCGCGCTCCACGGCGACACGCTCCGCGACTTCACGCGCATGATCCGCGAACACAAGGTCGACAAGTTTTACTTCGCGCTCGTCAAGGGCAACCTGAAAAAAGACAAGGGAACCATCGACGAGAGCCTTACCCGCACGGATTCCCCGAAAGGAAGCAAGATGAAGGTCGGCGAATCCGGGAAAGACGCCCAGGAAGCCATCACCCACTACCGCGTCAAGCAGCACTACGAAGGCTACGACCTCGTAAAAATCAAACTCGAGACGGGCCGCATGCACCAGATTCGCGCCCACTTTGCAAGCATCGGGCATCCGCTGCTGGGCGACACCCGCTACGGCGATTTCGCGCTGAACCGCGAAGTGAAGAAGGAATTCGGCCTGAACAGGCTCTTTTTGCACAGCTGCCGCCTTGAATTCTTCTGGAACGGCGACAAGATTGTGCTCGACTGCCCGCTTCCCAAGGAACTGCAAGCCGTCATCAAGCAACTGAAACCGCTGCCATACCACAGAAACAAGTAGGGATTCCATGATGAGCAACATCAAGATCATGACCTTGGCGCGCAAAGCGCTTAAGGGTTTTTGGCTCAAGTCCATCGGCATGACCATCCTCGGAGGTTTCCTCTCTGGCGCAATCATCTTCGCCGTCAGCCTAACAAGCATCCTTTTCCTGGAAACGGGAACAGACGCCCCCCAGAACTACCTTGTCAGTTTTGTTTTCGAGATGGCGGAAACAATCCTGGTAGAAATCTTGCTTATAGGTTTTTACGCCTACATATACGACATCTACAAGTATCGGAAATCCTCTTTCCACAAATTATTTGCCGGTTTCAAGAATTTCTCCCGAAACGCAGTCATCTTGGTTATAGCCGCCCTGGTGAAGGGCTTCTTCTCGACTATTGCAGAAAGAATCTTAGACCTTTCGGATAGAGCCCCGTTCGAAGGGAACCTCTTCTTTTACATTCTCCTTATAGCCATCGTCATCGTATTCTACTGTTACATCGGCTACAAGCTTTTCCCCACCTGGGTCGGCCTGATGCTCAAGATGTCATTAGACGATTCCACCAGCCCGACAGATTTAATCAGGCAAACCTTCAGCGAGGTCTACGGCTATAACTTCAAGTTCTTCTGCCTATACCTCCGCTTCTTAGGCTGGGGCATCTTGGGGTGTTTAACGTTCGGGATAGGCTTCCTCTGGATTATCCCCTATATGACCGCCAGCAGCGTCATTTTCTTCGACACCGTATTCAATCCTGAAGATTATGCGGTACCGGAAGACCCTGCCACATAGCAGACGGACCCCGTTTTTTCTATATTTTCGCCGAAAATTTAAGCAGGCACGATTTTTGCGCCCGTCTAGCGACGCGGAATCCATGCCTCAAAGGATTGAAAGATGAAAGTTTCTTTGAATTGGCTCAGACGTCACGTTGATCTTCCGGAATCTGCGGAAGAAGTTGCAAAGGCGCTCACCTCCATCGGCCTCGAAGTCGAAGGCATGGAAGAACCGGGCAAGGTCTACGAGAAGCTCGTTGTAGCGAAGGTTCTCACCTGCGACCCCCATCCGGACAGCGACCACCTGCACATCACCACCGTGAACGACGGCAAGGAAACGCTCCAGGTCGTGTGCGGCGCCCCGAACGTGGCCGCTGGCCAGACCGTGGTTCTCGCCCCGATTGGCGCTGAACTCCCGCTCCCCGACGGCGGCACGCTCAAGATGAAGAAGTCCAAGATCCGCGGCGTGGAAAGCTTCGGCATGATTTGCGCCGAAGACGAAATCGGCCTTTCCGACGACCATGCGGGCATCATGGTTCTCGACGACAGCATTCCGGCCGGCACCCCGTTCGTGAGCCTCGGTATGTACGACGTGTGCTATGAACTGAACGTGACCCCGAACCGCCCGGACGCCCTCAGCCACCGCGGTGTGGCCCGTGAACTGGCCGCAAAGTTCAACCGCCCGCTGAAGCCCCTCGCCTACGAACTTAAGGAAGATGCCGAACCGGCAAGTTCCGCCATCAGCCTCGAAGTTGTCCCGGGTTGCGGCTGCTCCCGCTACGTGGGCCGCGTCATCAAGGACGTGAAAGTCGAAAAGTCTCCCGCCTGGCTCGCCAAGCTTTTGCACGCCGTGGGCATGAACAGCATCAACAACGTCGTCGACATCACGAACTTCATTTTGATGGACGTTGGCCAGCCGCTCCACAGCTTTGACATGGACCAGCTGCACGGCAACAAGATCAAGGTCCGCCGCGCCGTGAAGGGCGAAAAGATCGAAACGATTGACCACACCGCTCACGAACTCGTCGAAAACGACCTCGTGATTTGCGACGGCGACCGTCCGGCCTGCGTTGCCGGCGTGATGGGCGGCGTCGAATCCGAAATCGTCGATGCCACCAAGAACGTGTTCCTCGAAAGCGCCTGGTTCAACCCGACGGTGGTCCGCAAGCAGGCCAAGCGCCTCTGCATCTCGACCGACTCCAGCTACCGCTTTGAACGCGAAATTGACTTCGCGACCCAGGACGAATACAGCAAGTACGCCTGCGCCCTCATCCAGGAAGTCGCTGGCGGCCGCATCCTCAAGGGCTCCGTTGAATATACCGGCGACGACCACAAGAAAGAGAACAACGTGGTCTCGCTCCGCATCGCGCAGGCCGAACGCGTTATCGGCATGAAGCTCGACATGGCCCAGGTCGAAAAGTTCCTCACAGGCATCGCCCTCGAAGTCGTTTCCAAGACGGCGGACTCCATCACGTTCAAGATTCCGAGTTTCCGCCCCGACCTCGAACGCGAAGTAGACCTCATCGAAGAAGTCGCCCGCCTCATCGGGTTCGACAACATCCCGTACACGCTGCCCTCCTTCAAGATGCAGCCGAACGAGCTCCCGCCGATTGAAGTCTTGAACCGCAAGATCCGCAAGACGCTCTCCGCGATGGGCCTGCACGAATGCCTGAGCCTTCGCTTCACGAGCAAGGCCCGCACCGAGGCCCTCTTTGGCCCCGAAAGCGACGACCGCCGCAGCAAGCCCGCACTGCTCCTGAACCCGCTCTCCGAAGAACTCGGCGCCGTTCCCACGAGCCTCCTTCCGAACTTGCTCAAGAGCGTTGCCGAGAACGAGAAGAACCGCCCCGGTTCCGTGCGCCTGTTCGAAGTGGCCAAGGGCCAGTTCAAGCGCGACCGCAAGGACGTGCGCGATCCGGGCTTCGACGAATCGAACCTCGTTGCCCTCACGATTGCAGGCAACTTCGACGTGAACCCGCTCAACGACAAGCCCGCCCAGATTGACTTTGCCTCCTTCAAGGGATTCGTGCAGAGCTTCCTCAAGCGCGTTGGCCTCGTTGTGGAATTCCGCGTGCCGGCCAAGCCCGAAATCTTCCTGCACCCGGGCAAGCAGACCGAAATCCTCGCCGATGGCGTGGTGCTCGGCACCATGGGCGAACTCCACCCCTCCGTGATGGCCGCAAACGACATCAGCTACACCACCTACGTGATGGAACTCGACATGGACAAGATGGAACACGCGACCCACAAGAAGATCGTGTTCGAAGCCTTCAGCCGCCAGGTGCCGTCTAGCCGCGACATCTCGCTCGAAGTCGCGAAGTCCATGACCCACGAGGACATCGTCGCCCGCATCAAGGGATTGAACCCCAAGAACCTCGCGAAGATTACCCTCAAGAGCATCTACGAAGGCGACAAGATCGAAGCCGGCAAGAAGAATATGGTTTACAGCCTCACCTACCAGGCCATGGACCGCACGCTTACCGACGACGAAGTCAACAAGGCCCACAACAAGCTGCGTGACAAGCTCGTCGCGAACGGCGATATCGCGCTGCGCTAAGTCGCACCTATAGCTTGAAAAAATTTAACCGTCGAGAATCTCTCGACGGTTTTCTTTTGTTTTCCCAGCTTTTTGTGGAGTGCTAAGGTCTACTACTGGAGCGGAGTTTTCTTCAGCAATGTTTGCGAAGTCATATACAGAACATTTTTCCAATCGTTCGCCGAAACACCGAACGTGAAGCCCATATTTTCCTGGAAATCACCATAAGCAAGCCGTTTCCCGGTCTTGGCATCATAGTAAGCGAAGCTACCCTTGTTTGCCAAAGCGGGAGTCATACAACTCGCACTCATTCCTGCGCCACCCGCAGCCCCCATGCCAGTACTACAGGTGGACTGGACCTCCGTTCGGCCAATCCAAAGATCGTCCATAACCAAATAGATGTCGGCATCGCCCTGCATGGAATCGTATTTCGGGACCTTGACATTCCCGCCTTCCATCGCACCGGATTCATACTTGACCTTGTCCCGGGAAATCATTTCTCCGGAGAACTTCACTCCCTTTGCAAATTTTGCAAGATTGGTCAACAGTTGATCCAGATACCAATCCTGGAAATGATCGACATAATCCGGCAGGTCATCTTGCAAATCTTCAGGATTGGCCACAAAAGGTTCGGTAAACACCACCTTCACCGAAGCCGGCTTTTCTTTCCAGCTCGGGTCAACCACGACTCTCGGCGCAGCGCATCCTATCAAAAAGGCGCAAGCCAAGGCCAACATAGAATACATCTTCATATTGTTCCTCCCTTATGAAGCGCTATTCCAGCGCTTCGCGAATCTGTTGGATAAAGTCCATCTCTTCGGGCGACACGTTGCTTTCGTTGTCGTCTTCCTTGGAGGCGTTCGCGACACGGAGCATGGATTCAAGAACCTTGCTCTTGAATTCGCCCGATTCGTTCTTCAGGGCTTCGACACAGGCGCCGGCGCGGTCCTTCGCCGAAGTGAACTTTGCATAGGTATCGTTGAAATCGTCCCACGAGACGTCCGGGGTGAGTTCGTCATGAATCGCATCGAGCGTATCGCTTTCAGCCTCGGTCGCCGAAGCGGAACCGGGCAGCAGTTTGTCTGTCTCGTTTTCGTGGTAAAGGCAAGCCACCTGCCAAGAAAGAATCAAGAGCGCCAAATTCGGATTCATCGTGTACCTCGTGGTTATCTTGGACAAATAATACTAAAAAAAAAGACGAAAGAACGGCCCTATGGGCCTACAGACGAGAGACGAAAAACATATAAGGTGAGTGCCGCATCCATACGTACATGGATATGGCCGAACCAAATGGTTTGGGGCGAAGCCCAAAGATTAATAATGGCGCTTCGCGCAAAAACAAAGAAAATGCCAACAATTTCTCTCGTCTCTCGTCTCTCGTCTCTCGTCTAAATTCTATATTCCCACGCATGGCATACGTAGCAATGGCCCGCAAGTGGCGTCCAAAGTCCTTCTCCGACATGGTCGGGCAGGAACACATCGCGAAAACCCTCCAGAACGCAATCGAAGGGGACCGACTCCACCGTGCATTCCTGTTTACCGGCACCCGCGGTGTAGGCAAGACCACCAGTGCCCGAATCCTCGCCCGCACGCTCAACTGCAAGGGCGGAGACCCGCTCCACCCGTGTGGAGAATGCGACAGCTGTAAGGACATCGACGGCGGAAACCCGATGGACGTCCTCGAAATCGACGCCGCCTCCAATACCGGTGTCGACAACATCCGCGACGTGCTTGAACGCGTCCAGTACCCGCCCGTCATCGGCAAGTACAAGGTGTTCATCATCGACGAAGTCCACATGCTCTCGACCGGCGCCTTCAACGCGCTCCTCAAGACGCTCGAAGAACCTCCCGAACACGTGATTTTCATTTTTGCGACGACCGAAGTGAACAAGGTCCCGCAGACCATCCTGAGCCGCGTACAGAGGTTCGACTTCAAGCGCCTCACCATGGCCCAGATTCGTGGCCGCCTCCGCTTTATTTGCGAGCAGGAAGGCATCAACGCGACCGACGAGGCACTCGACATCTTTGCCGAGAAAGCCGACGGTTCCATGCGCGACGGCCTCACCTACTTTGACCAGGCCTACGCCTTTACCGGCAGTGAAATGACCGCCGATTCCGTGCGTTCCATCCTCGGAATCCCGCCTGTGGAGCTGTTCTTCAGCCTTATCAACGCTATCGAGAACCACGACCTGAAGGGCGTTTTCAAGATGGTGGACGAGGCCTGCTCCCGCGGTATCGAATTCACCCCGCTCCTGGACGGCTTCGGCAAGTTCCTCAGGAACCTGCTCTACACGCGCATCAACGCGTTCAGCGCCGACGACCTCTCCATTACGGAAGAACTTTATTCGAAATTCAAGAGCGTTGCGCTAGGGCTCTCGAACGGAGACCTGCTTCGCATCAGCAAGATGCTCATCGACCTGCAGGCCCAGCTCCGCTACAGCACGAACCCGAGGCTGATGGTTGAAACCTCGTTCGCCCGAATGGCGTGGCTCGACAGGCTTGTCGACCTCCGGAAAGCGCTAGCCGCCATAAACGACCCCAAATCAGCCGCCGACGAGGCGTTAAAAAAAAAAGTAGCTGAAGTTGCCGAGGCGCTAGCCCCGGAACCCGCTCCAGAACAGGACCTGAATCAGGCCTTCGCGAATTATCCCGACACTAGCGCCGGGACGTATTCCCGTTACGAAATCGCCTCCGCCTGGCCGACCATCTGCGCAAGCTTCGCCGACGACGGAGACCTCGTCTTTACCGCGGCGCTGGCCGGGACACAGCTCGAAACAGGCGACATCCACGAGAATCCCTTCCCCATCTCGCTTACTTACGTTGGCGAGACGGAAAACAACAACTCCTGGAACTACCAGCAACTGCAGGAACATCCGGAATACCTTTTGCGCCTGCAGACCATACTCGAAGACAAGCTGCAGACCAAGATTACCCTTTCCATCAAGACTCGCGCCTACACCGAGGACGAAAGGCTAATCGAGGCAAAAAAGAAGATGACTCCCTTCGAGCTCGACCTGCAAAAAGAACCCGCTCTCGCCGAGCTCCAGAAAATTTTCGCCGCAGAATTGGTATATTCTGTGCAGATGAAGAAAACCGTCGCCCCGGCGGGCGACATCATTGATCCCAATAACGACAATTAAAGGAATACCCACTATGGACATGAGCAAAATGCTTAAGGACCTCCAGAAGATGCAGAGCAAGATGATGAAGGCCCAAAACGACCTGAAGACCCAGAGTTTCGAAGCCGAAGCCGGCGGCGGAATGGTCAAGGTCGCCATGAACGGACGCGGCGTGCTCACCATGATCAAGATTAACCCCGACGCCGTGGACAAGGACGACGTGGAAGCCCTCGAGGACCTCGTGATGGCAGCCATCAATTCGGCCGTCAAGAAAAAGGACGATGCGGCCCAATCCAGCCTGAGCGACATTACCGGCGGGATGAAAATTCCCGGCCTGATGTAAAGTCGACCCGCGAACAAGATTTGCTCAAACAAGCACTAACACCCCGGACTTTTCCGGGGCATTTTTTTTACAATAAAGTGATTTCGTCCACTAAAAAAGGCATTTCGTCCATTAATTAGGTTTTTGACCTATTATATAGTTACATATTTTTTTACATTTGGAGCGCAAAATTTACAGGAGATGGAATGTCTAGGCATTTAGGAACGATTTCGGCCATAGCGCTCTGCCTCGCAGCGCCTCAGCTTGTCTTGGCCACGACCTACACGCGCGAAGAAGCCGTCAAGATAGCCCTTGAAAAATCTTCAGACGTAAAAACAGCCGAAGAAGAACTTGTTTCGGCCAATTCCCAGGTAGACGCCGGATACGGTAACGCCATGCCGAGCATCGACCTGAGCGCAACCATTACTCGCATTTTCGGCATGGAAGACGTGGAAAAGAGCACCAAGATTTCGGATGCCGCCGCCGGCATGGCCCAAACCAACGACGCTAACGGCCACCCGAATGCGAACGCTTTCGACACACAGGTGCTTGGCCCCGCGCTGGACGGCATGACCAACCAGATGATGAAGCAGGCCTACCGCTGGCAATCGAGCGTTGACCTCACCGCCACCCAGGTTCTGTACGCACAGGGCAAGGTGGGAACCGGTATCCAGATTGCCAAGACCTACAAGCGCATCAAGGAAGTGAACCTGGAAAACGCCAAGGCGAACGTACGCTACGATGTCGAGAACGCCTTCGACCAGCTCATCTACCTGGATTCGGCCATTGTCATCCTCTACGAGTCCAAGAACATGCTCCAGGAGAACCTGAATTTCGTGGAGCAGTCCATGAAGAGCGGTCTTGCCACCGAGCTGGACCTCATCCGCGTGCAGCTTTCGATGGACCAGCTGAACTCCAAGATCAACAACACGGAAAAAAGCCGTATCCTCGCCCGCAACGCCCTCCTGAACACGATGGGCATGGACTGGGAAACGGAAGTGCAGTTCCAGGGCGAACTCCGCGACCCGACTGCCGGCTATTCCTTCCCCGACACTTCCATGGCAAACGTCAAGAAGCGCCGCAAGGAACTGCTGATGCTCGAAGCCACCGAAGAAATGCTTGACAAGAACGTTTCCATTGAACAGGGCGGGTACAAGCCGACTATCGCTCTCGTGGGCGGCCTCAAGTACAGCAACAACCAGAACGAGTTCTACAAGTGGGATGCCCCCGATTGGGACGAGAACATCAACAAGTACATCGCCCTCAACCTCACGATGAATCTTTTTAACGGCATGAAGACCAAGGAAGCCGTGGTCCAGGCCAAGTCGAACCTCCGCAGCACGCAAATCCAGAAGGAAACCGCCGAACGCGGATTCCGCGTGCAGATTGAATCCTGCGTGAATACGCTGAGCGATGCCGATGCACAGATCGAAATCGCGAAGCGCCAGATTGACCTTGCCCAGAAGAATTACGATTTGACGAACGCGGCCTACAAGATTGGAAGAGAAACGCAATTGAATCTCCTTACCGCAGAAAACAGCCTTCGCACGGCAAAGCTCGACTACATGTCGGCTATTGTCGAATGGAACAAGGCATACAACGCGCTTCTCCAGGCCACCGGTGAATATTAAAAAGAAGAGGAAAGAATGAACAAGACTGTCAAAACCCTCCTGACCCTCGCAGCGGCATCCATGCTTTTGGTTGCCTGCAACCCGAAAGAAGAAAAGGCCCAGACGAAGGCCACGACCATCGAAGAAATCCAGAAGGAAAAGGGCAAGCCCGCCCGCGTGGTAAAGGCTACCGCAGCAAAGATTACGGACTTGCGCAAGTTCAGCGGTTCCATCGAGGGCATGCAGCAGAACAAGGTCATCTGCAAGATGGGTGACCCGCTTGCAAAAATCAACATCCAGGTCGGTTCTTCCGTAAAGAAGGACCAGGTGGTTGCCGAATACCTATTCACGGGCGACAACACCCAGTACCAGCAGGCCCAGGAACAGGTTGCCGTTCTCGAAAAGGCGACCGAGCGCATGCGCGAAGTCTACCAGAAGGGCGGCATTAGCCAGCAGGACATGGACACCCAGGAAATGCAGCTCAAGGTTGCCAAGATGAACCTCGAGACGGCTCGCCGTGCATCGCTCATCCTCGCTCCCGAAGCGGGCGTGGTGACCGAGCTCAAGTTCCAGGTCGGGCAGACTCCGGGCCCGGGCGGCGTTCTCGCTACCATCGCGAAGCTCGACAAGGTCATCCTCAAGCTGAACGTCACGAGCCAGGATATCGGTTACTTCAAGAAGGGCGCCCAGGCGACCGTCACTGTCGCCGGAGAACAGGTCAAGGGCAAGGTCAGCCTCATCCCGCTCGCCGCCGACCCGATGACGCGCTTCTTCCCGGTCGAAGTCACGTTTGACAACAAGAAAAAGAAGCTATTGCCGGGCATGTACGTAACCGCCGAACTCGACGCCCGCGAAGTGAACGGCATCGTGATTCCGAACGAAGCTATTGTATACCGCAACGGCGTGAACGCCGTGTGGACCGTCGATAACGAAGGCAAGGCCCGCCGCAAGATTGTGAAGCTCGGCGTGCAGACCAAGGACGACATCCAGATTGCCGAAGGCCTGGAAGAAAACGAAACCGTCATCGTGGAAGGCCAGTCCCGCATGAACGACGGCGACAAGGTGCTGGTTGTCGAATAAGGGAGTTTTGCTGAATGATTAAGGCCAGTATCTACAAACCGATAACCATGCTCATGGTCATATTGACCGTGGTGGTTTTCGGTCTATACACCTACTCCATGATGGTGGTCGACCTGATGCCGAAATTCGACGTCCCCGTGGTCACAGCAACCATCATCTACCAGGGTGCAAACCCCGAAGAAATCGAATCCACCATCATCAAGCCCATCGAAGACCAGGTGGAACTTGTTGACGGTATCGACTACGTGCAGTCCATATGCCTCGAGAACTACGGCATTTTGGTCGCCATGTTCAACATGGGCGTGAACGTGGACGTGGCGGCAAACGACGTGCGTTCCAAAATTGACCTAGCATCGGTGAACTTCCCCGACGCCGTGCAGGCACCGATTATCGCGAAGGTGGACATCAATGGTGCGGCCATCATGTCCATCTCGTTTACCGGACCGCTCAACTCCACGGAGCTCCGCCAGAAGGTGGAAGACGACATCGAACCGCTCTTTACGGCCGTTTCCGGTGTGGCAAGCGTTGACGTTTTCGGCGGTACCACGCGCCAGATTTCCATTGAGCTCGACAAGGACAAGATGCTCGACCGCAACGTGGACATCGCGACCATCATGGGGCTGTTCGGGCAGTCGAACATCAACTACCCGGTCGGCGAAGTCATCGGCAAGCACAAGAACACCTCCGTACGTACTTCGGGCAAGTTCCAGAGCCTCGATGAAATCCGCAACATGGACATCCCGACGGCGAGGGGCGTCATCAAGCTCTCCGAAATCGCAGTCGTCAAGGACACCATCGAGACCATCACATCGGCCTCCCGCTTTAACGGCGTGAACTCCGTTTCGCTCGATATCAAGAAGCGTTCCGACGCGAACGTGGTGAAGGTTTCCGAAGGCGTCATCAAGCGCATGAACGAAATCCAGAAGACGCTCCCCGAAGGATTCGAGCTGCACCTGGTGTACGACAAGTCCGAAGCCGTGAACGAATCCATCCAGAACGTTATCCAGAACATCATCATCGCCATCTGCCTTACCGCGGGCCTGTTGCTCCTGTTCCTCGGCAAGTTCTCGACCATGCTTATCGCCGCCCTCACGATGCCTATTTCCGTGATTGGCGCCTTTACGCTCATGTACTTTGCAGGCTTCGGCATCAACATGATGTCCCTGATGGCTCTTTCGTCATCGGTGGGCTTGCTCGTTACGAACTCCATCGTGGTGCTTGAAAACATCAACGAAAAGCTTAAACTCGGGCTCGACCCGAAGGATGCTGCCCTCAAGGGAACCTCCGAAATCATGGTGGCCATCATGGCATCGACGCTCACCAACGTGTGCGTGTTCGTGCCTATCGCCTTCATGAAGTCCATCGCCGGCATCTTCTTCCGCACCTTCGGCCTTACCATGGTGTTCGCCACGTTCGTGTCGCTCCTCGTGACCTTCACGCTTACCCCGCTCATGGCGGCCTACCTGTTCAAGGGCGTGAAGAAGGACGAGAACGGGAACATCATCGAAGGGCACCGTTCTATCGGCGAAAAGATTTTCGGAATATTCCCGGCCTTCCTGAACGGAGTGCGTTTCGTTTACCTCAAGACACTCTCGTTCTGCCTCTCCATTCCCGGCGTGATTTTCCAGGTTGCAGCACTTGTCGGCACGATCATGTTCGTCGGATTCCTCGCGAAGAACTTCCTGACCGTGGAAATAATGCCGAAGCAGGACCAGGGCATGATCAGCGTCAAGCTCGAAATGCCCGTGGGAACGAATATCGAGACCACCGACAGTGTTGCGCGAATCATCGAAAGCCGCATCAAGGGCGTGCCCGAGATTGTGCACTACAGCATGAACGTGGGCGGCTCGAACGGCTTTACCACGGTGAACCAGGCCACGATGCGCGTGAAGCTTTTGAAGGACTGGGAAGGCCGTACCCGCAGTACCGACCAGATTGTCGACTCCCTGCGCCCCTACCTCGCCGACATCCCGGACGCCTACATTTCCATCAAGTCCGCTTCGGCTTCCGAAATGAACAACAACTCCGCCGGCGACGTGGTGCTCGAAGTGAACGGCCTGCACGCGGACTCCGTCATCAAGGCCTCGCAGCTCGTGATGGACCGCATCAAGGATGAAATCGACGGTATCGTAGACCTCAAGACGAGCTACGAAGCGGGTAAGCCCGAAATCCGCCTTGTCCCGAACCGCCAGGCCCTCGCCGACTACGGCGTGACGCTCCAGACGGTCGCCACGTACAACTACATCGCGGTGAGCGGCTACGAAGCCGGCCAGTACACCGAAGACGGCGAAGAATACGACGTGTACGTGCGCATGATGGAAAAGGACCGCCAGAGCCATACCGACATCGAGAACCTGCCGATTCTGACCCCGAAGGGTTACCTGAACGCAAGCGAACTGTTCTACATCGAAGACGGTGCCGGCCCGACCCGAATCGACCGCAAGCGCAAGCGCACCCGTGTCGACGTATCCATGAACTTGCTCCCCGGCCACACGACCGGTGAAGTCATGGGCAAGGTCGGAGCTCTCGCCGAAAGCATGAAGGGCGAACTCCCCGAAGGCATCTCCTTCAGTTTCGGTGCCCAAGCCGACATGCAGAACGACATGGTGGCGGAATTCAAGACGGCCATCCTCATGGCCATCATCCTCACCTACATTTTGCTTATCGCGCTCCTCGAAAGCTTCGCACAGCCCTTCATCATCATGACGACCATCCCGATGGGTGCCATCGGCGTGCTGCTCTCGCTCGTGTTCACGGGCAAGGCGCTCTCGATGATCGCCCTCATGGCCATAGTGATGCTTATCGGTGTGGTGGTGAACAACGCCATTCTTTTGCTCGACGAAGCGAACAGGCTGTTGCGCAGCGGTAGCATGGGACGCAGGTCGGCCATCATGACTGCAGCCAAGACAAAATTCCAGCCCATCGTGCTTGCGACCGTCGCCTCCGTGGTAGCCCAGCTCCCGCTGGCATTCGCACTCGGTGGTAACGTGGCCGCCATGACCCAGCCGATGGGTATCGCCTCCGTGGGCGGCCTCATCGTGTCGGCCATCCTTACGATGTACCTGGTGCCCACGTTCTTCTGGCTCCCGAACGCCCTCTTCCACAAGGCAGGCAAGGGAATCAAGAAGATCAAGAAGAAAATGAGCAAGAATTAACGTAGAGAGAGAAAGAACCCTGCCCCACGGGCAGGGTTTTTCGTATATTTTGGTCATGGCAACCTTTATTACGAAGGAAAAGGCACACGAAGCCGGTGTGCTGAGCGTTGCCATTTCCGACATCCATGACGAACTCACGCTGGAACGCATCCGCTTCCAGAGCGGTTGCAGGGTCATACCCGAACAGCACTCGGAAGCCGAAATCCGGCAGATGCTACGCGCCCGTTCACGCAAGGACTCCGACAGCCTCTTGCAAAGCCTCGCCTCGCAGGCCGGGCGCGAGAGTTCCTGGGAATCGGAACCCATCATCAACCTCGTCGATTCGCTGCTCGATACCGCGATAAGGCAGAAGGCGACAGACATCCACATCGAGCCTTCGGAAAAGGGACTCCGCATCCGATTTCGCATCGACGGGATGCTTCGCGAGCACAAGCTTCTACCCGCCTGGATTGCAGAACCCGTACTCGTGCGATTAAAACTGCTCGCGAACGTCGACATCACGGAACGAAGGCTCCCCCACGACGGAAGTTTTGTGTTCGAGAGCGCCTGCGGGAACGCGAACATCCGGCTGAGCACACTCCCTGTGCAGGGCGGCGAGCAGGCCCTCGAGAAATGCGTGCTGCGGTTATTACAGACAAAGGATGACGGTGCGACGCTCGACAGCCTGAATTTCCGCCCAGAAATATTGCAGGCACTGCGACACGCGTTCAAAGCACCGCAAGGGCTTTTCTTGGTCACCGGCCCCACCGGGAGTGGCAAGACGACAACGCTATACGCCGGGCTACGCGAGATAATCGCACGCGACATCAACGTGACGACCATCGAGGATCCCGTAGAATACAAGCTGGACGGAGCCAACCAGGTGCAGGTGAACGAGAAATGCGGTTTCACTTTTGCGACAGCCCTGCGGTCCATACTGCGCCAGGACCCGGACGTAATTCTCGTCGGCGAAATCCGTGACCAAGAAACCGCGAGAATCGCCATACGCGCCGCACAGACGGGGCATCTGGTTCTCGCGACGCTGCATGCCAACAGCGCAAACGCAGCCGCCGGGCGTCTCGCCGACCTGGGCATCCCAAAGTCCCTGCTCCAAGAGGCCCTGCTGGGCGTTGTCGCACAGAGGCTCGTGCGCACGTTACATACCGGAGAAAGCGCGGACGAAAGTGCCAGCGGAGAAAGCCCGCACGCCTACCGCGGGCGCACCGCGATTATCGAGTTCCTTAAACCCGACGGGAGCTACGCCTGCGGAACCCTGCGCGAAGACGCAGAACGCCTTGTGCGGCAAGGCATAACGGACACCGCCGAAATTGCTCGGGTCCTCGGTAGCTGATTACTTCTTGATGCGGGTGCTGTCGGGCGCCATCAACTGGCGCAACGAATCCACGAGCACGCTATCCTTCTTGGGGAACATGTTCTGGTAGATAACCGCACGGCGCTTGGCCATGAACTGGCTCTCGCGCATGTTCGGGTGATGCTTGCCGGGGCTTGCGAGCATGGCGGCAAGATTGATGGCCTGGTCTATGCTCAGCTTGCTGCAACTCTTCTTGTAGTAGGTTTTGCAAGCCTCCTGGCAACCGAAAATATCCTTGCCCCACTGGGCGTAATTGAGGTAGAGTTCAAGGATACGGTCCTTGCCGAGTTCATGCTCCATCAACAGGGCGTAAGCGAGTTCCTTGAACTTGCGTTCCCACGAACGTTCGCCGCTCAAGAACATGTTCTTCGCCAGTTGTTGCGTAATCGTGGAGCCGCCAAACTTGGTCTTGCCCGAAATGCGGTTCGCATTCAATGCTTCGGCAATGGCATACACATCGAACCCAGGGTGGAAGTAGAAACCGGCGTCTTCGCTCGCGATAACGGCCTTCTGCAGGTAGGGGCTAATGGAGTCGAGTTTTACGAAGGTATGCTTGATTTCGATATTCGGGTTCGAATCCTTCAGTGCCTCCATGTACTTGCTCATCTCGGGCTGGGAGTCCTTAAGCGATTCCACGCTGTCGTACAAATCGTACACGTACACGAATCCCTTGTAAAGGACAATCGAAGCGACAATGGTAAAGGCGGCGGAATAAAGGATAAGCGCCAAGATGGCGACCCTCAATACAAAGTTGATAAATTTGTACAGATAAAGAAGCACCTTCACGACAATGTTGTTCCTGAAGGCATGCCATATATCCTTAATTCTCTGCCACGTCATAGTACGGATAAGATAGATAATTATTTTTTGCCGCCGAACCAGTCGTTAATATCCTGGCCCTCTTTCATCACGCCCTTGATGTTTTCAAGGCCTTCTCCCAAAATTACGGAACGTATTCCGGCCTTTTCGAGCAATCCCTGGATATATTCCGTTCCCTTGCGGCCCGCATCGTCTTTATCGAGGCACAATACCACACTCTTGTTCTTGAAAAGCGGAAGCCATTCCGTCTTGAAATTGCGGACACCGGGAATGCCGACAGCCTCTATTTTCTGTGTGAGGAACGTAAGCGTGTCTACAGCCCCCTCGCACAGGTAAATCCAGCCGGGTTTCTGGTCGAGCGCGGCCATGTTATACGGGAACGGGACGGTCCCTCGCAGGTTGAGTTCCTTGGGAATTACCGTATCGTCAATCGCCCTAGACTGGAAATAGAACGCGCGCCGCTGGGTATCGAGGTACGGGAAAATCAGCGGGTGCTTGTAATAGCGCAGGTGGCCCTTGTCGTTGAAAAGCCCCACATATTTCAGCACCTCTTCGCCATAGTCCGCCTTGAGGCTATTGTTTACCGCCTCGTAATCGGTGATGGTGCGCAAAAGCATCTTGTCCCACACGGGCTTGTAAATGCGACGGCGCATGAGGTAGGCGGCCGCGGGCGTGTTGTCGACCGGGCTTAGGCGCTTGAGGAAGGAAAGGATGATCTTTTTACGTTCGTCCTCGGAGACGAGTTCAGGGACTTCGGGCTTGGGAGGTGGCGGTTCCGGCATGCGAACCGGAGCGGGGCTGCTTTCGTGCGAATGGGAGACGTACAGGTTCATCTCCTTGCGGGCGGAAGGCGGCACCAGGAACGGGAACTGTTCCATAAGCCAGCCCAGGGCCTCGACAAAGCCGCAATCCTTGACAATCTGCACCAGCGAAATCACGTCGCCGCGAACATCGTCGCAAACCCAGCAGCGGAACGTTCCGCGTTCTTCCGAAATGGATACCGACGGAGTGCGGTCGCTATGGACATGGCGCTGCGGATAGAAACAGCGGCACTTGCCGTGGGCGACATCTACGCCCAGGCTTTCTGCGACGGCCGTAATCGATATTGCCGCCTTGAACTGTTTCAATTCCTCGCTTGTCATGGTGAGAATTATAGTAACTATATTTACGACATGTTGATTCTCGAAAACGAGCCGATGAATAAACACACGTCCTTTAAGGTCGGTGGGCCGGCACGCCTTTTCGTAAAGGCCGAAACCCTGGCAGACGTCAAGGAAGCGTTCGGAGTCGCCCGCCAAAAGGGCCTCCCCTGCTTTATCGTCGGGAACGGCACGAACCTGCTCGTCTCGGACAAGGGCTACGATGGCGTCATCGTCACGCTCGCCGGGGAATTTTCAAGCATCGAGGATTTGGGTTCCGGAGCTTTCAAGGCCGGGGCCGCCGTACCGCTCGGGAGGCTTGCACGCACGGCGCTCAAGCAGGGCTATGCGGGCATCCACAAGCTCGCGGGAATCCCAGGAACGCTGGGCGGCGCAATTTACATGAACGCGGGCGCCTACGGGCAAGAAATTGGCACCTGCTGCACGCAGGTAACCATCCTCGACAATGACGGCAACATCCGCGACATCGCCACTGCCGACTGCGGCTTCGGGTACAGGCAAAGTATTTTCCAGAAGAACAAGGCCACAATCCTTTCGGCGACATGCCAGTTGCCTGCCGCCAGCGCACAAGGCAAGACCGCCAACGACCTGGAAGCCGAACTCGCCGAATGCATGGCGAAGCGCAAGGCGACACAACCGCTCAACATGCCGAACGCCGGTTCCACCTTCAAGCGACTAACCGCCGGCCCCGCAGACACGCCCGCACAAATCGCACCGGGTTACTACATCGAGCAGGCGGGCCTCAAGGGGCACCGCATCGGTGGCGCCGAAGTCAGCACGCTGCACGCGAACTTCATCGTGAACGCAGGCGGCGCCACGGCAAAAGACATCAAAGAACTAAGCGAATTCGTGCAGGCAAGAGTCGCCGAGAAATTCGGCATCGAACTGAAGAGAGAAATTATTCTTCTTGGGGAGTTTTAGGCTTCTCCGGAACCGGATCATAGCGGTTCAGAATCCGCGTAATCACCGCATACACGACACCGCCCGTGAGGCCGCCAGTCAAGTCGGCCACCAGGTCGAGCACGCTGCTGTCGCGGCCTTCCACAAAGCTCTGGTGGAACTCGTCGGTGCAGCCGTAAACAAGCGCCAGCACGCCCACCACCAACACCCGCAGCCACTGCCGCTTGGACCATTCCGTACGGGTCCAGAGCATCGCATAGCAACCGGCGAGAGTCGCGTATTCGCAAAAATGCGCAAGCTTGTCCCACACATGCGGAAAGTCCTGCAACTGTTCGTTCGTCAGCGACGAGAGTTTAAAAATAATCGCCATGCAAAGCACGCAGGGCACGGCACGGAAAAACGGATACTTGTCGAAAATACTTTCAAACATATTAGGTATGAGGTCGCGCCTTTGGCGCTTTGAGGAATGAGGTATGGGCCTAAAGATAGAAAAAGAGGACATCTTCAAAAGTCTACATTATTTCTAAATTTAAATTCATGAAAGCGATTACCCTGAAGGCCGGACGCGAGAAGTCCGCACTGCGTTACCACCCGTGGATCTTTAGCGGAGCCGTCGACGAAGTTGTCGGCGACCCAGCACTCGGCGACACTGTCGAGGTTTACAGTTACCACAGCGATTTTCTGGGTCTTGCGGCGTACTCGCCCAAGTCCCAGATTCGCGGGCGCTTTTGGACGTTCGGCGAAAAGGCTAACATCGACCGCGAATTCTTCAGCGATATTTTGGACCGCGCGATTGCAGCCCGCAAGAGCCGCGGCTTTGACATCGACGACAAGGAATCCGCATTCCGCCTGATCAACGCCGAGAACGACGGCATTCCGGGATGCATCATCGACAAGTACGCCGACATCTACTCGGTGGAAATCCTCGCCGCCGGGCCGGAAGTCCACCGCAACACGATTTACGAACTGCTCGCCGAAAAGACGCACTGTCGCGGCATCTACGAACGCTGCGATTCAGACGTGCGCAAAAAGGAAGGCCTACCCCTCCGTACGGGCGTGGTCTTTGGCGAAGTTCCTGACGAACCCGTCATTATCAACGAGAACGGCATCCTCTTCCCCATCGACGTGAAGAACGGGCACAAGACGGGCTACTACCTCGACCAGCGCGACGCCCGCCGCCGCATCGGCGAAATCGCGAAGGGCAAGAAAGTTTTGAACTGTTTCTGCTATACCGGCGGATTCGGGCTCTACGCTCTCCGTGGCGGTTGCGAAAAAGTTTACCAGGTGGATGTTTCCAAGGACGCGCTTAAGCTCGCGAAGGAAGGCATCATGCGAAACAAGCTCAGCACCGCGCACGCCACGCACGTGGAAGCCGACGTGTTCCAGTACTTGCGCAAGTGCCGCGACAAGGCCGAAACCTTCGACCTCATCGTACTTGACCCGCCCAAGTTCGTCGAGAGCAAGGACAACCTGCAGAAGGGCGCCCGCGGTTACAAGGACATCAATATGCTCGCGATGAAGTTGCTGGCCGAGGGCGGCATGCTCGCGACCTTCAGCTGTTCCGGGCTCATGGAGATGGACCTGTTCCAGAAAATTGTCGCGGATGCCGCCGCCGATGCTCATCGGCGCGTTCAAATTATTGAACGCTTCGGCCAGCCCGCCGACCATCCCGTGAATACAGCCTTCCCCGAAGGCCAGTACCTCAAGGGACTCTTGGTGCAAGTGGTTTAAAATCAGCCCATATAACGCCAAATGGCGTGCCTGAGCACGCCATGACGTTTAGCCTTCTGGCATATCGTTCGGAATTATTATTTCTTAAACCGCTTTATATCCGTACGCTTGCCGTCGCTTACCGCCACGTGGTACAAGCCCGCCGGCAACGCACGCACATCCATCACAGTTCCGTGCATGGTCCGTTGACGCAAGACTTCGCGACCCTGCAAATCCAAGATGCGCACCGTTGCGCCGTTCTTGAAGGCACTCGCGATTTCTACGAACAAACTTCCGTTTCCGTAATGGACCGATGTCCCGTACAGGTTCGTAATTTCACCGAGCACCGGAATGGCCGTCCTGCCGGTATCCGTCTTTGCCGTATCGGTTTTCGAGGTATCTGTCTTCGTGGTATCCCTCTTACCCGTCGTATCTTTCACAGGAATCGCATCGTCGGGCTTGAGCAAGCGCCACATCTGGTTCCATTCCCAGTCGTCGGCCCAGCTCTGCACCACGCGCTCGCCATCGGTCGTCGCACGCAGGTAATGCCCGCTGTGCTGCATCTTCATGCGCACCACGGAGCCTTCGTATCCGGACTGCTTTTCCACCGAGACTTTCTGGTGAGCGCCGCCGTTCCACTTGTACAGGCTCATCGTGACGCCCGCATCCTTCGATTCATTCGGAGTATCGAGAGAAAGGTCGCCAAAATTGATGCGGTAAGCCGAACCCGAAAGCGGCGTGATTGTCGCAATCGCGTTATCGCCCTTGCAGTCGCCCAGCGCAAGCTTGTCGTCCGACGTCTTGACCATGCAAGTCCCGAAGTTCATCGAGAAGATGCGCACCGTATCGGGCTTCGCGGGCTTGGCCTGCCATACGCGCACCCAATCCGCCTCGAAATACGCGGGCTTGTCCGCAGTGATTTCAATGTCATCGCCCGCCCAGCCGCCAATGGCCAAGTTCACGATGATGTACTGCGCCGAAAGCTGCTTGATTTCGGTCGGGCGATTGAAACTGGCAAACTGCTTGTCGTCAAAGTAAAAACTGAGTGTAGACTCATCCCATTCCACGGCGTAGTTATGGAAGCCGGCGGAACGGTCCGTGTTGTCGTCCTTGTGGCCACCGAAAGAGGCCTCGTGATCCCACGCCGAGCCATGACTGTTGTACCAGCTCGGGTCCGTGTAATGCAAGTAGTAATGGTGCTGCTTGCGCGATGCCGGAATCTCGAGGATGTCGATTTCCGGAGGCCAGCCATCTTGCAATGTCCAGAAGGCAGGCCACGTTCCCTTTTGCCACGGGGCCTTGAAACGGCCTTCGATATAGCCGTACTTCACTTCGAAATGATTCTTGGTATCGATTGCACCCGAGGTATAGTCGACAGGGATTTCCTTGTTGTTGAACTTCGCCTTGGACCTGTCTCCCGTAGCCTTGGGATGCTTTTTCTTTTCACCCTTGAGCTTGAGCGTACCGTCGGAGACTATCACGTTCTCTTCGGCACAGTAGGCACGATGGTTATGCGTGGGGCCCCAGTTGTACGTCGGGTTCCACTTAGTCTTATCCAGACTTGTCCCGTCGAAGTTGTCCTCAAACACGAGTTCCCAACCGCTAAAATTCGACGGAGGATCCGCGAAAGAAACTCCTACGGACAAAAGCGCAAGCGCTGCAACATTCAAAAATTTCATATCCACACTCAATCCAAATCGAAACGATAGCCAGGCAACGTCTCGTCTAAACTATTCCTTCACGCAACGGACCGAAAGTCCATTGATCTTTCTCACCGTATTCACGATGGCGTTGTCGTTGCTGCAATCCAGGTACATGTGGTAAGCGAGGGTATCCGCAGCGCCGCCGTCGGCTTCCGTAGCAGCCCACATGAGGGAAGAGCAACCGTGATAGGTAAAACCGTCCTGGGTGCTGGTAGTAAACTTCATGCCCGCGGGGAGCGCCGTAAAGCCGAAGTCATCGGTACCGCTACCGTCGTTTTCCCAACCGCTCTTAGACTTGAGCTTGCTAGAGCCCTTCCAGAGGATCTCGTTCAAGGAATCGGCCCCGACCTCCTGCAACAGGGATTCCCAGTCCGACTTTGTCGGCAAGCGCCAACCTTCGGGGCAAATCCTCTGCGCCACGTTCCACGTGTACAGGCGCCCCGCCGATTCGCAGTTCTCGGGCTTGTCCCAGTAACACCAGTCGTTCTTGATAGAACTCGCAGCCCCTTCGATGTCAAAGTAGTTCAGGTTCTCGGCCATCCAGACCTGGCCGCCGATGGTCGTCGTCTTGTAGACCATCCCGTCGCGCGGGTCCGTCATCTCGCCATAAGCAAAGTCAGGATTGTCGTGCGTTCCCCTGGGGTCGTAAAAATGCCACACGCCCACGCTGTCCGGATCGTGACGGGCCGTATCGACGCCGTCAACGCCGTCGGGGAAAATGATGTTGAGGATGGAATCCAGGGAAGCGGAAGACTCGATGCTGGAAGAAGAAACGGGCTCCTCGCCCACGGCCGGGGATTCATCTGCACTAGATTCATCTGCACTATCGTCCTGCACCGCCGGTTCAGCACTTTCGGGCGCAGGCTGTTCCGAGGATTCTCCCGCAACGGACTCCTCTTCGGGAAGCACCGTCTTGGACACAGGCGAACCGTCGTCCGCATTGCCTACGGCACTCACATCGTTTTCCGGAAGACCTGGATTGCTGCTGTCGCTACAGGCAAAAAAAGCCGCGGCAAATAGTGCCGACAACGCGACTAGACACCCTCTCTTCATATTCATGAGAACCTCCTGAATCAACATCCCAACCTTAATCTATGTTTTTACATATAAAAAATCAATAGGGCAAAAATGGCCACAGCGCCAAATACGCCCCAAAAGCAAAGAATCCCGGCGCAAAAGCCGGGACTCGTCATAAATCAAGCGCGACTTGCTATCGTGTACGGCGCGGGAGTTCCGATGCATGCTTTTCGAGCCACACGGCATCTTCGAGAGCGCGTTCGGCCTCGGCGGCCCAGTCGGAATCGGGATACTGCTGCACCACTTCGCGGTAACGGGAAACGGCGCTGTGGAAATCGCGGAGTTCGCGGTAGATGTTGCCCATCTGCAGCATCGCGAAATAGCGTTCTTCCGGATTCCCTTCGGAATCCACGACGGTCCTGTACATCTGGAGAGCCTGTTCAAGACTGCCCGCCTTGAAATAGATGTTCGCCTTGGCGATAGGAGTGGTCGCCCCGACACCCGCCACGTCAACCGGACTCTCGGCAGGAGCGGCAGCAGGCGCCGACTTCGGAGACTCGGCGGCAGGCGCCTGTTCAGCCGGTGCAGCAGGAGTTTCAGCGGCAGGGGCTTCTTCGGCAGGAGCCGCGGCAGCCTTCAGCAATTCGGCATCCGCCTTGATTTCGGCGATGCGGTCCTCGACTTCCTTGCGGAACTGCGCATCGGGAGCGGACTTCTTCAAGTATACGGCAAGGTACTTCTTCTCGAGATCGGCCTTGCCCGTCTTGCGATAGATTTGTGCGAGGTAGTAGTTGGCGTCGTTACCGCGTTCCTTGTAGCCAACGCCCTTCTTCAAGTTGAATTCGGCCTTGTCGAACTCGCCCATCTCGTAACGGGTCACGCCCGCATAGAAATACGCACCCGCATCACCGGGCTTTTTGGCGAGGACTTCGCGCCACAGCGGAGCGGCTTCCTTGTACTTGCCTTCGGCCAAAAGCGCCTTGCCCTTTTCGAACGGATCGGTAGGAGCTTCCGCAGCCTTGGCGGTCTCAACCGGCTTCGGTTCCGGAGCAGGTTCGGCGGCCTTCACGGGCTCTGCGGCCTTTACAGGTTCAGGCTTGGCGGGTTCCGGAGCAGGCTCTGCCACCTTGACCGGTTCCGGTGCGGGTGCGGCCTCTTCAACAGGGGCGGCCACTTCTTCGGCGGGCCTGTTCTTCGGGTCTTTCGCGCGTTCGGCATCGGCCTTGGATTTCTGGTTCAAGGCTTCATAAACCTTGGCGGCGCCTTCGTACGCGGCGCTCATCGTCGGTTCAAACTTGTATGCAAGCCTGTAGTTGGCAAGCGCACCGCTATAATCCTTCTTCTTCATGCGGACTTCCGCAGCAGCAAAGTAGGCGGCGGCATTCTTCGGGTCTTCGGCCAGAATCGCGCGGTATTCGCCGAGAGCCATGTCATATTCACCCTTGGCCTCGAAACGTGCGCCCTGTTCCATACGGGGGTCGGCGGCAAAGGGCAGGGAAACCAAACAAGCTATAAATAAAGCAGGAATCCGGATATTCATGGAATACAATCTAGCAAAATAAAATCCGTACAAAAAATCCAGCCCGCAGTCGAGCTGGATTTTCATGGAGTAGAATGAAAAAGGCGATTACATCATGCCGCCCATGCCACCCATGCCCGGGTCCATGGCCGGAGCAGCCGGCTTGGGTTCCTTCTTCTCGGTGATCACGCAGTCAGTCGTGAGAATCATCGAGGCGATGGAGGAGGCATTCTTGAGGGCCGTGCGGGTCACCTTGGCCGGGTCGATGACGCCAGCCTTGATGAGGTCTTCGTAGGTGTCGGTCTTGGCGTTGTAACCGAAGGCGTCCTTGCCTTCCTTGACCTTGTTCACCACGACGGAGCCTTCGAGGCCCGCGTTCTGCACGATCTGGCGGAGCGGTTCTTCGATAGCGCGGCGGATGATGGCAGCGCCGGTCTTCTGGTCGGCGTTGTCGAAGTTGAGCGCATCAATGGCCTTCTCGGCACGGATGAGGGCAACGCCACCACCCGGAACGATACCTTCTTCGACGGCAGCGCGGGTTGCGTGCATGGCGTCGTCAACGCGGTCCTTCTTTTCCTTCATTTCGACTTCGGTAGCGGCACCGACCTTGATGACGGCAACGCCGCCGGCAAGCTTGGCCAGGCGTTCCTGGAGCTTTTCGCGGTCGTAGTCGCTCGTGGTGGTTTCGATCTGCTTCTTGATCTGACCGATACGGCCCTTGATGGAGGCAGCATCACCGGCACCTTCCACGATCGTGGTGTTGTCCTTAGTGATGGTGATGGACTTGGCCTGGCCAAGGACGGTGACCGGAGCATCTTCGAGCTTGGCGCCCGTGTCTTCAGAAACCAGCATACCGCCAGTGAGAATTGCAATGTCTTCGAGCATGGCCTTGCGACGGTCACCGAAGCCCGGAGCCTTGACGGCGGCGACCTTCAGGGTGCCACGCATCTTGTTCACAACGAGCGTTGCGAGAGCTTCGCCATCGACGTCTTCGGCGATGATGAGGAGAGACTTGCCCTGCTTTGCCACGTGTTCGAGCATCGGGAGCAAATCCTTCATGGTAGAAATCTTCTTGTCGTACAACAGGATGTACGGATTCTCGAGGCTGACTTCCATGCTGTCGGTGTTGGTGACAAAGTACGGAGAGAGGTAGCCGCGGTCGAACTGCATACCTTCGACAACGTCGAGCACTGTGTCGGCGGTCTTGGATTCTTCGATGGTAATCACGCCGTCGTTGCCGACCTTTTCCATGGCGTTGGCGAGGAGGTCACCGATTTCCGGGTCGTTGTTCGCAGAGATGGTAGCGACCTGGGCAATGTGTTCCTTGCCGTTGATCTTCACGGCCATCTTGCCGATTTCCTTGATGACGGCGTCAACCGCAGCATCCATGCCGCGCTTGATGTCCATCGGGTTTGCACCGGCAGCGACGTTCTTCAAGCCTTCGCGAGTGATTGCCTGGGCAAGAACGGTTGCAGTCGTGGTGCCGTCACCGGCAGCGTCAGAAGTCTTATTTGCGACTTCCTTGGCCATCTGGGCGCCGAGATTTTCGTAGGCGTCTTCGAGTTCCACTTCCTTGGCGACAGTCACGCCGTCCTTGGTCACGTTCGGGGCACCGAAGGAGCGGGCGATCATCACGTTACGGCCCTTGGGGCCGAGAGTTACCTTGACAGCGTTGGCGAGCTTGTCCACGCCCTTCATGAGGGATTCGCGAGCCGCCACATCAAACTTGAGTTGCTTTGCCATTTTTGTATTCCTTTTTTATTTAAAACTTTTGTCGATTAGAGCGTCGCGATGACGTCCGGTTCCTTGACGATGAGGTAGTTTTCGCCATCAACGGTGACTTCGGTGCCGCTGTACTTGCCGTAGAGCACCACGTCGCCCACCTTGACTTCCATCGGGACGATTTCGCCCTTGTCATTCTTGCGGCCCGGGCCCACGGCCACGACCTTACCCTGCATGGGCTTTTCCTTGGCGTTATCCGGAATGAACAGACCCGAGGAGGTCTTCTGTTCGGCTTCTGCCGGCTTGACAACGATTCGATCTGCTAAAGGCTTGATCATTTTACTTTTCCTTTTTTGCGGGCTTTTTGCGGCCCCTTTGTTTAAAGACTTAGTCCAAATTGGACCATTTTCTTGATTTCGCTGCATATAAAGCAAAAGGCGTGCCAAGACTTGGCGACGCCTATATAGGGGTTTTATCGTTCCAAAACGAAACAACAATTCATTTTTGTTTTATTTTGAAACACTTTCCTTGAGATTCCGAATGTATTCGGCAGCCTCGGAATCCCTCGCTTCGTCCGTCCCCTTGCCCATCTCCTGCTCGTAGATGGCCATGAACCGTTCCAGGAGTTTTGCGGGCGTGAGCCCGAGGCCCCACGCAAGCTTGCAGAAGGTCTCGAACGACGGACCGCGGAGCCCGGTCTCCAGTTGCGATATAAACTGCCGGCTCAGCCCCGAGGTCGCGGACAAGCTTTTCTGCGTATAGAGGGACTCTCGCCGCATCTGAAGCATCAGCTGGCGAAAACACCTCTCAAACAATTTCCGCTTGTCCATATTGCAAATGTAATACAAAGACGATTACAAAACGCAATCATTTGTGTGCATATTTCGTAAACTTTTTGTAATAAGTTGTTTCCGCGCTGAAATCGGGGAAAAGCGGTTTTTCGACTTTGTAAAAAAAACAAGAAAGGCTGATCTTTCGACCAGCCTTTCTTTCTGCGGGTGCCAGGACTCGAACCTGGAGCCTTTTGGTTCGTAGCCAAACGCTCTATCCAGTTGGGCTACATCCGCGATTGTGCCCCAAATATAGCATTATCGGCCCATTTGTCAAGGGGAAAAGAAAACATTTTTTCATTATTTATCTAAATTTGGGCCATCAACCCATATTCCTATTTTAGCAAGATGGACATCGTCAAAAAGTACTTATCCGCCTGCCTCGGTTTCATCCGCAATCTTTTCACCGACAAAAAAGTCGTCAAGTGGCTCATCATTCTCGGTATCCCCGTCGTCGCGGGAATCATCGCCATCTTCGCCACCTACATCCATTTCTCGCCGCAACTCCCGTCGCTCTCGCAGCTGGAGCAGATCAACCCGAAACTCGTCACGAACATCTACGACATGAACGGGAAAATCGCCCACGAATATTACGTGGAACGCCGCGAATGGGTTCCCTACGATTCTATTCCCATAGACGCCATCCACGCCGTGATGGCCACCGAAGACCGCGCGTTCTTCAGCCACTGGGGCATGAACGTGTGGGCCATTCCTTCGGCCATTTTGGAAAGCGCCGCCAGCGGCAAAAAGCTCCGCGGTGCATCGACGCTCACGCAGCAGCTCACCAAGCTGCTCTTCCTCTCGCCCGAACGTTCTATCTCCCGTAAAATCAAGGAAGCGATGACGGCCATCCGCATCGAGCAGACGTACACCAAGGAAGAGATTCTCGAATTCTACATGAACGAAGTGTACCTCTCCGGCGGCAACTACGGTTTCCAGGCCGCGGGACGATTCTACTTCGGCCACTCTCTCGACAGTCTCACGATTCCTGAATACGCCGTGTTGGCGGGCATGCTCCAGCGTCCGGAGGCCTACCGCCCCGACCGTCACCCGAAAGCTAGCCTCGAACGCCGCAACACCGTACTCTACGCGATGTACGATGCCGGCTACATCAGCAAGGAAGACTACCACAAGTACGTAGAGACTCCCATCACGCTGAACCAGAAAGAAGAAGAAAGCGGTTCCGGCCTGTACTTCTACGAAGAAATCCGCAAGTACATGGAAAAGAAGTACGGAGAGAATTCCCTCTATGCCGACGGCGTTTCCATCAACTCCACCATCGACCCCGAAATCCAGGCGTTCGCCGACAGCGTCGCCCGCGTGCAGGTCGAAAAGGTCCGCCGCCGCGTCAAGTACCGCGCCACGCGCAGGCTCCTCCTCACCAAGAAATACGGCATGCCCGAAGATAGCGTCGTGGCCCACTTCGACAGCATCTACACGGACTTCAAGAAGAACTACCTCGCAAAAGACACGAACCCCGACCTGACCAAGCGCAGGTTCCCCGACAGTATCCAGTACCACCATCCCGAAATTGCGGCCATCATCATCGAGAACGAGACGGGCGCCATCCGCGCGATGGTGGGCGGAAGCGACTACAACAAGTCCAAGTGGAACCGCGCCGTGCAGTCCCTGAGGCAGCCGGGCTCCAGCTTCAAGCCTATTGTGTACGCTACGGCCATGGACAACGGCGCCTCCCCCTGCGACTCCGTGAACGACCAGCCCGTCACCATCCCCGATCCCGACGACAAGAACCCGAACAAGGTATGGCGCCCGGGCAACTTCGAGCATGACTTCGAAGGCATGATGACGCTCCGCAGGGCCCTGTACCGCTCCAAGAACCTTCCCGCCATTTTGACCGGCATGAAGTACGGCCTCAACAACGTGGTGAACTACGCCCGCAAGTTCGGCATCGTGCGCGCCCCGCTCATGGCTGTGCCAAGCCTCGCGCTCGGTTCCGTGGGTGCCACCCTCATGGAAATGACGTCCGCCTACACCGTGTTCCCGAACGGCGGTAACCGCATCGAGCCGTACATGATAGAATCCATTGTAGACCGCAACGGCGAAGTCATCGAGAAGAACTCCAAGGTCGAACACGAAGTATTGCGCCCGGCATCGGCCTACATCATGGTCGACATGCTCAAGGACGTGAACATCCGCGGTACGGCCGCACGCGTTTGGGCAAGCGGTTTCAACCATCCGAGCGGCGGCAAGACCGGTACCACCAACGACTATACCGACTGCTGGTACATCGGCTTCACCAAGCAGTACACCATGGGCGTTTGGGTCGGTTCCGACAGTCCGGGCACGCTCGGTGCAGGCCATACCGGCACCGAAGACGCTCTCCCCGTGTGGATAGCCGTGATGAAGGAATTGCACAAGAACCTCCCGCGCAAGCCGTTCCCCGTCCCGAGCGGCGTGGTGAGCAGGGGCATTTGCAACCACACCGGCAAGATTGCTGGCGAATTCTGCTCCGAGAAGACGTACTGCCTCTACACGGCTGGCTACGCTCCCGAAGAGACTTGCGACGGCAACCATTTCGAAGTGAAGACAAAGTCCGCCGACGACGCGACGCTGTTCAGCAACAAGAGCGCGACAACGGCTCCCAAGTCTAGCAACGGACCTGCGAAAAAAGCAAGAAAAATGTTCTAGCGCACCGCCGCGGCAAACAACGGCGATTTCGCTCCAAGCCCTTGAATTATCAAGGGCTACAGCACTATTGTGCCCTTAACAAAAACGTACTTTTTTGCTATCTTTACGCGGAACTATGGAATGGCCCCGCAACATAAAGACGCTTACTACCGACGAGCTGAAAGCTTGGCTCAGGGATGTTGGCGAAAAGCAGTACCGCGCCGACCAAATCCAGAAGTGGCTTTTTTGCCAGCAGGTGCGCACCTACGACGAGATGGTGAACGTCCCGCCCGCCCTGCGCGAAAAACTCGCCGAACAGTTCAGCCTGCGCTGCCTCGAAGAAGAGCAGAAGTCCGTCTCGCAAGACGGCACCATCAAATGGCTTTTCAAGACGCATGACGGTCACCACATCGAGACCGTGATGATTCCCGCGAACGGACGTTTTTCCGTATGCGTCTCTACGCAGATCGGTTGCGCCCAGAACTGTGCGTTCTGCCGCACCGCGAAAATGGGCTTCACCCGCAACTTGGAAGCGGGCGAAATTCTCGAAGAAATCCTCTGCGTCAACTGGCACCTGAAAGATGCCGGGATTCTCGACGAAGAAGGCAAGATTGCCCAGGTCACGAACATCATCTTCATGGGCATGGGCGAACCGCTCAACAATTTGGAACAGGTACACCGCGTGTGCTGCACGCTGCATAACCAGAGCCTGTTCAACATGGGCGCCAAGCGCATGACCGTGAGTACCTCGGGAGTCGTCCCGAAAATCAAGGAACTCGTGGACCGCAACACGCCGTGCTGTTTGGCCATCAGCCTCAACAGCACGAACAACGAATACCGCTCGTCCGTGATGCCGGTGAACAAGGTATGGCCTATCGAGAAGTTGCTCGAGGCCGTAGACGAATACATCCGCCGCACCGACAACTACGTGACCTTCGAATACGTGCTCATTCAAGACATCACCTGCACGCCGAAGGCCGCCAAGGAACTTATCCGCATTTGCGCACCGCGCCGCGTCAAGGTAAACGCCATCGTGCTAAACGACGGCGACGACCCGACGCTGCACGCCCCCACGCCCGAAGAGGTCGAGGACTTCCTCGCCGCCGTGCGTGCCGCCGAAATTCAAATAACGATCCGCAACCCGCGGGGCAGGGACATCCTTGCCGCATGCGGGCAGCTTGCGTACAAAAAGGAAGGTAAAGAATGTTAACGCAGAACCTCCCGGAATTCTGGGACAACCTTTATGCCGAAGGCAAGGACTACTGGAATTTCAAGAAGGCGACTCCGGCCCTACTCGAGTTTTTCAAGCACCCCTCCTGCCCCGCCGAGGGCTCCGTGCTGATTCCCGGTGCCGGATTCGGCTACGATGCCGAGGCCTGGGCTATGCGCGGTCACGAAGTGCTCGCTGTCGATTTCGCCCCCACCGCCGTTGATGAGCTCGACCACCTGAGCCGCAAGCACAAGAACCTCCATTCGCTGGACAAGGACCTGTTCACGCTCACCCCGAAGGATTCCAAGCACGAAGGCCAGCTGTTTGACATCGTGTACGACTACGGCACCTTCTCCGCCATCCATCCGGGCCGCCGCGACGAATTCTTCGAAGTCTGCTACAAAATGCTCAAGGACGACGGCCTGTTCATCTGCCTCGTCTACCCGCTGATGAACGGCAAGTCCCTGCAGGGCCCGCCGCACTGCACCAGCGAGGGCGAACTCATGGCGCGCCTCGACGGCGTGTTCGACATCGTCGAACGCATCCCGGTCAAGAACAGCTTCCCGGGCCGCGAAGGCAAGGAAGAATTCTGGCTCATGAAGAAGGTTGTTTAACAAAATTTTTTACCGAAAAAAGGATTGAACTATGTCTAAAGATTTATGCCCCTGCGGAAGCGGAAAAGAATACGGCGAATGCTGCGAACCCATCATCAAGGGAACAGCCCTTGCACAGAGCCCCGAAGCCCTGATGCGTTCCCGCTACACCGCCTACGCCAAGCACGAAATCGCCTGGCTCCGCGACTCCCTCGAAGCCACCCAGCGTAGCGACTTCGACGAACCGAGCGTGACCGCCTGGAGCAACGACTCCGAATGGCTCGGCATCGAAATCAAGCAGACCAAGACCGAAGAAGAAAAGAACATCGGTTGGGTCGAATTCATCGCACGCTTCAAGCAGGGCAACGTCACCCGCAACCACCACGAACTCGGTGAGTTCCACAAGGTGGGCGGCGCATGGTTCTTCTACGACGGCCGTGCCGTGAAGCAGGAAACCGTCCGTCACGAAGGTCCCGTCGTTGGCCGCAACGACCCGTGCCCGTGCGGATCTGGCAAGAAGTACAAGAAGTGCTGCGGAGCAGGCAAGTAAAGGTTCAAGATGTTCAAGATATTCGTAGACGGTGAAGCAGGAACGACCGGCCTGCAGATTTATGAGAGACTCGCGAAGCGTAACGACATCGAAGTGTTGCGCATTTCTCCCGAACTCCGCAAGGATACCGCCGAACGCAAGAGGCTCATCAACGAGTCCGACGTGACGTTCCTCTGCCTGCCCGACGCGGCAGCCATCGAGAGTGCCGCCCTCTGCGAAAATCCGGACACCCGCATTATTGACGCCTCCACGGCGCACCGCGTGAATCCCGCATGGACCTACGGCATGCCCGAACTCTCGGCGGCCCAGCGCGAAGCGATTGCCAAGAGCAAGAGAATCGCGAACCCCGGCTGCCACGCCTCGGGATTTATCCTGGGCGTTTACCCGCTGGTTGCCGCCGGAATCCTCCCGAAGAATTCTAACCTCGCCGCCTACAGCATCACCGGTTACTCCGGCGGCGGCAAAAAGCTCATCGCCGAATACGAGGAGCAGGCCGCGCTCGCGCACAACGCGGGCGAATCAAAAGCCATCATGGCCCCCGCCCCGTACGCGCTCGCCCTCGCCCACAAGCACCTCCCCGAAATGAAGAAGTACTGCGAACTCGAGAACGTTCCCTTCTTCAACCCGGTGCTTGGCCCCTTCTACAAGGGCATGGCGGTGACGGTCGCCATCTTCGCGAACTCGCTCACCAAGAAGGTCGGCCCCGAAGGCCTCACCGAAATCTTGGCCAAGCATTACGAAGGTTCCCGCTTTGTGAAGGTGATGCCCTACGAAGCAGCCCCCGTGCTGTTCAATGGCCGCCTTGACGCCACCGTCTGCAACGATACGAACAACGCCCGCATCCAGGTCTTTGGCAACGAGAACGTGATGCAGGTGACGACCATCATCGACAACCTCGGCAAGGGCGCTAGCGGTGCAGCCATCCAGAACATGAATATCGCGCTCGGCCTCGACGAAGGAATCAGCCTTTAATGTTTCTAGACGAAAAATCAATCGAAGTGCGCTCCGGCAAGGGCGGTGACGGCATCTGCAGCTTCCACCGCGAAAAGTTCGTTCCGCTGGGCGGCCCGGACGGCGGTGACGGCGGACGCGGCGGTCACGTGATTCTCCAGGTGAACGAGCAGTACTCCACGCTCCTCGACATGGGCAACGCGCACTTGTACAAGGCGAGCAACGGACAGCCCGGCGGCGCCAAGCGCTGCACCGGCAAGAGCGCCGACGACCTCATCGTGGACGTCCCGCGCGGCACCATCGTGAAAGACGCCGAAGGGCGCATCCTCGCCGACCTGACCACTCCCGGACAGAAGTGGATTGCGGCTCGTGGCGGCAAGGGCGGCATGGGCAACCAGCATTTTGCTACGCCCAAGGTCCAGGCCCCGCGCAAGTGCACCCCTGGCGAAAAGGGCGAAAAACGCGAACTCTTTTTGGAACTCAAGCTCATGGCCGACGTAGGCCTCGTCGGGTTCCCGAACGCAGGCAAGTCTAGCCTCGTGAACAAGATTTCGAGCGGGCGCCCGAAGGTGGGCGACTACCCGTTCACCACGCTCGAGCCGGTTCTCGGCATTGTGCAGAAGAACGGCCACAGCTTCGTGGTCGCCGACATCCCCGGCCTTTTGGAAGGCGCCAGCGAAGGCAAGGGCCTCGGTCACCAGTTCCTCAAGCACATCGAACGTACCCACACGCTCCTGTTCGTCATCGACGGTTTCGCCGAAAACGCCTACGAGCAGTTCACCGTCCTCAAGGACGAACTCAAGGCTTTCCACCCGAAACTGGCCGAAAAAACGTATGTAATCGCGCTCAACAAGTCTGACCTGGGTATCGAGAATGCCATCAAGGAATTCAAGAAACACCGCCAGAAAGTCGTCGTCACCTCGGCCATGACCGGCGAAGGATGCGAAGATTTGCTGCAGGCGTTGGACGAAGCACTGCCCCATACGCAAAAAAAGAGCGTCGGTTGGACAAAAAAGCCTACCGCTTAGCCCCATTTTTTTGTAAATTAATTACATAAGTTGTTGATTTACAAAAACTTGCAACGACAATGAGTGGGGAACTGACTATGGTGGAAAAGGCGAACATCACAAAGAAGGATATCGTCGAAGATATCTCGCTCCGCACGGGTCTCACCCAGGTGGAAACCAAGACCATAGTCGAATGCTTCCTGGATTCGCTCGTAAAGGGGTTATTGCAGGGCAACAACATCGAAATTCGCGGATTCGGCCGCTTCAAGCTCAAGGAACGCAAGCAGAGGTCCGCCAGGAACCCCCGCACGGGCGAAACGGTCGTCATCAGCGCAGGGACAAAGCCCGTGTTCGAAGCCAGCAAGGATCTCATCAAGTCGCTGAACGACATTCTGGTCGCCGCCGAAGCTGCCGCATCACCTGTCGAGAACAATGGCAAATAAAGAACAGAAAACACCGGTCATCGTAAACCGCAAGGCATCGCACCTTTACTTTGTCGACGAAACTTTCGAGGTGGGCATCATGCTCATCGGTTCCGAGGTCAAGTCCATCCGCGACGGCAAGTGCACCCTGGGCGAAGCCTGGATTGACATAGACGAGAAAAAGAACGAACTCTGGCTCGTGGGCGCCCACATTGACGAATACCTTTTTGCCAACCGCTTCAACCACTTCCCGGCAAGGCGCCGCAAACTCTTGGCGCATGTGCACGAAATCTCGAAGATGCGCAAGGCCAAGGAGCAGAAGGGCTGCACGCTCATCCCGCTGAAGCTTTACTTCAAAAACCGCCGCGCCAAGCTCGAAATGGGCATCTGCCGCGGTAAAGACCAGCGCGACAAGCGCCAAGACATCATCAACCGCGACGCGAAGCTAGAAATGGCCCGCGCGGCAAAGGCTCACCGCTAATGCGAACCCTCCGCGACATATCCTTAGCGATCATGTTCGCCGCCATCGCAGCGACCGCAGCAGCGACCGTCGATACCGAGGCCCTCGCCAAGCAGAACGGCGCCGAGTTCCACTGGTTCCCCATCCAAAAGACATTCATCCTGGTCGACAAGACGGACACGCTCAAGTTCGCCGTCGGCCTCCCCTACGCCACGAGCCACGGCCAGACCGTCGAACTCTCCCGCGCCCCCGCAATCGAAGGCGGGCACATCGTGATTGATTCCGCCGACGCGGCCAAGTTCTTCAAGGCCACTCCCGCAATCGAAAAGCCCGCTAGCAGCAGTTCCTTTGCCGCCAAGTCTTCCGACGCAAAAGTCGCTACAAGCTCATCCGCATCAAAGACATCCGCCGCGACAAAGCCCGCGACTCCCAAGAACGAAACCGCCGGCACCCGCGAAGTCCGTACCATCGTCATCGACCCCGGCCACGGCGGCAAGGACACCGGAGCGCAAGGCAAGAACTCCAACGAAAAGGACATCGTGCTTTCCATTGGCAAGCTCCTCAAGAAGGAACTCGAGAAGGAAGGTTTCAACGTGAAGATGACCCGCGACAAGGACGTGTTCATAGAACTCGGCCAGCGCGCGAACCTCGCGAACCAGTGGGATGGCGACCTGTTCATAAGCCTGCACTGCAACGCCATCGACGCCACCCCCGAACGCAAAAAGCAAATCAAGGGCTACCACGTGTACGTGCTGCGCGCCCCCGAAAGCGAAGAAGACAAGGCGATTGCCCGCCGCGAAAACAAGGTGGCCACGCTCTACGGCGAAAAGAACGCCAAGGAAGAACTCTCCCCCATCGAATGGTTCAAGCTCGAAGCGCGTCTCGAAAAGTACAAGCAGAACAGCTACATGTTCACCGAAGAAATGCTCAAGGCCATGGACGGCGGCAAAATCAAGCGCCAGTCCGGCGGCGTAGGCGGTGCTGGATTCATGGTGCTCGTGGGCGCATTGATGCCCGCGGTACTCTTTGAAATCGGCTTCATCAGCAACCCCGAAGACGAAGCCTACATGATGACCGACAAGGGCCAGAAAGATATCGCCGAACGCATATCGAAGGCCGTGAGCACCTACAAGGCGGCTGTGCACAGCTACCGCGAAACGCTCGGGCGATAAGCAGAACTAATTTATTGAAGCGACTTTAACTTTTCTTCGATAATGACCCGACATTCGTTTAGAATCTCGTAGTACTTATCAAGATAGAGCTGCGTATACTCGGGCACTCCATCCGGGCATTCCTCGCGTTTTGCAATATAGCCGTTGAACCAGTAATCCGATTCATACACGCGAGTACGATCCGCATCATGATTTCCTTCAAAATAGGGCGCAAAATTATCCTTCAAAGTCCACTGACCGCGATCCAGGAGACCCTCCAAGTATTCCTTTTGCGCATCGTTATACATAGGCCCATTTTCTAGCTTCGCGACGATTTCGGTAAATAGCCCTTGCTGCACATCTGCAAGGATATCAACGAACCGGAAAAAATCTACATGCCGGCAATTTTGGACCAAGTCTTCCGGCTCTGCACTGGAGCTGGAGCTTTCGGCCACGGAACTGGAACTATGGACCTCATCGTATTCCGCTTTTGAAATGTAGGCGATTCCATTATCACGCCCGTAAATATTGTAGTACTGCTTGCCATCGGAACAATCATCAAGATACGTAATCGTAGCACGCTGACATGTCGTGTAAATGACACCATAAACCGTCGCCTCTTCCCGAATTGCGCCACACGACAAAAGTTTCTCTTCCCACTTATCCAGAATCTTTTGCGAGACCGTGGTGTCCTTTTCCAGGAATTCCTGCAACTGCATGCATGAATATGAGGGTTCAGACGACCCGCTGCTAAGACAATCATTTCCCAAGGTATGCTTTACAGTGCAGGTCACGGAGGTATCCCTCGAGAGCTTAACGCGATCATCACCTAACGAGGCCGATTCCGCAGAATCAATTGAAGAGCTCGACTGGACAATTTCCGACGAAGAAGACTCGGGAACAGCTTCGGATGAACTCGGCTCCGCGGAAGAACTGGTTTGAGGGAGAGCCTCAGACGAGCCCTCCGGATCGGTACCGGGATCAAGTACCGTCACGCTGGTCGATGTATCAGAATCGCTACCGCAGCTAGCCCAAAAAAAGCCCATAACGGACAAACAACTCAAACGAAAAAATCTACGAATATTCATATTTCCTCCTATTTCCCATAAAGTATATTTTTTTTCGGGCCCTCAATATTTTATTCTAAACATTATTATGGACAAATAGTAAAAACCGGATGCATTCCGCACCCGGCTTCTACATTCTTACGGACTACGGACTACGGACGCTTTCGCCTTCGGCTTCAGCGTCTGTCCTTCGGCTCGGTCATGCCGGCAAGCTAGCTTGCCGTCGCGACGCTCGCCTTACGGACTACTCCGCAGCGTCCATATCGGCTTCGTCGATTTCGGCGTTGTGGTAAACGTCCTGCACGTCGTCGTGGTCTTCGAACTTGTCGATGAGCTTCAGGAGCTTCACGGCGTCGTCGTGACCGAGCTTCACCGGGTCGTTGGCGACGTAGGTGATTTCGGCGCTCATCATTTCGATACCGGCAGCTTCGAGAGCCTTGGAAACGGCGTCGAAGGCTTCGGGGCTCGTGGAAATTTCATGCACGCCGTCTTCGGTGGACATGTCTTCGGCACCGGCTTCGATTACGAGGTCCATGACCTGTTCTTCGGGGTACTTCTCGGCGTCGACAATGATAACGCCCTTGTACGTGAAGGCCCAAGACACGGAACCGGATTCACCCATGGAACCGTTGTTCTTGTTGAAGATGTTGCGGATTTCGGCAACGGTACGGACCTTGTTGTCGGTCATGCACTGCACCATGATGGCAATGCCACCCGGGCCGCGTCCTTCGTACAGCGGTTCCGTCATTTCGGTACCGGAGTTGGCACCCGTACCCTTGGCGATGGCGCTCTCGATGTTCTTGGTCGGCAAGCTCTGGCTCTTGGACTTGAGGATGGCAGCGCGCAGGCGCGGGTTCGCGTCGGGGTTGCCGCCGCCGAGCTTGGCAGCGATAGAAATTTCCTTGATCAACTTGTTCCAAGCCTTGGCGCGAGCAACGTCAGTCTTGGCTTTCTTGCGTTTGGTGGTGGCCCATTTGGAGTGACCGGACATAGATTACCTCTGTAGGGGTTGATGTTAAACTTTTAGTGCTTCATGCGGCAGCGGCGCTTTTCCTTGATGGTAAGGTTCGGATCGTCGCATTCGTCTTCTTCGACAGCCTTCTTTTTCTTCTTTTTCTTTTTAGGCTTTACTTCTTCCTCTTCTTCCTCGACGACCTTCTTCTTTTTCTTTTTCTTCTTTACGACAGGCTCGTCGTCGGCAGCCTTGGACTTGCTTTTCATGCGGCTACGGCGGTCGTTGTCGTCGGACATAGTCTCTTCGGCAGAAGTATGCTGCTTTTTCATGCTCTTGAGTTTCTGCTTGTCCATCGGGTTCGCGGAAGCCTTGGTGATGGCGCCATCGTACTTGCCGCCCCACACGTTGCCAATCAGCGTACTGGAACTGAGCGCGTCACTCAAGATGCCCTGCGCCCAGTCGTCGTTGGCCGGCGGCAGCAGCTTGAACTTGAGATTACGAATGGACGTCGCCTCTTCGTCAAAATAGAGCATCATGTCAAAGAGGCCCACATTGTATTCCTGGCCGTCCGAACCGGAAGTCGGCTGGTCGATATAGGCAAGCACAGCGTAAACGTCACCGTCAAAGAGCCCGTTGATCAGCAGGTCCGGATCGCCGTTCGGGGCGCGGACTTCGCCAATCGCCTGGAAGGCCCAGGGCGCAGCCTCGACCTTCAGGGAGAACTTGTGGTAACCGTTCTGTGCAGGCTTCAGCTTGACCAAAGCGCCGGTAAACGCCTGGAACTTAGGCTTGATGGAGCCCTCCTGTGCATAACCCACCATTGCAAGTGCAAGCACCAGCAATGCGAGAATTTTCTTCATATACCCTCCCATTTATTAATTCTTGAAGAACAGCGCCTTGGCAGCCTCGAACATCGGGTCCTTTTCGTCCGGTTCGCGGCATTCCGTGTAAATGCGCACCTTCGGTTCGGTACCCGACGGACGCACGAGCATCCAGGAGTCGTCGTCGAAGATGATCTTCACGCCGTCGAGCGTCAAAAGCTGCTTCACGGTCTTCTCGTTAGAGCCGACCATGACCTTGGCACCCGGCTTCGCAATTTCAGCGATGGCGTCGACCTTGGCCTTGAGCGGGGCACCCACGAGGGACTTGTCCACCTCGAAGCCCGAGCGCGTCGGGTAGAAGCGGCCATATTCGTTGTACAGGGCGTCGAGGTATTCGCCGAGGTTCCTGCCGGTAACGGCCATGATTTCGAGAGCGATGAGGAGGCCGAACTGGGCGTCCTTCTCGAGCGTGTTGTTGAGGCCCGAGATACCGTCGGATTCTTCGAACGCCACAAGGGCCTTCTGCTTGGCATTGCGGCTGAGCCAGGGGCGGAAGTTCTTGAAGCCCACCGGAGTTTCCATCACGGGCACGCCGAGCTTTTCGGCAATGATGTTCACAAAGTTAGAAGTCGCGACGGACTTGGCCACGCAGCCCTGTTCCTTGCGCCAGGTAGCCATGTAATGGAACGCGATGGCACCGAACTGGTTCATGTCGATTTCGCGCGTGCCGTCGTAGAAGCGGATGCGGTCGCCGTCCGGGTCAAAGATTGCACCGAGGCGGAACTCGCTCTTGCTTTCGTCCAAAACCTTGCGGACCTTTTCGAGGTTCTTGCTGGACGGTTCCGGGGCGATGCCGCCGAACAGGGAGTCATCCTCGTTGCGGAGCGTGATGAGGCATTCCGGATTGTCGAGCAGGGCGGCCGGGCGGCGGCGGGTAGAGCCGTGCACGTGGTCGCACACGAGGGTCAAGCGGCCCTTCTTGATGAATTCCTTGATGCGGTCGAACTTGATAGTTCCCTGCTTCACGAGGAATTCCTTGTAAATCTTGAGGGAGTCGATGATTTCCCAGTCAACCTTGCCCACCGGTTCAAACTTCCAGGTAGCCATCATCTCGTTAGAAAGCTTCGTGATGACGTTCGTGATTTCCGGACCGGCAGGACCGCCGTCGGCCGGGTTGAACTTGATGCCGTTGTAGTGGCTCGGGTTGTGGCTCGGAGTCATGTTGATGGAGCAGGCGGCACCGAGCATCTCGATGCAGGCGCTGAATTCCGGAGTCGGCATTTCGCCACCGTAGTAGACCTTCACGCCGGCCTTGGCAAACTGGTCAGCCACGGCTTCGCAGAATTCATGACCGAGCAAGCGGTTGTCGTGACCCACGACCACGCCGCGCTTCTGGAGTTCGGCAAAATCCTTCACGCCGAGGGCTTCGAAAAGTTCCGGAGTCGCTTCCTTGTAGAGGCGCACGATAGCGGCACCCACGACCTGCAGATTGCGGAGGGTGAATTCAGAACCGATTTCGCCGCGCCAGCCGGAAGTACCGAAGCTCACCTTGGCACTTTCCTGCGAGGTCAGGGCGACCTGCTTCACCTGTTCGACCAAACCCATATCCGTTGCGGGGTTGAATTCCGGGGACTGGATCTTCTTCCAAATCTGCGTAATGTTTTCCATAGGGGTTCCTGTGTTTGAAATTTTACGCGGGAAAATTTAGTAACTTTTGCGCAAGGCGAGTGAAACGGGACTGTTTACAGGCCCACTTCCGAGCCCAGCAAAAGACACTCGAAGAGTGTCAAAGGTGAGCCAGATTCCAATTCTTGTAAAAAAAAAGGGGAAGTCTCCCCCTCGGCGGCACTACGTAGCCACCGACCCCCTCTAGCGGGAGCACCCGCAACGCCCCGGACGCCCCCCGTAATATAATTGCTATATTTGTTACAAACAACTTATCCTCCGCGACTCATGAAATTTTTCTCCCTCCCCGTCCTTGCCCTTATCGCAACAATCAGCCTCGCCGCCTGCGGCGATGATTCTTCATCTGTCTTCCCCGACGCGGTCGGGGACCTCCCTTCCAGTTCTGCGAAGTCAGATGATGCACCCGCCTCGAGTGGCGATAACTCTTCTAGCAGTTCCGTGAAGTCTTCTACGGGTGGAAAGTCTTCTGCCAAGTCAAGTAGTTCTGTGAAGTCGAGTTCTTCGACGGGTTCAAAGAGTTCCGTTTCTTCTTCAAGTTCCTCAATTGGAAGCTCTTCGGTATTGACGCCGTGTGATGAAGAAGGAAATATGATTCAGAGGATGGATTTGGAAACGAAAAAGAAAGATTGGTATATCTGCCAGGACGGCTTTTATGTTCTGCTTGTGTTGTCCAGTTCATCTGCAGAACCCAGCAGTAGTTATTTCAACATGGACAGCCTTTACAATAGCGAGACGTCTTACGGCGAGTTTACGGACCCGCGTGACGGGCAAAAATACAAGACGCTCCACATAACGACTTCATGGTTGGCGCTCCCTGAATTCGATGCGTTTGCGCAAAACTTGAATTATGGTGTCCAGATAAAGCTTGATGCGACAGAATTTGACGACGGAAAAGTTGAAAAGTATTGTTACGATGACGATCCCTGGTATTGCGACAACGGCTTCGGTGGGCTGTATAGCTGGAGCGAGGCGATGGGGCTCCCCAAGGCCTGCGATAGTGTGTGGACGGGGACGACTCCCGCCTGCCCGGATTCCATATTCCCAGGGTGGACATACGACCATGAATGGGATGATTTGATTATTCAAGGAGCATGCCCGAATGGGTGGCACGTGATGAATGGGTGTGAATGGATGGCCCTTATGTCGTTGGATGTGACTGGGACTGGCTACGCCATTACTTCGAAGGTTTTTGCCGGTCGCGAAAGTACCGCGAATGGAACTGGTTTCTCTGCTGTATATGGTGGTATGACAAAGCTCCCGACGCAATACGAACGTATAGGAGATTTGGGTGTCTATCACTTGGCTTTTGAATATGAAGCCGGCAGGCATAAAGCGGTAGCATTGAGTAATGATTTTAATATTACTTATAAAGATCATCACCCCAAAATAGACGGCCTGTCCGTCCGCTGCGTGAAGGATTACTAAGCCCGCGCCAAGACGGTCCTAGCAGTCCACAATAAAACCCGAGTTTCGCAGAGCCCGATGGGACTAACCAGTCACGAGGGCGGAGCAGAAACCGCGTTTAACACGTACCTAGCGGTAACAGCCCCTAACAGAGCCCCTCTCGTGTTTCTTTGCGGAGAGGAGGCGTTTCGCAAAGCGAACACTCGAACGAAGTGAATGTGCGAGCGTGCGAAATGCCACTCGAAGCAAACATTATTATGAAAAGCGGTCCTGGATCCTTCCCCTCTACGAGGGTCAGGATGACGTGAGCCGGGGAGTTGCGGGGTGTCCCCGCAGAGGGGGTAGCGGAAGCCGGGGCTGGAGCGAGGGGGATTCCTCCCCCCTTCGAGAACACAACAAATAAAAAAATTATATATTTAGGGCACTATGCAGATTACTAACGCTTCTCAACTTACTGGTGTTTTCCCCGCGTTGTTCACCCCGCTCAAGAACGACGATCCCAAGAACCTTCGCAACTCCATCGACTACAAGAAGATGGGCCAGATGATCGACGACGTGATCGCTAACGGCGCAAGTGGCGTGCTCCCTGCCGTGACCACGGGTCAGAGTGCGACGGTTTCTCCGCAGCAGCACCTCGATGTCATCAAGTTTACGCTCGACTACGTGGACGGCCGCGTGCCCGTGATTGCCGGTGCCGGTTCCAACTGCACCCGCGAATCCATCGAAATGATCGAGAACGTCCAGAAGATTGCCCCGGTGGCGGTCCTCTGCGTGACCGGCTACTACAACAACCCGCCGCAGGAAGGCCTGTTGAAGCACTACCGCACGCTCAGCAGCGAAACGGGCGCGAAGATCGTGATTTACAACGTCCCGGGCCGCACTTCCAGCTACGTGCATCCTGACACACTGATTGAACTTGCCGAAGACAAGAACATCATCGGCCTCAAGCAGGCCGTGGAGTTCGGCTTTGGCGAAAAGTTCCACGAAGACACGATGCGCGTCATCAAGGAAACCAAGGGCAAGGACTTCGCCGTGATGAGCGGTGAAGACGGTTTGTTCGCCGACCTCCTCGAGATGGGCGGCACGGGCCTCATCAGCGCATCGGGCAACATTCCCGAAGCCACGAAGACCTTCGTAGAACTGTACAAGGCATTCCAGGCCGGCGACAAGGAGAAGGCGCACAACCTGCAGAAGGACGCCCGCGACTTCATCGACATCACGTTCTGCCGCAAGAACCCGATTCCGCTGGGCACGCTGTTCAACAGCCCGCTGTTCCAGCCGCTCGTGAGCGTGAAGGATACGGCCAACGGCGCCGACGCTGTCGCCCGCATCATGAAGCTTATCGAAGAAAAGGCCCCGAGCCTCAAGAAGTATCATATTTAGACGAAAGAACGCCGCTGCGCGGCTACAGGAGATAATCCAATGGCAAAGACTCAGAAATCCATCACTGACATCGTCTGCGACTTCCTCAAGAAGCAGAAACTCTCCCCCATTCCCGTCCAGACGCTGAACGAAGAAGCGGAAACGACCCGCTACTTCGGCGGTGACCTCAAGGAATTCATCGCCGCGGCCAAGACGCTCGGCGCCAAGGGAATCTTCGTAGAAACGCTCTACCTCGAAGAAGACGAATTCTTCTACGACAGCGGCATGGACGACGACGAATACCTCGCCCTCTACGGCAACGGCGACAGCTGCGGCTGCGACGGCGAATGCAAGTGCGGCAAGGGCAAGAAGAAGACCAAGGACGACGACAGCGATGTCGATGCCGTCTACTTCGAACCCGAAGACCTGGACGGTCTCGACCTCACGCTCCTCAAGCCGGAAATGGCCAAGTACCTCGACCGCATAGGCGAAGCCTGCGGCGTGCGCCTCACGGTGCCGGGCGTCGACCACCTCGAAGTGGAACTGTTCGCCGAATGGTACGACAAGTTCGCCGAACTCGTGGACGAAGCTTCCGAAGCTATCGAAATCGACCCGACCGATACGCTGAGGCAGGCACAGGCCATCTTCGAAGAAGCCGATGATTCGGCAAGCTCGTCAACCGACAAGAGCGTCAAGAAGATTGCCGCCCATCCGCCTAAGGGAAAGAAAGCCAAGAAAGCCAAGAAGTAATTGCTAGATTCCGGATCAAGTCCGGAATGACGTTTAAACGTGGCGGCCTTCGGGTCGCCTTTTTTCTAGACAAAAAAAGAAACGTCCCATTTTTGGGACGCTTCTGAGTGTTGAAGGAAAACCTTTCAGTTATTACTTCACGGCGATGCGGTGCATCTTGGAGCCCTGCTTCACCATGTAGACGCCAGCGCTCTGGAAGCGGGCCTTGACAGCGTCATTGACGGACGTACCGGCAGCGACGTGGACCAGGCCGACGAACTTGCCCTGCATGTCGAACACCTGGAGAGTCTTGGCGGTGTTGCCCAGACGGAGGTCGGCATTGATGGCCAGCGGAGGATCGTCTTCACCGGCACCTTCCAGGCTGAACTTCACGTAGTCGACGTTGGTGTTGTCATTGGCAATCGTGATGCGGAGAACGTGTTCACCGGCAGTGAGCGTAGCCTTGCCAGTGGCGAGTTCGTAGGTATCCCAGTCGCCTTCGACACCCGTAAACGAGAGCGAAGCGAGAGCCTTGCCATCGAGAGAGAGTTCGAGCTTACCGGCGCTAGTACCGTTAGAGACATTGGCTGCGATATCGTATTCGCCGTCCTTGGTGACGTTGATGGTGTATTCGAGCCATTCGTCAGCAGCGGTGTAACCGATAGCCTTGCCGGTACCGCCACCCACGATATCCACGGAAGCGTAGTCTTCGCCGCGGTAGTCATGGTCGCCATCGTCGCCCGAGGCACCCTGAACGCCGGAGTAGGTCACGCCGTAGTTACCTTCGTCAAAGTTTTCGGCTTCGACAGTACCCGGGATGGAAGCAGCCGTGCCACCGAACGGCTTACGTTCGATTTCCTTAGGCGGTTCGGACGGCTGGCCGTTTTCGCTCATATCGAAGTAGGAGTAGTCCACGGAACCCGTAGCGCCACCACCGGCTTCGGTCATAAGCATAACTTCGGTCACGTTACCGAACTTGAGCTGGATGCTCTTGTTGCCACCCTTGGAGCCCGGCAGGCTAGCAGTCTGACCGGTGAAGAGTTCGTTCCACTTGTTGAAGTGGGCCTGGACGTCGATGTGGCCGCACTGACGGGCAGTCGGACGGACGCTGAAGATCTGCAAGAAGGTGGAGGTACCCGTCTTGGACGGTTCCTGGTCACGAACGTAGGTATGGATGGTGTAAGTAGCACCGTCAACCGTGAGTTCGCCCTGCTTGGGACCGATGTAGTTGGAGCTCGGCTTGCTGTACCAGTCGTCCACGATGTAGTATTCCACCTGCGGATTCACGGTCCAACCGTAAATACCGATGTAACCATACTGGGCTGAACCCGTCTTGGTGTACTTATAGTCGGCAGTGTACTGCATGCCGCTGACGCTCTTACCCGGGCCGTTATCACCGTAACGGAAACCCACACGAGCCAAGAAGTCAGTATTGTTAGTCCAGCTAGCTTCGAAAGTACCGTTGTCGTAGTACTTCATGGAGTTGCTGCCACCCTGGGACCACTGTTCGAAGCCCCACTTGGTGCCGCTGATGGAACCCGTCTGGTTGCCGTTCACATTGTGAGCGCTACCGCGGGGATTAGCCATCTGGTCCTTACAGGCATCGACAGCGAAAGCCGACGTTGCCAAACCGAAAGCCAGAACAACTCCAGCCTTGAGAATTTGAGAATTTTTAATCATATATATAACTCCTCGTTTTTCCGAAAAAATAAACACTCCGATGTAAAATCGGAGTGTTTCGCCCGTATTTGTGTTGTTGCGAAAAACAACACAATGTTAACAGATTTTTACTTTACGGCAATGCGGTGCAGGCGGCCGTTGCCCTTGACCAGGTAGACACCGGGGTTCTGGAAGCGAGCCTTCAGTGCGGAGGTCACGGAGGAACCGGCTTCGACCTTGACCAGGCCGAGGAACTTGCCCTGCATGTCGAAGACATGGAAGGTGCCTCCGGCAGAGAGCGTCTGGACATCGAGCGGCAGGGCCTGGAAGACAGAGGAGCTGGAGGCGAAGCCGATGCTGGAGCTGGAGCGGGAAATCCTGCTGGAGCTGGAGCGACCCACCGTGCTGGAGCTGGAGCGGCCGACCGTGCTGGAGCTAGATTTTTCTTCCACAGGAGTTGCAAGAGGATGTGCCTTGTCGGTCATCTTGAAGTAGTTAACATCGAACGAGCCCGAGCCACCACCGGCTTCGACAAGCACCTTGGCTTCGTACATCTTACCCATCTTCATGCCGAGGGATTCCCACTTCTTGAAGTGAGCCGTGATGTCGATATGGCCACAGGAACGGGCACCCTTACGCTTGCTGAAGTACTGCGGGAAGGTAGCATTCCCCTTGATAGAGGGTGCGTTGTTACGCTGGTTCTGGTAAATTTCGTAGGTAGCACCATCAACCGTGAACTCACCCTTCTTCTGGCCTAGGAGGTTCGGACCCGGCTCGCTGAACCAGTCATCGACGATGTAGTATTCCACCAGCGGATCGACCGTCCAGCCGTAGATACCGATGTAGTTGTAGCCACCGGCGTTGCCACTCTTTTTCCAGTTAAAGTAGGCATCGATGGGGCCGAGATCTTCGTGAGATTTGTCTTCGTTGTACTTGAAGCCGACTCGGGCAAGGAAGTCGTTGGTGCCACTCCATTTGGCAGTGAACGTACCGTTGTCGTAAGAGGTCATGGAGTTGTTGCCGCCCTGGTACCAGATTTCGTAATGGTACGGAGAGTTACCGACTTTACCCGTTGCGCTCTGGTTGTCACGGCCATTATCAACCTTGCCGCTGCCTTCGTGGCCCATCTGGTCCTTACAGGCATCGATCGTACCGGAGGTAGAACCGCCATTGGCCTTGGACGAGCTGGACTTGGCCTGAGAAGAGCTGGACTTCGGGGTTTCACCGCTGCCACCATCATCCTTGGCATTGTCGACCATGTTGAAGTAAGTGTAGTCCACGGAACCGGAGGCATTGCCACCAGCTTCGGTCATGAGCATCACTTCGGTCACGCGGCCGAACTTGAGCGTCATGGACTGGCCACCCTTCGAACCCTTCAGCTGCTTCTGCTGGCCGGTGAAGAGTTCATCCCACTTCTTGAAGTGGGCGGAGATGTTGATGTGGCCGCACTGACGCGGAGTCTTGCGGATGCTGAAAATCTGGAGGAACGTAGAGGTACCCGTCTTGGAGGGTTCCTGCTGACGCACGTATGCGTGAATCGTGTAGGTTGCGCCGTCGACGGTGATTTCGCCGAACTTGTCACCCACGTAATTTTCGCTCGGCTGGCTGTACCAGTCGTCCACGATGTAGTATTCGACCTGCGGGTTCACAGTCCAACCATAGACACCGATGTAGCCGTACTGGGCAGAACCGGTCTTGGTGTACTTGTAGTCAACCGCGTAGCTCTTGGTTTTGTGATCAACGCCGGAGCCGTTGTCGCCATAGCGGAAGCCCACACGGGCGAGGTAGTCGCTCGTACCGCTCCAGTTGGCCTTGAACGTACCGTTGTCGTAATAGGTCATCGAGTTGGAACCACCCTGGGACCACTGTTCGAAGCCCCACGGAGTTCCATTGATGGAACCGGTCTGGTTACCGTTCACACCGTGGCCATTACCGGTATGACCCATGTTGTCGTTACAGGCATCCGCCGCATAGGCAGACACAGCCAATCCTAGCATCAGGGCAAGGCCGAAACCGGCCATAGATGTTTTTTTCATAAATCACTCCTCTGTGTTTTCCCTTTCAGCTAAATTTACTCTCGTTTATCATTCACATTATGGACAAAAAACACAAAGTGTTGTTGTAAATTGCAACATCAAAAACGGCGTAAAATCGCCATTTTCTGTAAACTTTCGCCCTTCACCATATAGACACCCGGCCTGCCGAATTTTGCAAAAATTGCGCCCTCGACACTCGCTCCCGCAGGCACCGTTACCTTACCCAGAACGCGGCCCTGCATGTCGAAAACGACAAGGTTGCGGTGGGTCGGGCTAACAGCCAATTGAGGCACCGCCATAGTCGAGGAGGATTCTGCAGAAGAACTCGATTCCGGCGCAACCGAGCTCGACTCAGGCGCCACGGAACCGGAAGACCCGGCTACAGAGCTGGAGGAACCTTCGGCATCCCAATTACTAATAAAGTCCATATAGGTATATTCGATGGAACCCTTGGCAGAGCCATCGCCAAAGGCTTCGACCGTAGCCATCACGCTGGACAAATTGCCGAACTTGAGCGTAACATTCTTAAGGGTTCCCTTGAGATTCGGGATGCTATCGGTCTGCCCCGTAAAGAGTTCGGCGAACTTGTTTAAATGGGCCGAAACACTGATATGACCGCACTCGCGCGGAGTCTCGCGAATGCTAGTAATCCGCATAAAATAGGTATATTCCCTAAAGGCCTCCCCTTCTTCGTGCAACAGGGCATAAATCGCGTATTTTGCGCCATCGACCTCAATTTCGCCAAATTTACGGCCGAAAGATTCAATATCGCCGACCCAGTCGTCTATAATGAAGAACTCGTTCAACGGTTTTGTAGTCCAGCCATGGACACCGACATAGGCGCCTCCGGACTCAACGTTCTTCGTATACCTGTAATTCAAGGAAAAATTCTTGGTTTTGAGGTTTACACCATCACCATCATAACTGAACCCGACTCGGGCCAAGAAATCATAGGTATCATCCCACTCGGCCTTGAACAAGCCGCCATCATAATAGGTCAATTTTTTCCCGTTGGGCGTATTCGACCCGTCAAACCACAGCTGGTAACTCAACGCCGATCTAGGGAAAGAACCATTCGTGCTGCTAGTCACAACGTGAGCATCACCCTTGAGGGGCATATCTGCAGCAGTGCACGCATCGACCGCATAGGCGGAAACCGAAGCCCCCATCAAAAGGGCGAGACACAAATTCATCGTTTTGTTTTTCATTTTCTCATTCCTTCTCCACCTTCTACCCCAAATGTAAAATCTACACCAATCCCCCCGAAAAAGGCCTTTTTTAGGAAAATGACGTTGTTCTAAAAAACAACATCATAAAAAAGACCCGTCCCCTAAGGGAAACGGGCCTAAAACGGCTTTTATCCTAAAATTAACGGTTCTCTACAGAAATCACCGTGCTAGAGGCACCGCGCTTGAGCAGGAACGTTCCGGACTTGCCGAACTTGGTCAACAGGAGTTCCTTGATGGAAACGCCGGCATTCAGTTCGACGGTACCGAGGTACTTGCCCAGCATATCGAACACCTGGGCGGAACCGGCCATGCGGAAATCGGCCCTTTCAACAGGGAGCGCAATCGTAGAAGAGCTGTTCACCACAGAAGAACTGGATGTCGGGGCGATAGCACTGGACGTCGGAGTCGTCGAGCTGGAAGAGACGGCTTCGCTGGACGAGGAGACGGAGTTGGAACTTTTGGGTTCGCTCTGGACGTACACCTTGGCGTAGTTAAAGTCAATCTTACCGGAGGCACCCTGCTGTTCCGGATACTGACCGGCTTCACCCAGGACCTTCGCCTCGTACAGGGATGAGCCAAGAGCTATGCCCTTGCTCTTCCAGGCCTTGAAATGTTCCGTAATGCTGATAGTACCGCACTTACGGGCCGTCGCCCTCAAGCTGTAAATCTGGTCAAATTGCTTGTATCCTTCAATCGTCGCACGGTTTGCACTCGCCGTGAAGATTTCGTATTCGGCACCGTCAACGGTAATCTTGCCCCTCGACGTTCCAAGCCAGTTCGGCCTGGAGGCCGGGCCCCAGTTGTCCACGATGTACCATTCAATCAGCGGATTCTGCATCCAGCCGTAAATGCCCGCATAGGCATAAGAAATGGACTTGTCATTGGTAAAGGTCTGCATGCTATAGTCGGCAACGAGGTTGCCTACAGAAAGCGGGTCCTTGCCGCTGTTCTGCCCGTAGAAAACGCCTTCACGGCACAGGAAGTCGTCGGTGTTAGAGAAAGAGCACGAGAAAGAGCCGTCTTCGTAGAAATCAGTCGTTGCGCTACCGCTCTTGTTCCACTGTTCATAATGATATTCGCCGATAGGGCCCGTTTCCCCCTTATCGGAGCCGGCTCCCACGCTAAACGAAACCGTCTTTTTCGAGCCGGAATGTTTCGCATTGCAAAAATCCTGGGCAAAGGCGCCAGAAGCAATGAAAGCCGCACAAAGGGCCGTAGCCCCCACCATTTTTGAATTCATAATACCTCCTAATTACACATGAAATATAAACAAATTATAAGAAGTCCCCCGTTCTTTTTGGCCTTTTGTCGTTTTTACGTAACGTACGACACAAAAAAAAGGACATCCTTTGTCAGGATGTCCCTTTTCTACAGTTTTTAGAACAACTTAATTTGCGGAATCGTCAATGACCTCGACGCCCTCGACCTTGTCGAAGGTTTCCTTGGCCTCGGCGCTGTCGTGCTCGATGTCCTCGACGCTCGGGAGGGCGGTAGCATCTTGCACCATGTCGCCGTCGCGCAGGCTGATGGCCTTCACGCCCTGGGCGTTGCGGCCCGTGAGGCGGATGGAATCGGCCTTGATGCGGATGACCTGGCCTTCCCTGGTCGTGATGATCAAGTCGTAGTCGTCGGCAACGCTGTCGACGAAGACGGCCGGGCCGATCTTGTCGGTAACGTTCAGGTTCTTGACGCCCTTGCTGCCACGCTTGGTGACGCGGTAAGAGCCCGGCTCGCTGCGCTTGCCGTAACCCTTCTCGGTAATCGTAAGCACCTTGTTGCCCGCCTTGAGCCACAGGAGCGAAATCACCTCGTCGCCTTCGGCAAGCTTGATACCGCGAACGCCGTGCGTGCCGCGGCCCATCGGGCGGAAGCAGGTTATCGGGAACGTGACCGCCTGGCCGTTGCGGGTGGCAATCATCAGCAGGTCCTTCGGAATCGGGCGTGCTTCGAGGGATTCATCGCCTTCGGCGGAATCCGCTTCCTCGGCGGCATTCTCGACTTCGGCCGACGAATCTTCACTTTCGCTTGCGTTCAAGGACTCGTTGTATTCCTCTTCGGTCATGCCCACCAGCTGCACCTTCACGAGTTCGTCGCCCTCGTCGAGGCTGATGGCATTCACACCCGCCTTACGCGGACGGCTAAAGAGCTTGAGATCCATCTTGTTGATGACGCCCTTCTTGGTCACGAACACCAGGCAGAAGTAGCCGCCGAACTTGCGCACGGGCACGATGGCCTGGACCTTTTCGCCCTCGGTGAGGCCGACAAAGTTCACAATCGGGCGGCCCTTGCCGTTGCGGGTGCCTTCGGGCAGGCGGTAGACCTTGGTCCAGTAGGCACGGCCCTTGTTGGTGAACACGAGCAAGAAGCTATGCGTGCTCGCCGTAAAGATCTGGTCCACATCGTCCTCGTCCTTGAGGCCCGCGCCAATGATGCCCTTGCCGCCACGGCTCTGGGTCTTGAAGGTGTCAATGGGCAGGCGCTTGATGTAGCCTTCCTTGCTCAGCGTAATCACCTGTTCCTCTTCGGCAATCAGGTCTTCTTCGTCGCTGTCGTCGATGGCTTCGCCAATGGTGGTGCGGCGTTCGTCACCGTACTTCGCCACGACGGCGTCAAGCTTTTCGAGCATGATGGCAATGCGGCGTTCGCGCTTTTCGAGGATGTCCTTCAAATCGGCGACAGTCGCCACGAGCTCGTTGTATTCGGCTTCCAACTTTTCCAAGTTGAGGCCGGTGAGCTGGGAGAGGCGCATGTCGACGATAGCCTGAGACTGGATTTCGTCGAGGTTGAAGCGCTGTTGCAAGGAGGCCTTCGCGATTTCGGTCGTCTGGCTCTGCTTGATAATCTGCACGACTTCGTCGATGTTCTGCGTTGCGATACGCAAGCCCTCGATGATGTGCAGGCGGGCTTCGGCCTTCTTCAAATCGAACTGCGTGGCGCGCGTAATCACGTCGAGGCGGTGGTCAATATAGACCTGCAGCAGTTCCTTGAGCGTGAGCACCTTGGGCAAGTTGTTGATGAGCGCCAGGTTGTAAATGCTGAACGTCGTCTGCAACTGCGTGTACTTGTACAAATTATTCAGGACAACCTCGCCCACTGCATCGCGGCGAAGTTCAATAACGATGCGGATATCGCGGCTGGATTCGTCGCGGATATCGGTAATGCCGTCAATCCTCTTGTCACGAACCAGGTCGGCAATCTTCTTGCAGAGTTCCGCCTTGTTCACCATGTACGGGATTTCGGTCACAATAATGCGCGGTTTGCCCTTTGAATCGGTCTCGATTTCGGTACGGGCGCGCACGCGAACGCGGCCATGGCCCGTGAGGTAGGCTTCGCGGATGCCCGCACGGCCACAAACGACGGCGCCTGTCGGGAAGTCCGGGCCCTTGATGTAGTCCATCAGGTTCTCGTCCGGGAGGTCCGGATTTTCGGCCAGGGCATGGATAGCGGCACCCACTTCGCGCAGGTTATGCGGAGCCATGTTGGTCGCCATACCCACCGCGATACCGGACGTACCGTTCACAATCATGTTCGGGAGCGCAGACGGGAGCACCAGCGGTTCTTCGAGAGACTCGTCGTAGTTCGGGCCCATGTCGACAGTATCCTTTTCCAGGTCTTCGAGCATGAGCGCGCCAAGGTTGTTCATCTTGGCTTCGGTGTAACGCATGGCGGCAGGGCTATCGCCGTCAATAGAACCGAAGTTTCCCTGACCGAACACCAGCGGGTAACGCAGCGAGAAGTCTTGCGCCATACGGGCGAGCGTCTCGTAAACGGCGGAGTCGCCATGCGGGTGGTACTTACCGATTACGTCACCCACGATACGCGCAGACTTGACCGTACCCTTGTTCGGAACCACGCCCAGCTTGTGCATACTGTACATCACGCGGCGGTGCACCGGCTTGAAGCCGTCACGCGCATCGGGCAAGGCACGAGCCACAATCACGCTCATCGAGTAGCGGAGGTAGCAATCCTGCATGTCCTGTTCAATCAGGCTCTTGAACTGCGATCCGGGAACCAATTCTTCTGACATTATTTTTCCTCTAATTATCCACCGGCGTTGCCGCCAGCATCTCGTTTATTACTTTCAAACTTTTTTCGTCGGTCTGGTCGATGCGGTGGGGCGTGACCGTCGCATAGCCCTGGCCCAGCAGGTAGTCGTCGCTGTCCACGGGCTGCTTGTCCCACAGCTTGTCGCCATCCAGTTGCCACAGCCCCCCTTCGTGGGAGTAGTGGTCCGTAAACATCCCGAGAGCCATCTTGGTTGCCTTGAAACCCTTGAAGGTTTCGGCGGTGGCCTTTGGGAAATTCACGTTCCAGAAAACGCCGGCGGGAATGCGTTCGAACAGGCGGCCTTTTACAACGGCCACGGCAAAATCGAGCGCCTGGGGAAGCATGTCGCCAGATGTCCCGCGAAGCGAAAGGGCGATGCCGGGAACGCCCCAGAGGGCAGCCTCTCGCGCCCCCGCGACCGTCCCCGAGTAAAGGGACGACACTCCGGAATTCTCGCCCACGTTTATGCCCGAAAAGCACACGTCGAAGGCTCCCGGACCGGCCCCCTCGGTAGAAAGCCCATGGGATGCATAATGGCCCAAAGCAAACTTTACGCAATCGGCAGGGGTCCCGTCCATCGAAAAAGCCTTATAATCGGCCGAAACGGGGCATTCTTGTACACGGAGCCCGCGACGCACCGTAAAAGCGTGCGAAATGCCGCTCTGCTCCGATTTGGGAGCAAACACGAAAACCTCCCCTAAGGGAGAAAGGGCGCCCGCGAGGGCGAGCATATTCGCGCTTTCTACCCCATCGTCGTTAGAGATGAGGATACGCGGTTTCCGTGCGTCTTGCATGTAATATATAAGATAGTAAAATATGTCAAAAACTAGTCCAAACTGAGGATTAACGAATCCAATTTGGCCGTAAATTTCTGGGCTCCGTCAATACACAGATGGTCATAGTCACCGGCGTTCACGTAATCGTGATTTCCCATTTTATTTTCGTCCATCAAGTAGAAATTATCGTACTTCTGCTGCAGGGAACGAATTTGTTCAATCAGCAGGGCTCCGGCCGAGCGACGCATGCCGTGGCGCCCATAGGCACCCGTGTTTTTGTAATACGGACTTTGCGGGAAAACGACACCGATAACCTTGATTCCCTTGTCGCGGGCAGACTCGATAACCTTCTCCATGTGAACTACATTGTAGTCGGCCCCGCCAGTGATGTCGCTGTAGGTCGAGTCGTCGAGGATTTCCACATAGCCGCGCCCCTCAGACGCCCAGTCATCCACGCAATCCACCCAGCGCCAGCCCCTCGAAGCCGTATCGATGGCGAGGTCAACGCTCATCTTGGCCGTTTGCGCCATCCAGTCCACAAAATAATCGTCTATACCGTCCAGCCAGTAGCCATGATTCTTGTCGTAGTTGAAGCCCCTGGAATTCTGCGTGGCCTGTTCTATAAGCGTAGACGCGTTGAGATATTGCCACATGTCGGGGTCTATGCTCAAGACAAGGTATTTCAACTTAGGCATGTGCGCATACAGGTAATTGTTCGTCATAAACTCGTAGCAATCCGCATGGCAACCGAGAATAGCCATGTTGATCGCGAACTTGGTCATCCGTTCCGGAATCATTCCCGCCCACAGGCGCGAAATCCCGAGGCCAGCCACCTCGACGGAATCCCTGTACTGCCACATCAGTCCCATTTTCTGGGCATAAAGCGGGCCCGCATCCCCGTAAAAGCCCAGGCTGTCCAAGTCCCAGTTGACCGCGGTCGACGGGGCCGCCTTCACCCACAGGCAAGGATGCCAGATTTCGTCGCCCGAAACAAGCTCGACCATGGCAGAAGAAGCCACGTCCACGGCGACAATCTTCTGGTGCGCCCCGTCGCTGTTCGTCAAGGTAGCCACGAACTTGCCGCTGGAATTCTTAAGCCATTCGGCATGGTCAAAGGTGAAGCCCTCGGGAGCCTCGACATAATTCACGAGCTGGCCCATGCTATCGGCAACAAGGGCGACCTCGTGCGTCACATAGCTGTGCCCCACGAACGACTGCCCCGCGCTCCCGGCAAAATCAAGGAACAAAGTCTGCTTCAGGGAATCCATTCCCAGCGACACATTGCAAGCCTGTTCGCCACCGTACCATGTCTCCACGGTCCCGTTCCTGAAGGCCTTCATTTCCTTGCTCCCGGTCACGGCGAGAGTCCCGTCCAGGGAAACTCCCCCATGGAACGCACCGTCGAACAGTTTCTCGGGAGTTCCGAAAGCCCCTTTGGAGAACGGCACCTGCCACGTACTTGCGCCGCTCCAGGCTTCCGCCTTGTTGTCCCCCGCATAGGTGACATAGACAATAGCCGTATCGCCGTTTTCGAGAACGCGCCAGCGCGGAATGGCGGCATTTTCCACCTCAAGGCGGACAAGCCCAGAGCCCGAGGCATCGAGATTGCGCACGTACACCGACGATTTCCCGGAAACGCCCTCGAACCCGGTACTGAAAGCGACCCTATTCCCGTCCGGAGAAATTTCCGGATGGTAGCTATCAATGGAATCCTTTATTTCGACCAGGAGGGGATTGCCGTACGAGAAATCGACATAGGACAGGTTGCCGGAGACATCGTCCCTGAACGCAAGCTTCGCATAGCCCTTCCCCGTCAACTTCCTGACCGCCGAAGAGCCCACCAGCACCTTGATTCCGCCCGAATTGTCACCGCCAGCCCCGTTGGACCAGGAGGCGGAAGGAATTGCGCCAAAGGCCAGGCGGAAGCCGACATAGTCGGATTTCGAAATCGGGGTTACAAAATAGACATCGCCGCGGCTATAGTAATTGAGTCCGGACTCCGCGTTCCTGAAGGAGCCACCCTTGATGACGATTTCTTCCAGATTGGCCGCCTCTTGCCTGCCGATAAAATCGACGTACTCGGAATCATGCAGCGGCGAGAGCCTGTCGTTCACCCATTCCATCACGTTGCCCGCCATGTCACAAAGGCCGTACCTGTTGGGCTTTGCAGAACAGACCGCATGCACCTTGTAATTGGAATTGCCGCTATTCCAGCTCCTCGACGCATCCCAGTCGCGAGTGGCCGCATACACCCATTCCGCCTCGGTCGGCAAGCGGTACGCTTCCTTGGCAGGGTCAAAGGCCAAGCCTTCCAAATTGACACAGGAACCCTGGCCATCGAATTCGGCCTTAGTATAGATGTAGGCCGTATCGTAGGATTGCTTCTTGCTCAGTTCGTTCGCATACAAGATGGCGTCGTAATACGTCACGTTGGTCGCCGGCAGATTCCTGGCGCACGAAAGTCCCATCTCTTCGCATGTCACCTCGTGCTTACCGATATAGAAATCGTAATCGAAAGAAACGGCCATCGCCGGACGGTCATTCTTGTTCGCATTCTCGTTATTCGTCCCGAGAGTCACGGACTTTCCGGCAGCCTCCATCTTTACCAGGCAATTCCCCTCCGAAGGGCACATCGTAGGGAGATCCAGGATTTCCCAGCCGTCATAGCTTTGGGAATTGGAACAGCCATTCCACAGCAACATGGAAGAGCTCAATGCAAAAAGGACGAATTTTTTAATATTCATACTTCAACAATATAGTTTTTATCCCCGAATGCTATATTTTAGGCCAATGTATACCGAACCTAAATTCTTGGCCATGAAGGAAACTTCCAAGGCCAAACGCATGGCAGAACTTCTGCGAGTCATCATATTGCAGCTGGGCGACGACGTGCCCCGCGCAAGGCGCGAATTCGAGACCTACGCCGAATGGATGGGCCTACCCGAAAGCGAGCGCACCACGGGCATGAACCAGGCGCAAATGATAGACCTGTACAAGACTTTCCGCACCCGTGCCGGGCTCGGTTTTGAACGAGACGTATACCTGGAGCAGGAACCAGGCGACAGGGAAACGCCGAACGAGGCTCCCCTCCCCTTCGCCGTGCTGGTCCACAACCTGCGCAGCGCCTTCAACGTGGGCTCCATTATCCGCAGCACGGACTGTTTCGGACTCGAAGCGGTCCACCTGAGCGGTTACAGCTGCGGCCCCGACCACGTGACCGTCAAGAGCGCCGCCCGCGGTTGCCAAGAATGGATAGACATCAAGCGCTGGGACAGCCCCTTCGAATGCATCAAGTGGCACAAGGAAAACGGCTACGAGATTATAGCGCTCGAAACGGGCGAAGACATCCCGAGTATAAACAAAGTAACGTGGCCCACAAAGGGGCTCATCATCCTCGGTAACGAGGAACTGGGAATCGCCCCGGAACTCATGGCCGAGACCACCATGAAGGTGACCATCCCCATGGCAGGCCGCAAGGCCAGCATGAACGTGGCCGGAGCATTCGCCATCATGGCCTTCAAGATACGGTCGGCATTGGGCAAAGCCGACTAAAAAGCTATATTTGCGCCCGTATGGAAATTATTGAAGACAAGACCAAGGTAGGTATCGCGTACGTCCTCAAGGAGATATCCGGAAGGATTCTCGAGGAAGTTCCGCCTGCATACCCGTTTGTCTATATCCATGGCTACAACAACATCATCCCGGGCCTAGAAGCGGCACTCCTGGGCCGCAGGCTCGGCGAAAAGTTTTCCGTAGAAATTCCCTGCAAGCTCGGTTACGGAGAATACCGCAACGACCTCGTGATGCAGGTTCCCAAGGAAGAACTGCGCGAAGTCGGCGAACTCTGGCTCGGCATGGAACTCGAGATGTTCCAGGACAACGACATCCGCGAATTCCAGCTGCCCGAAACGCCCGACGAGTTCTGCGACGACCTGAACCTGGACGAAGAGGAAGGCGACGGCATCTACACCGTCAAGGAAATCTACAAGGATACGGTACTTGTGGACGGCAACCATCCCTTTGCCGGCAAGGACCTCATCTTCGAAGTGGAAGTGGTGTCGATAGACGCCCCGAGCTTTACCGAACTCGAATCTGGATTCCCGGACGAAGAAGACAATTTTGACGATGACAATTACGATAGCCGCTACGACGGCGACTACGGCGAGAACGAAAACAGGAGATGGCACTGATGGCATCGATGGATGAACTCAAGAAAGCTGCCGGCGTACGCGCAGCGGACATGATCAAGGACGGAATGACCGTGGGTCTCGGTACGGGCAGCACGGCGGCCCACATGGTGAACCGCCTCGCCGAACGCATCAAGAACGAAGGCCTCTCCGTCGTGGGCGTGAGCACCAGCTGGAGCACGACGCTCCAGTGCAGGAGCCTCGGCATCCCGCTCAAGGAAATGGGCGAAGTCAGCCACCTCGACATGGTCATTGACGGAGCCGACGAGATTGACAACCAGAGGAACCTCATCAAGGGCCGCGGCGCCGCCCACCTGCTCGAAAAGATTGTCGCCTCGATGACGGACAACTACGTGATTATCGCCGATTCCGGCAAGAAGGTGAACAAGCTCGGCGAGAAGTTCGCCGTTCCGCTCGAAATCATCCCCGGCGCCATCGCCGTGGTGACCGAACGCGTGAAAAAGCTGGGCGGAGACCTCAAGGTGCGCATGGGCGCCCCGGGCAAGGACGGTCCGGTCATCAGTGACTGCGGCAACCTCATCGCCGACGCGAAGTTCGGCATCATCGAGAATCCGGACAAACTTGCCCGCGACCTGGAACATATCGTGGGTATCGTGGGTCACGGCCTCTTCGTGGGCATGGCGACGAAGGTCATCCTCGCCGACGCCGAGAAGGGCCTCGTGGAATTCTAGTCCCGAGGCGAGCCCCGCGCTAGTCCCGAACAACACGTTTTAGCAAACAGAAAACCTCCGGTCCTAAGACCGGAGGCTTTCAATTTTTTGCGCATTCGCGCGTGTTATCGCGAATTAGGCTTCGTCGTCGGCGAGTTCCGGAGCCTTCTTGATCACGTTGCGGCGGCCGTAGCGGACCTTGGACGGATCGAAGGTGGTTTCGACGGGAGCGACTTCAGCAGGAGCGGCAGCAACAGCCACTGCGGGAGCGGCTTCAGCCACCGGGGCAGCCGGAGTTTCGACCGGGATACGCGGAGCGAGCGGACGGCGGGCTTCGGTATTCACCGGTTCAGCAGCGGCGGCGGGAGCTTCAGCGGCCGGAGCGGCAGCGCGTTCGGCTGCAGGGGCTTCGGCGTTGAATTCACGACGCTGGGGACGACCTTCGCGACGGTCACGGCGGTTGCCGCGGCCTTCACGCTGTTCGTTGCGATCACGGCCCTGACCCTGCTGGGACTGGCCGTTCTTTTCAGCGCGGTTTTCTTTATTCTGACGATCCTTGTTGCGATTGTCCTTGTTGCGGTCCCCGCGCTGAGCCATTTCCTGAGCACCGACGGGGCGGCGGGAATTCGGCTTCAAGTTCATGTCCGGGGTGAGCTTTTTAACAATCGGAGTATGGAGATTGTCGAGAATCTTGTTAACCTTAGATAGGATAACGACGCACAGAATCACTGCGACGAGTGAAAGTGCGATTGCGATGTAGTTTTCCATCTGGGCACCTCATAAGTAAGGGTTAAACCGCAACGGAAGGCTGGAAAAGACCCGCCGAAGGGGCGATTGCCAATGTGTGATGTTAGGGGCCATCTTAATAGCGCTTCTATGGAAGCTTGACGGCCAGGGGGCTCCGGTTCGCGGACAAAGGCCCGAACAGGGAGCAAGGCAGTTTTCGCCGCAGCGACAAACCGCAGGGGGCAATCACGGGCGGAAATTTAACAAATTTTTCTGTCAAAAAAGGCTAATTGAGCGCTTTTTCGACAACTTTTTCCATTTTTTCGGCCATCGCGTCCCAACTCATGGAAAGGGCCCGCTCGCGGGCATTGCGTTCGAGCTGGGAGAGGCGGTCCTTGTCATGGAGGACGGCCGCGGCCTTCTGGCAGAACCCCTCCGGGTCGTCGTTTTCGTACAGGAGGCCGGTCACCCCGTCCACCACCGAGTCCTTGAGGCCAGCGACGTTGTTGCTCATCGAAATCGTGCCGCAGAGGTTAGCCTCGATGTTGTTGATGCCCCAGCCTTCCTTGAACGAGGGGTTTATAAACAGCGACGACCTGCTCAGGAGGTCACGTTTCTCATCTTCGGAGACGCGGCCGAGGAACTTCACGGAGTCGCGGACGCCAAGCTTGTCCACCAGTTTCTCGAGTTCGGAGCGGTAGTCCCCGCCCCCAGCCACCTCGAGCCTTATCCCCGGGACAAGTTCACGGAGGCGCGGCATGGCATTGATGACAAACTGCGCATTCTTGTACTTCATGAGGCGGCCCACGTACGAAATTACCGGGGGGTCGGCCTTTTTCTCAGTCGGGTGGAAGTACTCGGTATCGATACCCGGCTCCACCACCTCGGTCCACTTGGCCTTGATGCCCATGTCGGCAATCTCGTCGGCAGTGCTCTGCGAAATCGCGAGGAAGTTCTCGCCCTTGTAGAAGAGCGCTACCGCACGTTCCATCAGGTACACGTAAAGCGCCATCGGGAAGAACGCCTCGCGGAAAATCGACTTGCGGAAAAAGTGCATCACCATGTGGAGGCGCTTGACCTTCGTGTTGCACGGCGTGAAGAACGGAATCTTGTTCAGGTCTTCGACGATAAGGTCGTATTCGTGCTGGTGCTTGCGGGCATAACGGTGCGCCGTGTAGTTGAACAGGAACTTGTTGCCCGTGCGGATTGTGCGCATGCCGTCGACGACTTCTTCGGCGGGGAGGCCCTTCACGCTATGCGAAAGGACGGTCACCTCGTAGTTACGGGTGTTGATGCGCTTGAAAATCTCGTGAAAGTACAGTTCGGCGCCGCCCGCTTCCGGGTTCTTGATATCGCGCCAGTTGATGAGCAAAATCTTTTTCTTTTCCACGTTACAACCTGTTCAATTTTCGCGAGTAATATACAAAAATGACATTCTCGCGAGAATGTCATCCCCGGCTTGACCGGGGATCTCCTACCCGAATCCTGCTAATTGCTTCCTTGAACTGCGCCGGTTCCTGCAACAGAGAGACCACCACCCAGCCGTCTTCGTCAAAATCGAAGAAGAAGCCGGGCTGCACCAGCACATGCTTTTCCTTGAGCAGCCGGAGCGTGAGTTCCTCGTCGTCTTCGCCCAGGCGCACTACCGCATACCAGCCGCCCAAAACCTCGGGGCAGTACTTAGACGGGAAGGCTTCGCGGAGTGTCTGCCAGTTTCGCAAAAGGCGTTCCTTGACTTGCGCCTCGTAAGCGGCAGCCTTAGGCAACAGCGATGTGCCGAGCGCCTGCGCCGGGGCGGATACGCTCAAGTAGGCGTCTTCAACGAACTCGAGGGCCGCACGGATTTCTTCAAAGCGTTCGCGCGGGGCGTAGAACGCCATCCAGCCGAGTTTGAGTTGAGGTGAGCCCACGGCCTTGCTTAAACCGTTCAGCCAGAAAATCGGGCACTTGGGACCGCCTTCGGGAAGGTTGATGAAGTCGCCGCCGCCCGCATCCCAGAGATCCTTCGACTCCTCTTCGTTTTGCTCAGGATGACAAGGCGCCAAAACGTATTGCCACGAGCGTTGGACTTTATCCGAAAAAGCGTAATCGCCGAAGACTTCATCGATAACGAGAATCATGTCGTTCTCTTCGCAAAAACGGACCGCGGCATTCCATTCTTCGCGGGAAACGCAGTGCCCCGTCGGATTGTGCGGCGAAACGAGCAGCAGGATTTTCGCGCGCTCCGGCGCAGCCAGCAGGCTGTCGGTATCGAGGACGAATCTAAATGAAGTGCCCTTTCGTCTCTCGTCTGTAGCGAGCTTGCGAGCGTTCTCTCGTCTAATCTTCAAGAAATACGGTGCGCATTCCAGATGCTCCAGCTGCGCAAGCGTATCGAGCAGCGGGTAGCCCGGCATGGGCGTGAGGATTACGTCGCCCGGGTCGCAGAACGTCTTGAACAGTACCGAGTAGGCTTCGCTCGTACTAGCAGTCAGAATAATCTGGCCTGCGGTAAAATTCCCGCCACGTTCGCGATAGTACTCCACCACCGCCTCGCGTGCAGACTTCCAACCCGCAGCATCCGGATTCCAGCAACCAAAATCCTTGCGCGTCTCCTCCACCGCTGCATCCAAGTCAATTGGCAATCCCGCCTTCACAGGCGAAGAAACCGTCATGTCGATAAACGAAAGGCCACCCTCGGCAGCATCCTTTTTTGCGCATGCCTTTACGCGTTCCAGCTCGGCAAAAAACTGAGACGGCGAAAGATCTTTAGGCAAGCGGGAAGAAAGCATGGGAGAAATTAGCAGCTAATCCTTGATACAGCGGATCGATTGGCCAAAATCTTTACCATAGGGGCCAAAATGAGTGGTTTCATCCGATGAAAAAATATTCATGCGGTAGGCTCGTCCTTCTTCATCAGAGAAAGAACTCCAGAAGAAAGCGTCTGCGCCGCCATACAGATAATTAACAACATCGGGGTTAGGGATAAAGCGCCCGCCCGCAGGAATCGCCGAGAAACCAAAAACGTCCCTTCCATTCCAGGCTGTTTTCGACTTGAGGATTTTGCCCGCTTTCAATTTGCCGCCGAGCAACTCCACCAACGCAGTCCATTCATCGTAATTCGGCAAATGCCAGCCTTCAGGGCAAATCCCTTGAACTTTTTCCGGGAGCGAACACATTTCTCCATCACCGCACACCATCGGATTATTCTTATCCGAAGCAAGCTTTACGGAGTCAATCGCAGCCGCCCAATTATAGAGCCTTCCGCCAACCTTGCAATTATCAGGATTATCCTTATAGCACCAGTTCCGACTCAAAAGGCTGGGTGTCTTTACGCTATCCGCATAGTTCAAATTTTGCGCCATCCACACCTGATTCCTGATTGCAACAGTCTTATAGACCTGCCCGTCACGAGAATCAACAATTGAATCATACTTGATTCTCGGATTTAAAAAATCGTTTTTAGAGGCATCAACCGGCCAGCCATCATAATCGTCAAACAAGTAGACTCCCGACGAGCTAGACGCCACCGATGACGAAGATACATCAACAGAATCCTTGATGCAACGGACACTGTTACCTTCTTGTTCATAGGTACCAACAAAAGATGCATAAGAAGGTTCGCCAAAACGAACAGCATAAACCATGTCTAACGCTTTTCTTGACGTAGTCCACAACAAGGACACGTCACCTTGGCCCACGTCATCGCCCTTTTCCAAGGAATATCCTGCCGGCAAAACGCCAAACCCGTACGAGTCGGCTCCTTCCTTAACCCCCGTCCATACGGTGTCGGACTTCAGCTTAAAGCCGGCATAGTCACTGCCCCCAATCGCCTTGAACAGGGCTGCAAACTCCGTCGAATCTGGCAAATGCCAACCTTCGGGGCACGCTCCGCGCACAGGAGGCGTAGGCGCGCAGTAGTGGCCGAACTTTCCACAGCCCCAGCCATTCGTACTGGATTCTCCGGCGCTATCCATCGCCGCAGCCCATGAGTAAAGGCGTCCGTACTTTCTGCAATTGGCCTCGGCATTGCCGTAGCACCAACTAAATTCCGATTCAAACTTGAGGTTTTCGGCCATCCACCATTGGTCGCCGATTTTCACGGTCTTGTATTCCACGCCATCACGTGAATCGACCACTGTACCATATTCGCAAGTATCGGTTTTCTCGGTCTTGCAACGGGCCAAGGTATTCGATCCACCCGACGAAGAAGACTTGCCCGATACCGAACTTGACGACGTCTTGGAATCCGAAGACGAGGCAGAGGAAGACACGGAACTGTCTACCTGATTCGCAGAACAGGACGAACTGGAATTCTCGCCCCCTTTAGAGGATGTCGCCGAAGAACCGGATTCATTGCCAGAGGATGCTTCGGAAGAGGATGATTTAGACGACGGCGCCGAAGAAGACGGAGAAGAGGATTCCGAAGAAAGTTCCACTTCCTCGCTGGAAACAGGGTCGTCGTTCACGACAGGGTTACTCGATTCGTCGTCACCGCAAGCAAACAATACGGCCGACAAAAGGATGCAAGCAACGGACAAAAATGTGATACGCTTATTCATAAGCATTCCTCCTAAATATCACAAGCATCACTTAGACTTACGTCTCTTCAAGACCCCCGCAATCACGACCGCAATGAGGATGCCCGCAGGGAGCACGACCGCGACCGTGAGAAGAATCAGTTTCTGGAAATCGGAGAGGCCCTTGATAGACTTCTTGAATTCCTTGAGCTTGGCGAACAGGCCCGACGTTTTGCCGCCCGAGGTAGAACCGTCGGCCTCCTGCCCCAAGTCTTCGGAACCCGCAAAAGCGGCGCCCTTCGGAATCATCGCATACAGCTTGGACACCGAATCCTTGATAGGCCCGACAAAACCGTCCACCTTGGCGCGGTACTTGTCGTAATGCCTCTTGAAAGGGCGCTTGAGCTGTTCGAGCATGGGGCCTCCGAATTATTTCTTGTACAGGAGGTTTACGCCGCCGAAGAGGGCGCGCATGTTGGCCTTGAGTGTATCGCTACTGACGCCGCGGCCTTCGACCTCGACATCGCCCGCCTTCAGGAGCATGCGGCTAAGCCCGCGGCCAGCCCACAACTTGTCCTTCTCGGGCACCACAAGCTGGCGGTACTTCACGAGTTCCACCGGCATGCCGATTTCGCGCATGAGCATGAGGGCGGCCTCGATCGGGCCCTCTGCCGTAATGGACCTCACCAGCGCCTCGCCATCCTTCTTGAAGTGGAAAATGAAGCGGTTCTCGTCGGGAATGACCTCAATGTTGTTGAACACCAGGCGTCCGTTCACGTTCACGCGCTGCTCGCGGAACACGTCCAGCACGCGCTCGGCGCTGAGTTCGCCTTCCTTTTCGCTGCAGGCCTTCAAAACCGGCTGCAGCTCGGCGGCTTCGGCGAGCGAGAGCTTGTAGCCGAACTTCGTGATAATCTCGTACACGGCGGTGCGGCCGCTCTGGCTCGTAAAGCTCAGGGCGTCGTTCTGGTGGCGGCCGATGATGGAGTAGTCGATGGGGCGGTAGGCGCCCTTCTTCATATCCTTCGTCTTGGAGGCGCCATCCTGGTGGATGCCGCTACGGTGCACGATGGCCTCGGCGCCAATCAGCGGGGCACGGCTGTAGATGTTGATGCCCGACCACTGCGAGATGAGAATTGCCGTCTCGTAGATGCGTTCCATGTGCAGACCCGTATTCACGCCGGAGTTGTGCAGCGCGACCGCGACTTCGTAGAAGTTCGTATTGCCGCAGCGTTCACCCAGGCCATTCAGCGCGACCTCCAGCTGGGTTGCACCCACGAAGAAGCTTTCGACGGTGGCGGCCGTCGCCATGCCCAGGTCGTTGTGGCAGTGCACCGAAATCGTGATGTTCTTCGGCAGAGCCTCGTACACCTGCTTGATCTGGTTCACGTACAGCGAGGGGCGGTAGCGTTCCACCGTGTTCGGCAAGTTGATGGTCGTCGCACCGGCTTCAACCACGGCCTTCAGCACGTCAATCACGAAATCCATGTTCTCGAGGCAGTCGCCGAAGTGCTCGGCGCTGAACTCCACGTCGCCCTTGTCACCCACGAGCGACTTGGCAAACTTCACGCAATGAACCGCCTTCTCCTTGACCTGTTCGGGGGTCAGGTGCAGCACGTGCTCCATCGAGAGCGGGCTTGTCGCAAGGAAGGTATGGATGCGCGGGTGCGGCGCAAACTGAACCGCCTCCCAGCAGCGCTGAATATCGCTTTCCACGCAGCGGGCCAGGCCCGAGACAACCACGCGCTTTGCCACCTCGTCGCCTTCCTCGGCCATCTTCGCGGTGAGTTGCGCCAGTTCCTTGCACGATTCAAAGTCCATCTCGCTCGAAGCCGGGAAGCCGACTTCGGCACCCTGCACGCCGAGCTTCAAGAGCTGCAGGTAAACGTCCTTTTTCTGGGCGTTGTTCCAGGGCTTCGGGAGCGCCTGGTTGCCGTCACGCAGGGTGACATCGTAAAAGAAAGGTTGTCTGTTCGCCATATCGGCACTTACATTGCTCATTTTTCATCTCCTTGCCGGCTTCCATGCGCCGCAAAGTCCTTTTTCCTGTTCAAAAATAGCATTTTGCCATAAAAAAGAACCCGCTTCGTCACGGAAGCGGGCCTTTTAAGTTAATTCCTATTCAAAACGAAATAGCCTAAAACCTCGCTCCGTGGGCGATACCAAGTAGAAGTCGAAGGTTAAGGTTCTTTCTCATGCTATAGAATATACAAAGTTTCGTGTGGAATGGCAAGGTACCGGTTTCGGGATGCCCGCGACTAGCGATTCTCCCAGATACCGTTCGGGAGCTTGCCTATGTCACGGAAATCCAGTTCACCGCCATTCGAAGCCGAAGAAACATTCACCAGGCGCGCAAGCGGCTTGCCCGCACGCTCGATGACGATTTCTTCTTGCGAAAGCGAGACTTGGTTCAGCAAATTGCCGAAGTTCTGCCTCGCCTCCATGGCGGTAACGGTCTTTGCCATAAAGTTACTTCGCGGGCTCCGCGGCAGGGGCGGCAGCCGGTTCGGCAGGAGCAGCGGCAGGTGCTTCGGCACCCTGCTGCAGGGCCTTGTCCTGAATGACGAGGTCCACGCGGCGGTTCTTCTGGCGGCCTTCCTTGGTGCTGTTGTCGGCAATCGGCATGCTCATGCCGAGGCCCTTGGCAGTAAGGCGGCTAGCGTCGATGCCCTGTTCCACGAGGAAGTTCATCACGTTGTCGGCACGCTGCTGCGAGAGCTTCATGTTGTGCTCGGCAGAACCCGTGTTGTCGGTGTTGCCTTCAATAGAGACGTTGAACTGCTGGTACACGGAAAGGATTCCCGCGACCTTGGCAAGGCTCGTCTTGAGGTCGGCCTTGAGGGTCGCCTTGTTCACGTCGAACAAGATGTCGGACATGGACAAAATAATACCGCGGGCGTCCTTCGTCACCTGGATGAGCTTGGACTGCAGTTCGTTCAGCTTGTTCATGGCTTCGGCCTGGCGGGCTTCGGCCTTGGCGCGTTCCTCGGCGAGAGCCTTCTTTTCGGCTTCAAGCTGTTTCTGCAGGTCAGCCTGCTGCTTCTGCAGGTCGGCTTCGCGTTCGTTGGCGGCCTTGAGGGCGGCTTCCTTGGCGGCAGCTTCGGCCTGGAACTTTTCCTGGTTCTGCTGCATTTCGGCCTGGAGGCGGGCCTCCTGGTCCTTCATCTTGGCCTTTTCGGCTTCAAGGTCGTTCACCTTGCCGCTACGGGCCTGGCCAATCTGTTCCTGGATAGCTTCGATAGAACGTGCAGTTGCGGCACGCTTTTCCCAGTTCTCGGCCATGTGGTTGCGGAGAGCCTGAGTCTCGGATTCCACGTGGAGGATCTGGACGTACAGCGAGCAGGAGGCGGCCAGCGACATGGACTTCGCGGAAACCGGGTCGTCCTCGACGGCAGCCTTGAGTTGTGCGGCAACGCCTTCGGCCTCGACAGCGGTCATCTTGGCAGAGACGGCGTTTGCAGGAATCTTGGACTTGCAGGCATCAAGCGCCTCGCGGCACATATCGTACACGGACGGGATGGCAGCATCTTGCGCAAAAGCGGAAGCGGCGGCAAAAGCGCCCAAGGCAATAAGGGAATTGATCTTCATTACTTAGCCCCCTTCGTTTCCTGGTCCAAAATGCTCTGGTAAATAAGCTTGCGTTCCACGTCGCCGCGGAGTTCGCTTTCAAGGCGGGCATCCGCCTTCTTGAGGGAATCACGCTCGGCGGAGAGCACGGCGAGCTTGTATTCGAGCGCGCTCTTGTCGGCGGCGGCAATAGCCAGTTCTTCTTCACCCTGTTCCGCATAGGCCTTGGCGGAATCCAGGTCCGCCGCAGCGTTTGCCGTCAAGGCAGCATCCAATTTCGATTCGTCGGCAACGGTCTTTACACCTTCCGCCTGCGACAGCGAACGTTCCATTGCCTGTTGATTGCCGGCACATCCCACCAGGGCCACGGCGGCAATGCCAATCACGATTCTAGAAAGTTTCATTATTACTCCTTAGAAAGGTCCTGTTTGTATTATAACCTGGCCTTTAATTTAAAAAATTTTATTTTTTCAGACCGGAATCTTATCAAAAAATTACGAATGGAAACAGCAATCCGCTCATATTCGGTCAAAAGCTTCCTGACGTCGGTCAAAAACAAGCTGAGCGAAGCCCCGCCCGTCTGGGTCCACGGGGTCATTACGCAATTCACCGAAAAGGGGAACATGGTATACATGAGCATCGCCGACTTCAGGGAAGGCGACGTCAAGCCCGAGGCGACCATCGCGCTGAGCTGCTATGCCGGAAGGTTCGCGGAAATCCGCGCCAAGGCAGAGCTCTCCCCCACACCGTTTACCATCAAGGAACAGCTCAAGGTCTGCTTCCAGATCAAGGCGGACGTGTACATCCCCTTCGGCAAGCTCCAGGGGACCATCCTGGACATAGACCCCGTCTACACCATGGGCGAACTTGCGCTCACCAAGGCCGCCATCCTCAAGAGGCTCGCGCTCGAAGGCCTGCTCGACAAGAACAAGAACCTGGAACTTGCCGAAGTGCCGTTGCGGGTGGGCCTCATCACCGGCGAAAAGACCGCGGCCTACAAGGACTTCACCACGAGGCTCGCGGCAAGCCCGTTCAACTTTACCGTCACCGCCGCCTATGCGAGGATGCAGGGCAACGAAACCGAATCAAGCGTCATCGCGGCACTCGAGTCGCTGGTGGCCCGCGGCGACCTGGACGTTATATGCATCGTGCGCGGGGGTGGCTCCAAAACCGACCTGAACTACTTTGACAGCGAAGCCCTTTGCCGCGCGGTCGCGAACTGCGGCATTCCCGTATTTACGGGAATCGGCCACGAAATTGACAAGAGCCTCCTCGACGAGGTCGCGTACCTCTCGTGCATCACGCCGACCGACTGCGCCAAGCGCCTGGTGGAACGCGTTACCAACAGCTGGAACAGACTGGTACAGACCATGCAGGGCATCGCCGACGGCGCAAGGGCCCTTCTGGACGAAGAAGGGCACACTTTAACGCTTTGCGGTTCGCGCCTGCAACAGGGAGTCCTTTCGCGAATCTATTCCGAAAAGGAACGCCACACCCGCATCCGCACCTCACTGCAAAAAGACCTCGCCCACCTCGTCAAGAACGAATCCATCCGGCTCGACCGCAACGAAGAGGGCCTGCGTCAAGGTTCCCGCAAAATCCTGGACCTCGAGAAATCGAGATTCGAGTTGATGGAAGTACGCGTGAAGGGCGCCGACCCCCAGACGATTATCGCAAGGGGCTACACGCTCACCACCGGGAGCGACGGAAAATTCATCCACAGCGCAAGCGAGCTCAAGAGCGGCGACGTGATGCGCACGCGGTTCCGTGACGGCTCCGTAGAATCAGTTGTACGTTAGCGGTGTTCGTTCGTAGTAGGAACCAAGTCGCGGAAAAAGGCTAGTTCCGCAAAATCATCCTTCAGCATCTCGACGCAGGCGCCAATCATGTAGAGGCTGCCCGTAATCAGGAGCGGCGAGTTGCCATCAGCATGCAACCCCGAGAGAATCTTGTCGATATACCCGCGAGAAAGTTCTTCCGCGCTCTCCACGACGCCCCCGGCTTTCGAGAGCTCGGCGCATACATCGGCCAGCTCGCGGAACCTGGGGTAAGGCGTCTTGGTGATATGCCAGTGCGAAATACGCGGCGCCATGAGGGCAAGCATCTCGCCCACGTCCTTGTCCTTGAGCGCTCCAAACAGGCAATGGAATCTTTGACCGGGATAATATTCGTCCAGCGTCTCGACAAGACGGCGTACCGCATGGGAATTGTGCGCCCCGTCCAATATGATGCGTACATTGCCGTCCGGACCGCGAAGCGTCTGCATGCGGCCCGCCCAGGAACGCGTCTTGAGCGTCGCAAGCGCGAGCGCGTCGTTATACGCAAATCGATTATCGCGGGCGATGAACCGCTCCGCCGCCGCAAGCGAAAGGCTCGCGTTCTCGACATAGTGGCGTCCGAGATTCGGGAGTTCGATACCGCCACGCACCTGCGGGAACTCGCAAGCGGCACCGCGGGCAACGGCAAAAGCCTGCGCCTCGGCCTTTAGCTTGTCCGAAACGCCCCCGACAATGAAAATCTTGTGAGCAACATCGCCACCGGCATCGGCAACCGCCATTTTTTCCTTGAGAATCGCCTCTTCGGTAGGGCCCAGCACCTCGGTATGTTCAAGCCCCACGCTCGTCAACACCACAATGCCACCGCAAGCAATCGCAGTACTGTCCAGGCGCCCGCCCATGCCTGCTTCCATCGACACCACGTCCACGCCCTGCTCCGCGTAATAGAGGAACGCGACAAGCGTCAGCACCTCGAAAAACGTGGGCTCGATGCGTTCACGCTCCGCGGCATTCTTGACCGCGAGCAAGAGGCGTTCCAAATCGGCTTCGGGAATCGGCTTGTCGTTTACGCGGATGCGTTCGCGAAGGCTCACCAGGTGCGGGCTCGTAAAGAGGCCCGTCGTGTAGCCGTGCGCCTGCAGAATGCCCGCGAGGTAGTAGCTCGTGGAGCCCTTGCCGTTGGTGCCAACCACATGAATCGTCTTGAATTTTTCTTGCGGGTTTCCAAGCGCCTCGCAAAGCCTGCGCGTCGATTCGAGTCCGGGGACCATCCCGAACATCAGGCGCGACTCAAGGTATTCCATACCGGCAGTTTGCATGGGCACAAATTTAGTTTTTTGGCGGCAACTAATTATCTATATTCCCTACATACACACTACGGTTTTTATTATGAGATTATCGGCACTTCCACTGCTCTTGGCTGCGTGTTTTTCTATTGCTTTTGCGAAAGTCGACCCCGAGGCCGCCCCACAGCACTACAACTACCGCGACGCGAGCAAGCAGCTACGGCGCGTGTACTACGGCGAACTGCAGGAGACACTCTACTGCGGCTGCAAATACGACGACAAGAAGAGCGTCGACTTTTCGAGTTGCGACTTTAAGCCACGCGACAATCCCAAGCGCAAGAGTTTCAAGCGCGCCGAAAAAATCGAGTGGGAGCACATGGTGACCGCACACAACATGGGGCACTTTCGCCCCTGCTGGAAAGACGGCGGGCGCAAGAACTGCAGTGCGAACGACACCACCTTCAAGCTGATGGAAGGGGACATGCACAACCTGTGGCCCGCCATCGGCGAGGTGAACGGAGACCGCAACAACTTCATGTACAGCCAGTGGACAAACGATCCCGAGCCCATGTACGGCAACTGCAAGACCATCGTGGACTTCAAGGGAAAGAAGGCGCAGCCCCGCGAAGAGGCCCGCGGCATTGTCGCCCGCGCGAGCTTTTACATGGAAAAAACGTACGGCGTAAAGCTGTCGAATCAAGACCGCAAACTCTTTGAAGCCTGGGACAAGATGTACCCCGTCACCGAAAAGGAATGCGAACGTGACCGCCGCATATTCAAGGTGCAAGGTGACCACAACCCGTTCGTATACGAAAGATGCCCGCATTGACGCGGGCATCTCGAAAAGCGGTAAGAATGATTACATCCAGCCGCGGTCGGAAGTACCGGAAATACCGCGAATCTTGAGGTCGAAATCGTCCTTGTTCGTCGCGGCGTTCATCGCGGTCTCGAGCGTAATCTGTCCACTCTGGTAAAGATTCAGCAAGGCCTGGTCGAACGTCTGGCTGTGATACTGCATATGGCCTTCGGCAATCGCCTGTTCCACAAGTTCGAGCTTGTCCTTGTCGCGGATGTATTCCTTGATGGCAGCCGTGTTCACAAGCACTTCAGCGGCCGGCACACGTCCCTGCCCATCGGCAGTCGGCAACAGGCGCAGCGAAATGATGCCCGCGAGGACTTCGGCCAAGAGCAGGCGGATTTCGTCGTGCTGGTGCGGCGGGTACATGGAAAGCACACGCTGGATAGTTTCGGTAGCGTTCGTCGTATGGATGGTCGCGAACACCATGTGGCCCGTATCGGCAGCGGTAAGCGCAATCTGCATCGTCTCGAGGTCACGGATTTCGCCCACGAGGAGCACGTCCGGGTCCTGACGGAGAGCGGCACGCAGGGCGTTCGCATACGAAAGCGTATCCACGCCGATTTCGCGCTGTGAAATGATGGCCTTTTCGTCCCTGTAAAGGTATTCGATAGGGTCTTCAACGGTAATGATGTTGACGGCTTCGCGCTGGTTGATGTAATCCAGCATGGAAGCAAGCGTCGTAGACTTTCCGGAACCGGTCGTTCCCGTCACAAGCACCAGGCCACGGCGGGTCAAGGCCATGTCACGGATAATTTCGGGCAGGTGAAGTTCCTCGAATGCGGGAATCTTCGCCTTGATATGACGAATCACCACGGCAATCGTACCGCGCTGGCGGAAAACGTTCACACGGAAACGGCCCATGTCGCGGGCACCCACGGCAAAGTCGCATTCCTTATTTTGTTCAAAACGCAGCTTCTGGTCGCGGTTCATGATGTCGTCCAAAAAGGAATCCATCATGCCAGGGTCGACACGCGTATCAAAGATCTTGGTCAGCGCACCATTGATGCGGTAAATCGGCGGAACGCCCGTCCTGATGTGCAAGTCGGACGCCTTATGGTCGACCATCGCACGCAGGAGCTGTTCAATCTTCAACTCAGCCATTCGATTCGCCTCCGAACTTTTCGCGGTAAGCCTTCTCGACTTCCATCAGGCGGTTCATGATTTCTGCATTCTCGGGTTCCTTGCGGGCAAGGTCCTCGTAGATATCCAAGGCCTTGTCTACCAAGCCCTGTTCGAAATAGATTTCGGCAAGAGTTCTCGTGTTGAGGCTCTCGTCCAGTTCGGCAGGACCGCGATCCAGCGGAGCGGTCGGATCCTTGATGAGGCCCGAAGAAACTTCGTCGTCCGAATCGCCGGACATCAGGAAGTCAACGCCCTTGTTGCCAGCAGGATGTTCCTCGGGCAACTCGTCGTCTGCATCGAACAGGCCCTTGAAGGCACCGTCCACGGCCTTCTCGAGAGATTCGGTCTCTACGGGAGCGGGAGCGGCGTCGGCGAGAGTTTCGTCGGCAGGCGCCTGGGCTGCAGCGGGTGCGGCATCCGTCTTTGCGGCAGGGCCGTCTTCGGGAAGGTCGTCTTCACCGAACAAAGTACTGAAAGACTTGTCGATATCGGCCTCGATGGAAGCCTTCTGCAAGGATTCTTCCTCAATCGCGGCACCGGTATCTTCTTGCGAGGGAGCTTCACTAACGGCGGGCTTGGATTCGGGAATATCGAGATCGTCGTCTTCACCGAAAATGCTGTTGAGCGCGGCGCCTGTTTCCTTCGCGAAATCGTCGGTCTGTTCCTTGGCAGGTTCTGCCGCAGGCATGCTCAGTTCGTCTTCAGCCTGCGTCACCTGTTCGGCAAGGGATTCGCTCGATTGCTGTACAGGTTCGGCGTCCGCAGTCTGGGGCTTTTCTTCGGGAAGGTCGTCTTCACCAAAGAGCGCATCGAACGCGCTGTCCACACTGAAGGGCTTGTCGTCGGCCGGAGCAGCCGGTTCTTCCGCAACGGGAGTTTCCTCGGTAGCGGCAGGGAGTTCCTCGACAGCCGGAAGTTCGAAGTCTTCAGCAGACTTTTCGAACAGCGAATCGGCATTGCCCGTAACAGCCGGAGCAACGTCCGCAACAGCGGAGTCTTCGGCCGGGAGTTCGAAATCTTCGGCAGACTTTTCGAACAGGGAGCTCTCGGAAGATTTTTCAAACAGCGAGTCGGCATTGTCCGTAACGGCAGGAGCGGCGTCGGCAGCCGGAAGTTCAAAGTCATCGGACGGAAGCTCCAGGCTATCCGCGGACTTCTCGAACATGGACGACTCGGAAGACTTCTCGAACAGAGAGTCGGCACCGGCAGCCGGCTGCGGCTTTTCTTCAGGGAGTTCGTCTTCGCCAAAGATGTCGTTAAAGGCGCTGTCCACGCTCTGAGGCTTGTCTTCTTCGGCGGCAGCAACCTGAGGCTTTTCCTCGGGAAGTTCGTCTTCGCCAAAGATATCGTTGAACGCGCTGTCCACGCTCTGGGGCTTGTCTTCTTCGGCTTCCTGGCCAAAGACGCTCTTTGCCGAAGAATCCTCGGCAGGCGCAGGTTCATCGATCGAAGAAGGCAGGTCAAGCTTCGCAAACGGAGATACCGGGGCTTCCGGTTCAAGGTCGTCGTCGTCACCGAACATGTCGCTGAGGGCGGAGCCCACATCGTCGCCGGAGACTTCCTCGTCGGCCGGGAACACTTCCGGCGCAGACGGTTCGTCGTTCAAGAAGTCCTGCATGGCAGAATCGAGCGAGGACTGGAGGCTGTCCATGGCGGATTCTTCCCCACTGTCCTGCGTAGCAGCCAGCGAGGCAAAGGCGGCAAACGGGTCTTCCTCATCGGAAGCGTCGGTAGCGGCATCGGTAGCCGCAGGTTCTGTCGCGGATTCGGCAGCCGGTTCGGCCGTCGCCGTTTCGGCGGCTTGCGGAGCGGCGGAGGCATCCATCGTAAAGTCGTCAGGCATCGCGAAATCGCTATCGCTCATGGCGGCAGCAGCCGCAGCGGCAACAACGGTCTCCTCGACGTGGTCGTATTCCTCTTTCCAGAACGTATCGAGCGGGTCCATGTCGTGGACACGGCGGTAGCACTTGTTGCGCTCGTTCTCGTTGCCCAGCTGTTCGTAGGCATCGCCCATGCGTTTTTGCGCCGAAAGGCAGAACGGGTCGTACTTGAGCACGCGTTCGCATTCCGTGATGCAGCCCTCGAAATCGCCCTTCTGGAAAAGGATCGTGGAGCGGACGAGCATCGCGGGGACATCGCTCGGGTAAAGAGTCAAGCCGCCGTCAACGCGCTCCAGGGCGGTATTGAGGTCGCCCGATTCACGTTCCAGGTCGGCAAGCCAGGCAAACGCCTGGGAATTGCTCTTTTTCTTACCAATGCTCTTTTTTAGGGAATCCAACAACGCTGTTGCCATTATGCCCTCGACGGAAGAATGATTGCCTCATCGGACAGTAAAACGGGAATGCCCTCGCGCACAGGATAGACCCTGCTACCATCTTCGGTAACAAGGGCTTCTTCCAGTTTTTCCGAAATCTTTTCACCGGCCACGTTCGCCAGGGTGCCAGCCGCAATGGATTCGTTAAGGGACGCCAGGCAGGCGTCGTCTGCAAGCTTCAAGGCACCCCGCGTTTCGGGGCAACACAGAATATCCAAAAGTTTAGTATCGAACATAAGACCTTTATAATCAACCACTTAGACTATAAAGTAAAAATAGCTCAATTTTTGAAAAAGGGGAAATATTCCCCCTATTTTAATGCAGATATTTAAGGTCTACGAGGGCAAAATTGCCGTTTTTCCCGTTCCCGATGAGCAAATAGACCCTCAAACCGAGGCTATCGAGCCAATTGATGTCAAAATCCTCGCGATAGCCCGAAAAATTGGACACCACCAGGAGCTCGCGGCAGCCGGTACGGTTGCAGATGGATTCCATGTCCGAAAGCTTGCCCAGGAGGTGCTTGCGGTTCTCCTCGGAGAGCTTTTCGGGTTCGCCGCTCACGCAGCCGAGAATCTCGATGCCGGGAATCACGTTGTAGCTGTCGAACCAGTTGTTGAGGGAATCCTCGCGGCCGCCGAGCAAAATGGAACGGTGGCGCTTTTTCGCGAAGATACGGTAGAAATAGTTTATCCAAAACGCGACGCGGCGCCATGCGAAGAGAGCAAACGGGATGAACAGGCTCGAACAGGCGACATATACGCACCACCCAATGCTGGGATAGATTGTAGAACGGTCTCCCGGGTCATAAGAAAATTGCGCAAAGTAACGGAACACCTCATACCCCCCAACGGCAAGAAGGTTCAACGGCACAAGGTACCGCAAGAACTTTTCGCCCTTGAGGCTGGATTCTGTGTATTCCCCACGGAAAATAAGAAGGACCATATTAATAAAGGCGACCAAGCCGACAAGCCACCAGTCTTCAAACGTCGTTATTATCCCTATGGATTCCTTAATGGATGTAAAAACGCATTCATCGTTTCCCAAACCGGGCAAAAATACAAGAGCCCACAGCGCCACCACGCCCAAATCCAGGAACATCTTCCAGAACTTCGGGATCAGACGCGAGAACATACCCACGAAAGCCGCGAAAAGAATACCGAAAGACACAAGGAAATTTGGAACAAAGTAAAGTCCCTTGTGCTTTTTCACGAAGATGAGCATCGCCTTGTAGAAGTCCAGGTAGGATCCCCAACGGCGCGTACGGCAGCTCTGACCCTTAAAATGCAGGATGTTCGTTGACGGCGTGTAGTAATTCTTGTAGCCTGCGACCTTCGTCCTAAAACAAAGATCGAGGTCTTCACCGTACATGAAGAAGTCTTCGTCAAAACCGTTCAAGGTCTCGTAAAGTTCACGCTTGATGCAGAAGAACGAACCACTGATGGCATCGACCTCGATAATCTCGTCGGGGTCGGCATAAGTCATGTTGTAGCTGGCGAGCAGCTTGCTTTTCGGGAAAAGTCCCGCAAGACCGATCGTCTTGGAAACGGCCGAGACGATTGTCGGGAAAGACCTTCGGCATGCCCACTGGAGCGTTCCGTCCTCGTTCAGGATGCGGCATCCCACCGTACCGGATTCCGGATGCTCCGCCATAAAATCGAGCACCTTGGTAAAGGAATCACGCGACACGACCGTATCGGGATTGATAAAGAACAGGTAGGGCTTGGTCGCCTGCTTTTCGGCCAGGTTGCAGCCCTTGCCAAAGCCCAAGTTTTCCTTGGAATCGAGCCACAGGACTTCCGGAAAGAAAGCCTTGATTTCGGGGAGAATCGGTTCTGCCGAACCGTTATCCAGAACAATAATCTGCGCGTCGATTCCATCGCACGCATCACGAACGGACTTTAGACACGCCGGAATAAAGTCACATGAATTGTAAGCGATGATGATGATGGAACAGGAATACATGGGCGTTATGCGAGTCCCAGCCTGAGTTTAAGTACCAGGAAGAACGCCTCCGAGATGATTCCGCCGCTCATCTTGGACGTACCGCGGGTGCGGTCCGTAAACACGATGGGGATTTCCTTCACGCGAAGGCCCTTCTTCCAAATCTTGAACGTCGTCTCGATCTGGAAGCAATAGCCGTCGCTCTTCATCTTGTCGAGGTTCAAGGCCTGCAGGGCCTCACGGCGGAAGCACTTGAAGCCGCCCGTCGCATCGCTAATCGGGAGCCCCGTAACAATGCGCGTGTACACGTTCGCACCGTAACTCAAAATAAGGCGGCGCAAATCCCAGTTCACCACGCTGATGCGGTGATTCTGGTAGCGGCTGCCCAGCACCAGGTCGGATTCCTCGGCAGCTTCCAAAAAGCGCACGAGGTCGGTCGGGGCATGGCTAAAGTCGGCGTCCATCTCGAACACGCGTTCGTAATCGCGTTCAAGCGCCCACTTGAAACCGGTAACGTACGCAGAGCCGAGTCCCATCTTGCCCTTGCGGCGCAAAAGGTGGATACGGGGGTTCCTTTCGGCTTCGGCCTGGACCATGTCGCCGGTACCGTCCGGGGAACCGTCGTCGACAACAAGTATTTCCAGGCACTCGTTCTGTTCCAAAATAGCCGACATGATGAGGAGGATATTCTCCTTCTCGTTGTAGGTAGGAACAATCACTAAACTTTTGGGGAACTCCATAATCATAACTCCACGAACAATCTACAAATCAAACGTCACGGAAAGTATCCGACACCGGGAAACTTTGCTTCTTATTGCCCACCATCATTTCGCCAAGCAGGCCCAGGGAGCCAAACTGGACTCCCATCACGAGCGAAAAGCCGCCCGCGAGGAGCAGCGGACGCACATGCATGGCGCCAGTCTGGAGCCATTCGTAGCCGAAGTAGCCGCAAACGCCGAGGCCGAGCATCACGAAGAGGAGCCCGAGCAGCCCGAAGAAGTGGAGCGGCTTGGCCGAGAAACGGCGCATGAACACCAACGACACCAAGTCCAAAAAGCCCGAAACCAGGCGCGATACGCCATACTTCGAGACACCGTGAACGCGGGCGCGGTGAGCGACAGGCATTTCCGTAACGCGGAAGCCCTGCCACTTGGCCATGACGGGGATAAAGCGGTGGTAGTCGCCATAGAGCTGGATGAACTTGACCACGCAGCTGCGGTAAGCCTTGATACCGCAGTTGAAATCGTGGAGGCGCTTGCCGCATACGGCGGACACGGTCAGGTTGAAAAGCTTGGAAGGCCACGTCTTGTGCCACGGGTCCAGGCGGCGAATCTTCCAACCCGAAACAAGGTCGAAACCACTCTCGAGAATCTTGATCATCTTCGGGATTTCGAGAGGATCGTCCTGGAGGTCGCCGTCCAGCGTCGCGACGTACTTGCCCTTCGCCTTGGAGAATCCGAGCGCGAGAGCGGCAGCCTTGCCGCAGTTGAACTGGAAACGGTACCCGCGCATGAAGGAATATTCCTTCGAGAGGTTCTCGAGGACTTCCCATGTGTTGTCGCGGCTGCCGTCGTCGATGACGATGACTTCGTACTCGAAGCCCGTAGGCGCCATCGCCTCGACAATCTCTTTCATGAGTTCCGGCAGGTTTTCGCTTTCTTCCTTGACCGGAATGACCATGCTTAAATCCATCATCACCTCGAACTAGTTCGCAGCGGCAACCACGGGAGTGGAATCCGTCGCAGAGGAATCGGAAACGGCGGTATCGACCGTAGCCGGGACATCCGCTTCAACCTTGAGCGGTTCGTCGGACATTTGGTTGATTTGCTGCTGGCTCATCAACAAGCGCGCACGACCACCTTCGTCGAATTCAGGAACATTCTTGAGACCGCGTTCAATCACCTCGACCGCTTCCTTCTTCATGCCGGCAACTTCGTAGATGAACGCGGCAGCCCAGTAGTTGCGCCATTCGCGCGGGAACTGCTTCATGCCGAGTTCCAGGTACTTGGTCGCGGTAGCGGCAAGGCTATCCATTTCGGCCTTCTTGCTGGCGGTGAACGGAGAAGAACTGCGGAGCGCAGCCATCTTTTCGCGGATATCGAAGGAAATCTGCAGGTAGAGAGACACGTAGCTCGAAAGCAGGCGTTCTGTTTCGGAATTGATGTAGGCAGTGCCGTCGCCGAGGCCGCGGAACTTGAACGTGCTGTCAATGAGCTTGGCCGTGTAGGCGGCATCGAAGGAGCGGTCGCGCGCCTTGAGATCACCCTTCACGAGGTTGTACACGAGGCCTTCCTGCACCATGTACTTCTCGAGGCCCATGAAGTTAGACGTACCGACGGTCGTCGAGATTTCGATAGGCTTGTCCATGTTCTGCAGGGCAAGGTCAATCACCAACTTGTGCTGGGTAAGCATCATACCGCTGCGGGTACGGGCGGCCCACTCGTTGAAGGCGTCCCACACCTGGTAATGCACCTTGAACATCTTGAGCTTGGTGGAATCGGCCGAAGAAAGTTCCTGGCCTTCCATAGCATCAATACGGTTCTTGAGCTGCGGCATCAGGCGCTGGGCGTTCTTGACCCAAGTAGCAACCTGGTGGTTCGGGTTACCGGCAGAGCTGTTGTCGAGCACCATGTCGCGGTCAATGGCAGCCTTGTCGTAGCTGAGCTTGAGGATGGGCTCGTTGTCGAGCATCTGCTTGATGTACCAGTCGGTATTGCCGAGCGAGAGGTTCACCACGCGCACGTCCTTACGGACACCGGCCACTTCCTGGGCAAACCACAGCGGGAAGGTATCGTTGTCGCCGTTCGTAAAGAGAATCGCGTTCGGGCGGCAGCTGTTAAGCAGGTTGAAAGCGTAATCCCACGGGACCCACAGGCCGGAACGGTCGTGTTCCTCGTAGTTCGAGATGCAGGGAACCGCGAACGACACCACGGCAAGCAACACGGCGAGCGGAGTCGCAAATGCGGCAGCTGCAGCCGTCGTCGCGCACGTGAGCACGAGGATACCGGCACCAACACCGAAAATAAGGCTCATGAAGATAAAGGCCGGCGTGTAGAAGTAGTCACGCTCGCGGACTTCCATGTGGACCGCCTCGGGGAACGGAGCGCGCTGCCCCGCCTGGGCGAAAGCGCTTTCAATCTTGTTCCAGTTGGTCCAAGCCGTAGAGCTCTGCAAGTCAGAGACTTCGCGTTCCACTTCGGCAATCTTAGTTGCCGGAGCATTGCGGCGGCGCAGGGACTCGACGCGAATCTTGGCGCGTTCAATCTTCTGGCGCAAGTCAATCAGTTCGTTCGGGTCCGGAAGGGCGGAGATGTTCGCTCCTCCGCGGTTCAGGTCCATCACGTTACGGCTCATCACGGCCACCCAGTAGTCGTGTTCGCGCTGTTCCATGCGGCTGCCGTCGGCAAAGTTGATGTAGAACAAGAGGCCGAAAGAGCAGAGGGCATAAAGCACAGCCATGTAGATACCCACATGACGGTTACGCTTGATTGCGTAGACGCACACCATCACCAGAAGGCCGTTCATGATGAGGAATATCAGGAGTTGCGGAAGAATCGCATCGCCCATGAAGCTCATCTGCGTGGGGAACTTGATGCCAAAGCGTTCGAGCGGTTCGTTTTCGGAAGCATCGAAGGTGTAGACACCGTTGGCATAATTCACGCCACCCACCTTGTAAGGCAGGTACTGGGCCATCTGGTAACCACCGTAGCTCATGCTCGGGAAGGCGAGCACCTGGTGAGCAATCTGGGAGCGGCGGTAGAAGGCACGGCTGAGCATGCTTTCGGAACCGTACTGCTTACGTTCCACGAAGTCGTTGAACGCCTGCCAGTTTTCGCTCTTGAAGAGGTTACCGAGCTGCAGGTTACCCGCATCGTCACGGATGTTGATTTCCGGATTGTTCTCGTCGATAATCGGGTTGAGTTCGGAACGGATAGGAATGTAGAGGTGCGTGCTGTAGCCGATGAGGGCGAAGAACGAGAAAGCCAGGGAAAGACGCACGGCCTTGTTGACGTTCGGGCGGAACGGCTTGGCAGCAGTCAAGATGGCAAGCACAATCAAGCAGCCGAGCGAAAGCTCGATAAACGCGGAGACCATGTAGATGACGGAGCAAAGGAGCGTACCCGTAATCCAGACAGGAATGCGTTCCACGATCTTCTTGGGCTGGGCAACGAGCAACAGCACGAACACGGCCGGAACCGTAAGCATCGTGTAGAGGTGGGCACCAACGCCGAGGAAGGCGATGTAGCAGATAAAGATGAGCAGACGGTCACTTCCCTCTTCTTCCCTCTTGTTGTACCAGATGAGGCCGAGGTAAGAAATGAGCATCAGGATGAACATGGCGATGCCGTAGACTTCAGCTTCGACCGCGTTGAACCAGAAAGTATCGGAGAACGTGAGGAGGAAGCCGGCCACCAGGGAGGATGTGCCGAGCACGATGGTGCGCACCTTCTCGGAAATCTTCTCGGCGAGGCTGTCGCTCTTGAGGATGGTCGAAAGGAGTTCCCAAGCGAAGAGGGCCGTCAGGTAGACCGTCGCAGCAGAACTCACCACGGAGATGTAGTTCACGCGCTTCGCGATTTCACCCACGAACGGGAGCAGCACGATGACCGCACGGGCCAGGAACACGAAGAACGGCGTTCCAGGGGGGTGCGGGATACCGAGCGTATTGGCGCAGGCGACAAATTCACCGCAGTCCCAGAAACTCACCGTCGGAGCCATCGTCATCATGTAGACGATCAGCGCCACCAAGCTGGCGACACCCGCAAAGATATGCTTCAACCATTTTTCCTTAATCACGATTACGATTCCTTCTTTGTAGGTTTAGTAACAATTTCATGCTTCTGCATGAAGCCGGCCAGAAGGCCGTTCACGAAAGTCCCGGAGTTGTCGGTGCTGAACTTCGTCGCAATCTGGACGGCTTCGGACACGGCAACCTTGGTGGGAACATCGGGCACGTACAGGAGTTCCACCATGGCGATACGGATGACAATCCTGTCGATTTTCGCCATGCGGTCGATTTCCCAGTGCACGGATGCAGAGCGGATATCTTCGTCGAGCTCTTCGCGGTGCGCCTGCACCAGGTCGACGAGGTTCATCCCGTATTTTTTCTGATCATCGGCGATAGGCTGGCTTGCGAGGACTCCCGGAAGCACCTCCCCCGCCGTTGCCCCGGCAATTTCCATGGCATACAGGAGCTGCATGGCAAATACGCGGGCTGGTCTGTAACTTACTCTTGGCATAATTAGATGGCCTTGTAAAGGTTTGCCATTTCGACGGCGGTAGATGCCCAGTTGGCACCGAGGTTACCCGCCTTGAGGCCGGCGCGGTTCATCGCCTGGTCAACGGTATCGGTCGTGAGGATCCCGAGAATCACGGGGAGCTTGCCTTCGGCAGCGATGCTAGCGACACCGCCAGTAGAGGCGTTCACCACCACGTCGTAGTGGCTCGTCTCGCCGCGGATCACGGCGCCGATGGCCATCACGGCATTGTACTTCTTGGAATCGGCGAGCCTGCGGCACACGCCCGGGAGTTCAAAAGCGCCCGGAACGCGCACGACGGTCACGTCCTTTTCGGCAACGCCCAGCAGTTCGAGCTGGCGGAGCGCACCTTCCAGGAGCTTGTCGGTCACCACCTCGTTAAAACGGGCGACCGCGATTGCAATCTTGAGGCCAGAGCCATTCAGGGAATTCTTGATTTCTTTAGCCATCTTATTTTTCCTCTTTCAAATTCTCTTGGGGCGCCGCGCCGTCGATATGCAGCTGGTGGCCCATCTTCTTCTGCTTGGTAAGCAGGTAGAAAAGGTTTTCCTTGTTCGGCTTGACTTCGATGGGTACGCGTTCCACAATCTTGAGCCCGTAGGCCGAGATGCCCGAAATCTTACTCGGATTATTGGTCAAAAGGCGCATTTCCTTCACGCCGAGGTCCGCAAGGATCTGGGCGCCGGTACCGTACTGGCGGAGGTCCGACTTGAACCCGAGGTGCAGATTCGCCTCGACCGTGTCCATGCCCTTCTCCTGCAATTCGTAAGCACGCAGCTTGTTGCAGAGCCCGATGCCACGACCTTCCTGGCCACGCATGTACAGGAACACTCCCCCATGCTCGCCAATAAACTTCATGGCAGACTGCAACTGTTCGCCGCAGTCGCAACGGAGGCTACCAAAGATATCGCCCGTAAGGCATTCACTGTGCACGCGCACGTAAACCGGCTTGCTAAAATCGGGGTTGCCCGCGACCCAGGCCACATGTTCCACGCCGTCAGTCTTGCTCTTGTAAGCGTAGGCGGTAAAGTCGCCGTACTTGGTCTGCACGTGCGGGGCGGCCACACGCTGCACCAACTTCTCGTTCCTGAGGCGGTAGTCGATAAGGTCGCGGATAGAGATAATCTTGAGGTCGAACTTCTTCGCCACTTCCTGCAGTTGCGGCATGCGGGCCATCGTACCGTCCTCGTTCATAATCTCGATGAGGGCGGCCGCAGGCCTAAGTCCAGCAAGCTTCGCGAGGTCCACAGCCGCTTCGGTATGGCCCGCGCGGCGGAGCACGCCTTCTTCCTGCGCATACAGGGGCGAAATATGACCCGGACGGCCAAAATCGCTCGGCTTGGAGGCAGGGTCCGAAAGTGCAAGAATCGTCGCCGCACGGTCATGGGCGGAAACACCCGTAGAGCACCCCTCAATCTTGTCGACCATGATGGTAAAGGGAGTGCCCAGAATCGAGGTATTCTCGGCGGTCTGGCGCGTGAGGTTCAGTTCATGGCAGCGCTTGATGGGCAGCGGGCAGCAGAGCACGCCACGGCCCTCGTGGAGCATGAAGTTCACCTTTTCGGGCGTAATCTTCTCGGCGGCGATTACGAAATCGCCCTCGTTCTCGCGGTCCTCGTCATCGACCACGATCAAAAACTTGCCGTTCTTAAAATCTTCTATGGCCTCTTCAATCGTATTAAGCAAGGTCACGTTCCTTCAGATAATTTTCAATGTACTTGCCGAGCATGTCGACTTCCACGTTCACGATGGTCCCGGCAACCCAGTTGCGCAGGTTCGTGCGGGCAAGCGTCTCGGGGATGATGCACACGCGGATGGAATCCTCGAACTTCTCGGCCACTGTAAGGCTGATGCCGTTCAGGGAGATGGAACCGCGACGGATAATGTAGCGCTTGAGGTCCGCAGGCATCTTGAGGTCGACTTCCACGCCCGTTTCGCGCGGGGTCACCTTGATGACTTCGGTAATGCAGTCCACATGGCCCATCACAAAATGCCCGCCCATAAAGCTATCGGCACGGCACGGAAGTTCCAGATTGACCAATTTCCCGACGGCGGCCTGTTTGAAGGCGGTATTCTCGACCGTCTGGTGCATCAGGCAAAAAGTGGCTTCATCTTCGGTACAAGATTCAACAGAAAGGCACACGCCGTCGTTAGCGACGCTGTCGCCCAGTTTGCAATTTTTGAAAAATCCCGGCGACTTGAGGCGCATCGAGAGCGCATCGCCCCGAGACTCTATCGAGACAATTTCGCCGGTAGATTGAATAATTCCCGTAAACATACGGGGACAAATTTAGAAATTTTCCCGGTGGCAATCCGCGATTTTACGCCTAAATCGATTAAAAATCGTCTTTCACGCACCGTGCAGAATGCGGATACGTTTTGGTAGTCGTGTTCACGCCGAAGGATTCAAATCTCTGCGCCGCCTCGTAACTCATCGGATGGTAATTGACGTATGCCACCTGGACACTGTCAGCGCCGCTCTCGGAAGAAGTCCACCAAACCGAATAGCCTATGGCAGCACCTTGCAGCCTCATAACGGACGCATTGGAAGCCCTATAATTCATCGCCTTGAACAAGGACATCCATTCTACAGACGTGGGAAGCCTCCAACCACTCGGGCAAAAGTCCTCCGCAGAGACTTCATCCCAATAAAGGCGTGCCGTATCCGCCTGCATGTTATCCCTCATCCAATACAAGCCGGCCACCTTCGTCGCCCTGTATTCCTTGTCGTCGCTGGAATCCTTCACAATGAGCTCATTCAATTTCCAATGGCTTGAATCACAGACATACTCAAAAATAGACCCCGCCTTGACGAGCCCGTCATTATCGGTTCCGCAAAGACCGCATTCCTCTTCGACTTCCATGGGGTAACGCCATTTTCCATGATCGCACACATACATTTTTTCCGTTGTCGAATTCTTGATTTCACGGTAATCGCTACTGCCGCAGTCCTGCTTGTAAGTATTCACCTGGAGGTCGCTCGCCCCTACCCAATTAATTTCGCTTGTGAAGCCTTCACGCTTATCGGTACAGATAAAGTATCGACCTGCAGAACTCAGCGAATCCTTGTTTTGCGTGACGACGTTAAGGGAATCCCAGTTGCAAGGCCCTACGCCAAAATCATCTTGCCAGAACTTGTAGAAGGCCGTCTTGAAATCCTGATAATTCAAATCAAGATCTCTTTGAACGCGATATAAACCAGATGGGATAATCACATCACCTTGCAACTGTTCAAAACTCATTGAATACGCGCAATCCGCGAGCCTGGTCGTCGCCTCGCCAAAGCTCCCCTCTTTTTCGTACACGCTTAAAAGAGAATCCGCCATCGAGGAATCGCGCGAGCAGGAGTGGGCAATTGCATTAATCGCCGCAATCTCTTCGGGCGTCTTCGCGGAAGTTTCGCTTGACTTTATTTCTGAAGTTCCGGAACTGGAAGATTTTTCCGTTACGGATTCAGTAGATGATGACTCCTCGGAAGATGACGATTTGTCAGAAGAAGACGAAGCCCCGGAAGACGACTCTTCGGAAGATGAAGAAACTTCTTCGTCCGGGCTGTTCGAAGCCGAATCCGAAGAACAAGCAAAAAACGCCCCACAAAACAGAATGTGGAGGAGAACTATCCAAAAGATTGGATTTCGCTTGTCCATAATTTAAATATATACAATTTTTTCGCTTACGGACAATAAACCGTCAGCACGTCGGGCCCGATTATCGCAGATTCCTTGGCGACGGCATAAGAAGGGAGCCCCGGAAACTCAAGGCCGCATTTTGCCTTACCAGAATCAATCAAGCATTCAAGGGAAGCCTCGATGGACGGATCCGTGGACCGCCAAAGATCCAGGCGGTTCCAAAGGGGCGCATCCGGAGAAGCGTCGAAGATTTCACGCGCCAGACGTTCACCCGGTTCCACCATCAGGCGATGCATCCCGCGGGCAGAGAGGTCGTCAACCATCGCGCGCCAGTTTTCTGCGAATGTTCCGTGCGGAAGGAGCACGACCTCGACATCCGAGAGGAATTCCTTGCCAGGCTCCGATACCATACGGGGCTGCGGTACGCAAGCATATATCAACCGCGAGGCACGAGACTCCCCCGGGATTCCCGTAAAAAATTTCAATCCGGAAATTTCCGCATCCGTAAACTCGTGATGGCCCGCCCACACGACTTTCACGGGGCTGTTCCCCTGCGCATAACGTACATCCAGACTCGGATTATCGGCAAGGAGCGTACCCGCACCGACCAATACCGCATCGCTCATAGCGCGCAACTCGTGATTCCAGCAGTTCGCGCCCTGGCCCGTGATTTTCAGCGGGAGGTGGCTACCGTCTGCAGCGCTACAGCCCATGAACCCGTCTTCAGAGACGGAGGACTTCACTTCGACAAAAGTCCTTTTATTACAAACAAAATAATCGTACGCTTCGAAGTAGCGTTCCACTTCGGCAAAAACGCTACGGCCTTCCTGCTTGGCGTCAGCAGTCGATTCTGCGAATCCGAGCACGCGGCATTCCCCGCCGTCGGCGCACTCGCCCGAAAGTTCCTCGAGATTCTCGGAGGTAGCGTTTGCTGAGGCTCGGATACAGGCGTCTTCGCCTTCGTACACCGCGATGCCAGCCTCTTCGAGAATGGCGCGAGATTTGCCGCGCACCACTGGATTCGGGTCGGCATGCGCGAAGTACACCTCGGTTATCCCAGCCTCGATGATGGCCTTTGTGCAGGGGGGCGTGCGGCCATAGTGGCAGCACGGTTCGAGCGTCACGTATATGGCCGCCCCGCGGGCGAGTTCGCCCGCGTCTCGCAGCGCCATGACCTCGGCATGGGCATTGCCGGGGCGCTGCGTACGCCCCCTGCCCACGACAATTCCATCCTTGACAACAACAGCACCCACCGCCGGGTTCGGGCGGCTCAATCCGATAGAGAAGAACGATTCTTCGAGTGCTAGTTGTAGATAGTTCATAAGAGGTGTGAGGTCTACCCATAGGGCATAACAGCGACTATGCCAATAAATTGGCAAGTCTTGTATAGCTTCGCTTTGAGCAATGAGGTCGGCACTTCGTGCCTTTGAGCGATGAGTGCTAAAGCCACAGAAACTATACCTCACCGCTCACGGCTCATTGCTCACTGCTCGCGCTTCGCGCGCCTTACTTCGCCGGAAACGCGAGGAATCCACCGACCACGTTGAACACGCGTTCGTAGCCGTTCTGGATCAGGAAGTTGGAAACGGCCATGCTACGCTTGCCGCTGCGGCAGAAAATCAGCAAGTCCTTGTCCTTCGGGAATTCGGCGATGCGCTGTTCGGCTTCCTGGAGCGGGATGTTGATGGAACCCGGGGCCGTTCCTTCGGCCACTTCACCCGGGGTACGCACGTCGATCAGCACGCCACCGGCCTGCTGCATCTCGAGAGCCTTCGCCCAGTCAATATTCGTAATCTGTGCCTTCGGGGCTTCCGGAGCGGGCGCGGCCGGAGCGGGCGCTGCGGCAGCCGGCTGCGGTGCCGGAGCGGTCTTCTTCTCGGCGTTAGCTTCGTTGCAACCTGCAAGCAGGACAGATGCACAGAACAGAATACCCAGTAAATTTTTCATCTTTTCCTCTTTATTTGATTTAGATTGTTTCACCAAATTCTTCGCGGTCCAGCACCATGTAAACAGAAAGCATGCTCTGAACCTCGTTGCTCTCGTTCTTCAGGGGCACCGCATTATACAAGATGACACGTCCGCTCTTGCCAAGGCGGCCCTTCCACGTAATCGTACGCCCGGAATGGAAAATCTCAAGCACAATCTTCGAAAGATAAGGCAAGAAATCTCTCGTGACCACCTGGTTCAAGTGCTTGCCATTAATCTCTCTCGGATTGATAATCTGGAAATCCGTCGCGAACGCCTGGTTACATCCCAAGAACTTGTAATCGCGGTCCATCCAGAACATGCGGATATCCGGGAACGCAAGAGCCGCCGAAAGCATGGCGTCGCGTTCGCGCATCCCGCCCACCACGGTATTGTCGAGCACCACGTCCATACGACGAGCAGAACCCTGGAGCACCAGGCGGTTGTTCTCGTCCATGCAAAGCTTGCCGCGGAGCCCATACCATACAAGCGTCTTCTCGGGGCCATAAAAACGGACCTTGATCGTCTCGAACGGGTCGCCGCGGAATCCGAAGTTGCGGTAATCCTTGACGCGGTCGTTCAGCACGCTGTCCAAAAGCGCGTAGTCGCCATCGGGCATCATCTTGTGGATATCCACGTAGCCCACCGACTGGGGAATCACGCGGTGTTCGTCGTCCATCATGGGCGTAAGGAGTTTCATGCTGCGATCTTCAACATCAAAGCTCCACAAGAAGTCACCCGTATTCTGCAATAGCGAATCAAAACGTTCCTGCAACATTTCCCTTTCACGACGGCTCTCGTTTTCCCTGGAAATATTGCGGATAAAACATACGTAGTAGAATTCCTCGGCGTTTACCCTGTCCAGCGAGACACGCATCTCGTACCACAAGGACTTGGCCGTATCCGCATTTCCGCCAACATCCGAAAGGAGCGAAAACAGGAAGGGCATTTCCATATGCTTTTCGATTTCATCGAAATAGCTCTTCATGCGGTTCCAGCTGCTAACACCCAAGACCTCCGCAAAAGTCCTGCCATGGCTAAGCTGCATGAACAGGGGATCCGACATGAAGGTTGGCAAGCCGTAAAGGAATTCCATCTTCTGCGAAAGCACGACTATGAATTCGTTCAGGCAGCCGTCAAACCGCTGGTAGAGACGCTGCTTGTTGCGGCTGTCCCTCAAGAGCAGCACGCAGATTACAGTCGAGATGAGCAACATCACGCTGATAAATGCCCAGACAATTGTCGGAGTTTGCGAGACCATGTGATTAAGATAATCATTTTTTCAACGACCTGGTAATCCAGAACGTATTCCAATCCATATCATCACCGCCAAACTGGCGATTTCCGCCCACATTCCAGCCTTTACAGCCAAAATTCAAGCCAAGGGACACCGCAAAACCGGGAAAGCGCCCCGAAAAGTCAACCCGCAAATGCGAAAAGGCAAGCGAGTAGCCAACCGTCGCAGAGCTAGACTCGACAAAGCCAAAAACGCGAAAACCTTCCGAAGGCGCCCAGAACAGCGAACCGATAAACTTTGGCGGGCTGTCGGCAAAACCTTCTACGCCCAAATCCAAGGCAGCAGAACCGTACCGCGCAAGCAACCCCGCCTCGTAACGGTGGCGAGTCCAGAAGGCATCCGACGGGATCCACTCCACAGACACGCCGTAACCGCCCCGCAGCCCAAAGTTCGTCCACAGCAGTGCCGCGGGAAGGCTCCAGCGACTCAAGCGATAGATGGAATCGAGCTCGGCGAATTCGTAGGCGAAAGTACCCCGGTAGCGCCCGTATTCCCAGACGCCCCAGGCATGGTAGTGCGTCTCGTCCACATCATCCCCCGCAATGCGGAGGGCGGCACCGAATCCGGGGTCTCCATAGACTAGAGTGGACGGCGAAAAGAAGAACGGCACGGCGGCGGCACAGGCGCCCCCGGGAGCGACAAGCGCCAAAGCGCAGGCGACAAGAATCTTACGGACGCACGACAATTCCCACCACCTTTTCAAAAGCCCCGACAGACATCGACACATAACAAACACCGATACCGCAACGCTCCGCCGCGGGGACCTCGTGCCACGAGGTGGACATCGGCCCGATACGTTCGCTCCATACGGCATGCCCCGTAGAGTCGAGCAGGCGCAATAGCAGTTCGGACTCGCTTTCCACCGAAACGCGCAACGGCCCTCCCCTTCGGCTCACCACCCTTGACGAAAGTTTGTACGCAAAAGGTTCCTCCAAAGCCTGCTTGCCGCCGGGGCGCTGGTAACCGGGAGTATTCTCGGCACGGGCATAGAGCGGGTTGAAGCCGGACGGGCAGGTGACGGTATTCTTTGTCCAGGCGGCAGAGTCCACCGCCACGGAATCCAGGCACAGCGAAAGGCTCCCCGAAACGTTGTTCAAAATTCCCATCGACGTCTGCACTATGCGCACATCCCTAAAGCCAAGGAACTCCCGGAGTTCCGCCGAATCCTTGGTGACAAGTACACTCTCGTAAGGGCGCAAGGAATCCGCGGGCCTTCCCCATAGCCCGCCGCGACCGCAAAAACGCAAGCGCGAAAGCGGCAACGCATAGCGGGAGCGGTTGTAGACTTCCACCCATTCAGGCTCGGGCTCCGAGGGACAGTGGTGGATCTCGGTAAGCGCCACGGGAGACATCCCCTCCGCCACCAGAAACCGGTCCACCGAGTCGTTCGACGGAGCCGCATCGCCGGGCAGGGCAATCCGTACCCACGCCGAGCCCTTCGCGACCGCCTCCAGCCCAAACCGCCCCGACAGCGAGACTTCCTCACGCCGCCATCCGCCAGCCGAACCCAAATCCAGCACCTCGAACATCGCCCCAGACGAATCGCAACCGCCCAGGAACCCGCGCAACGCCCAGCCTACCCCCTCGCGCCACTCCGCCCCGTCCAGCCTTATGCCGCAGTCGCGAATCCCCAACTCGTAATCCGGATCCGCCACGCCGAAGGTCCCCGCGGTAAAAGCCCACTCGTCCGTCTCGCCAACGCGCTGCAACGCCTTGCCCGGCTTGGGAGCGGGAATCGTCACCGAATCGGTGCACGTACCGGAACGAAGAATCCACACGCTCTCGCGGGAGTTCGGCAAAGTGTAAGTCCCGAGTAGCCCGCACGCGAGGGAATCGCGGGCAGGGCACGCGGTGCTGTCGTGGACAAGCGCCACGCGGTTCGCCGACCGCGGGAACGGGAACGCGAGCGGTGCCTTCAGGTCGAGCGAGACGAGGAGGGACTCGGCGCGGAAGTCGTCCAGCCGAATTTCGACGTACTCCCCCTCGCCGTCGGCGACATCCGTCGGGTCGGGGAAAAATTCAACGAACATGGGACACGCAGGCAGCGGGACCGCCACCGCGAGTAAAGCAGCCAAGGCATAACGCATGGCTCACCCCCAAGGGTGTTTCCCGATACAGCCGCCGGCCAAGCCGGACGCCGCCCTAAGGGACTGCGGCGGGATCAGTCGACCGAGTGGTCGCCTGGAAGCATATAGGCAAGAGGATTCACCGGAGAATTGTGGACCCAGACCTCATAATGGAGGTGCGGGCCAACGGAACGGCCGGTGTTTCCCATATAACCGATAATCTGGTAACGGTGGACGAACTGTCCCGGATGCACGACGGACATCTGCATGTGTCCGTACCGCGTACTGATGCCGTTACCGTGGTTGAGCGTCACGAAGTTTCCGAACGTAGAACTGAGCTGGGCCACATCGACCACGCCGTCGGCAGACGCGTAAATCGGAGTCCAGCGGTCGTTAGCAATATCGACACCCTGGTGCATTTTGCCCACTTCGCCCGTCACCGGATGGATTCGCGGACCGAACGCGGAGGCATAGCGGCCCCTCGTAGGCGAAATGGACGGAATGTAACGCCACATCGCCTGGTTCTGGTCGATATAGCGCGTCAGGGAATTGAAGGAAGCGTTGTTGTTCTCGAGCTTGCCGTGCAGGCGCTTGGCAGTCTCGCGGACTACGGACATCTTCTCGAAGACCGGGGAAGACTTGCGGAGCAGCACCGTGTCGGGGGCGATATTGCCACCCGTACCAAGTTCGCGGGATTCCGCATCCGGAACCGGCAGACCGAACTTGGAGTGGAGGCGCTGTTCGTCCTTCAAGAATTCAGCCGACGTCCCGGAAAGGTAGTCGAGCGTCCCCTGAATCTGGGAAAGGTCCTTGTCCAGCCTGCTGCGGTCGGACAGCGCATGGTGGAGCACCCCGTCGTAAACGGTAGTCGTCGAAAGCTGTACCAGGAACAGGACTAAACCGACCAAGACGACCACGCGCAGAACAGGCCATGCCTTGAAAAGTATCGCAGGCACGTGCAACGTCATCGACGAAGACGAGTTCTGGAAGTGTATGGTCGTCTTATAAAACTTCACGGGGAGGAAAGATAGTAAAAAGGCTTTTTCTGGCTATCGGGGTAAGGAAAAAATAACCTAGACCGGATTGTCGATGTCCACGAATTTTGCCGAAATTTGCAAAATTTCGCTAATTTCGGCAGCCAAGGCCTGTACGCCAAAAATCTCCGTACGATGGTGCCCGGCCGATATCAGGTTGATTCCGAGTTCCTCGGCGGCGATGGGAGCCTGCTCCTTGAGTTCCCCGGTAATGAACGTATCGCACCCGAGCTGCACGGCTTCCTCGATACCGCTCGCACCCGAACCGCTGCAGATGGCGACCTTGCGTACCGCCGACGCCCCATGCAACAGGGCATGCTGCACGCCGTGCTCGAACACGCCGCCCACCAGGTTCACGAATCCCTCGCGCGACATCGGGTCGTCGAACTCGCCCACAATCCCGACGGTCCGTTCGCCCTCGCGCATGAACCCCTCGAGGTTACCGAGTCCGAGCGCCCTCGCGATGAGGGCGTTGTTGCCGATTTCCATGTGGCCGTCGAGCGGCAGGTGGAACCCGTAGAGCGAGATTCCGTGTTGCATCAGACGGCGCATACGCTCGCCGAACTTCCCCACCAAGACACGGTCTTCGCCCTTCCAGAAACCGTTGGGATGATGAACTATAATACAGTCGGCTTTCTTCTCGATGGCGGCATCGATCAGGCGGTCACGGAAAGACACCCCCGTCACGACACGGGTCACCTTGTCGGATGCCTCCACGCAGAGACCGTTGTTGCAGTAGTCCTTGAACAGATGCGGCTCCAGCAGGTCGTTGAGCCAGGCGGAAAAATCGGAAATATTCATAAGCCCTATCGCCAATAAAAGGTTGTACCTATACAATATAGACTTTTTAATGGAAAAAGCCTAAAGCATGTCTTTTTGGAGTTGTCAAACTCTATGCGTTTTTGTAGATTTATGCATAGAAAACATATAAACACTCAGGAGCCACAATGGCACATTATCTTTTTACTTCTGAATCCGTGTCCAAGGGTCATCCGGACAAGGTTGCCGACCAGATTTCCGACTCCATCCTCGACGCCTGCCTCGCACAGGACCCGAAGAGCCGCGTCGCCTGCGAAACGCTCGTGAACACGGGTCTCGTCGTTATTTCCGGCGAAATCACCACTAAAGCCGTTGTTGACTTCCAGGAAGTCGCCCGCAACACCATCAAGAATATCGGTTACGTGAATCCGGAACTGCAGTTCGACTACAAGGGCTGCGCCGTGCTCGTCGCGATGGACAAGCAGTCCCCCGACATTGCCCAGGGCGTTGATGCCAAGGCCGCCGACGGCAAGAAGGATGACAAGCAGGGTGCCGGTGACCAGGGCATGATGTTCGGCTACGCCGTGAACGAAACCCCGGAACTGATGCCGCTCCCGATCAGCCTCGCCCACAAGCTCATGGAAAAGATCCAGGAACTCCGCGAAACGGGTAAGATCAAGTGGCTCCGCCCCGACGCCAAGTCCCAGGTGACCGTCGAATACGACGAGAACGACAAGCCCGTGCGCGTCGACACCGTCGTGATTTCTACCCAGCACGATGAACTCGTGAACGGCAAGGAACTCAAGCACTCCGTGATCGAGAAGGAAATCATCGAGAAGCTCATCAAGAAGGTCATCCCGGCCAAGCTCTTGGACAAGAAGACTCGTTACCTCGTGAACCCGACCGGCAAGTTCGTCGTGGGCGGCCCGCACGGCGACTGCGGCCTCACCGGACGCAAGATTATCGTGGACACCTACGGCGGCATGGGCCGTCACGGCGGTGGCGCGTTCAGCGGCAAGGACCCCTCCAAGGTGGACCGCAGTGCAGCATACGCCGCCCGTTACGTGGCAAAGAACATCGTGGCTGCAGGCCTCGCCTACCGCTGCGAAGTGCAGCTCGCCTACGCCATCGGCTACTCCAAGCCCGTGTCCGTGCTCGTGAATACGTTCAATACCGGCAAGATCGACGACCGCAAGATTGAAGAAATCGTCACGAAGAACTTCGACCTCTCCCCGGCAGGCATCGAGAAGATGCTCGACTTGCGTAAGCCCGGCTACGTGGCTACCGCCGCCCTCGGCCACTTCGGCCGCACCGGCAAGCGTTTCACCTGGGAAAAGACGGACAAGGCCGCAGCATTGAAGAAGGCCGCTCGGCTCTAAAAGCTGGCAAAGACCCTCTGGTAGAGCCTCGCTCTCGCCACCACGACTCGTATAAGACGAGTCGCTTGTGGCTCACGAAGAAGGCCGCTAAGGTTTAAACGGCGCAAGCCTAGCGCAAGATATGAAAATGGCCCCGAGATTTCGGGGCTATTTCATACTGAAGCAATTCGCGTCTATTTCACTGCGGTAAAGTAGCTCCTGCTTACGCCCGGAGCGGTAACGCGTACCAGGTACACGCCCGCGGGGAGGCCTGTGGTCAGTCCACGCGTGTCACGGAGCATCGCCTGCGAGACATTGTCTACCTTGCGGATAAACCTGCCGTCGGTCGCATAGACGCTCATGCTGTATACTCCCTGAAGTACAAGCGCGGAGGATTTCATCGCGACCCCAAGTGTGGAGCCCTGCCCGGTCGTATCGGCAGCCTTCACGAGCGTCACGTCGAACTGGTCGATGTTCGGGCCGTCATTGCCGCCGACCGTCGCGAACTTGACCGTATTCTCGCCGGCAACCAAATCCAGGTTCACCGACGCCGTTCCCCACGTGGTCCACGAAACCGTAGCTTCAAAGCCGAACTCCGCCTTCGACTCTCCGGCGCTAATGGCGAGCGTACGCGTTTCACCCGAACCGTTCGAGAAATCGATGTCGAACTTGTAGAGGCCAGCATCGTCCACCTTCACGGGAATCGTGAAGTCGCCGCCCTTATCGAAATTCACGTATCCATCGCCATTGAAACCGACATTGCTACTTTCCACAACGCCCCCGTTAATTGTTCCCTTTTCGGCCTGGTAAGCTTTTTCGGCAAGCTTTTCTACGCTGCTGGAACTCGCCGGGGTCACGGAGGAACTGGATGCAGGGGTCGATTCGTCGCAGGCGGTAGGACTTGCGAGGGTTGCACCTGCATTCGCCTTCACGGCGGCCTCCACCTGGTTCGCAGGAAGGGCGAAGGAATAGTCGTAGGGCGGAGTGAAAGACGTCCCCTGTCCCTTGGTATTACCCGAGCAGTTCGTAAAGATATTGTCGATGACTTCGTTGCCGCCGCTGCCGTCAGTATTGTTGCCGTTGTAAATCGGGTCGTTTTCGTCAATAAACACATTCTTCTCGGTGCGCACGTGACACTGGACGCCGGCGGAGACGCCGAGGACCGCTGTACCCGCGGTGATGGAGGAATTGCCGGTGTAGAGGTTGTTGATCACGTGGACGTTGCCGTAGCGGCAGCGGGGCTTTCTCTGGTTGGCGGCCACCCACCAGTTGAACATGAAGGTGATGTTGAGTTTACCGACGCTCGCGGGTTCGTCGTCGGAACTCGCAATCAGGTTTGAAAGATTGTGGTTGCTCTTGCGGGTATAGCCGAACTTGCACCAAGTAAACGTTACGTTGTCTGCCCCCTTCACCACGTCGGCGTTACCGTCCTGACCGTCCCAGAATTCACAGTGGTCCACCCAGATGTTCTGCGCGTTCTCGATGTTGAAATTGTCCCACGCCTGGTCGGCGTTAGAGCCCGGGCCCTTGATGACGATGTTCCTGAGAATGATGTTGGACGCCTTCTTGATGTAGACCACGGCCTTGAGTTCCGTACCCGGCCTTAGGCCAATGATGGTCTTGTTGCTACCGGTGATGTCCACGCGGTCGCCGGATTTTCCGTTCCAGCCGCTACCCAGCGTACCGTCGATGTAGATAACCCGCGGGGAAGAATCCTTGGCGTACTTTTGAAGGTCTGCCAGGGTTGTCACGGTGATAGGGGTCGCGTTTCCGCCACCAGTCACTTCGAAGGGGGTCGACGTACGGCCCGAACGGGTCGCCCAGCCGATGGGTTTGCACTGGTCAACCGCGGCAGACGCGCATACCGCGAATCCAACCGCAAGCAAGAATATTTTCGATAGGATTTTCATTCCAAACGTCCCAAAAATGACGCCAGCCAACACGGCTGCAGTCCTGAATAAGAAAATACTCTCTTTTTAAGGCTTTTTTCAGCGGAATCAACGATTTTTTTCTTAATCGTTGTACGTTCTACAACTCCGCTAGAGCACGAAAAAGGCCAACGCCACCGTCAATCCCGCAAAAACGAGGAATACGGGCAAAAGCAGGAGCATGCACAAAAAGCCGATTTTCAGGTCGTAGAAGAACATTTTCCACCAACCGCGGCGCGTCTTGCAGGTTTCGGCACGGCACTCGGGGCAAACATTCCCTACCCTGTTGCGCACTCGGATAGCGAGGTTACTCTGCAAGGGGGACATTCCCACCTTGTCGTTGAAGGGCTTATTACATCTGGAGCAGGTTGCTTGCATACCGGGAATATAGTAAAAACAATCTGAAACACGTCATTCCGGGCTTGACCCGGAACCGCCATGACGTTCACTTCCGCTTCACGACGATGAGCAGGACGGAGCCGAGGATCAGGAGTATGCCCGCGACAAGCCTTCCCGTGAGGATTTCACCGAAAACGAGCACGCCTATCGCCACGGCCGTCACGGGTTCAAGCGCACCGAGAATTGCCGTGGGCGTAGATCCGATAATCTTGACCGCCTTCACCATGAATATAAGCGAAAGTACTGTAGGCACAAGGCCCAGCATAAAGCCCCAGCCCCAAGAACTCGCCTGCGTAAAGAGCGGCGGGAGCCCCGAGCCGAGCGTCACCGAATAGAGCAACAGGAACACGAGGCAAAAACAGATGGCGTAGAACGTCATTTTCACCGCACCCATCTGGAGGTTGATGCGGTTTGCCATCACCATGTAAATCGCATATGAAATCGAAGAAGCGAATACGAGCGCAAGGCCAGCCGTGCTGAGCGGCACTCCATTGCCACCGCGGTACAAAAGCGCCACGCCCGCCATCGAGATAGCAATAGAAACAATTGTCCACGCCTTGATTTTCTCCTTGAAGAAAATCGCCATAAGCACCGAGACTTCGAGCGGGTACAGGAACAAGAGCGTTGAAGCAAGCCCCGCATCCATATATTTAAACGAAGCGTAATAGGTAAGCGAGCTCACCGCAAAGAGGAATCCGAACATAACAAGCGCGCCGAATTCCTTGAGCGAAATCTTGAAATGCGAGCCCTTCGCAATGACAACAACAAAAAGGAGAAGCGCCGCCGTAAAGAATCGGTAAAAGAGGACGCTCTCGGGAGAATAGCCCTGCGCATACAGGTTCAAGGCACCGAGCGGGTTCGTGCCGTAACAGATGGCGGAAAGGGCCGCGAGGAGGAATCCCTTTAAAACGGAGATCCCCGCCTTCGCGGGGATGACTATATGAGGTGTGCGGGGCATACTAGATCGCGAACTTGGTAGCGTCGGCAAGCTGCACGCTGGCGATGCGGGAAATACCCTTAATTTCCTGGGTCACACCGTAGAGCATATCGGCTTCGGCCATGGTACGCTTGTTATGCGTTACCACGATGAACAAGGTCTGCTTGCTGAATTCGCGGAGGAGCGCCATGAAGCGGCCCACGTTGGCATCATCAAGCGGGCCGTCGACTTCGTCCAGCACGCAGTACGGCGAGGGCTTTTCCATGTAGATGGCAAACAGCAAGGCCGTCGCGGTAAGCGCGTGCTCACCGCCAGAGAGCGCCTTGATACCGCGCATCTTCTTGCCGGTCGGGCGGACGTTGATTTCGATATCCGCGTCCAGGATGTCCATGGGCTTGCCGTTCTCGTCGAGTTTCTCGACAAGGTTCATCTTGGTTTCGCCGTTCAGGAACAACTTGCTGAACACGAACTGAAAGTTCTTCTGGATACGCTCGAACGTCTCGAGGTAGCGGCTACGGGCGATATCGTCGAGCTTCGCGATGGTACGGTCGAGCGAGGCGCGGGCGCGGTCCAGGTCGTTGAACTGGATTTCCACTTCTTCCAGGCGTTTCTTTTCGTCTTCGTAGTCTTCCATCACGTTCACGTTGATGGGGCCCAAGTCCTTGATTTTACCGCGCAAGTCACGAATTTCGCGGTCGGCCTCGGGCTGGCTGTATTCCACGCGTTCAACGCCCTCGGGATTGGAGAGGTCCACAGAATAGTCGTTCGCAATGCGTTCGTTCAGGCGGTCGAGATTGGACTGCAGGGCATCCTGGCGGCGGCCCACTTCATTCAGTTCCTTCATCTTCTCGATCATCTCGTCGCGAATGCGGTCCAGTTCGTCGCGCCAGGAATTCAAATCCCCGCTCACGACTTCGTAACGTTCGCGGGCAATATCCCTGCGGCCTTCGAGTTCACGCAACGCACCGTCCTGGGATTCGGCCTTGCCCGAAAGCTCGCGCACGTCGTCTTCGGACTTGGACATCGAAACGATGTTCTTCTCGATTTCGTCTTGGCGGGAACGTGCCGCATTCTCGAAATACTCGACCTGCTCCGCGATACTGCGCAGGCGGTCGGCGTTCTGGGCGAGTTTCGCGCTCTTGTTCTGCGCGGAACGTTCCAGGTCGCGGACTTCCTCGTCCTTTTCGCGGTAAAGCGTTTCTTGCTCGCTGAGCTCGTCGTTCACGCGGGAGTAGCTGTCTTCGGCCTTCTCCGCCGCGGCTTCGGCTTCGGCGAGTTCGGCATCGCTGCTCTTGGTGGCGGCGGCCTGGTCGATGCGGGACTGCGCCGCAGAAATTTCGCCCTGCAGTTGCTGCAGGCGGCGGTCAAGGCCGTCGACGACGTTCTGCTGGATCTGGATGCCGGCGTTGCCGCCGCGCACACTTTCCGTTTTTTCACGGATTTCTTCGGCAACGGATTCGAGCATGCGGGTATCTTCGTCTACCAGGCCCTGCAAGCGCTCGATATCGGATTCCTTCTGGGCGATTTCGGCCTGGACGCCTTCCAAAAGCTTGGTCGCCTCGGCAATTTCGTTCTTGCGGCTGAGCGTTCCGCTACCCGACGCCCCGCTGCTCACGAGCCCGCTCGTACGGACAATGGCGTTCGGGGCGACAAAGCACAAATCCTGGCCGCGGAATTCACGGGCCAAGGCAAGCGCATTTTGCACAGAATCAACAACAAAGTAGCGGCTGAGCATCGCCGAGACAAAACCGGAAATCTGCTCGTCGGCCTTCACAAAGCGGTTAAGGCAACCGACAACGCCCGGACGCTCGATACTGCCGGAATACGGCTCGGCAGAACCGTCGGCAAGCGCCATCAGGGCACGGCCCACATTCTCGCCTTCAAGCGCCCCCGCAATCTCTGCGGCAGCGGAATCGTTCAGTACAACGACGGCATCGAGAATATCGCCAAGGGCGGCCTCCACGCGGGAAGCGTATTCGGCATCGGCCTCGATACGTTCCGAGAGCAGCCCGCCAATCAAATTCGGTTTGTTTTCCTTGAGCCAGCGGCTCGCATCGGAGCCCTCGTTCGAAACGCTCTGGAGCACGTCGATTCTCGACTGCAGGCGGGCGTCTTCGTTCTTCAGTTCCTGCAACTTCTGCACGGCCTCGTTCAGCTCGGCCTTTTCGCCTTCCAGGCGTTCCTCACGCGAAGCCTTCTGTTCCTCGAGAACCTCGATTTCGCGGGAAGCCTCGTCGACACCCCTGCGGATATCGTCGATAGCAGACATGGCCTCGTCCTTCTGCCCGGAGACGGTCTGCAGTTCGGCATTCCATTTTTCGAGGTTGCCGCGGAGCATGTCGGTTTCGGCGTCCATGCGTTCAAAACGTCCCTTCAGGGCATTCAGCCTGTTGGCCGCCTGCACACGCTCGTTGGAAAGCTCGCGGGACTGACCACGAAGGTCATCAAGCCTGTCGCGCATCACCTGGAGCGTTTCTCGTTCGCGTTCCAGCAGGGCGTTCATCTCGTCAACATCGCTATCGCTGCTGAGGACCGCATTCTCTTCTTCCAGGCGGGCCTTTTCGGATTCCAAATCGGCAATCTTGTTACGGCCAATCTCGATTTCGCTGCGGGCCTTCTCGTTCACGCCTTCCAAGGCCGAGATGGAGTCACGCAAGCGCATAATGTTGTTGTTCAAGTCGTTGAGCGCGATAGTCGCGTTCTGCACCTCGCGTTCCAAATCGCGGAAGGCGTTTTCGTCTTCGCTAATGGCGAGTTTCTTCTCGTCAATCTTCGTCTGGAGTTCCGTGCACTTCGTTTTCGCGGACTCCACCTCGTGGTTCATGCGGCGGCTCGTCGTATCGAGCGTCGCGAGGCTTTCCTTGTAGTCCTCGAACTTGTCGAGACTCACGGACAAATCAAGTTCACGCAGGCGCGTATTGAGCTTCTTGTACTCGCTCACCTTCTCGGCCTGGGTTTCGTACATGCGCACGGAGCGGCGGACGCTTCTCAGGTTGTCCTCCACGCGTTCCATGTCCATCTGCACGCGTTCCAGCTGGCGCACGGCCTCTTTCCTCTGCTGGCGGTACTTGCTCACGCCGGCAGCTTCTTCAAACAAGATGCGGCGGTCGTCGGCCTTGTCGCTGAGCACCGCCTTGATCATGTCGGCGTTCATCTGGGAATACGTGCTCGAACCGAGGCCCGAATCAAAAAGCAGGGCATGCACGTCACGCAGGCGGCATTCCTGGTTGTTGATGAGGTATTCACCGGAACCATCCCTGTGGACGCGGCGGGTCACGATGACTTCGGAATATTCAGACGCCAAGGTTCCGTCACTATTGTCGATGACTATAGAAACTTCGGCAAGGCTCATGGCGGCACGTTCTTCGGTACCGCTGAAAATCACGTCCTGCATCTTGCTCATACGGAGCGATGCAGCCTTCTGTTCACCCAGCACCCAACGGATGGCGTCGGTAATGTTTGACTTTCCGCAACCGTTCGGCCCGACCACGGCGGTAAGGCCCTTCGTGGGGAAATTGATTTCGGTCCTTTGCGCAAAGGACTTGAATCCAAAAATCTTTAGCTTTGTAATCTGCACTGATTGTTAATGTAGCAAAATAGTAAGCAGTAGTTAGTGAGCGATAATTGGTGGTTAGGGGTTAGGGTTGCGTCACTTGAATTCCAGGTGCAACCTGTGCCCTTTTTCGCTATCCGAAACAACGAGAAACTCGCTTCCACCGTCGAATTCCAAATCTTCGATATCGTACGAACCTTCGACCGAAGCCTTTCCGGAGGCTGGCTCAATAACCCGGATACGGATATTGAACGTTCCGACCCAATCTTCCTCGTACACGCGGCTGCGCTCACCCGGGGCAATCGTATCGCGAATCCACGGCCTGATGGACGAACCGTCTTCGGACACGACATCGATACCGACGATGGTGCTCGAGGAGCGGTTTTCAACCTGGAGGCGCGTCGAAGGATCCAGGAACCAGTGGCTAAGACAACCGGTAAGGCCGAAAGTTGCCAAGGCGAATACGGCCAACAAGGCCAAACGTCTCGCGGATGCAATCATGCTGGAGAAAATCACTTGGCACCTCCCCCGTACGTAGTCTTTTCATAACGGACACCCTTGGCCTCGAGCGTCTTGGGAGCCGAGCCCGTAGCCTGGTCGAGGTGGATCTTGCCATCGTCCTTCGGCCAGTTGTCCTTGTTCTTCTTGTCGAGTTTCATGGTTTCCATCGGAGCGGACCTGGGAGCACCGCGGCTAAACAGGAATCCGTCGATTGTCGCCATGCTGAACTTGAATTCCGCGATGAACGTTCCCTTGGCATGGTAGAGGTGGTTGTACTCGTACGCCGAATTGTAACCGATTCGCACAAAAAGCAGGTCGATGGCACCGCCCCACAAGAGGTCGGCAGCACCGCTCCGCACATTACGGCGCAGGCAGGTCGCCTCGAAACCTATCATGCGGGAAGGGTCCGGATAGTACTTGAGGGCCGCGGAATGGAATTCCCTGCTCGGGAAATCAAAAGAGACTTCGCCATAAAGGCGCTGGGCAATCAGGTTCTGTTCCCAAGTAACGCGCACGGAATCGTCGCCATCGTCACCGCCGTTATACAGGGCCACCTCCAAGTTGGGCAGGTAGGTCAGGGGGCCGCTACGGCGACCGCCGTAAACTTCGCGGGATTCCAGGTCCATCGAGATGCGCAGGCTACGCCAGTCGGTCCGGTGGAAACTTCCCTGGACGCTCGCATGCCCCCAGCGCAAGTGCGCCCAGCTGTAAAGGAGGGAATCGTTCTCGTCGGGATAAATATCGCCCACATGCTCGACGTTCTGGTGCTGCATACCGGCCGCCACGGTAAGGTCCATCGCAGCCTGCGTGTAGCTGAAGCCCCACGTGGTCACGGAGCGCACCGCCGAGAAATCGTTGTAATACGGGAACAAAACAAAGTCTTCGCCGTCCCATCCCGAACGCTCAAACCACAGCAAGAAACCGAGGTAGTTGTTCTTCGAGATTTCGCCAGCACCGAATCCGGCCATGTGGTGACGGAAGGCGAAGCCGTCATGTTCGCCGTATTCGCTCTTGAGGGGCGTCTGGGACACGAGCGGCATGTAGTTGAAACCGAAGTCCAGGTACCCGCCACGGCCGCCACGGAGCACGTCTCGGATTTCGCCCAGCTGGTTGTCGCGCATCGTCGCACCGCCAACGGCAAGCGCATCGATCGATACCGCATCGGCAAGGGCCTGCCCCGCCAATAGCGGCAACGCACAAGCAAAAATCTTTAAGGTATTGCGAAGTTTCATCATGATAAATATACTAGAATACCACTAGGTCGTTCTTGTGAATAAGTTCGTCCGGGACATCCTTACCCAGGATTTCGTGGACCTGGGCGGTTTTCTTGCGCAAAACGAGCTTGAGCGTCTCGCTGTCAAAGCCGGCGACACCGCGCGCGACCGCGTCACCCGACGGGCTCAGGACCTCAATCAAGTCGCCCTTGTCGAAATGTTTCTTCACCGCACACACGCCCACAGGGAGCAAGCTCGAGTGCTTTTCGCGCAACGCCTTCACGCCGCCCTCGTCCACCACCACGGCCCCGCGCGGAGTCGTAATGAAGCTGAGCCAGCGCTGGCGGCTGTTGAGCTTTTTCTTGGAGCCTACAAAGAGCGTACCCTGCGCATTTTCGAAAAGCACCTGGTGCGGCAGCACCTTCATGCCGCTCGCGAGGAAGGCATTGCAGCCGCTCTTCGTCACGTTGCGGATGGCTTCGAGTTTGCTGCGCATGCCGCCGGTACTCACGGCAGAACCCGTCTCGCCAGGCTTACCCGCAAGGGCGAGCACTGCAGGCGTAATCTCGGGCACAAAGCGCAACAATCGGGCGTTCGGGTTCTTCTTCGGGTTGTCGTCGAAGAGGCCGTCTTCGTCCGTGAAAATCAACAGCAGGTCCGCATCGAGGAACAGCGCCACGTCACTCGAAAGCTTGTCGTTGTCGCCCACCTTGATTTCGGCAACGGCGAGCGAGTCGTTCTCGTTGATTATCGGAACAATCTTACGGGCAAGCATCGCCTTGATGGTGTTCTGCAAGTTCTTGTAGCGGGTACGGTCGCGAAAATCGTCGGCCGACAAAAGGATCTGCCCCACCGAGAGCTGCACCCAGCGGAACATTTCACGGTAGGCGTACATGAGGTCGATTTGGCCCACGGCGGCGCAGGCCTGCTTTTCGGCAAGCACCGTCGGCTTTTCCTTGTAGCCCAGCTGGCTCATGCCGGTGCCCACGGCACCGCTTGTGACAATCACGACTTCCTTGCCCGCTTCCATGAGGCGGGCGACGGAATCGGCAAGTTTCTGGATATAGCGGGTGCGTACACCGCCCTTCTCGGAATCGACCAATATGCGCGAGCCGATTTTCACAACGATACGGCGGGACTCATCTAAAATATTCTTACGAAGTTCACTCATACAACTAAAAAATAGAATGTATCAGCGCAACGAAAGAAGTAGGCGAAGAAAAACTAGCGGAAAATAGCGGTTTTACCGTTCTCGAACCGGACAATGCGCGTCGAGCCCGTCGCCTTTAGCGAACCCTGCCAGATGCCGCTACGGATAAAGACTCCGTTTACGTCGAACTCGTTGTAGCGCAGGCCCACCAAGGATCCGTCCAACGAAGTTCCGCGCGAAATAAAGAGAGGTTTGTCTGTAGAATCAGGAGCAGAAGCCGACGTGTCTGCCGGGACAGATGCCGTTGTATCGGCCAAAATCTTTTTTTGAGGGAGGCGGGCCATATCCTCTTCCGGGATTTCTCCCGAAGTTCCTCCACCGGCAGCACCTGATTGAAAATAACACGCCAAAGGATTATCTTCGCATTTTTTCTTAAAGACTATATCCGTATTTACAATTCGGGCATCTCCCGAAATAATCTTCTCTATCAATGCCTGGGCGCTATCCTTCGCCATATTGAGAACACCCCAACTCTGCCAGTTCATGAACTCATAACGCATAACTCTTGCCATCACATAATAAAGGGAGTCTGGCAAAAACATGCAATAAATCCGGATTTTGGGAACATGCGGTTCAGAAAAAACAGCACAATTTGTATCTAGCGTTGAATAATATGCAAAGCCATGTTCCGGCGCATAATTGACATACAGAGTGTCTACAGCAGGAACTTTTGATGAGTCAATATTCAAATAGCCTTTTTCAAACTGGAGGTTGGCCCGCCATACCCCGACAGCAGTCCATGCCGAAGCTACTAATAACGCGACACATATTACCATCAGCCTCATAGATCCTCCTTTTTTAGACCATATCCGTCAATGGGATAATTGCCGAGAGCGGACTCTATTAATTTAAATCCGATGCCTACAAATTGCAAGCACCCCGAGGCCATATTTCTATTCAAAACGGCTTTTTTTCGTTTATCTACAAACAAGCAAACGGATCGCATCCAGGCGGAGCTGCGGGTTCGCGACAACCTTACGGCGGTCACCCACGTTCTTGCGCATCTGCTGCAACAGGGCGCTTCCCGCCGCCTTGCCGCGCATCGTGAGCAGGTGGTTCATGCGCTGGTATTCCTGTTCCGAGCGCGCTTCCACCAGGTCGGCGGCCTTTTCGGCGTATTCCTTCGCCGGGACAGAAACCGTCTGGCGGGCCTTGGCAAGGCCTTCCTTCGCAAAGAAGTGAAGCGTCGCATCCACAGCCTTGTTTCCCTGTGGCACGTCCACGTCGCGCAGTTCCGCCTTCGAGAGGGCTTCCAGGCAATCGCTCCTGTCGGTGCCGGTCGCATCCACGAGCGCAGACACGTACAGCGGGCCAACCAGGTCGCTCATGCCCCAATCTTCGGGCACCGGGAGCTCTACCGCAAAGTTGTACTGCATCATGAGTCCGTGCTGTCCGGAACCCGGCCAAATGCAGCAGGCCACCACGCCGTGGTCGGCGCCTGTTTCAAAGTCAATCGTACCCTGCGCAAGCGGATGTTCCAAGCTCAAGAAGTCCACCTCGTCGTGAAGCATGGCCACATTGCGGTCAAAGGTCGCAGTCAGGCAGATGTTGTCGGAGCCCTGTTCCTCTTCTTCGCTCTGGGCGGCAACGAGACCGCGGCTCGGCATGCCGGCGATGGTACCGTCCTCGATTTGCGGGCCCTGCGTAATCACGGAGCAGCCTTCGATGGCGCTCTTGTCGATATCGAGCCCGCGGGCATGCAGGGACTCGAGCATCAGGTCGCGCAGTTCCGTCTGCGCATCGATGCGTTCAATCTCGTCGGTGATTTCCTTGGCCTTCTCGGGATTGCGGCTGTTGAATTCAAGCAGGCGGTCACGGCCCTTTTCGATATTCTTGCGCATGGTCTCGCAATCCTTGCGTACCTGCGGGATAACATCTTCCACGAACGTCTTGAGGCTGTGGCGCGGGTCGGCAAGCGCTTCGATGAGGCTGTCCGTGTACTTGAGGAACAGCTCGCCACCGCTCATGAGCGGGGCACCAAAAGCGTTGAGACCGTCGTTGTACCAGCGGAACATCACTTCTTGGCCCGAGCCCTTCACGTAAGGGACATGCACAATGATGTCCTTCGTCTGGCCGATACGGTCTAGGCGGCCAATGCGCTGTTCCACGAGGGCGGCATCCAGCGGCAGGTCAAAAAGCACCAGGTGGTGCGAGAACTGGAAGTTACGCCCTTCGGAACCGATTTCGGATGCAATCAGCAAATTCGCACCGTTCGGCTTGCTGAAGTTCGCAGCAGCCTTGTCGCGGGCCATGATGGTCATGTTCTCGTGGAACATGGAGAAGGCCCCCTCGCCGAGGTATTCCGTGAGGAGAGCCTCGAGCGCAAGCACGACCTCGATAGATTCGCAAATCAACAGAATCTTGTCGTTACGGTGTTCCTTCAAGAATCCCTTGAGCCACACGAACCTCTCGTCCAGCGCCCATGCGTCGGAGAACTTGGTGCACAGGAGGCCGTTCTCCTGGATGTCCGTAGACGCTTCCAAATCACGTTCCGCGGCAACCTCCACCATCTCGCGATAGGTCAAGTCGGGTTCTAGCGGGATTTCGTCGAGCACGCGCTTCGGGAATCCGCCCACGCCCTTGCGCGTATTGCGGAACACCACCGAACCGGTACCCATCGCATCCACGATGCGGCGCATCCATTCGCCCGCCGTCATGGACTTGGAATTTTCCTGTTCAAGCCAGGGGCGAATCTTCGAGTTCTTGGGCACGCAGTCGTAAAGGTCGTCCCAGCTCATCTGATGGTTCGGGTCCGTCGGCAGCTTGGAGAGGTCGTTCACCAGCTTGCGGTAAGCTTCCTGGTCCTTGATAAAGGCGTGATAGTCGGCAAACCTGGCCGGGTCGAGCATCTTGAGACGGTTGAACTGGCTCTCGGGATGCAGTTGCAGGGGCGTTCCTGTCAACAGGAGTACGCCCTTCGACTTGGCGAGCACCGCATTCGCGAGCATGTACTCGTGGCTCGTAAACCCGTCTTCGCACACCAGGTGGTGTGCCTCGTCGATAATCGTCATGTCCCAGGTGCACTTGAGCAAGTCCTCGATCAAGGCAGGTTGGCCCATCAAGAACTCTATGGAAACGATGATGTCGTTGCTCTGCACAAAGGGATTGGGCTTGGTCTCGTCTTTGTCGATACCCACGAACAGGCCGCGGATATAACCCTCGTCAACCAGGGTGAACAGCTGGTTGAAGCGCCGCTTCATCTCGATCATCCACTGGTGCTTGAGAGTCTCGGGCACGATAATCAACGTACGGCTAATGCGGCCGCGGGCCTTGAGCGCATGCCATATCATGCCGGCCTCAATTGTCTTTCCGAGGCCGACTTCGTCGCTGAGCATCAGGCGGGGGAGCGTCGACGTGGAGCAAGCACGGTAGCACAGGTAATACTGGTGCGGAATCATGCTCACACGCGGGCCAATCATACCGCGAACCGGCGAAGACAGCCACTTGCACAAAAGCTCCATGGCCCTGCGGCGCCTGTCAAAGGCCTTCGCCGACACGTCGCCGCCATCCGTTTTGGCATTCTTGCCGCCAATCCTGGAAAGCGCACGGAAAAGGTCGGAGGGGCGGGCCATCTGCTTCGCGGTGAGGTCGGATTCTTTCATTTCGCGGCCACCGCGGCCCACGTAAATGACAAGGTCATCCGCTTCGCGGACAGACTCGATAACAAAAGACACACCCTTCTCGCTCTTGGCGGTTTCGCCCGCCTGCAAAATAAAGCGGTCCACAGGAGCATTGTCTATACGGTAGAGGCGGACTTGGCCCACCAGGGGAAAAACGAACTTGACGGTACGGCCCTGAACTTCGGCTACGGTTCCAAGACCCAAATCGGGTTCTGACTGGCTAACGAAACGCTGGCCCGGTTTAAAAATTCTCATACCATGCAAATTTAGTTCTTTTCACGTTTTCCGGCATTGTCCAGATGCGTAATTTTCTAGATTTGGGCCCAGTATGAGCTGGTTTTTTATTGACGAAAGCATCACCGATGGGGAACGCAGGCAGGGTCCATTCTCTCTCGACGAGATTCGCGAATTTGTCGGAGAAGGCAAGATAACCAGTAAAACCCTCGTTTGGCGAAGCGGGATGAGCGCCTGGATACCCTGGGAAGAATGCGAGGAATCCAAGGAGCCCGGCCTAGCCGAACTGGAAGCGTCCAGGGACGAACTCATCAAGAACACGGTCGAGGCCCTCCTCCGCGAGCAGGCGAACACGCGCCACTACGCCGGATTTTTCGTCAGGTTTTTCGCCTTCCTCATCGACAACTGCATCCTGTGCCTTGTCGGCGGCGTCATCCTCCTCATCATGACTCTCGCCGGCCTCATAGACGCCGCGGCAGTCGAAGAAGCGCTCGTCAACTACATCGGCAACCCATCATCGAACGAGGCTCTAGACAAGGTCATCGACTCGCCGGGACTCAGCACGTTCTTCAGCATCTACGGGGCCATACAGGCCATCTACTTCGTCGTGTTCCAGGCAATCTTTTCGGCTACGCCGGGCAAGATGTTCTGGCATATCCATATCGAGACCGCCGAAGGGATGCCCCTCGGATGGCTCAGCTCGACTGCCCGCTACCTGTGCAGCCTTCTTTCGCAGGTGACATTGCTCTTTTACGGGATCGGGTACCTTATCGTGCTCATCGACCCCAAGCGCCGAGCACTCCACGACTGGATTGCAAGGACATTCGTCGTTTTTGACAATCGGGCCAAGGGAGCCAAAAAAGGCAAGCCCGAACAGGAGAATTAACTTATATGTACCGCTTTGAAGTTCATCAAGTCAAAAAGCCACTCGATGGCGAAGTGCAAATTTCTGGCGCCAAGAACGCCGTGCTCGCCGTGATGGCGGCCGCTCTCCTTGCCGACGGCGTTTCCGAAATCACGAACGTGCCGCACCTCAAAGACATGAAGACGATGAGCGACGTGCTGCGCGTTATCGGCTGCCGCATCAGCGGAGAAGCACACCAACTCAAGATTGACACGCACGGGGCCGACCACCTGGAAGCGCCCTACGAACTCGTAAAGACGATGCGCGCCAGCTTTTACGTGCTTGGCCCGCTTGTGGCGCGCTTCGGCCGCTGCCGTGTTTCGCTCCCCGGCGGGTGCGCCTGGGGCCCCCGCCCCGTAGACCTCCATTTGAAGGGGCTCGAGGCGCTCGGTGCAAAGATCAACCTCACCCGCGGTTACGTGGAAGCTACCTGCGACGGCCGCCTCCCCGGCGGAACGTTCTACTTCCCCATTTCCAGCGTGGGCGCCACCGTGAACGTGCTCATGGCGGCAACTCTCGCCAAGGGCACCAGCGTGCTGCAGAACGCGGCGCTCGAACCCGAAATCGACAACCTCGTCGATTACCTCGTCTCGATGGGCGCCAAGATCCAGGGCCGCGGCACACGCACCCTCACGGTGCAGGGCGTCGAAAGCCTCCGCCCCGGCAAAGGGTTCACCATTCCCGACCGCATCGAAGCAGGCACGTACCTCTGCGCGGCAGCTATCACCCGCGGCCGCGTTAAAGTCACTAAAATCATTCCCGACCACATCGCCTCGACCCTGGACGCCTTCCGCGACATGGGCTGCAAGGTGAGCGTCGGTGCAGACTGGGCCGAAGTCGACGCCCGCGACGTAGAACTCAAGCCCATCACCATCCAGACGCTCCCCTTCCCAGGATACCCCACCGACATGCAGGCGCCGCTCATGGCGACGCTCGTCTCGATTCCGGGAAACAGCGTTATCCAGGATACCGTCTATAACGACCGATTCAAGCATGTGGCCGAGCTGCAACGCCTTGGCGCCGACATCCAGGTCAACGGCAACACCGCGACCATCAAGGGCGGCACCAAGCTTGAAGGCACCGAAATCATGGGCAGCGACCTCCGCGCCACCGCAGGCCTCGTCCTTGCGGCCCTCATCGCCGAAGGCGAAAGCACCGTGAGCCGCGTGTACCACCTGGACCGCGGTTACGAGGACTTCGAGAACAAGATGGCGAAAATCGGCGCGACCGTCATCCGCCACAGCGACGACGAAGAAGACGACAGCTTCTAGGAAGTCTCTAAAGCGGCTTTAAAGTGGGCCTTAAAGCGGCCTTTCAAAAGCGTCACAACTGTATCAAGTGTATCATTTCGGCAAAATGCGGACGTAACGCAACACCGAAATAAAAAAATCCCGACGGTCATGCCGTCGGGATTTTTCAACCAAAGATTACGACTTACTGTGCCGGAGCCTCAATAGGCTTGATTTCGGGCTGCGGGCCGCTTTCGAGCAATTCCTGCAAGATTCCCGCAGCCTGTTCGAACTCCGCCGACGAGGCGCAATTCTTGCTGTTCAGGATTTTCTGCAGATACTGCTTCTGCAAGTCAACCTCGCCGTCTTCCGCGTGGAGGGAAGCGAGTTTGAACATAGCGGAGCACGTCTTCTGGCCATCCGGGAAGGCATCCGAGAGGCTCGTGAGAACCTTCTTCGCCTTGTCCTTCTGCTTGGCGTCAATCAGGCAGAGCGCCATCCAGTAGAGCGAATTTTCCGCAAGCTCACCCGTCTTCATCTGCTCGTACACCTGCTTGAAGCCCGAATAGGCCAGCTTGTACTCGCCACGATGGTAGTCGGAACGCGCGGTGTTGAACATGGCTTCCGCCTCCACGAGCTTCTCGGCTTCGCGTTCAAGGCTGTCCATGGACATGGGCGCCTGTGGGGCACCGCTCACCACGACCTTCTTCGCCAAGATCTTGTCGGACTTGCCGAGCAGCATGTCGAGGCGGTAAATGATTTCTTCCTGGCGGGAATCGTTGCGTTCGGATTCGTCACCCATGCGGCGAGAGAGCATGGTGATTTCGGCCATCATGCGCTTGTTCGTTGCCAACAGGGCCTTCACCGAATCCAGCTCGGCGCGCAGGGAATCGTTCTGTGCGCTCAGGTACTGGACACTGGAGTCCAGATTGCTGAGGACAGCGACCTGCACGTCGGTACCCACGGCCTTCATCTCCTGCGTACGGAGCATGGTGACCTGCGAGCAGCCGGTAAGCGCGAACGACAAAACGACCAGGCTAAGAGCCAACCGTTTCATATTCACTATTTAACCTCGAATTACTGCTTGATGTTTACGCGGAAGTTGGCACGGCGGTTCTGGGAATAGGCTTCCTCAGTTTCACCCTGGGCCTTCGGAGCTTCCTTACCGTAGCTCACGGATTCCATACGTTCGTTCTCGATACCGTAAGCAGCGAGGAATTCCTTCACCTTCATGGCACGCTTGGCACCGAGAGTGAAGTTGTAGTCTTCGGTACCGCGGGCGTCGGTATGGCCTTCGATTGTAAGCGTAAAGCGCTTTTCCTTGATCAACAGCTCACCCACCTGGGCCAGAAGTTCCTTGGCCTTTTCCGTGAGTTCAAAGCGGTCAAAGTCGAAGTACACATCTTCGCTCATGATCTGGTTGATGAGTGCTTCCAGGCGGGCACGTTCGGCTTCGAGACGTTCGGCTTCGAGGCGGGCCTGTTCGGCAGCCAGGGAGTCGGCGTTGAGCGCGGGCTGTTCCGGAGCGGCAGCTTCGGCGGCAGGGGCCGGTTCCGTAGTCGGTTCCGTCTTGGGAGGTTCTTTTTTGGCACAGCCTACAATGGCGAGACAGGCTGCACAAGAGATGATGGCGAATTTAGCGATGTGTTTCATTTGGCACCTTCTTTGGTTGTTTGTGATTTGTCTTCGTAGAACCACGACCACGTGGGCGCCGTATTCTCGCCGCCCTGCGTAATGCGTGTCACGTTCGCGCCGTCAAAGCGCATAATGTAAATCTGGTAGCTTCCGCTGCGGTTGCTGCTGAAAGCGATAAGCTTTCCGTCGGGCGACCACGTCGGGTGTTCGTTGTTACCCGCGTTGCTCGTGAGCTGCATAATGTCGCTGCCGTCAAGAGCGCAGGTATAGATGTTCATCTTGCCGTTATCCATCGACGTGTAGACGATGCGATCACCACTCGGGGACCAGCTGGCACGTTCGTTGTAGCGTCCCATGAACGTAACACGACGCATGTCGCTTCCGTCCTTGCCCATCACAAAGATTTGCGGGCCGCCACCGCGGTCGCTGGTGAACAACACTTCCGTAGCAAACGGGCTCCAAGCCGGGCTCGTCTGGTTACTTTTCAGATAAGCGAACTTGCGGGCCTTGCCCGACTCCATGTCGCCAATGTACAAGTCCGTCTTGCCGTCTTTTGTGCTCGAGAACAAGAGCTCGCCCGTCTTGGGATTCACCGCAGGGCTGTAAGTCTGGTCGAACTGCGTGAACAGCGCACGCTCCGAGCGTCCAAAGGCCTTGGTATAGAGCCTCGGGCGGTTCGTCTTGAAGTTCACGTACACAAGACCCTTGTTGCCAAGCGTCCACACGGGCATCATGCTGATGCTCGTATCGCGCGTAATTTGGTTGCGGTGGAAGCCGTCGTAATCCGAGACCACCACCTGCTTGATTCCGTCAATCTTCGAGACGTAGGCGATTCTCGTGCTCGCCACGCCGCGTTCGCCGCACAGGCGCTTGACCACCTTGTCAAAGAAGTCGTGCATGGCGCGGCGCAATTCGGACTGCGGGATAGTATAGCTTTCGCCGAGCATCAAGTCTTTGCTCTTGGAAACGTACAGGTAACACTCCACGCGCATCTGTCCGCCCGTCTTGGGAATGACCTTGCCCGTCACGTAGTATTCGGCATGGTTCCTGCTGAACAACGCCAAATTGAATTTGTCCGAAGCGACCACGTCAAAACGCCCGGAGAGGTTCGCGTCGCGCGTGACAATCTGGTGCGGACGTTCTTCGTGCCAGTCGATTCCCTTCTTCTCTTCGAAGGGGACCACGCCCAGCGGTATAGTCTTGAACACCGAGATTCCCACGTCCACCGCAATCGTATCAATCGCGGCAAACGATACGCTCGCACAGGCGCACATCATCGAAACAATCAATGCAAACAGCTTTTTCATTCTCATTCCCGTAATCTGCATCAGTTCGGAGTAAAGTTAAAGTTCAACACCAGGCTCGGGGCTCGGTAGTTGGGAGGCAGCTCCGGTACCTTCGATATCTGAATCGCTCGTACCGACAAGTGGTCCCACGCCTTGTTCCCTGAAGACCTCTTGAGGATGACTCCCGTAATCCCGCCGAATCGGTCTACCGAGAACTGAACGGTCGTCTTCGCGGAACGGTCCACCTTCAGGTCCTTGGGCGGCTTGAAGTTGCTCATGATAATCTTCTTGAGCTGCTCCAAGTAGACCTGCATCAGCGGATCCATGTACACGGAACCCACAGGGTCGAGGCTCGGAGCTTCCACGGCGGTCGGCAAATCCATGTCGTCAACCGGGAAGTCGTCCACGGGTTCCTCCGGAGGTGGTTCCGGCTCGGGCGGCACTTCCTCATGCACTTCCTCGGGCTTTTCCTTCGGTTCCGGCTTGATATCGGGCGGAAGCTCCTTGTTCACCTTGGGCTTGGGCGGCTCCTTGGGCTTGGGCTCCGGGGGCTTGGGCGGAGGAGGTTGCGTCTTGGGCGGGGCGGGCGGACGGGGCTGAGCCACCTGCACCATCTCGAACACGGGAATCGGCTCCGGCTCGGACTTGAAGTTCACGTAATGGAAGGCGATGCAAGCGGCGACAACAAGGAAATGGAAGACTACCGCACACACGATAATCTTCACGAACGAGCTATCCACGTCCGAAGCGAAGTACTTTATATTCTCGTCGTTCTGATTCATTTACCCGGTTTTTCTTTGGGATTCATGGTAAGGAACCCGAGTTTGGTCACGCCCAGCTTTTGCACCTGGGTCACCACCTTCATCACAAGGCCGTAGTGGACATCCTCGTCGGAATTGATGACCACCGCCATGTCCCCGTTCCACAGGGACTTGAACACGTTGTTGAAACTGCCGAAATCCACCTGCATGTCGGCGATGTAGATTTCCTCGTTTTTGGTGATGGACACCTTCAGGAGTTTTTCCTGCTCCATGGTAGGCGCCTCGGCCTTGGGCAGGTCCACCTTGACACCCTGGCTCATGAGCGGAGCGGAGATGATGAACACGATAAGGATCGAGAACACGATGTCGATCATGTTCGTGAGGTTCATCTCCTGCTTTAGTTCTTTTCCGCGGCTACGCTTCACTTAGGCCTCCTAGCCGGCGACTTCTTCGAGGGCGAGCAGGTCGCCGCGCTTGAACAAGCTCAACACCTGGGAACCGAAGTTGAAGTAAGAGATTTCGTTCTGGCCGTTGCAGCTGGTGAAGTAGTTATAGCCTGCGGAAGCGGGAATAGCGACAACGAGGCCGCCCACCGTGGTAATCAAGGCCATGGCGATACCCGGAGCGACAACGCTCAAGTCGGCGGAGCCGTGCTGGCCAATCTGGAAGAAGGCAATCATGATGCCCCACACCGTACCCAAGAGGCCGAAGAACGGGGCAAGGTTAGAACTCGTGGCAAGGAAGCTCAGGTAACGGTCTTCGGTAAGGCGCAGGCCTTCGATGGAACGCTGGATGGTATCTTCCAGGAGGGAGGCGCGGTGCTGGATGGAGTCGTAACTCACGAAGTTACTGAACTTGGAGGCTTCCTTAAGAACTTCGGCGGTCAGGCGGCGGAGCGCACTGTCGTCACCGGTTTCGCATAGTCCCTGAAGCTGCACGAACTGGGTGACCGTGCTGAACTTGCGGAAGAATTCCGCATTGGCGCGCTTGCTCTGGCGGTAGGCGATGTATTTCACGATGATAATGCCCCAAGAACCCAGGGACATCACGGCCAAAATGCAAAGTACGACAATAGTGGCGATGTCGGACTGCATCACCATTTGGACTATAGGAATGGAATTGTTCAAAAGAACCTCCCAAAAGGCTGTTTAACTACATAAGAAAAATGTAGCAAATTCATTCCGCGGAAAAGCCGCAGAAAAGAAAAAAAACTTGTACAAACAGTGTTTAGCAGGGAGGAGGGGCTAAAGGCTTTTCGGATGGAAGCTTTTGCGGTGCGCCGGAGTAAATCCGAGTTTACGTATGGCGTTCAGGTGCGCCTTGGTGCCGTATCCCGCATGGACCTCGAATCCATAGCCCGGATACGTCTCCGCTAGTTTGTCCATATAGCGGTCACGGAAGACCTTCGCGAGGATGGAAGCCGCCGAGATGCTCGCAATACGGCCGTCGCCCTTGACAATAGGCATCTGGCTCTCGGCCGGGACGCCGCGGATTTTCAAATTGCCATCTACGGCGATGAATATCTTAGACGAGAACGAGCCTTTCACTTCGATGGGGATTTCGGGGGCGTTTTCGTTCAGGCCAGGCATTCCCAGGGCCTGCAAGGCACGGCGCATGGCCAAAAAGTCCGCCTCGAGGATGTTCATGCGGTCGATTTCTTCCACGGAAGCACTCGCAATCGCATAGCAGGCGCAAGCTTCCTTGACCGCATCGTACATCGCCTCGCGCTTGGGGCGCGTGAGCTTCTTGGAGTCGTTCAGTTCGGGCATGATGTCCGGAGCCTTGAGCACGGCGGCACAGGCTACCACGGGGCCGGCAAGCGGGCCGCGGCCCACCTCGTCTATCCCGACAACCAGAACGTTCTCCCCCGCCGCTGCCGAAGCAAAAAGGTCAAGAGAGCCGTTACCGCCAACGCCGTCACCGCCAAACGCGAGCGGATTGGCGGCATACTTGCGCAGCGCCACCTCCCCTTCTACCGGGGTCTCGACGTTTTCCAGGAATGCGGGCAGTTTGAATTTCATAGCTGGGCCGCGTAATCCCTAATCGTCTTCCAGTACAGGTTGTGTTCCTGCTCGAGTACGCGGGCGGCAAGCACCTCCGGCGTATCGTCTTCCATCACGGGCACCTTCGCCTGGGCAAGGATGCGCCCCTGGTCGATTTCTTCGCTCACCAGGTGTACCGTCGCTCCGGATTCCTTCTCGTGCGCGGCGACCACCGCCTCGTGAACGTGAATACCCCAGAAGCCCTTGCCCCCATACTTGGGCAACAGCGACGGGTGGATATTCAAAATGCGGTTTTCCATACGGCGAACAATGCAAACAGGCAAAGCCTTCATGTACCCCGCCAGAATCAAAAGGTCCACATCATAGCGATTGAGCACATCCATCAACGCGGCCTCGTATTCCGCGGCTACCGGATGAGTTTTCCCCGAAATATGGTACACGGGAATCCCGTACTCTTTCGCATGTTCTACGGCACCGCACGTTCCGTTGTTCGTAATCAAAAACTTGCACTGTGCTTCGAGGTCTCCCTCGCCGATATGGTCAATAATAGCTTTAAAATTGCTTCCGCCACCGGAAGCCATCACTCCGATTTTCAACATGGGGCCAAAGATAGTTATTTATGGTCGATTCCGGGGGGCGTGCGCAGGTAGTAGACGACGCACGGGACTACGACCGAAAGGATATAGACCGCGGCGCTCAGGTACACGAACCAGGATTCGAAAGTGACTTCGATAGGGACAAAAAAGGCTTTTACCGCCATAAAGGCGACAATGACCAACAGTCCCGGAATCATGTGGGCAACAAGCTTATTCATACGTTAAAAGATAGTACAATTTTTTTCAAGGTTCCGTTTTGTAAACACTTTTTTGTTGTTCGGCATTACCACGGCCCCTAGAATTTTTAATTTTTATCCGGAAAAATTAAACCCTCATCATGGAACCTACTATGAGCATCAAAGATTACCTCGCCGGCGCCAAACAGGCCGGTTCCGTCCAGAAGCTGATGACCCCGGGCCTCGCCGTGGAATTTATCCAGCCCTGGTACACCCCGCTTTCTACGACTCCCTCTACCACAGGTATTGCTGTCGGCGGTATCGGCTCGACATTCACCGCAACGCCTGCGGGCACCACTCCCGTGATGAACGTGATGCCGGGCGTGCAAGTCCGCACCGAAAAGCCCGCTGACCTCCGTTTCAACAACTTCTTCTTCCGCGAATCCGTGATTGGCGCGAAGGCCGCGCTTGAAATCGGCGACTTCGCCGGCTTCACGCAGATGCTCGCCAAGTACCCGCTCGTGGACGCGAAGGGCGAAGCACTCTTTACCGCAGCAGAACTTGCAAACCAGAAGAAGGCCGAGGCCAAGCTCAACAAGGCCATCGCCGAAAAGGATTTCTTCAAGAACAACAAGGCCGCGTTTGAACGCTGGCACATCGAATGGAGCGACCGCACCGCGGCCCTTTTGAACAAGGCCGGTGCCGAACTCAACCGCAGCGCCGTCATCGATTTCTTCAACGGTGTCGTTGGTGAAAAGGTTGTGCGTCAGGGCGCCCTCACCGCCGCCTGGGCAAACGACTCTGAATTCTTGGGCCAGGCCGGTTACGATGCCGCCAAGATGCAGTACGCCGCTCTCTACCCGGTGAGCGAAACCAAGTATGAAGGCAAGGGCGTGCAGATTGTGAAAACCCAGTCCAGCTACGTGACCCCGGGTGACGAACGCCTTTCTAGCCTCCCGGTGAACGCCACCGTGTTCACTCTTGAAAATACCACCAAGGAAACCCGCGAAGTCACGATTGTGCAGGTGCAGGACTGCATCGCCGGTTACATGGCCAAGAAGGACCGCCAGGGCGTTCAGGACTCCAGCTTCGTGCTCGTCCCGTCCGCACGTTTCCCGAAGGGCGTGAAGTTCAGCAAGCAGGCCCAGGACGGTCGCGAAGTCCGCGGTCTCGAATTCTACAACGAAAAGCCGCTCGCCGAAAGCGACTTCAATGGTTGCATGGGCGTGTCCGTCGCTTGGAACAGACGAGACAACCTGAACGTTTCCGTGAAGCCGATGTTCTACCAGGATGACGCAGCCTCCGTGCTGAAGGGCGCTCTCCGTAGCGGTCGCGTTTGCGAAGCCTGGGTCAAGAACGTTTACAGCGGCCGCGAAACGATGGCCGGTGCCGTTGCCGTGACAGCCGTCTTGAAGCCGAAGCAGAAGGTTTCTTTCCAGTTCAACCTGGTGCTTGACTTCCCCGAAATCAAGCTGAACAAGCTTACTTCCGCCAAGAAGTACACCACATTCTTCCCCGAAGCTTATGGCCGCGTGGGCGCTATCCTCGAAGAAGCCCTCGCTGCCGACAAGAACTTCGACGCACGCCTCAAGGCATTCGAAGCGCTCGTGCCGAAGAAGGCTGTCGCCAAGCTTTACAAGACGGCCGCCAAGCAGGACGAATTCAAGAGCCTCGCCCTCAACACGCTCAGCTTCCTCGCCGAAGCCACCGTGTGGGACAAGGACGACCGCTTCCTCGTCCGCGAATGCGCCGACTATCCGTTCTTCAACTCCCTCGACGTTTACTTCTACGGCAGCTTCAGCCTGATGGCCCTGATGCCGCGCCTCGACGGCGTGGTGATGAAGCGCTTCGGCGATGCGATTCTCGCCGTGAACGACAACCGTCGCCGTCACCACGAATACGTGAACCACCCGTTCGCCGACCTGCCGGACCCGAAACTCGAAGGCCCGCGCGCCGTGCGTGGTGCCGTGATTCACGACCTCGGAAGCCCCTTCGACGCTGAACCCGATGCCTACGACTGGCACAACGTAAAGGAATGGAAGGATCTCGCTCCGAAGTACGTGCTGATGGTTCTCCGCCACTACGTAAAGACGCAGGATATCGAAAACCTGAAGGATTGCAAGGAAGCCGTCTACGCCGCCATGCAGTACCTCGAAAAGATGGTGAACGACGGTGAAAACTTCCCGCTCACCCACGGTACCGACGACACGTTCGACAACCTCTCCAGCCACGGCATTTCCGTGTACTGCGGTAGCCTCTGGATTGCAGGCCTCCGCGCCGCCGCCAAGATTGCCGAGATCCTCGGCGACAAGCAGCAGGCAGACACCTGGAACGCCAAGGCCGACGCTGCCAACAAGGAATTCGACGAAGCCCTGTGGGACGAAGCCGAAGGCTACTACCACTTCTTCGTGACCCCGATGGAAGCGAAGGACGTTGTGGCTGACAAGCTCCCGCAACTCGCCGACGCCATCAAGGAAACGCTCGCCATCGACGGCACCAACGTGAAGGCCGCCCTCAAGGCCATCAACGAATGGCTGAACGCGGGCGAAATTCCGAGCGACGTGGAACTTTCCAAGAACGAACTCCGCGGACTCAAGAAGGCATGGCTCACCGCCCAGTGCAAGGACGCCTTTACCGCCAGCTGGAACGCAAAGATTGCTAACGACTGCGACGACGTCTTTGCTGACTCGATGCTCGCCGACACTTACCTCCGCCTGCTCGGCCTCAAGCCGATTAGCGACGAGAAGAAGGCCAAGGCCAACTTGCTCCGCGTTTTCAACACGAACTACAAGGCCAACAGCCCGCTCATCGGTGCTGCAAACCTTGTGCGCAAAGACGGCTCTCCGCTCGACGAATTCAACTTCCAGGCTCACGACGTGTGGATCGGCATCCAGTACAGTATCATGTGCGCCATGATGCACCACGGCCTCGAAAAGCAGGCGGCCGACATGGGCGATTCCATGATCCGCAACCTCTACGAAGAAGCCCGCATCCCGTTCGCCGCACCGGAAGGATTCAACGGTTCCTGCCGCCTGCACCCGGAAGCCCTCGTGAAGGCCTTCGGCCTCAGCGCCACCGCCGCCGACAAGATGCACAAGGAACTCCTGAAGAAGGGCGCCCTGCTTGCCGACAGCCGCATCAGCCCGAAGCTCCCGCGCAACCTGCCCGCCTTTACCAAGGCATTCGGCAGCATCGCGAAGGCCAATAAGGTTGAAGCAAGCGCGTTGTTCATGCTGCTCCACAGCACGGCTCTGAAGTATACTGCTGGTAAGTACTTCCGCCCCGGCATGGTGTTCGCTTTGCTTTACTAACGAGGCCGGCTGTAATCCCCGCGAAGGCGGGGATCTCCATAAACTTTAAAGAGGCGCTCCAAACGGAGCGCCCTTTTTGTCATTCCAAGGAGAATCTTTCTAGCTAGTTCGTCGGCGTGACGTGCGTTTCCTTTATGATTTGCATCTTGTTGCTCGGATTATGGTCCCAACCATAATCGAACACAAGAAGCTTCGCTTTCATAAAGGCCTCATCCGCGCTGATATAGAAGTCGAGTTCCGTCGAGCAGATGCAATCGGCCTGCAGGGAGGATTCGTCAATGGTCGGTTTCACATAGAGGGTATCGCCACCCACGGAGACATCGATATTCTCGAATTGCGTACCGCAAGTCAGATTGACTGACTTGATAACAATCTCCGCCTTATTTCCCAGATTGTACATGTAGGCTACCGGAGGAATTGCGCCGTCACCTGCACGTGGGCCATCTGAACCGCCGTCCACCAGCGGGTCATCCCCGTTGTTCGAGTTGCGGCACTGGGCCGTAGCCTCCTCGACAATCTGGCGCGGGCGATTCTTTGCCGCATCAATAACCTGCACCGGACCATTGTTGTCAAAGGCGGTATAGCCGAAACCGGCATATTGCGCGTCAAACAGGAACTCCACTCGAGCATTGCAACCACACGTATATTCTACGCCCTTAGTGCGGTCGATATTCACGAAGAGTGTATCGTTGACGAGGTTCGCACCGGTACGAGCCATAGCCTTCTTGGCTTCCGTTACCGCAGAATCCTCATTGGCGCCACAAGGCATGTTCAAGTAGGCATTGATGATGGTGAGTTTCGCGAGCCCGTCAATTCTCGAGATAGAACCCATGTAGGGGTAAGGTTCGGCCAGGTCATCCGTCGGGAGGGTCTTTCCGTCAAAATCATGGTTCGCCTTGCATTCAAGCGAGATATTGGTCACCGGCACCGCGGCACTCCCGCCATGAGCCGACGAAGAACTCGGAGTTGTCGAGGACGAAGACGGCACGCTACTCTGCTTATCGATGGTCGAGCGAATGACCCCTTCCACGACTATAAAGGTGGCGTTCGTAAAGGCGGGCTCATCCTTCATCACGAAATGGAATTCAGCCACACACTTAGATTCATCCTCCGCCTTGGCCTCGTCCACAATCTGCTTCACGTAGAGGGTATCGCCCACCGCCATGACATCAACACTGTCGAGAAGCGCCGGATTCACAATCATCCCGGCAAACCCGCTAATCTTGTAAGCCGGCATCATCACATGGTCCACGGCAACAATCACCTTGTCGGAACCATCTTCCTGCCCCATGATGGCATGCGGCGGCAGGGCCAGGCCGTCTCCTCCCGGAATATCGGAACGCCCCGTGGATTGCATGCACGTGCCAAAAACCTTCACCTTCTGCACAGGGTTACCCGCCACAGAAGAAGAGGACCCTACGTCCGCAGAAGATTCGGGATTCTGCGAGCCCGAGGACGACGGCTGCGAACCGGAAGAAGCTGGCTGCGAGCCCGAGGAAGCCCCGTTCGTACCGGAAGATTCCGCGCCAGCACTTGACGACGGGTCCTGCGAACCCGAAGAACCGTCAATGGAACCGGAAGATTCAATCGTCTCCCCTCCGGTCACGGGATCCGGACCCGAAGACGATTCATCACCACACGCCATCATCATGAGTGACAAAGCCGCTCCACAAATAAACAACTTTTTCATATTAGCCTCTAAAAGGATTTTTGTAATCTGGCAATCTTGTAAACAATTCCACTGAACGAGAAGTATGTAGCATTGACATTCTCATCCGACACCACAAACTTGAGTTCGTCGAAAACGCACATGCAGCGTAGCAATTCACTTGAACTATCGTATTTCATGAACAGCGTATCGCCTTGCATTTCCTGCACCATTTTTGCCTGGCCAATGCCGCAATTCGCCTCGATATCTTCTACCTGGAGGTAATAAAAGCCCTCCGGGTCTTGAACAAGATTGGCATAGAGAGGATTATTCGCGGCAGGAGCCGCCCCATAGATTCTCATCTTCTCGGAAGCGGTTTCTTCAACCATGCACTTTCCGGCAAGGACCCTATTCTGTATTTTATCATCCACGACAGGGTCAATTCTCTCAGAAACAATCCTGTAGGTCATGAGCCGGTTATCGTCAATCACCAGACGGGTCGCCTGGGTAAAACGGCTGTCCTTCTCTATCTTGAACGAGACACGCGTATTGCATATGCAGTTGGTTATCGGGGCGTCAGGGTCCACACTGACTTTGGCGAAAAGCGTGTCGCCCACGGCCGATACCGTAATGCCCGCTATGGAAATCCCGCACGGCATCATCACGCGTTCCGCGACATATGTTACAAAGCCGTCCGAGCCATAGTACTTATACGCCACAGGAGGCGTTGCGCCAGGACCATCTACCTCCACCTCGACAAGCAACGTTTTTACCACGGTGTCGGCAGGAGCCGGGCTCACAGCGTTGTTCTCGTCCAGTCCGTCGTTACAATCTGCGACAATGTCCTTGGCATTCTGCGTCGGAGCCAACACCGACGAAGAAGATTCCGGAGTCGTCCCGCCAGAGGACTCCGGCGAGGTCCCGTTCGAAGATTCCGGAACACCGGCACTTGAACCGGGGATTGTTTCGCTGGAAGCCGGTACCGTCGATGACGAAGACTTGTCGTCATCAGCCTTGGATACAGCACCCATGCCCGAAGACTCCGGAATCTGGGATGCAGAGGAATCGATTTCGGTGCCGGATTCATTTCCTCCGGTCACCGGATCTGGCCCGGAAGACGAATCGTCCCCGCAGGCCAAGAGCAAAAGCGACAGAGCCGCCCCACAAACTAAAATCTTTTTCATGTCAATCTCCTTCACTTCAAATATACGCTACGGAACACGCTCATGCAACTATTTTTGCCCTTTTTCGCTCAAAATCCATAAATCCGTATTATCAATCACGTCTTTTCGTCAAAAGCGGCGTTCCCTTTATTGTCAAAAAAAATGTAATTTCAACAAAAAAGGAGTCCGCATGGATATTCGCAACATTGTCATTGTAAGCATGGCCCTCGCCACGGCAACATTCGCCGCCAAGTACGAGGGCGAATCGGCAACGCTTTCCGACGGCGCTAAGGCCGTCACCGACAGCGACGCCTCGGGCACGGGCTACGCCAGCATGGAATCCGGCAACATCACGTTCGACAACGTGACCGTCGAAACTGCCGGCAAGTACACGCTCACGCTACACTACAAGGCTCCCGACTACAAGCAGAACTTTCTGAAGGTAAACGGAGCTACCGCCGGGAACATTGATTTCGAAAAGTCGGACACGTGGATAGACGTGTCCACCGCCGTCACGCTCAAGGCAGGCGCGAACACCATCGCCATCGAAAGGTCGTGGGGATGGATTTACCTCGACTACATCGAAATTTCCGACTACGAATCCATCGCGTTCAATCTGAGTACAAAGCCCGTCACGCCGGGCGCGACCGAATCCGCGGTCAAGCTGTACAGTTTCCTCGTAGAGAACTTCGGCAAAAAGACCATCAGCGGAATCATGACCGGCGACATGACCGACTATAAAAAAAATGCCGACTTCAAGACGCATGCCGACGTGCAGTACATCTATACGCACGGCGGAAAGTACCCCGCGCTCGTAGGCGTGGACTTCCTTTTCGCAACAGGCCCCAAGGCATCTGAATCCTGGTACACGGAAGTCACCGAGAAGGGTGTCTCCCTCGCGAAATCCCTCTGGAAGGCCGGCGGCATTCCCGCATTCACCTGGCACTGGAAAGACCCGCTGGACAAGGACGACGCGTTCTACATCCAGGGTGCAGACAACGGCCAGGGATACACGACGTTCGACTTCGCCACAGCCTTCAAAACAGGCACCACCGAATGGAACACCGAAAGCGATGCGTACAAGGGAATCATCGCGGACATCGACCACATCGCCGAATACTTCCTGGCCCTGCAGGAAGAAGGCGTAGCAGGCATCTTCCGCCCGCTGCACGAAGCCGGCGGCAAGTGGTTCTGGTGGAGCATCAATTCGGGCGAGCAGTTCGCGGCCCTCTACCGCCTTGTATACGACCGCATGGTCAAGGAAAAAGGCGTCAAGAACTTAATCTGGGTGTACAACCCCGAAGGCAGCGCAGTTACCGCCTGGGATCCGGGTAGCGAATACTACGACGTGATTTCCATCGACATCTACAACGACGACAACGACCATTCCAGCAACGCGAGCGCTTTTGAAAAGTACAAGACCGCGACCGGCGCAAAGAAGATTGTCGCGCTCAGCGAGAACGGCCCCATCCCCGACGTGAACAACATGCACACCGACGAGGCCGTATGGAGCTGGTGGATGCCGTGGTACAGCACCTGGAGCGGCAAGTGGCCCGCACAGACTAGCGATGCCGTATGGAAGAGCAACCTGGCCGACGAGAGAATCATCACGATCGAAGACATGCCCGGCTGGGACAAGTACTCGCCCGGCAGTTCGTCGACAACGCGCCTGGCTACCGCACCGCAGTTCCGTAGCGTATCCGAGACCGTCGGCGTATTCGACCTGAACGGTCACTACATGGGCAAGAGCGTAGACGCGCTGCCGCAAGGCCGCTACATCGTAAGGGGCAAGGTGCAGGGCCGCACCGAAAGCAGGCTCTACATCAAGAAATAGTTTTTACTTGGCCAGGCACTGGGCAGCCTTCAAGGTGATGTCCAGTTCCAACTTTTTCTGGTCTTCAAAAGCAGTCTTTATCAGGGAATGCACCGTGTAGTCCTTCTTGACGGACTTGAGCATGCAGGTGCAGACTTGCTTGTCCAAATCTTTCTGCTTCAGGCATTCCTTCACAAAGGCGCCGTCCATCTCGGCTGGGAATTCCTTCGGGAGGCAGGGCTCCACCACGCCGTATCCCCACTTCGAGATATCGACGTTGCTTCCGTCGGCAGAAACGGACCCGAGAATCTTGGCCATGGCGTCCTTGTCGCCGATAAGCTTGTCGAAGGCGCACTGGCACGACTTATCGGTCTGGGCAGTACCGAGCCATTCGGCAGACTGGGCCGAACACGACTGCACGAAATTGTCCTTGAAAATGGGGCTCTGCAACAGGGCCATCAAAATAATCATCTCTTCGGGGGAAACCGAGAGTCCGGTCGACTTCTGTTCCTGCTTGGCAGGTGCCGCGGGTGCTGCGGCGGCGGCCGAGGATTTCGGTGCCGGGGCGGCAAAACTGAGGGTTACGGCAATCAGGGAAAATAGGGCTGTTTTAAATACGTTCATATTCTACCGTTTTTTTAGAAAATAGCAAAATCACCTATCGATTTGCTATATTTACATGCACTATGAGTCTAAAATTTGAAACCCCCATTACCGAAGTTCCGCTGTTCCACCAGGGCAAAGTACGCGACATGTACGACCTGGGCGACAGCTTCCTGATGGTCGCCAGCGACCGTCTTTCCGCTTTTGACGTGGTGCTCCCCACCCCGATCCCTGGTAAGGGCAAAATCCTCAACCAGCTTTCGCTGTTCTGGTTCAAGCACCTCGGCATGAAGAACCACCTCATCACCGCCGATGTGAACGAGTATCCGGAAGTGCTCAAGAAGCACGCCGACTACCTCCGCGGTCGCTCCATGATCGTGAAGAAGGCTCATCGCCACTCCGTGGAATGCATCGTCCGCGGCTACATCGTGGGTTCTGGCTGGAAGGACTACCAGAAGACGGGCCGCATCTGCGGTCACGTGCTCCCCTCCAACATGCAGCTCTGCCAGAAGCTCGAAAAGCCGCTCTACACGCCGAGCACCAAGCCCGACGTTGGCCACGACGAGAACATCAGCTTCGAACAGACCTTCGACATCGTTGGCGAAAAGGTCGCCACCACTCTCCGTGACATGTCCCTCGACATCTACACGAAGGCCCGCGACTACGCCGCCTCCAAGGGCATCATCCTTGCCGACACCAAGTTCGAATTCGGTGAAATCGATGGCGAAACCATCCTCATCGACGAAGTGCTCACGCCGGATTCCAGCCGCTACTGGCCGGCCGACAAGTACCAGGTGGGCAAGAACCAGGAAAGCTTCGACAAGCAGTACGTTCGCGACTGGCTCGAAACTCTCGACTGGGGCAAGACCTACCCGGGTCCGGAAATTCCGCCCGAAGTCGTGAAGAACACGCTCGCCAAGTACGAAGAAATCTTCGTGCGTCTCACCGGCAAGCAGCCGGAGCTGTAACTGGAAAAGTCATCTTGGACCCTATTGCCTACGGCTCCAGGGTGACATTCCGATTGAACTACGCAGGCTAATCAGTCTGCGTTTTTTTGAGAAAAAAACTTTCATCCGAAGGATATAAAAATGAAATCTGTACCTATAACGCTGCTCACCGGTTACCTCGGAGCCGGAAAGACGACCCTCCTGAACTTTGTGCTCAACAACCAGCAGGGTTACCACGTCGCCGTCATCGTGAACGACATCGGCGAAGTGAACATCGACCAGACGCTCATCGAGAAGGGCGGGAACATCACGAAGGAAGATTCCGGCAAGGTGGTGCCGCTTTCGAACGGATGCATCTGCTGCTCCTTGAAGACCGATCTTTTGGAACAGATTGCCGAACTCCTCGAGATGAACAAGTTCGACTACATCCTCATCGAGGCTAGCGGTATTTGCGAGCCCGTGCCTATCGCACAGACCATCTGCATGGCGGGCAGCCAGCTGCAGAGCCGCGATGGACGCCCCCTCGCCTGCCACCTCGACAACATCGTCTCCGTGGTGGACGTGGCACGCCTCGCCGACGAATTCGCCGGCGGCCAGAAGCTCCTCGCGAAGGACATCGAAGAAGAGGACATCGCGAACCTCCTTATCCAGCAGATTGAATTCTGCAACACCATCGTGATGAACAAGGTCGATTCCATCAGCAAGAACGACCTCGAGCACGTGAAGGCTGTGGTGCGCGCGCTGCAGCCCGAAGCCAAGATGATCGAGACGAACTACGGCAAGGTTGAGATGAAGGATATCCTCGACACCAAGCAGTTCGATTTCGAGAAGGTCGGCAGCTCCGCTGCCTGGGCCAAGGAACTCATGAAGGAGACAAAGCCCGAAGACGAAGATGACGACGATCATGACGAACATGAGCATCACCACCATCACGACGATGACGATGATGACCACGATCATGAAGACCACAGCCACTGCGACCATGAGCATGGCGTGTGCCACTGCGGCCACCACCACGACAAGGACCATCCGCACGGCGACGAATACGGCATCGGCACTTTCGTGTACGAACGCCGCCGCCCGCTCATCCGCGACCGCTTCGAAACGTTCCTCGACAACTACCCCACGAGCATCATCCGCACCAAGGGACTCGTGTGGTTCGAAGACGAACGCAACAACAGCTACCTGTTCGAACAGGCGGGCAAGCAGGCGTCCGCCCAGAATTTCGGACCGTGGTTCGCCAGCGAAAGCGAAGAGGAACAAAAGAGGATCTTGCGCGAGAATCCCGACCTGCTGAAGGTATGGGACGCCGAATACGGAGACCGCATCATCCGTCTCGTCTTCATTGGCCAGCACATGGACAAGAAGAAGATTATTGCCGCTATGGACAACTGCCTGGGAGTCTAATCCCCGGCAGTATCAAGGCCTTTAACCCAGCTGGTCTGGGTTGAGGCACTTGAGTTCATCGACAACGAACAGGCCGTCCTTGCGGATGAGTTTGTCGTCGAACCAGATTTCACCACCGCCGAATTCCGGACGCATGATGAGCACCAGATCCCAGTGGATGGCGCTCTGGTTTCCGTTGTAGGCATCGTCGTAGCACATACCCGGCGTAAAGTGGATGGAACCCGCAATCTTTTCGTCAAACAGAATGTCGCACATGGCCTCATTCACGAACGGGTTGAAGCCTATGGCGAACTCGCCCACGTAACGGGCACCCTCGTCGGTATCGAAGATGGCGTTGAGACTCTTCTCGTCGCCCTGCTCGCAGGTGGCCTTGACAATCTTGCCATCCTTGAATTCCAGGCGCACGCCGCTGAAGAACTTGCCTTCGTAAAGCGTCGGCGTGTTGTAGTGGATAACGCCTTCAATACTTCCCTGCACCGGAGCCGTATAGACTTCGCCGTCGGGGATGTTCATGTTACCGCAACACGGCACCGCCGGGATATCCTTGATGCTGAAGCTGATATCGGTATCCTTGGCCACGAGGCGCACCTTATCCGTCTTGTTCATCAGGTCCACCAGGCCCTGCGCGGCCTTGGCCATCTTGGGGTAATCGGCGAGGCATGCCTTGAAATAGAAGTCCTCGAACGCCTCGGTGCTCATCTTGGCGCCCTGCGCCATCGAGGGGTTCGGCCAGCGAAGCACGCACCAGCGAGTCTTTTTAACGCGGTAGTCGAGCACTTCCTTGGTCATCATGCGGTACTTGAGCATCTTCGCGTCGTCGATATCGCTGTTCTCCATCGCATTGTCGGCACCGCGGATGGCGATGTAGGCCTGCATTTTCATCATCTCGGCGAGCGCGAGGTCGGCGCTGAGTTTCATCTGTTCGTCGCTAGCAGACTTGATGACCTGGCGACGGATACGGCTACGGCTGTTGTGCACGAAGGCATTGCCGCCAACGTTCTCGACAGCCTTGACAAGCTCTACGGCCACTTCGTCGGGAACATCCGTAGTCTCGATAAGTATATTCTCGCCCGCCTTGAGGGCAATCGCGTTGTTAATCAGATTCTCTGCCAATTTCGTAATGCGTGGGTCGGTCATAATCCTGTACCTTCTAGATGTAAAAGCCGGCGACAGTGACGTCGTCGGCCTAAAATGTAAAAATCTATTTAATATTGTTCAGCTCCAAATGGTTACTCCGTAAACGTAAACGGGATTGTTACCGTCGTATTGCCCGATTTCACCTTAGTAAAGGTCCACCGACCAACAGCCCTCTTGATATCGGCGTCGAATTCAGCGTACCCCGTCGTAGAAGCAATCACCGCGATGCTGATGACTTCCCCGCCCGGAGATACCGTGAACTGCAACGTGACCTTGCCCTGGAAACCTGGCCTTTTCTTGAGGAACTTGTTGTATATATGGCGCAGGCCCGGGGTCCGCTGGCGCACCACCTTCATGATGTCCGAAGCGGAACGCGCCGAGTTTCCTGGTCCCATGTCGATATCTCTCTCGGAAGGAGTCTTCAAGTTTCCCATGGCCTGGGTCGAGATCGCTCCGACGGAGCCTCCAATAAGGCTTGCCATCGCATCCCCGATTCCCCCGCTCCCGCCCGAGGCGACTCCCGGATTGAAGCCGGCATCCAGCTTACCCTGGCGGACTCCCGCAATCTGCGTTTTTCCGGTCACCTGCAAGCCGTTGGCGCTCTTGAGGACCTTGTCAATATCCCTCGCGAATTTCTGGTCCACCAAATCGTAAACCATGGCACTAGCATTGTGCGTCTGCGCGGTGAGCAACTTGAGAATCCCTCGTCTTTCGGGTGCGCGTGGATTCCCCTTGTTCACCGGCTTACCGCCGCCGCCAGGCCTTTTGCGAATGATTTCCCTTTTCTTTTTTTCCTGTTTCTGTACCTGCTTTTTTTCCTCCTTGTGTTCAACGATGTTCATGGTGGCTTCGATTTCGACGGTCTCCGATTTCTCGAAGATGATGTCTTCAATGAGCCGTTCATACGCAGCCGCCCAAAAGCACAGGGCAATCGCGACAAGGAACGAGACGCCAGCAATGCGCCACATCCTCCTGTCGGAATCCGGCATCAGGGACGCGATGAACGATTCCGTGGTTTGTGTTGTCTTTTTCATGATTTTATCCTCCTCTTTGTAGGATTGTTTTTATATGGGAATAAGGAGATTCACTACCCCGAAGGCGGGGCATTCTTGAGAGCACGATGTCGATGGGATAAAACGGCTAATTCAAGGAATTATTTTGTATGTATTTCCGTTCTGAATCCGTTCCTTTATTCGGATAAAGAACGATTCTTATTTCCCTTTCAATCCTAAACTATAAAGAAAAAATTTTTCCGTTGCGTGGCGACACGTAAACAATTTTTCATGGATTCAATTGTAAACTCAGGCCTGGCAAGGGATGGCGCGCCGATGCTAGTGCGCAAAGCGATTCAGCAAAAATCCGCTTTTTCGGTTTTTACAAAAATATATCTCAACTGAATCTATTCCAATCTAGAAGGCTCCGGGGGCCCAACGGGGCCTTATTGGCCATTCCCAGTGGCCTCGAACTGCAGAGTTTCCTATATTATTCTTACCATGAAACTTTTAGCTACCCCTCCCGACCTGAACAAGATTGCTCGCCCGAACTGGATTGAAATCAACCTAGACGCCCTCTGCAACAACATTCAATTTATCCGCAGCCAGATTCCTGCGAATACCAAGATCCTTTTGCCCGTCAAGGCCGACTCCTACGGCCACGGGAGCCTCGCCTGCTCGTTTGCCGCCAAGTTCGGCGGTGCCGACTACCTGGGAGTGGCCCACATCAGCGAAGGCATGCTGCTGCGCCAGTACGGCATGGACCTGCCGATTCTCGTGCTCGGCCCCTGCACTCCGGCCGACTTCGCCTACTTCGTCGAATTCCAGCTGACCGCCGCCATCACGGACATCCGTACTGCCATGGCGTTCGACCAGTTCCTACGCGATACGGGAACCACCTGCAAGGCGCACCTCGCCATCGACACGGGCATGAACCGCTACGGTTTTGACGCCGAAGACTTCAACAACATCCGTGCGGCACTCTCCCTCAAGAGCCTGCATTTCGAAGGCATGTTCACGCATCTCGCTACGGCCGACATGCCGGGGAATCCGAAGACCGACATCCAGATCCAACGCTTCACGCGCCTTGTCGACGTTTTGGAAGCCGAAGGCCTCCGCCCCGAAATCTGCCACTGCTCAAGTTCCGCGGGTACGCTTACGCGCCCCGAGAGCCATTTTGACATGGTACGCCCAGGCCTTGCGCTCTACGGCTACAACTGCATGGGTGCTGCACCTTCCCCGTGGCCCATCAAGCCCGTCATGAAAATCAAGTCTACCATCCGCCACATCCACGACGTGAAGCCCGGCGAGACGGTGAGCTACGGCGGTTACTGGATGGCTCAGCAGCCCACGCGCATCGCGACCATCGCCATCGGTTACGGCGACGGCTACCTGCGCGGCGAGTACAACAAGGGATTCGTCTTTATCCGCGGACAGCTGTGCCCGATTCTCGGCCGCGTGTGCATGGACGCGACGATGGTCGACGTGAGCCACATCCCCGACGTACAGGTCGGCGAAACGGTGGACGTCGTGAACGGCGAACTGGACTTCCGCATCTCGATGGAAAGCGTCGCCGACGACCACCACACCATCCCGTACGAACTCACGAGCCGCGTGGCACGCCGCCTGTACCGCAAGTACTACTGGAAGAACCGCCTGGTGCGCTGGGACTACCTGCGCCAGGAATTCGGCGTGCAGGACTACAAGGAATTCCCGCTCCGCTAGCTAGCTTTTACCGGCGTCCTTACGCGCGGTACAAATCGTTGTCGATGATGTAACGGTACACCGAGGGCTCCAGGCCCTCGGGGCATTTTTCGCGGTTCTTCAAGAGCGAACGCCGGATTTCGGTACTCGAATACTTCCCGTTGAAACCTTCCTCGGGCCCAAGCCACAGCAGGGGCGCATAGCCGTTGGCCACATGCTTTTCCAAGTCGGGCTTGCCGTAGCCTTTGCGTGCGAACACAATCAGTTCGATATCGCGCAAAAGCAGATGGCCGTTGTAGTTCGTCCCGTAAAAGTTGAGCGGGTCGCGCCAGCGCGGAATGCCGTCGTACGTATCCGCACCCGTCAAAAGCCTGAAGTTGATGTCCGGAAATTCTTCCTTGAGTCCCATCAAAAAGATGTACGAACCGCGGTAGTCGCCCTGGCGGATTTCCAAATCCGAAAGAACCAGGCGCTTGTCGCCGGAAAACGCAAGTTCCAGCATGGCAAAACGGTCTTCGGGGCTTGCATTGAGAGTCTTGTCCCAGCGGTCGGGGCTAGGCATGAACCACACCTCGTCGCAAAAACCGCGGTCGAGGCAAGTCTTCGCGACCGTCACATGGTCCTTGTGCACCGGGTCGAACGCGCCGCCCAGCACGGCCACATTCTTGCGACCGCTAGAAGACATAGGTGATGAATCCGATATTGAACTGCAGGCGGCTGCCCGAAACCTTCTTGTTGACAAAGGGATCGTAATGTTCCAACACCCAGCGGTAGCTTACCTCCGCAAAGAGGACTCCCTTACCGAAGAGGTGCAGCAGGGAACCGAAACCGGCGCCCCATTCGTTCCAGGCCACGTCGCCCAAATCACTCAGTTCCTTGACGCGGGAATAATTACCGACAAGGTAAAGCTGTCCGAGCAGGTGGACGCCCAGTTCGATATCGAAGTCGGAATGCTCCACCTCGTAATCGTCGCCGTCGTCGGCCTCCTCGTTAAAGTCGAAGAACCCGTAGCCCACGCGAGCAAAGCCGAGCCCCGGGAGCCACACGCCCAGCATGGGTTCAATTTGCCTGAGCCCGAGGCCGCGTTCCGTACCTACGCCCGTGCCGGAACCAAAGCCGAGGGATGCGCCCAAAAAGAGCGGCGTACGGATAGAACTCGCATCGGAAACGGGAGCCGCGCTGACTCCAGCGGCACCCTGCGCAGACGCAGACGCGAAGAATAAGCCCAAGGCAACCACCAGGACCTTCAACAAACTCAAATGATTCTTCTTGTTTTTCATATCAGAGTACCACAATCATAGCAATTCCGAGGCCAAGCGCGGCATTGACCAGCGAATCGACCTTGCTCAGCATATAGAATTTTTTAGTCAAGTCGCCCACGCGCAGCACATGGAGCAGCGTCAAGTCGGAGCAACACAGCGAAAAAAGCAGTTTAAGGGCAACTACGGCCGTAATCCACAGCGCAAGACCAGCCCAGTAGGTGAGCGCGGTGAACACGGTGGACAAGAAAAGCGAAAGGATAAAGTTGGAACGCCTGATAGCGCCCTCCTGGACCTCGTCGACCATTTTCCGGAATTCCTCCGTCTTTTCGCAAACGGATTCGTAACTCAAGATAAACTCCGAAATGTTGTACCCCATCAGTACAAGCGACGCCACCAAGGTAATTTTGACCGCAATATCCATTTAATCCAAATCCTCTAGTTCCTAGAATTCAATATACGAATATAACTCGCATAGCGTGCCCGCGAAAGCTTGCCCGATTCCACCGCTGCACGAACAGAACAGCCAGGCTCCTTCAGGTGTTTGCAGTTACTGTACTTGCAGGTGAACAGGTCGCCCTCGAAAAATCCAGGGAAAATCTTCGCCAACGTCTCGCCATCCATGTCGTCGTCACCGTCAGCAATGCCGATGCTCCTAATGCCCGGCGTATCGATTACGTAACCGCCACCCGGAAAGTCAAACAGGCTCGAAGAAGTCGTCGTGTGCCTACCCTTCCCGTCGCGTTCGCGCACGGCACCTGTCTCAAGTTCCGCACCCGGCACCAGCGCATTCACCAGCGTAGACTTGCCTACGCCGCTCTGCCCGCTGAACACCGAAGACTTGCCCAGCAGTTCCTCGCGCAGGCGTTCCAGGCCGACACCCGTCTTGACACTCACGGGAATCACCTTGTCCACGATGCTCATGAAGTCGCGGATATCGTCGTTCAGGTCGGCCTCGCCGTTCGGCAGCAGGTCCATCTTGGTCAGCACCAGCACGAACGGCAGGTTGTTCAGGTTCGCCGCCAGCAAAAAGCGGTCCATGAACCCGTAGTTGAATTCCGGCTGCGTCACGCTCGCCACAATCACCACCTGGTCGATGTTCGCTGCCAGGGTGAGCTTGCGCCTAAAGCTGTCGCGGGGGCCGGGACGCTTAAGTTCGCTCTTTCGCGGGAGCACGCGCACCACGCAGTACTTCTGCGAGCCTACGCCTTCACCGCTATCTTCGTCCTCGTTCACCTGCCCCAAAAGCACGCGGTCGCCCACCGCCGGGAATTCCCCCAGCGCCTTTGAAGTCGTCGCGCGGTACATGGCGGTAACCGTGTTAGACGAGAGACGAGAAGCCTGCCCTGAGCCTGCCGAAGGGACGAGAGACGAGAGATTTTTTTCGTCTAACCGCACTTCGCAGGTGCGGCGGTGCACTTCGACCACCAGCCCCTCGACGCAATCCTTCTCGTCGATTTTTTCGAGCGGGTCCTTGATTTTCTTGATGCGGGGATTCTTGAATTCGCGACTGAAACGCTCCTTGACCGGGCGCTCGTCTACCACGCCCGATTCCAGTTCACGCATCACGTCGATACGCCTGCTGCGGTGATCGCGGCGGGTCGGCCTTACGCGACGGAGCGGTTCCGGTTCGTCATCGAATTCGTTATTTAGCATCTTTCTTGCAATTTAAAAATTCGGGCAACGTCTTCTCGAGTTCCTCTTCCGTGACGGGTCTGTTCTGACGAATCGATTCCATCAAGAAATGGATGGCCTTGAGGCGTCCGTTGCACTTTTCGATACAGTTGTCGTAAAAGCCCTTCGTCTTGTAGTCGCCTTCGTTGATATGCTCCGACGCATACAGGAAATGCTCCACGCAAATCGAAAGCTGTTCGGCTTCCGCGCGCAAGTCCACAAGGTTGCTTTTGGTAAAAAACGGCATAGGGTAAATATAGTTTTTTCGCTGTAGCGTTAAATCTAATGTATATTTATACCATGCTCCTGCACCTTTTCAAAATGTCCCGGCCCGTCAATATAGTCATCGCGATGGTGACGCTTTCCATCGGTTATTACCTGCTCTCGGCCATGCCCACGCAGGACATGGGAATCAGCTGGACAACGCTTGTGTTACAGACGCTCGGTTTTGCGTGTGCAATCGGTTTTGCGAACATCCAGAACGACATCTGGGACCTGGAAACAGACCGCGTGAACCGCCCGGAACGCCCGCTCGTAACCGGCAAGGTCCCGATGGGCGTCGCTAAAATATCCTGGATTGTCCTGCTCGTTCTCGGAATCACGTGCGGGATTGCCGAAAGCCTCGTCACCGAGACCGGCTTCACCTCCGCGATTTTCTTCGTATTACTCACGGTACTCCTGGTCGCCTACAACAAGTGGCTCAAGCACATCCCGCTCTTAAAGAACATGACGGTCGCCCTCATGTGCGCGACCCCGCTCTTCCTTTGCCTTTTCTATCCCACCGGCCTTCGCGAAACCGAGACTTTCTCGCTGGGCCTCGCCGACAAAATCGGTTATCTATACCCAGCTATGTTGTTCGCTTTTTTACTGACAACCGCCCGCGAAATCTACAAGGATTTGGAAGACGAGACAGGCGACCTCAAGGCAGGCATCATGACTTTCCCGCTGATTGCCGGTTCCGATGTAGCGAGGCGACTCGCCGGACTCATCACGCTGTTCTGCTGGGCATTGCTCCCGCTCCCCGTGGTGCAAGGTTTCTACCCCACGATGTTCCTGATTGTTGCCGGTGCCATCATCACGCCGTGCGTCATACTCATCATCACGTTCGCGCACAGGCAAAACTACCGCCGTTCCCAGAGGCTCGTGAAGGTCGCGATGTTCGCAGGTCTTGTGGCGTTGCTCGTAAGCTGCTAGGGAAAATAGAGGTAGCGCCTACCTAACGATAACGCGGTAGAATTCAAGGAACTGCGCCGGAGAAAGTTCTTCGGCACGCACCGTAGTCGGGTAATCCAAGAGTTCGATGGCTTCCTGGATTTTTTTCTTGTCGTAGTTACGGCCAAACGAGTTGGAAAGAGTCTTGCGTTTTTGCGTGAACGCGGCGCGGACAAAGTCGAAAAAGCCTTCGGGAGCCTCGAGCGGGTTTGCCTTGGGCGTAAGGAGCATCGTGGCGCTGTCCACGTTCGGGCGCGGCGTAAAATGTTCGGGCCCGATTTTCCGCAATATCTGAGTATCGGCAAAGGCAGACACGAGTACGGAGAGACTTCCGTAGTTGCTGCTGCACGGGGCGGCGCAGATGCGTTCGGCAACCTCAAGCTGGACCATGCCCATGAACCCCTTCGTGAGGTGGAGTCTCGGCATAAGGCCCGCAATAATGGCGGTCGAGACGTTGTACGGCAGGTTCCCTGTGACCCAGGGCTTTGAATGTGCGTCCAGGAACGCCTGCAGGTCAAACTTCAGGAAGTCGATGTTCTCGATGTGGAAATTCTCGCGGCCCTGGAATTTTTGGCACAAAAATTCGACGCACTGCTCGTCGATTTCGACGGCAGTGAGTTGCACGGCGCGCTCCAGCAGGTGTTCGGTCAGGGCGCCGTGCCCAGGGCCGATTTCCAGCACGGGCTCGCCCGCCGCCGCAGGCAAATCACCCGCAATTAGTTTCGCGGTAGATTCATCCAAAAAATTCTGACCGAATTTGCGGCGGCGTGCTCTATCCATGCGCCCAAAGATAGCTTTTAGGCTCGACTAAACGGAGCCGTTTTTCTATCTTTACGCCCGAAAATTTAAGAGGTAACTATGCTTTTCAATTTCGACATGATCCAGGGCGTCTACGCCCGCATTCCTGCCCGCGTTGAAGCTGCCCGCAAGCAGCTGGGCCGTCCGCTCACCCTCGCCGAAAAGATTATCTACAGCCACCTGATCGATGGCGCCGAGAACAGGACTTACGAACGCGGCAAGGATTTTGCCGAATTCCACCCCGACCGCGTGGCCATGCAGGACGCCACCGCCCAGATGGCCCTTTTGCAGTTTACCACCGCCGGTAAGGCCCGCGTAGCAGTTCCGAGCTCCGTGCACTGCGACCACTTGATTATCGCCCGCGAAGGTGTCGAAAAGGACTTGCCCCGCGCCAAGGAAGAAAGCAAGGAAGTTTATGATTTCCTCCAGTCCGTGTCTGCCAAGTACGGCATTGACTGCTGGCTCCCGGGTGCTGGCATCATCCACCAGGTGGTGCTCGAAAACTATGCCTTCCCGGGCGGAATGATGATCGGTACCGACTCCCACACCGTAAACGCCGGCGGTCTCGGCATGCTCGCGATTGGCGTGGGCGGTGCAGACGCCGTGGACGCCATGGTCGGCCTCCCGTGGGAACTCAAGTACCCGAAGATGATCGGCGTGAAGCTCACCGGCAAGCTCCAGGGCTTCGCAACCGCCAAGGACATCATCCTCAAGCTCGCAGGCATCCTCACCGTTAAGGGTGGCACCAACGCCATTATCGAATACTTCGGCGAAGGCGCACGCAGCCTTTCCGCCACTGGCAAGGCGACGATTGCCAACATGGGTGCCGAAGTGGGCGCTACCTGCTCCACCTTCAGCTACGACGATTCCATGAGCCGCTATTTGCGCGTCACGGGTCGCGCGGACGTTGCACAAGCTGCCGACAAGATTGCAGAACACCTCAAGACCGACCCCGAAGTTGAAGCCAATCCGGAAAAGTACTTTGACCGCGTCGTGGAAATCGACTTGAACACGCTCATCCCGCATTATAACGGCCCGTTCAGCCCGGACCGCGCCTATGCCGTGACCGACATGGCAGAAAGCCTCAAGGCCACTGAAACCAAGCCGGAATCTACGCCGGTCGTAAGCGCCGCCCTCATCGGCAGCTGCACGAACTCCAGCTACGAAGACCTCTTCATGGCCGCCAACATGATCAAGCAGGCACTCGCCAAGGGTCTTTCCCCGAAGTGCCCGCTCCTCATCAACCCGGGGAGCGAACAAGTGCGCTACACCGCCGAACGCGACGGCCTCATCGACTTGTTCAAGCAGTTCGGTGCCACCATCATGACGAACGCCTGCGGTCCTTGCATTGGCCGTTGGGACCGCGCCGGTGCCGACAAGAAGGAACTCAACACCATCGTCCACAGCTTTAACCGAAACTTCGCCAAGCGCGCTGACGGCAACCCAAACACGCACGCCTTTGTGGCTAGCCCGCTCATGGCCGTGATTGCAGCGCTCAGCGGCGACATTCGCTTCAACCCGATGACCGACACCCTCGTGAACAACGAAGGCAAAGCCGTTAAGCTCGACCCGCCGGAACAGTGCGAACTTCCGCCGAAGGGCTTCGAAGTCAAGGATGCCGGCTACCAGGCTCCTGCCGAAGACGGTTCCAAGATTACCGTTTCCATCAACCCCGAAAGCAAGCGTTTGCAGGCTCTCGCTCCGTTCGCGGCTTGGGACGGCAAGGACATCGCGGGCGCCCCGCTCCTCATCAAGGCCAAGGGCAAGTGCACCACCGACCACATTTCCATGGCCGGTCCGTGGCTCAACTACCGCGGTCACTTAGAAAACATTTCGAACAACATGCTCATCGGCGCCGTGAACGCCTTCAACGGCGAAACGAACAAGGTTCTCTGCCAGTGCGGTGAATACAAGGAAGTTCCCGAACTTGCCAAGATTTACAAGGCCAAGGGTACGGGCTCCATCGTGATCGGTGACGAAAACTACGGCGAAGGCTCCAGCCGCGAACACGCCGCTATGGAACCACGCTTCCTCGGCGTGAAGGCCGTAATCGTGAAGAGCTTCGCCCGCATTCACGAGACGAACCTCAAGAAGCAGGGCATGCTCGCCCTCACCTTCAAGAATGCCGCCGACTACGACAAGATCCAGGAACAGGACGTATTCGACATCGTGGGCCTCACCAAGTTCGCCCCGGGTTCCGAATTCACGCTCGTCGCCCACCACAAGGACGGCTCGGTCGATAACATCGCCCTCAGCCACACCTACAACGAACAGCAGTGGGCATGGTTCAAGGCGGGTTCGGCCCTCAACCTCATCCGCGCGAACAACAAGTAATCGCACGAAAACATTTTTTTCAAGGAACGGAATGTACTATTCCGTTCTTTTTTATTTATATTCATTGTTAATTTGTAGGGGGACTCATGAAATCAGTCTATTTCCATCTGCTCGTGGCCTTGGCCATCTTCGCGGGGTGTTCTGAGTCCTCCGACGAATCCCTGGTCGTCGTGGACGAAATCTCCGAGGGAGCCTCTTCCATAAGCCTGTCATCCTCCCCCGTTTCAAGTTCTACTCCAGTTTCAAGTTCCGTTACATCTTCAAGTTCTGCGACAGATTCCATCTCCAGTTCCAAGACAAGTTCCTGTTCAAGCGACGTTTCAAGTTCATCGAAACAGGAGCCGGCTTCCAGCTCTTCTAGCGAGCCCTCTCCAGAAGATCTCAGCAGCAGCGTCAAGAATTCATCTTCCAGCAGCAAGCCCTATTACGCCAAAGTCGATATCGACTCTGTTTTTAGGCACATCGAAGCAACAGACTCCCGCCCGCGACGTTTCAGGATGCTCTACCCGGTAGAAGACGAAAAACTCGACACGGGATTTTTCAACGTTAGCGACTGTGAATTTTCTTTAGACGGGATGTTCAAATGCGCCCAGAGAGGTTGCGTTGCATATGTCGGCGGCACCTACGCCTCAGGAAGTACCGATAAACTTTTGCTCATCGACGTCAATCTTGGCGACAGCGCCTTGACGTCATTCATCCCCTACGCAGACTTTCCCGAGTTCAACGAAAACAGGGCCAGGAATTTCCTCTCGACTTTCCGCAAAGAAAGTTGCACGACCCTCTACCATTACGAAGGGAACTATCAACTTGAAGCCGAGGGACTTCCTGAAGGGATTATTCTCTATGCCGACGACATTATACCCGACTTTGCTGGCTGGGACAAGGAAGAATATTCCCTGATTGTCAAGGCCGACAAACTGGATTCCATAGAAAATCTCGCTTCTCGCATAAACGACAATAGCCTCCGCTTAAAACCAGAAGACGGAATATACGACGAAAGCGACTACATTTTCCAAGCCTTCTACCAAAAGGATTCTTGCAATTTCTCGGCATCCCTAAACGATTACGGTTGCGGGATACTTTCTCATACATTCTACAAGCAACCTACAGCCGGATACTGCCACGGTTGGGAATTGCCCGACCTTGCCAAGTATTATTCCTATCGTCTGCTCAACATTTCAAACACCTATCCGAGAGGCCCGTTCGAATGGACTCTCAAATACAAGGACCAGTACGGACGTGGCGGCTCGGTAAAAATCAAGAGCGAGTTCAAGTAGTTTTTTCTAAATTTGGCGGCGGAAAAAGGACCCGATATGGACAAGAACCGCTGGCAAGACATCTACAACAGCCTAAGCCCCGAGATGAAGGAAGAAGTCATCCGCAGGGCCAAGGCGAAAATTCGCGAAAAGATCAGGCACTGGCTCTCGCAACCGGTTCTCGTCGTTGCGGCCTTGGTTCTCGGGGCCATCGTCGGCGCACTGACCGCATTTTTCGGGCAGGTGCTGCAACGCGTCAGTGAAATCCGCGACGCAAACCCGCTATACTGGATTCCGGCACTCGCATTGGGCGGTATCGCCATCGTACTCACGTACAAGAAAATCGGCAAGGGCTCCGAACGCGGCATGGGAATCGTCTTCGACGTCGCGCATGGCAAAGAAAGCGAAATTCCGCTCCGCTTGATTCCGCTCATCATGGTAACGACGTGGGTCACGCACCTCTTCGGCGGAAGTTCCGGCCGCGAAGGCGTCGCCATGCAGATTGGCGCTACCCTCGGCCATAACATCAGCTCGAAAATCCATGTGGAAAACGCTCCCCGCATCTTGCTCGTGTCGGGCATGGCGGCAGGTTTTGCCGGACTCTTCCAGACCCCGATGGCGGCCATCGCGCTTTCCATCGAGATTTTGCTGGCTGGCCACCTCGAAATGGCAGCACTCCTCCCCGCGACCGTCGCCGCAGTTACAGCATACAAGGTCTCCGAGATGCTCGGAATTGCCCGATTCACGCTGGACCTGAACAGTTTCTCGCCAGACTGGAACCTCGCCGGACTCTTTTACGGCAATGCAGGCCTAGACATTTACTTTGTCCTAAAGCTTACCGTTCTCGGCATCATCTTCGGGATTGTCGGTGGCCTATTCGCCTGGCTGCTCCCGCTTTCCAAGAAATTCTTCGCCGAAAAATTCCCGAACCCCGTGAAGCGCGTCGCCGTCATGGGCGTTGCCTTGAGCGCACTCTTGATCCTCTGCTGGCAGGGCCGCTATTCCGGCCTCGGCACGAACCTCACCGACATGATTTTCGCGGGCTCCGCGCAAAACGCCGCCAGTTCCATCTACGCCTGGGACTGGATTCTGAAGATGCTGTTCACCATCGTCACGCTCTCCGTCGGGTTCCAGGGCGGCGAAGTCACCCCGCTGTTCACCATCGGAGCCACCTTCGGCGCAGTTATCGCGACCGCCGTGGGCGTCCCCTTCCCGCTTGCCGCAGCGCTCGGCTACGCAGCCGTCTTTGGCGGTGCGACGAACACGCTGTTCGCCCCTATCCTTGTGGGCGCCGAGATGTTCGGTTTCGATACGTTACCCGCATTCTTTATCGTGTGTACGTTCGCCTACGTGTGCAACGGCGGCAAATCCATCTACGCACAAAAGAAAATCCGGTTAAGGTAGGCCAAGGCGGGTTGCCAAGTCGCGCAGATTGTCTTAGTTTTAAGGCATGCAAAACAATCGTGAAAACTGGGGCTCCAAAATAGGAGTCATCCTGGCTGTTGCCGGTTCGGCAGTCGGCCTCGGCAATTTCCTGCGTTTCCCTGTCCAGGCGGCAACAAATGGCGGTGGCGCATTCATCATCCCCTACCTCATCGCATTCGTATTCCTCGGGATTCCCCTCGCATGGATCGAATGGACGCTCGGTCGCTACGCCGGCTACCACAACTACGGTACCTCCCCGAGCACCTACCACATCATTTTCCACAAGAAGAAGCCCTGGGCAAAGTACCTCGGCTCGCTCGGACTTTTGCCGCCCATCTTCATCATCTTCTACTATGGATTCATCCAGTCGTGGATTCTCGCGTTCGCATTCTACTCGGCGACAGGCACGCTGATGGAAATCGTCGCGCAAGGCCCCGAAAAGATGACGGAGTTCTTCGGCAACTACATCATGCTCAAGACATGCGTCGGCGGCATCCCCGTGGCAATCATCTTCTTCCTGATTACATTCGCCGCGAACATGGTCGTGCTTTCGTTCGGCGTGCGCAAGGGCATTGAACGAGCCAACAAGATTTGCATGCCCATCCTGCTTATCCTCGGCCTCGTGCTGGTGGTACGCGTGCTTACGCTCCCGGGCATCGGCAAGGGTCTCGCGTTCATGTGGAACCCCGACCTCTCCGAACTTGCAAGCCCCAAGGTATGGATGGCAGCGGCCGGCCAGGTATTCTTCACCATGAGCCTCGGCATGGCCATCATCTTCTGCTACGCGAGCTACCTCAAGCCCAAGGAAGACCTCGTGCTTTCTTCGCTTACGGCTAGCGCCACGAACGGCTTTGCCGAAGTGATTATCGGCGGTACGGTCGTCATCCCGATGGCAGTACTCATCGCTGGCGCGAACATCGAGGAATGCGCCAAGCTCGGCACCTTCGGACTCGGATTCCAGACGATGCCTTACGTATTCGGCACGCTCCCGTTCGGCGGGTTCCTGCAGACGGTCTGGTTCGCCATGCTGTTCTTCGCGGGCATCACGAGCGCGATTTCCATCATCCAGCCGCTCATCAGCTTCTGCGAAGACGACCTCAAGTTCACGCGCAAAAAATCCGTCACCACGGTCAGCACCATCACGTTCATCGGTAGCCTCACCGCCATCTTCGGCCTTGCCGCGGGCACGGTCGACGAACTCGACTTCTGGGGCGGCACGTACCTCATCGTGTTCGTGGGCATGATCCAGGCAATTCTCTTCAGCATCGTACTCGGGCGCCGCAAGGCAAAGGACGCCCAGGCCTGCGGAGACCTCCCTGCCGAAGTGGAAATCGAACCGGGTGAAAACGAAGCCTTCGCGACCATGAACGACGGCGCCCTCGTCAAGCTTCCGCGCTTCCTGCGCCCCATCATCCTGTACGTGTGCCCGATCTACCTGATCGTGCTTCTCGTCTCGTTCACCGCGACGGACGGCCTCCCGTTCATCACGCTCAGCAACGTGGACCCGGCCGCGACCGTCACCTTCCTCGGGCATACCTTCCCGCAGGTAGGCTTCACCTGGGCCTTCCGCGGATTCCTGCTGTTGCTATTCATCCTCCTGAACGTCGCCATCGCCTACGCCTGGCGCAAGGGCGGCCCCGCCGAGAAGGGACGCAGCAAGGAAATCAAGAAAGTGGCCGTCGGCAACTCCGACGAAACCGACAATGCGGCCGACGCCGTAAAGGAGAACTAGCATGGACGCAGAATTCACCACCAGCGGACTCATTTTCATGATTGCGTCGTGGACTGCAATCACGGCTCTTTGCGCCTTCTGCTTTACGAAGGTGCTCAAGAAGAAGTAAGTATATTTAATGACGAAGAGGAAAGACTAATCATGGATATCAAGAAGAAAGTCGAAGAATTGGCGCTCACACTTCCCGAATGCCCCGTACCGCTCGCGGCATACGTCCCGGCAACGCGTTTTGGCAACACCATCATCGTCTCGGGACAGCTCCCGAGCGTCAAGGGCGACTTTTCCGCCTACACGGGAACCATCCCGACCGAACTTCCGGCCGAAAAAGCTACCGAAGCCGCACGTATCTGCCTCTTGAACAACATCGCCGCCGCCATGACGCAGTTGCAGCACGGCGAAACGCTCAGGCTCGTGCAGATGCAGGGGTTCGTCCAGTCCGCGCCCGATTTCCATGAACAACCCGCCGTACTGAACGGCGCCAGCGATCTCGCGGTACAGATTCTCGGTGAAGCAGGCAAGCACGCGCGCACCGCCGTGGGTGTTTCCGCGCTCCCCAAGAACGCGGCCGTCGAAATCAGCTGCACGTTCGAGGCCATCCCCGAACAGGTTCAGTTTACCGGAAGGATGAACTGGATTGAAGGCTAGAGTGACTTGAGCCACTCGCGCATTTCGTAGACATCTACATTCGCCTGCAAGGACTTGCGGGCGATTTTTGCACCCGGAACCGTCGCCATCTTCTCGGGTTTGAGTGACATCCCCACGCGGCCCAGGTCAAGGCGGTCGGCGTCGTAGCACGTGTCGATGGTCGCATCTTCTGCACGATGTTCTTTAGTATGGAAAAAGCAGGCGTGGTAGAGCTTGTCGAATTGCTCCTGCGTAATGTCGAGGAGGCCTTCTTCAAAGCATTTCTTGGCAAAAGCCGCACCACGCTCGCCATGTTCGCCGTCGTAGCCGTCGTCTTCGCGCTTGCAGTCATGGAACAGCGCGAACAGGCGCACCACCGTGATATCCGCCCCTGTCGAAGGCGCAAGCATCAGCCCGTTGAATTCCACCTGGCGCCAATGATCGAGCCCGTGGTGGTCCGAATCGAACACCCGGTTTCCGTAAACGAAATCTTGTAAGGCGGCGAAGTCAATCATGGGCAAACCTATTTCCCGTAATTCTCCTTCAGGTCCATCAGGCATTGCAGCGCCTGCATCGGAGTCATCTCTTCGGGCTTGATGCGGCGAATCTCGTCCTTCAGCAATTGCGTATTCTCGTCGGGAGGCGCGAACAGGTCCATCTGCGGCTTCTCCACGATCTTCTTGTGGGCCGCCTTGTCGCTCGGGTCAATCTTCTCCTTTTCGAGGCGCAGCAGAATCTTGCGGGCGCGGCGAAGCACGTTGTTCGGGAGGCCAGCCATCTCGGCTACATGGATGCCGTAGCTCGAGTCGCAGGCACCGGCGAGAATCTTGTGCAAGAACACGAGCTTGTCGCCCTTCTCCTGCACTGCCACCTGGAAGTTCCCGGCATGTTCAAGACTCTCGACAAGTCCCGTCAATTCATGATAGTGCGTCGCAAACAGGGTGATTGCCGCACGGGCCGGTTCGTCATGCAAAGTTTCCACAATCGCCCACGCGATGGAAAGGCCGTCGAAGGTGCTCGTGCCACGACCAATCTCGTCGAGCAGCACCAGGCTGTGCGGCGTCGCATTGCGCAAGATGTTCGCGGTCTCTATCATCTCGACCATGAAGGTACTGAGCCCGCGGCTCAGGCGGTCGCTCGCGCCCACGCGCGTGAATATGCGGTCCACCACGCCAATACGGGCCGATTCCGCCGGCACAAAGCAGCCAATCTGCGCCATCAGCACAATGAGCCCCGTCTGGCGCAGGTAAGTCGATTTACCGGCCATGTTCGGGCCCGTGATAAGCATCAGGCGGGTCGCGTCGGGAGAAAGCGAAACATCGTTCGGGACAAAATCCAAATCCGAATTCACCGCGACAATCACAGGATGGAACCCGCCGCGGATATCGATGCCGGTGCCCTCGAAAACCTCGGGGCGCACGTAGTTGTACTTGCGGGCTGCTCGTGCAAAGCTGTAGAACGTATCTACGCGGGCAATCGCATCGGCAATGCCCTGCAGTTCGGCACGCCAGCCGTTCACGCGTTCGCGCAGTTCACAGAAAATCTTGTATTCGAGCGCATGGATGTTCACTTCGGCATTGCTGATGACGGATTCGCATTCCTTCATCTCGGGCGTGATATAGCGCTCGCCGTTCACCGTCGTCTGCTTGCGGATGTACTCCTCGGGAATCGGGGCGGTGGCCTTCGCCATCTGCGCCTTGGTAATCTCGATGTAGTAGCCGAACACGCGGTTGTAACCGACCTTGAGGCTCGGGATGCCAAGGCGTTCGCGCTCGCGGCCTTCCAGCGAGGCAATCCATTCGCGCTTTTCCTTGATGTCCTCGTTCATCGCGTCGAGTTCGGCATTCGCGCCGGGGCGAATCATGCCGCCCTCGCGCACCGTGAGCGGCAAGTCCTCGTTAAAGTAGTTGAGCAGATCTTCGCCACGACCTTTGGCCAGCACAAGCGTCTCGCGCAGGCTTTCGAAAATCGGCGCACGCAGGCCCTCGAGCACATCGGCCACCTTCGACGCCTGCGAAAGCGAGCGCCCCATGCCTGCGAGGTCACGCGCATTGGCACGTCCAGAACCGACGCGCCCCATCAGGCGTTCCATGTCGAGGATGCTCGTAAGCGAATCCTTGAGTTCGTCGAGGGCGACGGGATTGTTCACCAGTTCCTCGACAGCCTCCTCGCGCTCGCGGATGCGGTCCACCGAAATCAGCGGGTGGCTCACCCAGTCCTTGAGCATGCGCCCGCCCATCGCGGTCACCGTGAAGTCGAGTACGGAGCAAAGCGTACTGGAATAGTCGTCGGCATTCAGCGGGCGCACCAGTTCCAGGTTACGCAACGTACTCGGATCGAGCGTCATGTAGTCGTCGAGATTCAAAATCTCGAGACCCGTAAAATGCGTAAGTTCGGACTTCTTCTGGTCCATCAGGTACTGCAGAAGCGCACCCGTCACGGCCGTCTCGTCGTCGCGGCCATCGAGCCCGAGCCCGTCCAGGGCCTCCACCTTGAAGTGGGAGAACAGCACGTCCTTCGCCTGTTCCACCGCAAACAAAAACGCGGGCAGTTCCGTCACCAGCACGTTCTCGGAACGTACCAAATCCATAATCGATGCAGGAATCTCGCAACCCTCGGGAACGATAATCTCCTTCGGCATGCGACGGCTGAATTCGCACTCGAACGACTGAACGCTACTGCGGCATGCAGCCAAGTAGCCCGTCGTTACATCGGCCACGGCGAACGCGGCATCCTTGCCCGAAGGCACGTACGCGAACAGGTAATTCGCCTCTTTCGCATTGAGGTTCGTCTCGTCCATCGCGGTACCGGCGCTGATAATCTCGACGATATCGCGCTTCACGATTCCCTTCGCGAGTTTCGGGTCTTCCACCTGCTCGCAAATGGCGATGCGGTAACCGGCAGCCACCATCTTGGGCACATAGCGGTCGGCGGCATGGTGCGGGAACCCGCACAAGGGAGTCGCCCCCGAAGCACCATTGTTGCGGCTCGTGAGCGTGAGTCCCAGAATCTTGGAAGCTATGACGGCATCGTCCTCGAAAAGTTCGAAGAAGTCGCCCATTCGGAAAAAGAGGATGCAGCCCGGGTTCTGTTTCTTGATTTCGTAATACTGCTGCATCAACGGGGTCGCAGCCATTACGCATCCCCCATCGACAATTCAATCTGTCCCGGATTCTCCTCGGGCGGCTTAGGCTCCTCGGGAGAATTTTCCGGCTTCGGGTACTGCGGCACCAGGGCTCCGGCCTCGAGAAGCTCGCTGAACTCGCGCAGGCGCGGTAGGTCTTCCGGAATGCGGTTGATGCCGAAATACTTCATGAATTCCTGCGTCGTCACGTAGGTGTACGGGTTCCCGACCGTATCGGAACGCGCACCGAGCGCGATGAATCCCTTGTCGAGCAAATTACGGATGGGGCCGTCCACGGAGGACACGCCGCGCACCTGTTCGATGGCCGCCTTCGTTATGGGCTGCTGGTAAGCAATCACGGCAAGCGTCTCGAGGGCGGCCTGCGAAAGGCGACGGGCATTCGCCTCGGGGAACAGCTTGCGCACCCACGGGTAGTACTTGGCGCGCGTACGGAAACGGTAACCGCCGGCCTGCTCCACAATCTCGAACGGCGCGTTAATCTTGTTCAGCGAATCGTTAGCGGCAATCAGGGCGTCCGACACGGTACGGGCATCCAGAAAGTCACCGAGAATCTCGCGCATCTTCTTGAGCGTCACTATGTCGGGCGATGCAAAAACAATAGCCTGTATGATACGGGCCAGGTCCTCCCGGCTTTCCACTTTCGGGAGTTCCGCCGATTCCTCGGCAGCTTCGTCCATATTCTGTACATCTTCACTCATGTAATTCAAGATAGTAAAAAAAACAGGACTTTTAGCGGATTAGAACTGGAAATACAGGAACGGGTTGTAACTCTGGGTAAACAGCGCAAGCGTCGCGAGTACAAAGAGCCCGAGCGCGACCGCGGCCTTCCAGGGTTTCACCTCGTTGCACCAGTCGAAGCTGCGGAACTTCCAGAACGAAAGCAGGCCCGCCACCGCCATGAACACCACACACGTAGGCGTGAAGATTTCGGCAGTCAGGATGGCATCGGCACCGCTTACCGGCATACGCCCGAGCATCGCCTTCCACAGGCGCCAAGCCTCGCCGATGTTGTCGGCGCGGAACAGCACCCAGCCGAACAGCACGAGCACCTGCGTAATCAGGATTTGCACCACGCGGGGCGCCTTGTAGTAGAGCGCGTTCTTGTTGTTCGCACGTTCCACGATCATGAAGAAGGCGTGGTAAAGCCCCCAGCAAACGAACGTCCAGTTCGCACCGTGCCATACGCCGCTCAGGAACATGACCATGAACAAATTAAAATACAGACGCTTCTTGCCCACGCGGTTTCCACCGAGGGCGATGTAGAGGTAATCGCGGAACCAGCTCGTGAGCGAAATGTGCCAGCGCTTCCAGAATTCGGTAATGCTCCCCGAGCGGTACGGGCCGTTGAAGTTGCGCGGGAAATGGAACCCGAGCATCAGTCCGAGGCCAATCGCCATGTTGCTATATGCCGAAAAGTCGAAATAAATCTGGAACATGTAGGCAAGGCTACCCCACCAGCAATTCAGCACGCCGGGAGCGTCCGCCGCAAACACGCGGTCGGCAATGATGCCCACCTGGTTCGCAAGGAAAATCTTTTCGGCAAAGCCGAAACTGAAGAACATGATGCCGCGGACGAAGTTCTCGAGCGTATGCGTGCGGGTCGCCAATTCCTCGGCCACCGTATTGTAACGCACAATCGGGCCCGCCACGAGCTGCGGGAACAGCGCCACGTAACAGGCGAACGTCACGAAGTCCTTGACCGGAGGGGCCGTACCGCGCCACACGTCAATCGCGTAGCTCATGGACTGGAACGTATAGAACGAGATGCCCACCGGCAACAGCACCGTCATCACGGAGAACGGCTCACAGCCGAGCTTGGCCACAACATCGTTGATGACGCCCATGCCGAACATGTAGTACTTGAAAAAACCGAGCGCACCGAGGTTCACGACAATCGCCGCGAGGAGCGCCAAGTTACGCTGCCGCTTGCTCGCACCTGGAGCCGAGATAAACCGCCCGCTCACGTACACCACGAGCGTCGAGCCGAACATCAGGAACACGAGCCACGGTTCGAGCCAGCCGTAAAAGATGTAACTGAAAATCGTGATAAAGAAATTCAAGCCGGAATGCTTGACACCGGCGCGGAACAGCACAAAGTACCCGACCAAAAAAGTCGGCAAAAAGTAGAACAGGAAAATCTGGGAAGAAAAAACCATAAGTCCGTTGATAGATTCCGGCTCGGAGGCCGGAATGACGCATTCACGTCATGGCGGACCAGATCCGCCATCTAAACCCTATTTATTCATTTACCTCGATGGCTAGGTAGCGCGGGGATTCGTCGTCAAAATACTCGTCTTCCACGGCGCCGTCCCAGTTACCTTCGAGCGGCACGATCTTGAGCGTGTGCTTGGCCTTCGCCTTGAACTCGCCCACGTTGCCCTTGCTCTTGTCGGCCATCTTGTCCTTGACCTTGCCGCGCGCGATAAGCGGGTTGTAAACGCCCACGAGGATTTCCTTCGCGTCGAGCTTGCCGGAGACCACCTTCTGCACCTTGTACTTGAACACGTACACGTAGCTGTACAGGTCGTTGCTCGGCATCTTGCCCGGGATTTCGGTCAGGCGGGCTTCGACAGTGACGGGGTCAGCCGCGAGCGTGAAGGCAGCCGCAGCGAGGATAGCGATAAAAAGCTTCTTGAACATAAAGATTCCTTCCAATTAAAATTTCAGGTACAGCGTCGAGCCGTCCGTACTTCTGTCCGCATAGAAAACGTGCAAATGATGCCAAGAGCCATCTTTCCAAGCGCCCTTGTCATCCACGCGGTCTTCGCAGGATGCTTCCAGGGGGTCTCCCGCATGGCACCCGTGACCTTCCGAAGCGAGGCTCTTCAAATCGACCTTTCCGCCGGCTGGCAGATGCGTTCCGCCCAGGTCCAAAGCCAGCACGCCATCAATAAAGACCCACAAGTCACCCTGGGAAGTAAACTCGAACACCTTGGCCGCATCCTTCTTGTATTTGAACGGAGCATAGCCCACCATGGTAAAGCCGGAATTACGCAGATGACGCAGTCCAACATAATTAGTCGACATTGCAGCGCTCACGGCAGCGTCGCCCACTCTCGGTCCTCCATTCAGCAACCACGACGCACATAAGGAGGCCGTATTCATGCCCATGTTATCTTCCTGCGTACTCGCATACTCGTAGTTATAAGGAGGGCAGTAAATCGTCAAGCTCTGGGGGCCGAACTGATTCTGGAAATCCGGATTTACCGAAACAAATTCCGACTTGTCAGAAACGGAATCCAACGGATAGAACCCGCCATTGTTCCAGTCATACGAAATCCCCATCGAAGTTTTATCAAGCGAATCAAGAGGCAACGTACCTTCGGAACGCTTGTTCAATTCGTTATCGGTGAACCACTGTTCAAAATACTTGTTGTCGCAAGCATCGCGCGCCTTGACAATGTTCGGCTCATGCAAGTTCGGCTTGCCGTCTTCCCCCTTCGGGAACGAAAGCGCCGGTTTCACCATGCCCGACGTAAAATACACCTTCTCCGCCCACAAATAGCCCTTGCAACGCTTATTGCACTGGCGAACCGAATCCGCCGTTTCCCACCCTTCCGTAGCATCGGAACAAAGGTCGTGGACAAAACCGCGCATTGCCTTGGTAGGCTCTTCATCACAATTTGCAAATTCGCCATACCAGACTTGTGTGGAATTTTCAAGAAGCGGCGTTCCGTATTCGGGAGTCGTCTGACTTCCACAACCATAAATTGCATAGCCGTCGGGAATCACGCGGCGCGCCAACCACTCCTCGTTGTCCCCATAACCGGGAAAGTTCCACGTATCAAAAGTACTGCCACGTGCAGCCGTCTGGCTTTGGTAGGCTGCCGACTGGAAATTATCGAAATCCGGATAGCCCGCCTCGAAGTCCCGCAAAACGATTTCCAGTTCCTTGATATCTTCACTCGCATTGGCCGGATCAATACCGGCTTTCGAATCCGAGTTATTCTCAGACTGGTTTCCAGATTGACCTTCTGACTGATTCTCGACATCTTCTAGAACTGTCGTAGAAGAATCCGAATTTTCACAACCAAGGACTGCTAGAGTCCAGAGACCCGCAATGCAAAGACGCAATATTCTATTCAAATCAATCCCCCGTTTCATTTCCATATTCCCAATATAGCAAAACAAAGAACCCCGCTCTTTCGAACGGGGTTCTAAGCTGCTTCACTTGGACTCGAACCAAGGACAACGCGATTAACAGTCGCGGGCTCTACCAACTGAGCTATGAAGCATCGTCTGTTAGACGACCCCAAATATAGATATTCCTGTTCCTTTGTCAAGGGATTTTTAGCAAAAAATTTGCGTTTTTTCGCTTAAATTCGTCAGAATGACGATCGGCTACGCATCAAAGCAATCTCTTTCGCGTACCCGGGCAGTTCGTTCGGCGTTTCCAGATAGAACGGCAAAGTCTTCAACGAAGGGTGGTTTACCACGCGTACAAGCGCTTCCAAACCGATAAAACCGGCCCCGATGACCTCGTGGCGGTCCTTGTGGCTCGCCAGCGGATTCTTGCTGTCATTCAGGTGGATGGCACGGAGCCTAGAAAGCCCGATAACCTTGTCGAACTGTTCCAGCACCCAGTCCAGGCGGTTCACGATGTCGTAGCCGCCGTCATGGACGTGGCAGGTATCGAGGCATACCCCGACCTTGTCCGAAAGTTCCACGCGGTCTATAATCGCCCGCAGTTCCTCGAAGTTGCGCCCCACCTCGCTCCCCTTCCCCGCCATGGTTTCCAGGAGCACAAGAGTCTTCAAGTCCGGTCGCAAAATCGCGTTCAGGTGGTCCGCAATCAGTTCGATGCCGCGCTCCACGCCCTGCTTTACATGGCTTCCCGGATGGAAGTTGTACATCGCTCCCGGAAAGTGGTCCATGCGCCACAGGTCGTCCTTCATCACGTCGCGGGCATAGTCACGCAGCCCCGGATCGGCCGCACACGGGTTCAGCGTGTAGGGAGCGTGCGCAAGCGCCGGGCCGAACCCGTTCGCCTTCATCAGTTCCACCAGCGCTGCAGCATCGGCCTTGTCAAAAGGCTTCGCGGCGCCGCCACGCGGGTTGCGGGTAAAGAACTGGAATACGTTAGCGCCAATGGAAAGGGCATCCTTGCCCATCGCAAGGAAGCCCGAAGCGCTCGAAAGGTGACAACCGATAAGCATGGCTAGAAGGAGTAGCTGACGGAGACCATGCCGAACAAATCCTTGTACTGGTCGGCCTTGTAATCCGGACGGTACGCGCAGAAGGCGCCAATGGTCCATTCGGAGGTCAGGTTGCCCGTATGCATAAAGCGGAGCGTCCCGCTACCCGAAACATCCATCTCGCTTTCCTCGATGCGGGAGCCGTCTTCGTCATCCCTGGCCTGGAATTCCTGGCGGAACGAGCCCGAAAGCAGCAAATCCAGGAAGTTCTTGGAAAGCGGAATCGTCATGTTGTCCGCCACGGTCCATTCGAAATCCGTCATGTCGTCGCGGTTGTAAATCTTGTAACGCGGAGTCACCGAGAACATGTTGTGGAACCCGTCCACCACCGTCGTCAACGATACCGGGTAACGCTGTTCAAAATAGTCGCCGCCATGGAAGTAGTAGCCCATCAGGCCATACGTTTTGTCTTCAAAGTCAAATCCTTCCAGCAAGTCATCCTGTTCGAACTTCGACATGTCCCTACGCAACGTCCAGACGCCGCCCACCTTGAGCGTATTCTTGGGCAGGTTGAACTTGAAGCCGAGCTTGAAGATATGCCTGATAATCTTCTCGTCGAACTGGGTCGCCAGATATTCCTTGTCCCTGAGGGAGTAATATTCGGCCCAACGCACGGAGTCAATCTTGAGCGTATCGTCACCGCGAACCACGTCCACGGTCGCACGGCCGCGCGGGTCGAACCACGAATCATCAAACACGCCGGACCCCGAAGAATAATCCCCGTACAGGCGCTGGTTCGTGCTGCGGGTGCGGTAATCCATGTTGTACCCGACAGACAGTTCCCAGAACTTGCTTATCTTGAAGTCGTTGTTGAAGTTCATGTCGTGTTCGTAGAGCGTGCGGTCCTCGTCCTGCTCGTGGCGTTCAAGCCAGTCCTTGTCGGCACCCGGGATGAGTCCGAGTTTTTCGCCCTCGGCAAGACCGAGCACGTTGTAGGCAGCACCGTGAGCCGCGTTCTCCACGTTGATCTTGTAGTTGAAATTCAGTTTCCAGAAATCAAGAATCATGCGGTCCAAGTTACCGTACACTTCTCTCGAGTTCTGCAACAGGTCCGGAGAGCCCGCGCTGTAGTAGTCGGCACCCACGAACCTCACATAGCCCGAGATGTCCGTCTTGGCGCCCTTCCAGTGCAGCGAACCCGTAAACGCGAGATTCTGGCCGTCCCAGTTCTTGAGATTCGCCTGGGATTCTTCATCCGCATTGTAACGGTTCTTCAGCGACTTCGCCTGCGCAAGCAGGGACTTCAACTTCTTCTGCAACTCGGAGCGGCTCTTCATGGTGTTGTCGCCAAAGAAAGCCTCTAGTTCCTCGTACGTCAAGAAGTCCACCAGCGCCGGGTTGTTCATGAGCTTGCGAATCTTGGAGAGGTTCGACGCGTCGACACCGGCACTCACAAAGACCTCGTTGATGGCGCGCTGGAGCGTCGCATTCGCCGTATCGGCAGCACCAGCAGCCACCTGGCCGTTCAGCTCGATATCGCCCGGGAACAAAATCCAGTTTCCGTCGGCAAAGAACGTCTTCGAAGAGATTACGGGCGAAGACGTGTTCACGTCGGGGCGCGAGCCGTCACGCAACAGCGGGTCGTCCAGAAAGTCCTTGCTACCGATAAAGCCGAGAGTCCCGTTAAAACGGCGGTGCATGTTCCAGCGGACCTTGCCGCCCACCGAAAGCTTCTGCGGTTCAACCTCGCCGTCCTCGATGTAATCCTTGTATATGTCCTCATTGCGGTCGCCAATCAGCTTGGGCTTCTGGACTTCACCGCCGTAAGCGGACACGACAAAGAGCGGATTGCCATGCGCGTTCTTGAACAGGTTCAAATCGTACGAACCGCCGAACACGTTCAGGCCGGCCATGTAGATGTTGCCGCCGACAAGGTAAACGTCACCGAGCGCGAGTCGCTGCATCCTGTCGGAATAAGACACCAGGAAGTTCTCCACGTCAAAGTGGTTCCACGTATCCGAGGCAACGCTCGTAGAAACCTCGAGGTTCCTGCCGTCCGTCGATTCCATGAGCAAGTAAGCGTTGAGGCCGCCAAAAGGTCCGGGAACCTGGAAGTAATTGATGTAGTCATCCATCGGGGCCACCGTATCCGTGCCCACTATGTAATCCTTTCCCGTATGGTTCGTACGCGTCCACACCTGGTGGTAACCGCCATACGCTTCAACCTTGCCGCTACGGCTCCAGCGCATTTCACCGTCGTTGCGGTCTTTCTTGGCGGGCGCCGCACGGAAAATCTCGGCAAAGGGATTGCGGGGTTCTTCGGGCAAGGAATTCGCTACCTGCCCCACGCCCTGTTCCATATTCTTCTGGTTCTTCTGCGCAATCTTCTTCAAGTCGTCGGCAGGCACGTCGTTCGCCAAGAGGCCAATGCGGTTCTGCTCTATCTGCGTACGCAGCTGGCGGACGGAATTGCGTTCCATGTCCACCACGCCATACTCGTTATGCGCAATCTTGGAAGTCTGCAGGTTCACCTGCGACTTCTGCCCGGCCAAGACACCGATATGGTTGTTGAAAATCTCGCTGGAATTGATCGACAGTTCAGCGTCGTTCGACGCCCACACGGAAACGCCCTTGTTGAACTTGAACTTGCTCCACTGCACGTCTACAGCCGACGAGCGAGCATACAGACCAATCTGTACCGAATTCTCGATGTTCGCGTTTTTGAGTTCCAGCACGCCGTTCTCGATAGCGATTGCAATCTCGGCACCGCGGATGTCGACATTCTGCAGTTCGGCACTATGCTGGCCCGTAATGGAAATGCCGTTCCACGAGCCGTACCCCGGAGCCGGTTGCAGCACCACAGGCTTTTGCGAAGTGCCGTCTACGGCAAACGAACCGCCCTGCACGTCGAGCCCTGCCCCCGATACGAATTCAATGACAACGCCCGATTCCACAAGCAAAGCCTTGCCCTCGGGTACAACAAGAGTCTCCGTCACAAGATACGGAGAACCCTCGGCTTTCAAGAAGCCCGAATACTCACCCTTTATTTCCGTCCTGGCGACGACCGCCGTTGCCAAAAGCAATGTCAGTCCGGCCAGCCTCATTCCCCAATTCATTACTGGACCTCAAATATCTTTTTAGCCTTTGCTACGAAACCGCTCCTGTGGATGACTTCGATGTCGAATTTATTCTGTCCGCCGCGGGTAAGTTCAAGCGGTACCTGGTAATCCAGGGACTGGATCTGCCCAAGCGTTTCCTGTAATATAATTTTCCCGTTGCGCTTGATTGTTACCTTGTACAAGAACAAGGGGTCATTTTCGGGGCTCTTGATCTTAAATTGCAGCGTACGTACAATCTTGTCGACAACACCGGGCGGCGGTACAGGCACAGGCAAGACTTCCTTTTCCTTGCCGTACACGTCGATATTGAAGCGCTTTACGGGGAAACAGCCCAACTTCTTCTCGAACGAGCCCTCGTTGCCGGCCTGGTCCTTAACCGAAATGCCGTAGGAATGCACACCACTGTTCAGCTTGAACTGTTTGAGGACATTCTTGGTAATGGCTTCTTCGGTAACAGAAGAGCCATCTACGAGCAGCGCGAGGATACCCGCATCGTCCTGCACGTTCTCCACGGAAGCCTGCATTTTGCAAGCGATGGAGTCGTACGAGAGGAACTTCACCTGCGGGGCCTGCTGGTTCACCGAGGCACAGGTTTTGTTCACGTTCAGTTCGACCGACTTGGAATCCGAGACTTCCACCGACTTGAACGACACCGTGGCCGACGTCTCGTTCCACAGGCGGTTCGCGTCGCTCACGGGAATCTTCACGGAGAAGGAATGGCTCTTGCCGTCGGGCATGCGGACCAGGTTCTCCGACGTATAGGAATCGCCTAGGCTCACCACAAGGCTTGCCTTCGGGTCCGTAGTCGTATAGGTTCCCTCTATCGTGAGGCCCTCGTTGCACACGGCCACCGGCGATGCCGTCTTGAGAGTAATGTTATTCTGGGCGACAACCTTCTGGAATTCGGCATCGGCATTCTTCACCGCCTGCACCATCTTGTTCACGTCACCCTTGGTGTCCTTCATAATTTTCACAATCTTGCGAGCAAATCCGGCCTTACCCGAAGACGCGAGCTTCAACGTCACCAGGGAATCCGTACCGAACATCGTCTCGCCGGCAACAACCGGCATCACAGGGCCGTTATCCTTCTGCTGGATATCGAACTTACCCGTTGCAAGGCTCGCGTAGAACGCGCCGTCTTCGCCACCGACAAAGCCGCTCGTACCGCGGATGGAAGCCGTGGCCGTACCGGTCTTGAACTGGAACGTAGATTCCTTGATAAGTTTCTTCACATCAAAGTCCACGAAGCCCTTCAAGATATTCAGGCGGGTGCGGAAGGCGCCCTTGCCGTCGCTCTCGAAGAGGTTGGACATTTCCACTTCGGCGAACTCGCCGATGCTTATGGAAGAACCGTCCGTAAACTGGATGCCGAGAATCGCCTCCTTCCCGGTGCGGATAAAATCGGACTGGTAAATCTTCGAGCCGACCTTGAGGGAATCCCATTGTTCCTTGTTGACCTTGAGGCGTGCAGCACTACCCACCTTCTGGCGGACCTTGCCGACATCGGAAGCGGCCAGGACGAGTCCCGGGAAAATCAGGAGCAACGGTAGCATTCGGGCGATAAACTTCATTTTTGCCATGATTCCTCACTATTCGTATCCGTTACTTAAAAATATTCCTTTTTTCGACAAAAGGGAAGACCCTTTATTGCAAGCGTGATAAAGAACAAATGCAAAAGCCCCCGAAACTTGCATTTCGGGGGCTTTCAGTCAAATTTTATGCCTTTTTACTTGTAGTCCGGGCGCTTGTAACCAAACGACTTTGTCAAATCGTCCGTGTTCTTGATCACCGCGCCCATCGTCTGGTTGTTCGACGGGTCGTTGACCGGCGGCAGCGTACAATTCAGTTCGCTCACGAGCTTGATTTCGGTCCTGTAGATGTAGGCGCCGGTAGCGTACAGCTTGCCGCTTTCGGTGCGCACGTAGCCATCCTTGTCCGGTTTCTGTTCAAAGTACATCTTCAAGAGGCCGGCATCGTTCACATAATCCGGATCGTTCAAGTCCTGCGTAAAGGTGTAGTAGTCCACGAAGGTTCCAAGCGTCGTGAAAATCCAGACCTTGACCTTCAACTTGGAGTCGTACAGGTTCACGCTGCTGAAGTCGCTCTTGCTGTAGTTGGAGGCGAATTCGGCCGTGCAGTACTTCTGCACGTATTCAGACACAGTAGCCTTTCCGCTGTTCTCGGCATCGATACCGTCCAGCGAGACAAGGCCGTCCTTGCCCACGAGGTCGTCGAGAGTTGCAAGTCCAGAGACCGCACCACCGTTGGAGCCAGAACCGTCACCAGGCTTGTACACCGGGAGCTTCACGTCGATACTGAGCGTCGGGCCGAGGTGACCCTTCTTGCCAGAGTACGGCGTATCGCCACTACCCTTCGTGGTCTTGAAATCGCCACCAATCAAGGTTTCCTTCTCGTCGCCCGTAGTCGGGTTGGCGATAGACACAGCGAACGTCTGGCCTTCCTTAGGCTTGTTGTCGTCGTTATAGTATTCTTCAACCTTGTCGGCAGTGAGAATCGTCACCGGATCCTCGACAGCGATGTCCAGGTCCTTAGCGTTCTTCATGATGACATACACCGTATCGGAGGCCATGTTGCCGGCCTTGTCGATAAAGAAGCGCACGATCGTGTTGGCACCCTTGTCGAGGCCCTGGATGTTAAGCGTATCCTGCAGCACGAAGTCGGCGCTGTCGCCCGTAACACTCACGTACCATTCCACGGTGGCCATGTTGGAGGTGAGCACCTGGTCGTTAACAGGGCTCTTGATCTTGACCAGAGGCGGCTTGGTATCGAGAATGATGGTCACGAATTCCGTAGCGGAGTTGCCGAACTTGTTCACGTAGGTGTAGCTAACCTTGTAACCGAGGTCGCCCGAGGAATCCTTCACCAGCTTGCCCTTCTCGTCTACACTGTAGGACACGTTCACGGAATTCTTCTTGGCATCCACGTAATCGTAGCTGATTGTGTAGCTTGCGCCGTTCTTGGATTCAACAAGGCGGCCCGTAGCGGCGTTGGCCTGGAACGAAATCATTACCGGGGTGCCGTCGATGGTCTTCGTGTAAGAGACGGTCATCTCTTCTTCACCGCTTTCGCCCTTGAGGATATTGCCCTTCAGGTCGGTGTAGTAGGTCACCACCACCGCATTGCCATCCACGGTGTCCTTGTAGCTAACAGCAATCTTCTCGCCGTTGACAGGCGTACGGATTGTACCCTTGGCGGATTCGTTGAGCGGGAGCACCTCGTCGGCGACACTGCCCATAATCTTGTAGTACTTTTCCGGGATGCTCACGTGGTCAAGATCAATCTTGATCGAGAACGATTCATCGGTGTTCGACGCGGTATCGATTACCGACACCTTCACTTCGGTCTTGGTAGACTTCACGAAGAAGGTGGATTCATCCCTTTCGGTCTGTTCGACAATCGTATAGATGTTGCCCTTGATAGCCGGGTCGGTGGCCTTGGTCACCTTCACCACAGGAGCAGCGTCGCTGTAGAACACAATCAGCCTAGCCACACCGGGGTGATCCGCAGACGGATCCTTGTATTCCCTGGTAATGACGGTCTTGCCGGGAACCAGCGTCGTGTCGGAGCAGAATTCCTTCAGCTTGCCGCGGTTCTCGACGCCCTGGGTCCAGCAGAAGTCCAGGTCGGGCTTGTTCACGTAAATCGTATCCGGTTCGTTCCACAGGGAATCCGGGTTCTCCGCCTTGGTAATCTTGACAACGGAGTGTTCGACAACGTTCTTGACCTTGATGGTCACCTTGGCCGTGTCGGAGAACTCGCCGTCGGTAACGCGGACCGTAATGTAGTAGAGGGAATCCGTTTCGTAGTCGAGGCTGTCCTTCAGCTTGATACGGCCATCCTCGAGCACGTCGAACGTGTCATCTTCGCCCACAAGGTAGTACTTGAGCGTATTGTGCTTCGGATCCTTATCCGGGTCGGTAGCCACAATGGGGCCGCGGATAGTGCCAATGCTGTCATCCTCGACGAACACGACTGTCGTATCGTTGAGAACAGGCGGTTCGTTCACGTCGACAACCTTGACCGTAATGGTGTTCGTGTCGGCCACGCCATGGGAGTCAACCACCCTGACCGTAATCTTGAGAATCGGAGTCTTTTCGTAGTCGATCTTGGCTCCGTCCTTCACGGTAATCACGCCGTCTTCGCTCACGTCGAAATCAGACGTACCAATCTGCGTGAACGTGATGGTTTCGTTCGGGTTCTCGGGGTCAACGGCCTTGATTGTATCCACGACAGTACCGCCCTTCGAATTTTCTTCCACCTGCACGGTATCCGTGATAATCTCAGGAGGTTCGTTCACGTCGCGCAAGGCAATCGTGATGGTAGCCGTATCATAGAGCACGGCGGCGCCGTCAATCAGCTTGCCGTTGTCATCAAACACGGCCTTGCCGCTCTTGTCGAGGTAGTTTGCCACTCTCACGACAACATTGAACAGCGTATCGCCCGTAGCAGCGTACTCTTCGTAGTTCATCATCGTCTTCGTCATGATGGTACCGTCAACCGGGTTCACCATGAAGAGGGCCGTGTCACCGCTCAGAGCGGTATATACGTTCACCTTGAAGTTGTCGTTCAAGCTGTCCGGATCGGTCGAGACAAGCTTACCGGGCTCGGGATCAACCGGAGTTCCAACGGGCTTGTTCTCTTCCACATAGAACTTCTGCTGTTCAACTGCAGGAGCTTCGTTCACGTCGATGACGCGGATAATGACGTTCCTTTCGTCGGTCTGGATCAAGGTACCGTCGGCAGTCTTGCCGCTGCCGGCATCGACACCGTCAGAAACCCTCACCTTGATTTCGTAGCTCTGGACCGCTTCGTAGTCAAGCACCATCTCTTTCTTGACAATCACCACGCCGGTAGCGGGGTCCATAGTGAACAGGCCACTCGTATCCGTCACGATTTCGTAGATGAGCTTCTTGGTAGTATCGGTGCAGGTAGCCTTGATGGCACCCACAATCACGTTGGCCGGGTTGTTCTCTTCAACAGCGCCCTGCTTGTTGCGGTCGAGGTTGATGAGGTTGGGCAGCGTATCGGGCGGAGTATCGTCCGAAGACGTATCCGGAGGCGGAATCACGATAATCTTGGGAATAGAATCAAGAATCGGCGGGTCATCCTTGTCGATAATCTTGATAGTGATGGTCGTCGTATCGAAAAGCGTCGGATCGTTGCGGTCTTCGGCACGCAGCTTAAGCGTGTAGATAGAATCCTTTTCGTAGTCGAGGGAGTCACCGTGAATCACCCTGATAATACCCGATTCTTCAACCTTGAAGATATGGGTATCGCCACCGACGGCCTTCACGATATTGTCCCTGAACTTTTCCGTTTCGGTTTCCTGGTGCAGGGAGTCCGTATCGCCCACCTTCACCTTGCCCACGACTTCATTGTCGGCAAAGTCTTCGTCGGCGCTGTAGACCTTGGGGTCGTCCGGATTTCCGGCATTACCGATAATAATCGGCTTTTCGTTCACGTCACGGACGCTCACGCGGAAGCTCTTGACGGTAGCACCGCCATCCGGATCCATGGCAATAATATCGACACCAAAGTACTGGTTTACTTCGTAGTTGACCGAAACGTTATCTTTCAACTTCACTTCGCCCGTAGTCTCATCCATTTCAAAGATATCGACATCCATCGCCTTGGCATCGTACTGACCGACAAGCGCAAAGGTCACCTTGGTCGGGGTTTCATCGTCCGTTGCAACGATGGTACCGGCCAAATCACCGGCCTTGTTTTCGAACACCTTCAACAGAGAATCACACGGGATATCATTTCCGGCAGAATCCCTACAAATAAATTTGGGAGAATTGTTATGCGTATCCCTGTCCTTAAGTTTCAGGGGTATGGAAATCGTCGAATCGAAAATAGACGCATCGTCGTATTTGACAACGGCTCCGGCAAGGTCGATGATTTCAATCTTCACGTACTCGTCTTTTTCTATCAAGCCATCCCTCTTAACATGAATCCATGCCATTGTCGCAGAATCCTTCGGTTCCGTGGACCCTTTCGGGATAACCACAAAGCCGGTATCGACACCACATATCGGCATCTTCTTGAGGGAATCGCTCAGATCCGCTTTCTCGGCACAGAAGCCATTACCTAAATGGCACGGGCTGTAGAATGAATAGCAATACTTGAACGTCACATTGGTTTCTGGTTTCTTGTTCAGTTCAAACGGAATCCTATCGACGGTGTCGGCTTCCCAATATTCGCGGCCTGCAAAAATCGTCGGGTCAATTTCGGGAGGATCTATCGGCACATAGCGGAAATCGCCCGTAACATCGTTCGTGAATATCAACTTCCCGGCAATCAACTGACCGGCCAATTTAAAGTGGCCACCAACTCTCATTTCCCCTGTAGTAAACCAGGAACCCACGAAACTTGCATCTTTCCAGTAATTCCAAAGAATATCCTTTTGCGTATAAAACATCAGGTTTCCGGCATAGTCTTTATTCGATACAGCTTTGAACTTGTCCCCATCAGTAAACTCCCAAGAAGATCCATTTGCGGGTTGAGCCGGATTAAACGGACGACCATTGTTGTCAAGTTTTTGAGCAGGTTCTGCAACATCCCATTTCATCGTTGTCGCATCAAACTTCAGTCCTTCATTTACGTACGCAACAATTATCTGCATATCATTAGCAGAAGCATCAAAAGAGAAACCGTTTCTTGAATAAATTCTAGTTATCTTTCCACCAGGAGGCATCAAGACATACAGAACCTTTCCTGTACTACCACCAATTTTAAAATCTTCAATGTATATATCAAAAGTCCCATATCGATTCTTTTGCACAGAATCAGGCGGCACATGAATAAAAGCCACCTCATTCTGGTAATTGCTTGTCAAATTTATCGCACTTTCCCAAACAGTTGAAGTCGACGTTGGCCAAATAGGAACGTCCATATCAGTTTCAACCTTCGGGGCAATGGATTCAGTGCAAGCATTATAGTCGCCTTTTTTCTTGTCCAAGGTATAATTAGCATTATACACTCCAGAAACCATAGAGTTCCAATGAGCTAAATCTCCTTCATATTCACCCTTTATTGTACCACCTACACACCAATTACCCTCCATCACATTTCGAGAGCCAGCCCCACCTCTAACCTGCAAATTGCCAGACACACGAACCGGTCCAGTCGTTATCCTATCATGGGTAGAGTGATGGAAAGTAAAATTGCCTCCAACAATCGTAGGGCCACCAAAATGATGGTTTACACAATTTTCGTTGTCGGAATTGCAAGGCGCATAATCATTTGAAACATCAAGAATTCTCTCATTTGCAATGGAAAAATCACCTTTTGCAGTACCATTATAGCCGACATTGTCCGCTATGATAATCGCACCAAGTTTAACGTCAATACCGGTGGTTCCCCACAGCTTGTACTTCATCAAGTTCAGCCAGTATTCTTCCTGAAGCAACGAATCATCGTGTGAATACGAGCCATCGGAAGCGCGCGTGCCGACGCCTTCAAAATACAGCGGCCAAGACTTCACTCGAAGCGAGTCTGCAGCTTGGACTTGCATCGCCAGTCCGAGCACAAGCGCGGACAATAGAATCTTCTTCATCCTCATTACATGCATATCACAACCTCCAGTTGTGGTTAGCATCCCTTACGTCCTAATATTCCAATTTGGAATAACGAAAAGATAAAAATAATTTTTACCTTTCCCACCCCTAAATATACCTAAAATGTTACAAAAAATCAACACAGTGGGGTCTTTTTGTATAATTTTTGATACAAACGCGTGATTTAAAACCCCAAATTTTGCATTTTTGGGGACTCGGCATCAAAAAAGCCCGGGTTGACCGGGCTTCAAATTAGCTAGCAAGTGTGTTATTTGTAATCAGGACGCTTGTAACCGAACGGTTTCAACAGGTCTTCGCTGACCTTGCGGACCGCCCCCATCTTGTTCGCCTCTTCGGTTCCCTTCACAGGCGGCAGGTCGCACTGGAGCTCCGACTTCATCGTGACCTCGGTCTTGTAGAGGTACGCGCCAGTACCGTACAGGCGGCCGTCGGCGGTTCTCACGTAACCATCCTTGTCCGGCTTCTGTTCAAAGTACAGCGTCATCACGCCGGCATCGTTCGTGTAGTCGGGATTGTCCAGTTCCTGTTCGAACGTAAAGTAGTCGACAAAGTTGCCAATGGTCGTGTACACCCAGATTTTCACCTTCATCGTCGTATGGAACAGGCTCGCCCTGGAGATGTCGCTGCCTAAGTCAGCCTGGAACTGCACAGTACAATGGTCGCGAACGTATTCTTCCACGGAGTGCTTCTCGCCGTTGGTAGATTCTACGCCGTCGTACGAAACGAGCCCATCCTTGCCGACGAGGTCATCGAGCGTCGCAAGGCCACTTACCGCGCTCACCACCGGGAGCTTGGTATCCACGGCAAGAGTCGGACCCAGGTGGCCCTTCAGGCCCGGGTACGGTTCATCGCCGTCCTTGATTGTCTTTGTCTTGAAGTCGCCGCCGCGGAGCGTCTCGACTTCCTTTCCGGACTTGGGATTATAGATGGACACGGCGAACTTCTGCCCCTTCTCGGGCTCGTGCGAAGCGTAGTATTCTTCCATCTTCTCGCGCGACACGAGCGTCACCGGAGTCTCGACAGAAATGTCCACGTCCTTCGCGTCCTTCATAATAACATACACCGTATCGGCGGCGCTGTTGCCGGCCTTGTCCCTATAGTAGCGCACAATGGTGTTCGCGCCCTTGTTGAGGCCCTGCACCTTGAGCGTATCCATTACCACCGGACCCTTGCCGTTGTTCTGGTCCACGGTCCACTTCACGTCCACATAGGTGGAGTACAGCACGTCGTCGGTATGCGGCGAGAGGATTTCCACCTTCGGCGCCACGAGGTCGACAACGATGTAGATGGAGCGGCTGGCCATATTGCCGAACTCGTTCACGTAGGTGTAGTTCACCTCGTAACCCACGTTGCTGTCTTCGTCCTTCACCACGTGGCCCTTGGAATCCACCGCGTAGCCAACGGAGACCGTCACGTTGTTCTTGTCCGTATAGTCGTAGGCCACCGTATAGAGGGCGCCGGACTCCGATTCCACGGGCTCGCCGGTAAGGGCGTCCGCCTCGTACGAGATAGTGACTGTCTTGCCGTCAATCTTGGTTTCGTAAGACACCTTGATGCGGTTGCCCTGCACGTCGCCCTTCGCGTTCGTCACGTAGGAGACGGTCACGGAATCGCCACCGATACGTTCCCTGTAGCTCACGAGCACGAGGCTGTCGTTATACGGCGAACGCTTGGCGCCGCCCGACGGCATGTCGTTCAGCATGATCTTTTCCGAAGAAATCTTCTGCACGGCCTTGAGCGTGGATTCCGAAAGCTTGAGCGTGTCGAACGGCACCGCGGAGACCTTGACGTCGCGCGTCTTGTAGTTGCACGTAGAATCCGTGTACGTGGAGTCGAGCACCGGTTCCGTAATCTTGATGGAGATATCGTTGTTCTTCTTGTTCACGTAGAACGATGTGTCGCCCTCGGCAGGCTGCTCCACGACAGTATAGATGTTGAACGCAGGAATTTCCTCGACCTTCGTGGAAAGTTCCAGCTCGGGAGTCTTGGTACACACGAAGATAGTCACGTCGAGAATCGCGGGGCCGTCTTTCGTCTTGTCGTAGTAGGTAAGGCGCACCACGTTATTGCCTTCGTGGAGGTTCTTGAGAGTCGTATCGGGCTGCGGGATTCCGTCGCCCGTCCACGAGAGCGTCACCGTCTTGTCGTTCACCTTGATGGGCAGTTCGGGGTTCGACTTGTCGAAGCTACCGTTACCCGATTCCGCGTGCGTCACGACGATGACGGAAGTCTCGACGACGTTCACAATATTGATGCGGACATCGGCCAGGCTCTTGTAGCCGTCGTTATCGATAATCTGTACCTTGATGACAAAGTACTTCTTGTCGGCAGGGAGCGCCTCGTAGTCGAACACGGCGCGGGTCGTAATCTTACCGCTTGTCGCGTCGATGGCGAACTTGCTGGAGTCGCCGCCCACCAGGCTAAAGGTGTTCTGGCGGAATCCGGAATTCGGACCGTCCTGGTCGTAGAAGGCTAGCATGCCGACCTCGGTACCCACGGGTTCGTTCTCGCGGACGCTCATCGTGGTATCCTTGATAGAAGGAGGATCGTTCACGTCAATTACGAGAATCTGCACCAGGACATTCTTCACCACGTCACCGCTCTTGATGGACACGCCGACCTCGTACGAGTTTTTCACTTCGTAGTCGATGGTGCTATCCTGGGCAACCTTGATGAGGCCCGTAACAGAATCTATAACGAACGTATGCGTTGCATCAAGAATGCTGAACCTGGGCGAATTCACGTCGGTTTCCATATAGCCCACCGGCTCATCCTTCTTGGAGTTCTCGAGAACCGGGAACATAGCCGTGACAAGATTGATGGCCAGCTGGTACGAATAGTCAGAAACGGTAGTGTCGGAATTCCTGACGATGGAGTAACGCAGGGAATCGTACGGGGCACCGAATTCGTCCGTCTTGCCCTTGAATACAAGCTTCGAGAGTTTGCTCACATGGATAATATCCCCCACCTGGACGGGAGTCCCGTCAAGCGTGAGCGTACCGACAGAAACCGTCTTCTCGATTTTCACGGAATAGTCCGCGAGCACCGAGGAATCCGGAAGCATCGCCGGGAAGCTGTCGAGTACGAGCGGGTCGTTCATGAATCCCGTCACGGTAAAGTCCATACCAAGCGGGCTCTTAGGCACGTTGATGATGTCAACGGGAAGCGATGCGCAGTTCTCGGTCCTGTCACCGTCGGCATAGACTGCTGCTTCCAAATCGCACACGCGGATGTAGAAGCGTTCGTCCTGTTCCAGCAGGGCGTCGTACTTCGCATGCAAAATAATCGGGGTCTCAAGCGTCGTCTTCCCCTTCTCGAAGTGAGCCTTTACCGTATCGCCATTCTCGCAGAGCGGGAGGTTCGCATCGACAACGTCGGCGCGATTGGCGTACTTGGTGCCGGAATTATCGGCGGATTTGTCCTTGAATTCGTAGCAGTAGCGGAAAGGAACCTTGGTCGATGGTTCCAGGCTCAGGTACAGGCGTACCGTATCGCCAATGTCTTCGTGGTCTTCACGGAGCTTTTTACGGTTGTCCACCTTGAGCTTGGCCGGGTAGAACTGCACATAGCGGAAATCGCCAGCATCGAAGTCGTGGTGGATCTGGACTTTCTTGGCAGCCAGAAGCTGTCCGGCAAAGCGGTAATGATCCAGGAACTTAATCGTTCCTCCAGAAATGTACGTTCCCTGCATAGTGCATTTTTCCGACGGAAAAACAATATCATACGGCGAATAGAAAAGCAAGTTTCCACCATAATCCTTATTTTCCACGGCTTGATGCGTACCACCATCCCATCGCTGGGCGGTTTCATTCCATGTTCCTCCTGTAACATTCACAATAAGGATGTTGTGCAAATCCATCGAAATATCGAATCTTCCATCAATGAAGATTCTAACGTATCGACCTTCGGGCATGCGGATATACAGCGTATCGTTATTACTTTTCATGGTAATATCGCCGCTCACATGGATATTGTAGAAGCCTTCGCCCTCCGGGATATCGATATAATCCGTCTTGGATTGGAACAAATACGAACTAACTTCACGATCGTACGTGAACCCAGATTTAACCTTGGGAACATCAAGATCGGCATCAATCGCCGGGAGTGACGTATCTGAACATGTTTGGTTTGCCCCCACGCGATCAAATCTTTCATAAGCTTTTGCACACACCGGGCCTCTCCACACAACATTTCTGCTATTATAGGCATTTTGTCCTAAGGAAATAGTACCGCCAAAACGGCTTGGTCCTGACAAAACCGTATCTTGTCCAGTGCCATTGTAAAACCCTCCACCAAAGGCCAAGGGGCCACCTATAGAATGCGCTTCATTTGCAAACACTAACGAACCACGAGCACTTCCCGAATGGCCCATGGAATCGGTAATAAACACCTTATTATTGCTAAACCAGACGCCATAGGTAAACGGAACTGGTTGGCCATTCTCCATTATTGTCGTATCATGCCCCGTTCCCCAGAGCTTATACTTCATCAAGTCGTCCCAGGTCTCTTCCTGGTCGACAGCATTGTCAAAGTAAAACGGTTCAATAGGCACGGCGAACAAATTCACCGCAGCCAAAAGGCTCAAGGCCAAGAACTCTAGTGCAAATTTGAATTCACACCTAACCATAGTCACTCCTAGGGGGCATAGCCCCGTTGAAACGGCATCCAAAAACCCACAAGCGGACTAAGCCGATTTCACCCAATCCCTATGTAAAATATAATTAATGTAAACGTACTTTTTCATTACGTCTTATTCCATAATGGTATAATATCCTATTTGTGTGACAAAAAACGCATTATTTCGCAGAAATTCTTGTCATTTTCACAAAAACAAGCTATATTGCGGGTTCCTAGGCCCCGAGCAATGATTATTTGTGGGCAACTCGCCAGGGCGAAAGCAGCAACGGACTTGCGAATTTTTATGTGCTCGGGTCGCCTGGGATTTTTTTGTTTATGATTCTCTGGACCATCCGCCATACAAAGCCATACAATCCGAACGACGTCTGCTACGGCAGGCTCGACTTCGACGTCTCCCCCACGTTCGAGAGCGAGGCCGCGGGTGCCATAGAAGACTTCCTTAAGGCAGGGGCCAAGCCGACCAGGCTATTCTCTAGCCCGCTGCTGCGCGCCTACCGCCTGGCCGAGAAGGTCTCGCAGGCTACGGGACTCCCCGTGGAAAAGGAAGACTCCATCCAGGAAATCAACTTCGGTACATGGGAAGGGCAAAAGCTTACCGCCGTCCCGCGCTCCGAGATGTACGCCTGGATGGCCGACCTGCGCGGTTACCGCTTCCCCGAAGGCGAAAGCTTCTTTGACGTGGACAAGCGCGTAGAATCATTCACCGACAAGCTCGACGACGACGGCGAGTTCCTGTACGTCACCCACGCGGGCGTCATCGCGGCCCTGCAGCACTTCGCCTGCGGACTGCCCGACGAGGACTTCGTTGAAGGCAAGTTCAGCTACACGATGGTGACGCGCTTCGACCTGAAGCGCAATGCCGAAGGCCACTACCGCGGCACATTCAAGACGGTCCACGACGGCATCAAGATGCCTCCGCTTGTGATGGGCGATTGATTAGTGATAATTGATAATTGATGATTGATAATTGATGATGGTTCCTCGGCCGTTGGCCAAGGATGACAGCCCATAGCCCATCGCTAAAAGTCTACAGAGAACATCGCACGGGCACCGCCGGTCCCCAAGTTCGGCAGCACTGCCAAGTGCAACGGGTTGTCAAAGTCGCTCAGCAGGGCGTCGACAGCCGCATCGGCCAGGGAGTATATATAAATTAACGCCATACCCCAAATGTACTGGTTACGGTTCTTGCGGTAGTACGTAACTCGCTCGGTTATCTTTTCGTACTCGTCGGAATCCGGGGCCTCGTCACCCAAGACGTGTTTGCGCTTGAGGTAGTAATTGACCATGTGCTGCGAGGTCATAATGCTCGTGGTAGCACCGATGATGCTCATGTACAAGAGGCCCGCCTTGCCGAACTCCCCGTTGTACATCTGGCCAAAACCCGGGACAATTCCCAGCAACAGGGCCTTTTTCATACTGCGCAGTTCCACACTGCGGTAATGGTTGTTGTACCAAATACCAAAGGCGTCGAACATGCTGTAAAGGTGCAAACCGAAAAGCCACGCGTTCTCGGCCGTACGCAGGTCTTCCTGCTCCATCTTCTTGTCGCTCAGTTCCCTCACGCGCGTCGCGTACTCGTTACGCTTTTCGTAAAGGCTGGGCAAGCTGTCGCGGTCGGGATTCCTCATGATGGCCTCGGTCATCATCGCTACGGAATCCTGGAAGGGCTTGGCCTGCTCGTAAACGCGGTCCTTCTGCCACGACTTATTGATATAGACTTCGTATATAAGCAGCGCCTCGATACCCGTGATAAAGCCGCCGCGCACGTAATGGCCCGTGTAGTACTGGCCGCCACCGGGCAAAATGCTAAACAGCATGGTCAAGGGGAGCGAATTGTGCTCCGTGGGTATGTCCCACTCGTTCACGGTGAGGGTGTCGATGGACTCTATACCAGTTACCCCCTTCTGCGTCACCTTGATGGCCTCCGTAGAGTCTCCGTCGGCAAGCGCCGGAACGGCAATGCAGAGGCATGCCGCCAGGAACAACATTAGGGAACGCGTAAACATCGCTGCAAATATAAAAAACTTGGCGCGGCGGGGCTTTTTATTTTATTTTTTTCAACGTTTTGCGGGTTTTCCGCAAAATGTCATCTTTTGACACTAATTTGTTTCTAGATTAAGGACATGGAAATGAACAACGCAACATTGGACAAGCAAATCCACGAGCTGGTGGTGCAAATCAAGGCCGCCCTGCTCGATCGGGGCGAGTCTATGGCCACCGCGGAATCTTGCACGGGCGGGCTCATCGCCGCAAGCATCGTCGCCGAACCCGGTTCTTCCGACATCCTCGCCGGCGGCATTGTCGCCTACCGCAACGAGGTCAAAGAGAACCTGCTGGGCGTGCCGCATTCCATACTCGAGCAGTTCGGCGCGGTTAGCGCACAGACCGTCGAGGCCATGGCCGAGGGCGCCCTCCGCAAGTTCGGTTGCCAGTGGGCCGTCTCCACCTCCGGAATCGCGGGCCCCACCGGCGCAGAACCGGGAAAACCCGTGGGCTTTATATGGATGTGCGTCGCCAACAACCGCGAAAAAGTGTCCTTTTCAGAAATTTTCGACGGAAATCGGAACGAAATCCGACAAAAATCCGTTTTAATGGTGTTAGGCAAGTTACTTTTTTTGATAAATAACCAAAAAAGCACTTGCACAAACGAACACTAAATAGTATATTTAAACAAGAAACAAAAAAAATGGAGTCAAAAATCATGGCAAAGAAAGCAACACCCACCAGCAACCTTTCCTCGGACAAAGCCAAGGCAGTCGAAGCCGCCATCGCACAGATCGAGAAGAACTACGGTAAAGGTTCCATCATGGCTCTCGGGCAGCAGCCCGTCGAAGACATCCCGGTTATCCCGTCCGGCTGTATCCAGCTCGACATGGCGCTCGGCGTCGGCGGGTTCCCGCGTGGCCGCATCATCGAGATTTACGGACCCGAATCCTCCGGTAAAACGACCCTTGCCCTGCATGCCATTGCCGAGGCCCAGAAGCTCGGCGGTGTAGCGGCCTTCATCGACGCCGAACACGCCTTCGATGCCGTCTATGCCCGCAAGCTCGGCGTCGACATCGAATCCCTCCTCGTCTCCCAGCCCGATACCGGCGAGCAGGCGCTCGACATTGCCGAAACGCTCGTCCGCTCCGGCGCCATCGACATCATCGTCGTCGACTCCGTGGCCGCCCTCGTACCGCAGGCCGAAATCAACGGTGAAATGGGCGACAACCACGTTGGACTCCAGGCCCGCCTCATGAGCCAGGCGCTCCGCAAGCTTACCGGCATCCTCTCCAAGTCCAACACCTGCATGCTGTTCATCAACCAGCTCCGCATGAAGATTGGCGTGATGTTCGGCAACCCCGAAACCACCACCGGCGGCAACGCGCTCAAGTTCTACGCCACCCAGCGCCTCGACATTCGCCGCATCGCGGCCATCAAGGACGGCGAAGAGGTCATTGGCAACCGCACGCGCATCAAGGTCGTCAAGAACAAGGTGGCCGCCCCGTTCACCCAGTGCGAATTCGACATCCTCTACGGCTGCGGCATCTCCCGCGAAGCCTCCATCCTCGACCTCGCCTGTGAACTCGAGATTATCCAGAAGAGCGGCGCCTGGTTCAGCTACAACAACGAGAGAATCGGCCAGGGTCGCGAAAACGCCCGCCTGTTCCTGAAGGACAATCCGGAAATCTGCAACGAAATCGAGAACAAGATCCGCGAAAGCATGAAGGACGTCGAACTGTTCAAGCTCGGCGAGAACGAAGCCCTCGAAGTCGGCGACGATAGCGAAGCCGCCGTCGAAGAAGCCTAGTCCGCACCAAAATTTTCTTCCTGAAAAAACAAAACTCCGGCCCCGTCTTCTAGCCATTGGATGCGGTCGGGGTTTTCTCGCATTCGCCGACCGCGCGCATCATTCCATAAACACGCGCACCATTTTTTATTATCATTACGGCATGTCCAAATTCACACGTTTATCCGCACTGGCATTCGCCGCCGGACTCAGCCTCGCGCAAGCGCAGGACCTGTGCCCGCAGTTCATGCTGGACTCCGCGATGACAGTGAACGTGGAAGGCAGGTTCATCAACGCGCAGAACAGCCGCGTAAGCCTGGACATAGAATGGCGGCACCATCCGGAATCGCTCGACACGTTCTTCGTGAACTTCCCTAAGCAGGCTCCGGTCATGTTCGTCACGGCGGGCGACTCCCGCTACGAGATTTTCTCGGCACGCAAGGTAAAGCGCCAGCTCGGGCTGCACCACCTGCGCGAGACTCTCGGCAACACCCCGCTAAAACTGGACGACCTCGAACTGCTGGCCAACGGACTCTTCCTGTGCCAGGACACCGCGAAAACGACAAAGATTTTCTCGACCGCGTTCTCGAACATGTGGTATTCCATGGTCGTAGACACGCTCCCCCGCCCGCAAAAGGTCGTGATGCGCGGCGCCCGTCGCGAAGCGCGGACATTCACCATCGGCGCATGGAAAAACTTCTCGGGAATCGAGCTGCCCACGCTCGTCGCGCTCACGGGACCGAACTACACCGGAAACCTCTGGATCCGCTCGGCCTACCCCATAGAAACGCAAAAGGGCGACCCCATCGTGGAGAACGCCCAGAAAAACCCGTTCAGACGGCCAACGCTATTCAGAAAGACGCTTGTGGATGGGAAACGAGAAATACCCCTGATACTCAAGCTGAACCAGGAACTGCTGAGAGAGTGATCCGTCGTAGAAGCGCTTCTTGGGGCGTTTCCACATACCGAATTCCAGCGTGAGGCTCCTGAGGCCGCTTTTCCATGAAAGCTGCGGGCCCGCCTTTATAATGCCGTAACCCAGGGACTCCTTTTGCACCGTGTTTCCGCTGCGCAGGTAGCCCGTGCGGTAATAGGTGCTCTCGAAAAGGGCAGCCCAGTTCTCCGAGAACACGAGACGTCCGTAAGTGTCGATTTCCAGGAGGAAGTCGCGGCTGAACACCGGGATGTTGCGCTTGTAGTCGTAGCTCTTGCCCTCGAAATCCGTGCTCACGTCGGAAAGGATGTAGTGGATGCTCGTCCCGATGATGGACTTGCCGAGAAAGAAGTACTCGAAGGCGACGTTCATGTCGAACAGCTGGACGTAGTCCAAGTCGGCGGCATCGCTTTTCCACACGTTATCGGTAATGTAGTCGGCGTTCCACGATTCGGCAATACGGCCACCGCCCTGCACATCGGCGGTCACCATTTCGAGGTTCGACTTGTAATAGAGATAGCTCTCGTAGACGAAATTGACCTCGATTTGCGGGTTGGTGCGGAACGGACGCAGACCCAGACCGGCCAGGTAGCCCCCGTAGAACGGAGAGGCCTCTATGGCCGCTTCCATTTTCAAGTAGCTGGGAGATTTTCCGAGATACTCGCCATAATTGAGTTCTGTGAGGGGCTCCAGCCACGTATAGTCGACCTTGCCCACGGCCTGCGGTAGCCACTGACCCCATACAAACGGCGTATTACCCATGAGGTTCCACGAAAGGTTCGGCCCGTAGCGGAAGCCGTTCTGGGCCCCCTGGTTGTAGTTGGCAAACGCCGCCGAGGCGACCGCCATCAGCAGAACGGGCAAGCTTTTACGTAATATGGTACCCCAATGCTTCATTTCAATGTAAAATCTAAAAAATATTAAGCCACTTGTAATTTAAATTCTTATTTTGTGAACAACAAATCCTCTAAGGAGATTCTATGAAAATTCCTCACTTGTGTTTACTCGCTCTCGGAGCCCTGCTCTTCTGGAGCTGCGCTAGCCGCTATTCTTCCCCCATCCTCATCGAACGCGGCGAAGGCCGTAAAGAATGGGAACGCGAATACTTTGTCGTCAAGGAAAGCATGGGCATCGACAAGCGCCTCAAGGACGTGTTCAAGCAGGGTTACATCGAAGAAGGCATGACCAACGACATGGTGAACCTGCTCTGGGGACCTCCCGACCACGAGACGGAAACCGAAAACAGCAGCATCTGGGAATACTACACCCGTGAAGGCCAGCTGATTACCCGACTCATCTGGAAGCACCCCGACCTCGCCCGCCTGAAGGGCTACGAAGGCGAATGGGTCCTCGACAAGATCGAAGGCGACCGCTATGGCGGGTCTCCGGCTCCGACCTCCAGCCGTTCCAGCAACTACAACAACTAATTTAACTGCGATTGCCGGAGTTTTTCCGCATCCAGACAAAAGCCGACCCGCCAAGGGCGGCTTTTTTGCTATATTTACGCGCGTTAAATTTCAAAACAACTCAAGGAGTTAATTATGCGTCAGTATATCATTGCTGGTAACTGGAAGATGAACAAGACCGTTAGCGAATCCATTCAGCTCGCTAAGGATATCGTGGAAGCCGTCAAGGACGTGAAGAAGACCGAAGTGGTCATCGCCCCGACTTACCTCGCCGCCGCCAAGGTCGCCGACGTCATCAAGGGTACCAACGTGAAGCTCGCCATCCAGGACATCCACTGGAAGGACCAGGGCGCATTCACCGGTAAGGTTTCCGTTGACATGGTCAAGGAAATCGGTGCCGAATACATCATCATCGGCCACTCCGAACAGCGCCAGTATTTCCACGAAACCGACGAAACGGTGAACCTCAAGGTCAAGAAGACCCTCGAAGCCGGCCTCAAGCCGATCATCTGCATCGGTGAAACTCTCGACCAGCGCAACGGCGGCATCCTCAAGGAAGTTCTCGGCCTCCAGGTCAAGGGCGCCTTCAAGGACGTCTCTGCCGAAGACGCCGCCAAGTGCGTGCTCGCCTACGAACCGGTCTGGGCGATCGGTACCGGCGTGACGGCCACCGACGAACAGGCTCAGGACACCCAGGCCTACGTCCGCTCCGTGGTCAAGGAAATCTACGGCGAAGCCGTTGCCGAAGGCATGCGCATCCAGTACGGTGGCTCCATGAAGGGCGCCAACGCTGCCGGCCTCCTCGCCCAGAAGGACATCGACGGCGGTCTCATTGGCGGTGCAGGTCTCAAGGCCAACACCTTCAAGGAAATCATCGACGCTGCCGAAGCCAAGTAATTAATCAACCAACCAAGGAATCGTCACTATGGCAACTCTTTTTTGGGTCCTTATCGTCGTCCACGTGTTTCTCTGCTTCTTCCTCATGCTTCTCGTCCTCGTGCAGAACGACAAGATGGGTGGCTTGGCAGGTCTCGGTGGCATGACCTCTCAATCCGCATTCTCTACCGCAGGTGCTGCGACCTTCATCCAGAAGTTGACACGTGGCGTTGCCGTTATCTTCTTCATCGTGGTGTTCGCCCTCGGCCTCATTACTGCCAAGCAGGACCAGGCCGTTGAAGAATCCGCCATGCAGAAGGCTACCCGCGAAAATGCGGCCCAGCAGGCCCCGACCATCCCGGCTCTCCCGGGTGATTTCGCCGCTCCGGCCACTGAGGCACCGGCTGCTGAAGCCCCTGCCGCCGAAGCACCGGCCGCACCGGCTACCGAAGTCCCGGCTCCGGCTGCTGAGTAAGTTTGACCGGCGCCGCCTGCATGCGGCAAGTATGCAAGGAGTGCGCCGTTAAACTTCGCGGTCGTGGTGGAATTGGTAGACACGCTAGCTTGAGGTGCTAGTGGGAGCGATCCCATGACAGTTCAAGTCTGTCCGACCGCATACAAGAGTCCGCCCCTGTCGGGGCGGATTTTGTTTTGGGATTGTTCACATCACATCGCCCACAGCTCATTGCTATATTATCCTCCGAGGTTTTTATGAACAACAATCTTGTAGCGCCGGTAGGCGTTCTCGGCTTTGGCGTCGAAGGCCAGAGCACATTCAATTACCTGGTACGCAGCGGAATCAAGGAAATTGTCGTGATGGACAAGAACCCGGTAACATTGCCGGAAGTGCCCGCCGATGTAGACGTGAAAACGTTCAGCGGCGAAAACTACATGGACGGGCTCAAGGACTGCGTGACCGTCGTGCGTTCAGCGGGCGTGTACCCGATGAGCCAGGAATTGTTCAAGTTCCAGATGAATGGCGGGCTCATGACGAGCCAGATACAGCTCTTTTTAGAACAAACTAAATCCAAGAAGACCGTAGGCGTCACCGGGACTCTCGGCAAGGGCTCCACCGTGAGCATGATTAGCCACATCCTTACCAAGTGCGGCGTAAACAACGAGATTGGCGGCAACTTCGGCGTACCGGCGCTCGACCTGCTCGAAACGGAAACGCCCGATCGCGTGAGCATCCTCGAGCTTTCGAGTTTCCAGTTGATGACGTTGTCCGTCTCGCCCGATGTGGGCGTTGTACTGCGCGTATCGACCGAGCACCTGGACTGGCACAAGAGCGTCGAGGAATACCGCGACGCCAAGGCTAACCTGGTGCGTTGGCAAAAGCGTGGCGGCACCTGCGTGTACCTGAAAGACGCCGAACCGACCGCGAAGATTGCAAGCGAGAGCCCGGCCCAGACGAAATACGCGGTAAGCCTCGTGGACGGCCCCAGCGCCGGCGACGGAGACGCCGTGATTGACGGCGCCACCCTCGCCATCGACGGCGAAAAGCTGTTCCTCTCGGACTGCAAGGTGCGAGGCATCTACCAGCTCGAGAACATGGCGGCGGCGACCCTCGCCGTGAAAGCCCTCGGCATCAAGGTGGCCGACGCCTTCGAAGCCCTCAAGAGCTACGAGACGCTCCCCTTCCGTATGGAATTCAAAGGCGAAAAGAACGGCATCGAGTTCTTCAACGACAGCTACGCCACCCGCCCCGACGCGACGATCGCCGCGACCGCCAGCATGAAGCGCCCCTTCGCGTTGATTCTCGGCGGCTCCGAGAAGAACGCGGACTTCACCGAGCTTTCCAACATCCTCGTGAAAGACCGCCCGAACCTCATGAGGATTGCACTCATCGGCGCCACTGCCGAGCGCATGCTGGAATCCCTGACGCAGGCCGGGCTCCAAGTTCCGGCGAAAATCTTCCCCACGCTCGAGGAAGCCTTCGCCGACAGCCTCGCTATCGGCAAAGGCGGAGCCGTCATCATGAGCCCCGCCTGCGCCAGCTTTGGCCTGTTCAAGAACTACAAGGTCCGCGGGCAAGTGTTCGACAAGCTGGTGGCGGAAGTAAAGTAAAAGCGTTTTTTTTTCGAAAAAATGCCCCAACCCCCTTTACAAAGCCGCCCTTTTAAACTAAATTTGTGCCGTTCCATTAAGGACCACGCGGTCGTGGTGGAATTGGTAGACACGCTAGCTTGAGGTGCTAGTGGGAGCGATCCCATGACAGTTCAAGTCTGTCCGACCGCAGAAGAAACCCGGCTGAAAAGCCGGGTTTTCTTTTTCCCGAAAAAAAGCCCTCCCCTATACAAGACAAAAACCCCGGACATAAATCCGGGGTAGCAAGATGGAGAGAGTGTTGTAAATTCTTTCCAGTTACTTAGCGGTATTGACCATGAACCTCTTAGCGCCCTGCACCTGCTTGAGCATGTAGACGCCCCTGGTATAGCCAGCCGCCTTGAGAGCGCTGGAGGCATCCGTGCCGGTGAGTTCCACCGTACCGAGCATCTTGCCCGAGAGGCCATACACGCGGAAGGCCTGCGACGCCCTGTTCTGGAACCTTACGTCACCTATAGCCAGCGGGCCAATCGGTTCGGTATCTTCGGCATCCTTGCCCTGCAAGAAGTTGATGTAGTCAATATCCATCCAGTCCCCGGTCACGGTAAAGCGGAGGATATGCTTTCCGGCAGCGAGAGTCACGTTAGCCTTGACCTTGTTGTATTCATCATAGTTGTCTTCGCCGGAAGTCGCCTGCGGAACGGCAATTTCTTCGGTAATGTCGTCACCGTCGATAGACAGCTTGAAGCTGGAAGTCGCATTGGCCGAAGCCACCGCGGCATACATGGTGTAATCGCCTGCCGCAGCCACTTCTACGGTGTATTCCAGCCATTCGCCGATCTGGTTATAGCCGACCACATAGCCGGTCGCCTTCTTGTATATATCGACGCCCGTTCCTTCGCGGTAGCTCTTGCCGCCGTTGCTTTCGGCGCCATGGTCGTCGGTATCGTTGTCGGAGTAAGAATCGCTGCCGGCACCGTAGCCCGGTTCGTCGAAGTTTTCCAATTCAATCTTGCCCGGGATAGCCCAAGCCTTGCCGCCAAACGGCTGCTGCGGTTCGGGTTCGCGCTTGGTGCCCTGGAATTCCCATTCCAGAATGCCCATGGTAGAATCCTTAGAGCCCTTGAACACGAAGAACAATTGGTCCACGACACCGCTAAGGCCTGTCATTTCGCAATCGTTATCGGTGTAGGTGTTCCAGTTACCCGTCTTTTCGAGTTCGCAGGTACCAGCGAGCGAACCGCTCACAGAACCCTTGTGGATTTCAATCTTGTTGCCGTCGCCCACGTTGGCCGCCTTGATGCGGAGGTTCTGGGCTCCGTTACCGAAGTCCACGCCCGAAACGCGAATCCAGGATTCCTTGGTGGCAAGCGGAGTCAGCACGTGCACCACGGGCTTGCCCTTGGTCCAGTCGGTACGGCTGCGCACGTTACGCTGCTTGGAACTGGTCAGCGCCTTGTATGTCCTGTAAGGGTCAAAATTCTTGATTTGCTTGGGGCCTTCACGGGTGAAAGTGAGCTTGTTCATCTTGTCGCCATTCCAGGTGAGTTCGTCGATGGACACGCTTCTGTGATTTTCCTTGTTCGGGCTATTGGTGCACTGGCCCGACTGGGTACAGGAACCCGGATGTTCATCCGCGGTGACCAGGCGGCGGTCGTGATACACGGCGTACCACTTGCCCTGGAATTCGGCAAAGCCCTGGTGGTTGTTGCCGCCCTCGTTATGGGCATCGGGCACAGAACTGATTCCGGGAATGACCGTTCCAACGAACGTGTAAGGGCCCGTAATCTTGTCAGCCATGCCGTAATCAATGACCTGCGGAGGCGTATTGAAGCTCAAGTAGTACTTGCTCCCCTTCTTGTGGATATAGGGAGCTTCGAAGGAATTCTGTGCACTGACGCGCGTCAGGGAATTCTTGTCGATAGTAATCTTGCCGTTGTTCTCGGTAAACTTGATGATGTCCAGGTTGTTGCCATAGGGGCGCTGACCGTTTTCACCGCCGCCGAAAATCACGTAGCCTGTTCCGTCATCTTCGATAAAGATGCCCGGGTCAAAGCAGTGAGCAATGCCGTCGCAGCCACCGATTACGCTGGAGCCAAAGGAAGCGGCAATGTAGTTCACGCCATGGGTTTCCTTGACGGGGTCGGTATAGGGGCCGTCGATGCTTGTCGCGGTAAGCATGCCCACGCCGCTGGCGCCGTTGGGGTAAACAATGTAGATTCTGCCCTTATGGACGGCGATACCGGACGCCCAGGTATTGTTGGGGTAATCCCCGAATTCGCGCTTGGAGCGGAAAATCATGCCGTGGTCGGTCCAGTTCTTCATGTCCTGGGAAGTGAACGCGTTAAGCCCCACGATATCGTAATTGTAGTTCTGCTGGGGGCTGTAGTCGTCCACATCGGTCAGGATGTAGAAGGTACTGTCGTCGGCAGCTGCCGAAGGGTCCGCCAGGTAATGGTAAGTTGAAATCGGGTTGTCGGCTAAGCCGAACGTGGCCAAACCTGCCAAAAGGCAGGAGGCCTTTTTCCAGACCTTTTTGTAATCCATATATCACTCCATCTCAGCGCCTACACGCGTAGGCCCATACAATCTTAAACTATCCCTTTTTGGCCCACATAACCCCTTTAACATAGACAACTCTATGGATAAATTGACAACGGGCGTTTTTTTCTACATTTTACGCCAAATGAACCGCTTCGAGCTCCTGAAAACCTCCAAGAAGTCCAAGGCCCGCCTGGGCGTGGTCCATACCGACCACGGCGACGTAACCACCCCCATCTTTATGCCGGTGGGCACCGAGGCGACCGTGAAGGCGGTAACGCCCGCACAGCTCAAGGACATCAAGGCGGAAATCATCCTCGCGAACACGTACCACCTGTACTTGCGCCCCACCACCCCGCGAATCGCGAAGGCGGGCGGCATCCACAAGTTCATGGCATGGGACGGCCCGGTGCTTACCGACAGCGGCGGATTCCAGGTTTGGAGCCTGAAGGACCTCCGCAAAATCACGCCCGAAGGCGTGGAATTCCGGAGCATTCTGGATGGTTCAAAGCATTTCTTTAGCCCCGCAAGCGTCATGAACGCCCAGCGGGAAATCGGCGCCGACATCATCATGGCGCTTGACGAATGCACGCCCTTCCCGAGCACCGCTAAGGAAGCGGAACATAGCCTCAAGTTCACGCTCAAGTGGACCGCAGAGGCGCTTGCTTGGCTCAAGGAGCACCCGCCCATCCACGGTTACGACCAGCAGTTCTTCGGGATTATCCAGGGAGGCATGCACAAGAACCTGAGAAAGCAGGCCATCGAGCGCATCGCGGAACTGGAACCCGACGGATTCGCGATGGGAGGCCTCTCCGTAGGCGAGCCCACCGAGACAATGTACGAGATTGCGGACTTTTGCACCGACATTCTGCCGCAGGACCACGCCCGCTACGTGATGGGCGTAGGAACGCCCTGGAACCTGCTGGAACTCATCGAGCGCGGCGTGGACATGTGCGACTGCGTGATGCCTACCCGCAACGCGCGAAACGGCATGCTGTTTACGAGCGAAGGCGTGCTGCGCTACAAGGCAGCCCGCCATGCCGAAGAATTCGACAAGCCGGTGGACCCGAATTGCGACTGCTACTGCTGCCGTAACTTCAGCCGCGCGTACCTGCGCCACCTGCACCACGCCGGGGAATCCCTCGGGTTTACGCTCGCAAGCATCCACAACCTGCACTTCTACCTGCACCTGATGCGCGAAGCCAAGCAGCACATCGCCGACGACACATTTGAAGAGTGGAAAAAGGAGAAGTGCGAAATCCTGCAACGCGACCTTCAATAAAGCGACCTTCAGTAAAAAACAAAAAGCCTCGGCAAAGCCGAGGCAATTTTTTAAGGATGTCCCGGGCTAAGCCGGGTATGATTTCTAGCGGAGGCTGATGCGGGCAGTCTTGGAATCGCGACCCATCATCACGCGGACAACGTAGTTGCCGCGAGTCATGCCTTCCAGGGAAACCTGGTGCATGCCGGAGGTCACGCTTTCAGAGACGGTCTTCACGACGTTACCCATCATGTCGAACACCTGCACCTTCATAGTGCCGGACTTCGCAGCCAGAATGTTGAGGGCAGAACCCTGCACACTGAGCTTGAGGCCACTTGCGGAGCGGGCGGCGAACGGAATGCTGACCACCTGGTCGACGCACTTGAGGTCGTCCACGTACAGGTAGTTGTAGGTCGGCTGGTAGGTATCCGTGTAACCCTTGGCACCAATGACTTCCCAGGCAATCTTCTTGATGTTCGCCCAGTTGAGGACCTTCGGATCCTGAGTCCAGCTCGGCTGCTTGAATTCTTCCTGAGCGAAGGTGACGAGCGTCCAGTCGGCAGCGTCAACCAGCTTGCGGTAGTGGTAGGCAAAGTCAGTCACCTGGCCATCCTGAATCTTGATCTGGTGAGCAGCACCCTTGTAGCGGTAGCTAAGCACCGGGCAGTTGCTCAGGTCGACACCCAGAGAGGTATCGGCATTCATGTTGAGGCCGAGAGCCACGAACGGATCGTATTCGTAAGTGCCTTCACCCCAGACCATGCCCTGCAGGCCAACAAAGTTGGCAGAACCGTTGGTCGGGTCCGTTGTACCCGGGAGCACGACGACATAACCCGGAAGAGTCGGATCGTAGACGTTGGTAATCGAGGAGAGGCCACCCGAAGAAGTATCCGTGTAAGCGTACCAGGTACCAGTCGTATTGAGAACTTCGTCGCCGTCTTCCACATCGTCGATGACGAGGATATCCGTAATCACGACAGAAGAAGAAGTCGGAGTGACAGAGGAGGAAGAAGTCACAACGCTATTGGAGCTCTTGGCAACCGTGCTGGACGAAGAAGCCGGGGCATCCATGTTGGAAATAGCGGTGATGCTCATGCCGTCGCAACGGACATCATCCACGTAGAGGTAGTTGTACTTCGGCTGGTTCTGGGCATCCGGAACGTTCAGCACGCCCTTGACTTCCCAGGCGAGACGCATGACCTTGTTGAGGCCCTTGTCCTTCAGGTTGAAGTGCTTGTCGTTATCACCCCAGTCTTCCTGGTTGAACTGGTCCCAAGTGAGTTCGACTTCCTTCCAGTCTTCGGAAGCGTCCTTGTTCACGTGGTGGAAGTTCCAGTTGTCAATCAGAGAAGTTTCAACGCGGAAGTTATGGCTAGCGCCCTTGAACTTGTAGCTGATAGCCTTGCAGGCGCTCATGTCGAAGAGAGACGTGTCCTTCGTAAGGTTCAAGCCAAGGTCAACATACGGAGCGTATTCGTAGGTACCCTGGGCGAGCTTGATGCCCTTGAGGCCAGCCATGTACTTGGAAGTGTTCTTGCCTCCGTCGCTTTCCATGAGCACATCGAAGACTTCCTTGCCGAAATCGTTTTCCCACTTGCCGTTGCTGATCGAGGAGCCACCAACACCATGGTCGCCCTTTTCGCCGGCGTCGGTCCAAGCAGACCAGAAACCACCCGTGTAAGCATAACGGTCGTTGTCTTCCAGGTCGTCAATCATGTCGGTCTTGGCTCCGTTGGCAACACCCTGAGAATAGCCGCTAGCGGAGGAGGAATTACCGTTCTGGAGGCCGCAATCCTTGTAAGAGGCGTTCTTGTTCATCCAGCCCTTGACCATGCTGCCGGAAGCGGAGTAGGATAGACCTGCATCGATGTTAATCTTGTTAAATGCAGCAGAACCTTCGTTCACGCCGGAAGCAGACCAGTTGGCCCAAGAAACCTTGTTCTGGTTCATCCAGTCAATCCAGGCCTGGCTAGCACTCTGGTTAGCACCACCGTTACCATTGGCGTTGACAGTTCCCCATTCGGAAGCGAACACGGGAACGTTATTGCTCATGGCTTGGTTTGCACGGCTAGAGTAATCGCCGCTCGCTGAATGTGAATCGGCATAGAAATGGAGCGTACAAGCGAAATTCTTTTTGCTGTCACTGATGCCACCTGTTGCACACTGCTCGGGATGGCTGGACCATTCCGGGCTACCTACAAGCACCAGGTTGTCGGAGTATTTACGGATAGCGTTAATCACGGTATTAGCATGGGAAGCGACCGTGCCCATGCTTGCGCCATCCTTAGGCTCATTCCACACTTCGAAAATAACGTTGTTGTACTCGCCGTACTGCTGGGCGGCGTATTCAAAGAACTTGACAGCATCGCTAGTGTAGCCGTTCCCACTTTCGATGTGCCAGTCGATAATCACGTAGATGTCGTTATCGATAGCGGCGTTCACCACGTTCTTGAGGTAGGCTTTCTGCAAATCCTCGCCACCGGTGATGTAGCCACGGCCCTTGTCAAAGTCATTGCTCACGCCCATAGCAAAGCGGATAACTTCGATACCCATGTCCTTCACCATGAGGTTCACAGCCTTTTCGGTATAGAATGCCGTGGCACTATCTGCAGCGGAACTCCAGAAAAGGCTCATGCCCTTCACCTGCACGGCAGAATTCTGGTATTGCGGGCAAGTGCCGGAGAGCTTACCGCCGTTAGCCTTGAGTTCACCGTACGTGCTGACAGGGCCCACACGGCTTGCACTGATGGCCATGGCAGACACGGCCGCAAGCATCATTGTTGCTAAAATTTTTTTCATTCTACATCCTTATTATTTGTGGTTGCACCAATCCCTTTTGCCGTAAAAATAGATTAAAAAAGCCATTTCTTCTGTAATAATTTTGGATACAATTGATTATGCTCACGAAAAAAGGTCATCTTAAAAAAGTTTTTACATCAATTTGCCCTTTTTGGACTAAACGGGCCAAATATACCCCCGGACGGAGCCCCGAAAGGTCGATTACGCGGGAACGGCCGGAGAACATTTTCTTTCCGTCCACGCGCAGGATGTCTACACGGAAGGGGCCAGGCACCCCAATTTCGAGACGAGCGGCATTGGCGACGTAACGAATAGCGGAAACATTGCCCGCGACACCTCTACGGCCCGGAATAACGGTTGTCCCGGTATCGGCGCTAAAATTGTAGGCGGGAATGACGGCTCCGCTCCAGCCCTTGTACGCGACGAGCGCATCCTTGAGAGCCTGATTCACTTCGGAGGCTTCGTCGTCCTTGGAGTTGTCGAAAGTCCACTTGAAATCACCGCCCTGCACGCGACCGGCATACTTGACAACGTTGTCTTTAGCAGCCTCGGGAGTATCGGCAGTGTACTTGTACATCACGGAATTGTCGGTATCGAAGTTGTTGTACAAATTCGCGCCCTGGTAAGACTTGACAGTTTCGGGGACCTTGGCGTCGCGGCTATCTACCACATAGGCGTCAAAATCCGCCTTGGAATCAATTTCACCGACAGCAGTCTCCGCCCCCTTCAGCACATATTTGCTCGCCCCGTACGGTATGAACGTGTAACTCCCTTCAAAGCGGTTGCCGTACGCCTTGATAGTTCCGCCGTCCTCGTCGCTGAAAGTGCCGTAATTCTTCGGGTCGCGCTTGGTGCCGCCCGCATACACGTCGCTCCCCTGCATCGAGGTGAGCATCGGGTACTTGCAGTTGCGGAAGTAGTTGCTTTCCATGAACACGGACGAGCCCAGCGTGGAGCCCGCGCCGTACTTGGCGATGCCATCGTAGTAGTTGTTGTACACATGGGCGCTGTAGTAGCGCACGCGCGGGTGGCGGCTGTCGGAATGGTCGTACCAGTTGTGGTGATACGTGATGTAGAGCCCGTCCGTCGAGCCTTCCGAAAGGCCGAGCAGGTTCGACTTGCCGTTGTCCCAGAAGTGGTTGTAGCTGAAGGTTACGTAGGTGGACTTTTTGCAGTCCAGGGCGCCGTCACCCTTCACCTGGTCCTTGTCGCTGCCCGCATCGCCGTAAAAGAAGTCGCAGTTGTGCACCCACACGTAGCTGTTGTCCTGCTGGAGCCCGATGTTGTCGCCTTCCCCGCTGTTCACGTTCATGATACCGAGGTTACGGACTTCTACATCCTGCGCGTTCTTGATGCGGATGCCCCAGCCGTTCGCGGTCGCGTCGGGACCGACGCCCTCGATGGTCACCGCCATGCCTTCCTTCTTGCCCATGTCCACCAGGATATCGCCCTTGTCCGTAGAATCCGGGTCGGTGATGTTGCCTACCAGGCGGAAATCGAGCGGGCGCTTCTCGAAGCCCTTCTTGATGGCGGTAAGAATCGCCTGGAAGCCGGTGCAGCTCGTGGTTCCGCCCTTGTTGTCGGTCGTGACGTCGAGCTTGACCGAGTTCTTCGTGGTTTCGGTGATGTAGATGATAACGGCGCCGTCCTTGAGCGTGCCGTCCATCTTGTAGGCACCGGGAACGTGGTCGTTACTGAACGCGAAGCCGGAGCGGTCGTACGCTTTAACCGCGAGAGTCTCGGTCGCTGCGGCGGGGCCTTCCTTGCCGCCTTTCACGCCGACAATTTTCAGCGTGTAGCTACCCGCCTTGAGGCCCGGAACATCGACTCGCCAGGTGGAACCGTACTTGCGAACAAGCGAAGCATCCACCTTCACGCCGGAATTTCCCTCGCCGGAGTAGTAAACGTTGTAGCTGTCAGAACCGTCGTCGGCCCATTGCGCGTACGCGGATTCGAGCCAGCCGCCGGCATCACCCAGTTTCACCTGGGCATACACCGTAGAAACAGTAAACGCCGCCAAGGCGGCAACACAAGTTACCTTGAAATCCATAAGCATCCCTTTTTGTATAACTGCTTACAATATATTAGCAAAAAAAACATGCCGTTCCCGGAAAAATGATTGTATTTTGGTACTATGGAACCCTCCCAGTCCACATCGCTAGCCGCCATGTTCTTTTCCACCTGTTCCCGAAAAGACTTTAACGGGTGGTACAAGAGGATTGACGGGCAATGGGTTCACTATTCTCGCGAAGAATTGCGCGATACGGCCATCTTTACCGCCATCGCCCTCAACAACCGCGGCCTGCGGGCCCGCGAAAGCGTTGGCATCATCGCCCCAAGTTCTCCGGAATGGATTCTGGCCGATATCGCCATCCAGGTAAACCACGCCCGGACCGTCCCGCTGTTCCCGAACATCTCGTCCGAGAATTTCCAGTTCCAGTGCGACAATTCCGAGGTGCAAATCCTCTTTGTCAACTCCGTCGCCGAGTTGGAAGAACCCCTCAAGGCGTTCCTGGACCAGTTCAAGCTAGTCATCTGCATCGACTCCAGGAGTACCCTGCCCGAAAACGCCATCTACTGGGACGACCTGGTCGAAGAGGGCCGGCGACTCGGCGAACAGGGTAAATACTACAGCTGGGTAGACGACCAGATCCAGATGATCCATCCCGACGACCTGTTCAGCATCATCTATACAAGCGGCTCGATGGGCCTCCCCAAGGGGGCCGACTTGAGCCACCGGAACATGCTCGTGCAGATAAACAACCTGCGCAGCCTCTACCCCATGGACCCCAAGACCGACCGCGCGCTTACCGTACTCCCCGTTGCGCACGTGCTGGAACGCATGGTCGTCTACTTCTACATGCTTAACGCTGCGACCATCTACTTTGCCGACAGCCCCAAGAATCTCGCCGTCATCTTGAAGGAAGTTCACCCGACCGGGATGGTCGTAGTCCCGAGAATCCTCGAACGCCTCTATGAAAGCATGACGGCCTCCGGCGGAAACGCGAAGGGCATCAAGCGCTATGTTATCAACAACGCCATCAAGGTCGCAAAGATTGCACCCCCGAGCGCCCACCGCTCCATTATCTACAGGCTCTACGACAAACTGGTCTACCGCAAGATGAGAAACGCCATCGGCGGGAACTTCAAGTTCATCGTGAGCGGCAGTTCCGCCCTGAACAAGTCCATATTGCGCTTTTTGCTGAACGTCGGCATTCCCATACGCGAAGGCTACGGCATGACGGAATGTTGCCCCGTGGTATCGGCAAACAGCCTGGCCGACAACAGGCCCGGCTCCATCGGCAAGCCGCTCAGCTACCTGGACGTGAAAATCGGCGACAACAGCGAAATCTTGGTCAAGGGCGAAAGCGTATTCAGCGGCTACCACGGCATGCCTGAACTCAACTCGCAGGTATTTACCGCCGACGGATACTACAAGACAGGCGACCAGGGATTCTTTGACGAGGATGGTTACCTGAACTTCACGGGCCGTATCAAGGAACTGCTCAAAACGAGTACCGGCAAGTACGTGAGCCCGAACCCCATAGAGCTCGAAATCAGCCGCCACCCCGTCGTAGAACAGGCGCTGGTCATCGCAAACGACCGCAAGTTCGTCTCGGCCGTCATCTGGCTCAACCCGGAAGGCGCTCGACGCATGCTCAAGTTCTCGCACGACGATTTCAGCGTCGAAAAGGCAATGAACTCGGTACGCATACGCGAATCCATCAACCGCCATATCACCAAGGTCAACCGCAAGTTGAACCACTGGGAACAAATCCGCAAGTGGACGCTCATCGGCGACGAGCTCACTATTGAATCGGGACTGCTTACGCCCACATTAAAAATTCGGCGCGCCGTCGCCGAAGCGCGGTACGCCGAAGAAATCGAAAAGATGTATGAAAACTAGTTGTTAATCAACTAGAAATGAATTACACGGACCTTGATGACCTTGTCGAGCTTGGAGAGCTTCTCGATGATGGAGTCGTCCACCTTGCTTTCGACGTCAACGAGGTTGTAGCCGATCTTGCCGTTGCTCTTGTTGCTGAACGAGGCAATGTTGATGCCTTCGGCACCGAACACCTTCGTGATTTCGGAAATCATGTTCGGAACGTCCTGGTTGATGACCACGACGCGGCTCTTGACGCCGGCATGCGGGTGATCGACGAGAGCCGGGAAGTTCACGGAATTGCGGACGCAACCGAATTCGATGTAGTCCTTCAATTCTTCGACGGCCATCACGGCGCAGTTTTCTTCAGCTTCTTCAGTGGAAGCACCGAGGTGCGGGAAGCAGGTCACCTTGTCATTCTTGATGAGGTCGGCATCCGGGAAGTCGCAGAGGTAGCCCTGGAGGGAACCGGAAGCGAGCATCTCGTTGACCGGGGCCATTTCCACAATGCCACCGCGGGCGAAGTTCATGATGTAGCTGCCCTTGAAGCCGGCGAGGTTCTTGCGGTTGAGCAGGTTCTCGGTCACGCCCTTGATGAACGGAACGTGCACGGTGAGGAAGTCAGACTTCGCAATCACGGTGTCGAGGTCGGCAATTTCCACCTTGTTGGAAAGTTCGTGCATGTTGGCGGCGTTCGGATACGGTTCGTAAGCGATGACGCGCATGTTCTTCCAACGGGCATAGTTGGCAACGAGCACGCCAATCTTGCCGAGGCCGATGACGCCGAGAGTCTTGCCAGCGAGTTCCATACCGGCGAACTTCTTCTTGCCGCTTTCGACGGTCTTCGCGAGGTCCGGGTCGGTGGTGTCGAGGTTCTTGACCCATGCGGCGGCCTTGTCCACGTTACGGACGGCCATGCCGAGCACGGTCATCACGAGCTCGGCAACGGCGTTGGCGTTTGCACCCGGGGTGTTGAACACACAGATGCCCTTCGCAGAGGCCTTGTCGATGGTGATGTTGTTCACGCCAGCGCCGGCGCGGGCGACAGCCAGCAGGCCGTCAAAGTTGTCGGTATCAACCTGGGCGGAACGCACCAAGATGGCATCCGGATTTTCGACAGAGTCGGAAACCTGGTAGAACGAGCCAAACAGGCTCAAGCCTTTCTTGGAAATGTTGTTCATCGTCTTAATAGTTGCCATTGTATTGTCCTTTGTTTAAGTTAAAACTTTGTCTTTACGTCATTCCGGGCTTGACCCGGAATCTAGATGGCGGATCAGGTCCGCCATGACGTTCTGCAATTACGGTTCTTGCCAGCGACCTCTTTCTTTAATGAGGTTCACGAGTTCCTCGATGGCGTCCTCTTCGGGGATGTTCTTCTTCACAGCCGTCTTGCCCTCGAACAAGGTAATGCGGCCGGGGCCACCGCCCACGTAGCCGAAGTCGGCGTCTGCCATTTCGCCCGGGCCGTTCACGATGCAGCCCATGATGCCGATGGAAATGTCCGAGAGGTGGCCAAAGCGGGCCTTGATCTTGCCCATCACCTGCTGGATGTCGTACAAGGTACGTCCGCAGCTCGGGCAACTGATGAAGTTCGTCTTGCTGCGGCGGCAGTAGGCGGCCTGCAGAATGTCGAATGCAAGGAGCACGCATTCCTTCGCGCCCTTGTAGCCGTCGATAACGACGGCATCGCCAAGACCGTCGGTCACAAGGCTTCCGATGTCGGCGGAAACGCGGAGCATGTCGCGCTCGCTGTCGTTAATCTTAGCGTAAAGCAGAATGGGGTCTTGGCGACCTGCCGCATCCAATGCGGCAGCAAGGGCGCGCACACCAGAAACCATCTCGGCTCCGGTATAGCAGAACACGGAACCAGCAGGCACGCTCGCCGGATTCGCGGCGAACCCCGCGATGTCCATCGCATCCTTGAACTGCACCACAGGGGCGGCGTCCAGGCTCGGCAGCGCGAATTCCGCATTGCGGCGTTCGCCGGTAAGTGCAATCGCATCGGCCTTCACGCCGACCTTCACCGGGCTGTTGCCACCGATTTCCACGCCGGAAACGGCGACAGGCGTCGTCGCCCTGCGCTCGTAATGGTACGGGTCCTTCTCGAGAACCGGCACGTTGTACGCAGTCGGTGCAGCAGGCAACGCGCACGCCTTGATGAGTTCCTGGGCAACAGGGACTTCGGCCACCGGGTCTTCGGTGAGCGACACGCGAATCGTATCGGCAAGGCCGTCGAGCAAAAGCGCACCGATACCCGCAGCGGACTTCAAGCGTCCGTCGGCACCCGCGCCCGCTTCCGTCACGCCCACGTGGAACGGGTACGGCTTAAAGCCTTCCTGCTTGATGCGGGCGGCGAGCATGCGGTAGGCGGCAATCGCCACGCGCGGGTTGCTGCTCTTGAGGCTCAAAACAACTTGGTCAAAATGCTCGGCTTCGCACACGGCCAAGTATTCCATGGCGCTTTCCACCATGCCTTCCACCGTGTCGCCGTAGCGGTAAATCATGCGGGCCGAGAGCGAGCCGTGGTTCACGCCAATGCGGATGGCGCGGCCCAGGCGCTTGGCCTCCTGGACGAACGGCGTAAAGGCCTCAGCGACCTTCTCCTTGCCTTCGTCGAACATCTTGTCCGTCTGGTTCTCGAGCGTGAGGATGCCCGTGTCGACAAAGTTACCTGGATTGATGCGGACCTTCTCGACCCACTTGAGCGCCTCGAACGCGGCCTTCGGCTGGAAGTGGATGTCGGCGGAAACCGGCACCTTGCAACCCGCGGCGCGGACCTGCTTCATCACTTCTTCGAGACCCTGCGCATCGGCAAAAGTCGGAGCGGTAATGCGAACCAGGCCACAGCCAACCTTGGCGAGCGCCAAAGTCTCGGCCACCGTCTTTTCGACGTCCTTGGGCTTGGTGGTGGTCATGGACTGAACTAAAATGGGGGCGTTGCCCCCTATCAAAGCCTCGCCAACGCGGACTTGTACAGTTTCCCTGCGTACCGCATTGAAGCGGTCGGCTACATACGGGAATTCGCTAAACTTGGTCATGTGGCCAAAGATAGAAAAATGGGATGTTTACGGCTAATAATTACACCCCCAAGTTCCAAAATGGAATACCCAAACCCGTTTTTTTGGTCATTTTAGGCACTTTTACATATAAAATTGTAAAAAAGTCGTCACTTTCGGCTAAAAAAATGTTAGAATATGTACACGGAGTTTTTGATATGATTCCTAAGGTTTTTCATTACTGTTGGCTGTCGAACGAACCTTTTCCCGAAAAGGTCCAAAAGTGCATGGCGTCTTGGGAGAAGTTCCTGGGCGACTACAACTGCATTTTCTGGGATTACGAGAAAGCGGTAGCCACGGGAATCCCCTGGATTCTTGAAGCTCTTGAACAGCAGAACTGGGCCTTCGCGGCCGATGCAGTGCGCCTGTACGCCTTGTACACCTATGGCGGCATCTACCTCGACTCCGACGTGGAGCTGCTCATGTCGCCGAACCACCTACTGGACCGCGCCTACATCCTCGGTTATGAGAACGGTTCCAAGAGAATCGAGCCCTCGTTCCTGGGAGCGGAGAAGGAATCGCCCATCATTGGCGAAGCGCTCCGGTACTACGCCGAACACCATTACGAATATAGCGAAGAGACTGTGGAACAACTAGTGCTCCCGCAAATCCTCGCGAACGCCTGCGACAAGTTCGACGGGCTCGACATTCTGCCCGAATGGTATTTCTCGCCCAAGCGTTTCTTGGACGGCGCCATCAATACCGCCGACGAGACGGTGAGCATCCACCACTTCGGTAGCAACTGGCGCCCCGAGAACGTACGCGAGTGCATCAACCAGCGACAGAAGATTTTCCAGAAGTACCCGCGCCCCGTCGCAGAAGTCCTCGCCTTCCCCTTCACCATCTGGAGCAATCTCCGTACGGTCGGCCCCGGCGGCGCCATCAAGCGACTTTTCAAGAAATAACGCGACGTTGCGCTTGGACAAGAATGATGGATCCTCGGCCTTCGGCCAAGGATGACAGGCCAAGGATGACGTCTAACAAAAAACGCCTGGCGATTAAGCCAGGCGTCTTTCAATTTCGAACAAACGAAACTATGCTTCAGCAGCGCCAGCGGGAGCTTCCGGAGCAGCCGGGGCTTCAGGAGCGGCGGTTGCTGAGCCTGTCGAAGCATCGGCGGCCGGGGCTTCAGCCGGGGCGGCCTTCGGAGGGAGCAGAGCCTTCATGGAAAGCTTCACCTTGCCCTTCGGGTCGACACCGAGGCAGAGCACTTCGACTTCGTCACCGACGTGAACGACGTCTTCGACCTTATCGACGCGGTGGTCGGCAAGTTCGGAGATGTGCACGAGACCGTCACGGCCCGGGAGGATTTCGACGAAGGCGCCAAACGGCTGGATCGTCTTGACCTTGCCCTTGTACTTGCGGCCCGGTTCGGGTTCGGCAGTGAGTTCTTCGATCATGCGGCGGCAAACTGCAGCGGCCTTGCCACTCGGAGCGGCAATGTCGATGTTGCCATCGTCGTCGATGTTGATGGTGCAACCCGTCTGAGACTGCATGCCCTTGATCACGGAGCCACCGGAACCGATGACGTCGCGGATCTTGTTGGTCGGGATGCGCATCTTGATCATGGTCGGAGCCTTCTCGGAAACCTTCGGACGCGGAGCGGCGAGGCCGAGTTCAGCCATCTTGCCGAGGATGTGCAGGCGGCCTTGGCGTGCCTGTTCCAGAGCTTCACGCATGAGTTCCGGCGTAATGCCGCGGATCTTGATATCCATCTGGAAAGCAGTGATACCTTCGGCAGTACCCGTCACCTTGAAGTCCATATCGCCGAGGTGGTCTTCCGTACCGGTGATGTCGGTCAAGATCTTGATCTTGCCGCCTTCCTTGACGGAACCCTTTTCGGAGATGAGGCCCATGGCGACACCTGCGACCGGAGCCTTGATAGGAACGCCAGCGTCCATCAAGCTGAGGCAGCCACCGCAAACAGAGGCCATGGAAGAAGAACCGTTGGATTCCTGAATTTCGGAAACCACGCGGATGGTGTACGGGAAGTCTTCCGGCAGCGGAAGAACGGCAGCGAGAGAACGTTCGGCGAGGTGGCCGTGACCGATTTCGCGGCGGCTCATGCCGAGGCGCTTGCATTCACCCACGCAGTACGGCGGGAAGTTGTAATGCAGCATGTAGCTCTTGGAGCCTTCGCCCTGCAGGCTTTCGTAGCGCTGTTCGTCGGCCTTGGAGCCAAGCGTGCAGACCACGAGACCCTGGGTTTCGCCACGCTGGAAGATCGCAGAACCGTGAGCGCTCGGGAGAACGCCGAGTTCGATTTCGATCGGGCGGACTTCGGTCGTCGTACGGCCGTCGAGACGCACGTCTTCGTTCAGGATCATTTCGCGCATGGCAGTGCGTTCGTAGTCGCTGAAGATTGCCTTCGCGTCTGCAACGAGAGCAGGATCCTGTTCTTCGTCCTTGCCGATGATAGCGAGAATGCGTTCGTCTTCGAGCATCTTCGCGCAGAGATCTGCCATAGCCGGATAGAAGTCGGTCTTCACCATGTTGGAGTGGACGTCCTTGTTCAGTTCGTCCCACACGACTTCCTTCACCGTGGCGAGAAGCTTTTCGTGGGCTTCGCCAACGTGCTGCGGCTTGAGTTCCATCTTGGGCTTAGCGCAGCGGTCCACCAGTTCCTGTTGGGCCTTGCACATGAGCTTGATGGCTTCGTGACCGGCGAGAATTGCATTAATCATCGTGTCTTCGGACACTTCGTAGGCACCGCCTTCCACCATGCAGACGGAATCTTCGGTACCGGCGACCACCAGGTCCAGATCGGCGCAGGCCATCTGTTCGTAGGTGGGCATCACGATGTTCTGTCCATCGACCACAGCCACGCGTACGGCGGCAACCTGCTGTTCGAAGGGCAGTTCGGAAAGACCGATAGAGAGGGATGCTGCGGACACGCCGAGCACATCCGGTGCGAACTTGCGGTCAGCAGAAAGAACCTGCACGATCACCTGGACTTCGCGCGTGAAGTTCTCGGGGAACATCGGGCGAATCGGGCGGTCGATGATACGGGCAGAAAGAGTTTCCTCGTCGCTGGGGCGTCCGGCTTCGCGCTTGTTGTAGCCGCCCGGGAGGCGACCAGCAGCGTAGGCCTTTTCGCGATATTCGACAGTCAGCGGGAAGAAATCGCCTTCCTTCTCTTCGCCGTAGCAGACAGTAGAGAGCACGAATGCATCGCCCATCTTGGCGACTGCAGCTCCGCGAGCCTGCTTGGCAATACGGCCCGTCTCAAACGTGATGACACGGCCATCCGGAAGCGTAACGGACACTTCCTTCGGGTCGAGCATCTTGCCGTATTTTTGATGGTATGCGTCAATAGACATAGATTATCTCCAGTCCGCAGATTAGCCGCGGAGACCGAGTTCCTTGATGAGAGCACGCTGAGCGAGGATGTCCTGCTCACCGTAGTACTTGAGGAGGTTGCGGCGCTTGGCAACCATGGCAGACAGACCACGGAGGGAGTGGAAATCCTTCTTGTGGCTCTTGATGTGTTCCGTCAGATTCTTGATCTTTTCCGTGAGGATTGCGATCTGGACGCGGACGTTACCGGTGTCCTTTTCGTTTGCACCAAACTTGGCGGTGAGTTCTGCAGCTTTTTCTTTAGTGATAGTAGCCATTATAGCCATTCCTTTTTTTTGTTTTGTTGTTTCATTACATGTTTTTGTCCGAGTTTCCCTGCTCTTGCACCAGTGGAATTGGCGAATCTGGTCACAGGACCCAGTCAAAAATGCAATTTGGCGGAAAATATAGATATTAGACGAGAGACGAGAGACGAGAGACGAGAGAAATAAGGTCAAAAAAAGCCCCTAATCGCAAGAAAAGGGGCTTTTTCGGTCAATTATCAGTCTCTAAGGCAACGGACTGGCACAGCATAACCTTTTCTAAAACCTTCTATATAAGTATAGTTTTCGTATGACCATTCTATCGCATAAGCCTCTGCGCTTCCGTTTATTGACGAACTCCAGAAAACCGCGTAGAAACCAATTCCACCGAATGCCCCATTAGCGAATCTATAGCTAGCAGGGAGCATAGAAAAGCCCAAAGCATTCGAACCATTGCCGGTCGAGTTCCAACCAGACGTTGATTTAAGAGCCCGAACATTTGTGTCCCGCACATTTCGGGCGATGCTGGCCGACCTCAACAAACTTTCCCATTCGTCGCGATCGGGCAAATGCCAGCCTTCCGGGCATACGCCCCGCACAATAGCGCCAGACGGACAAGACACGCTGTCACCGCAACCCTTACCGTCATTAGAAAATTTAGCAACGCTGTCCATGGCGGCCGACCATATATAGAAACGGCCATATTCGTTACAGTAACTTGCGGTATCATTATAACAATAGCTGGATGAATCCTTGACAGCACCTTTATATGTTCTTTGAACATACCGGTAATTCAAGTTTTTCGCCATCCAAATTTGGTCACCAATACGAACAATGGGATATTGTTTTTTGTCTCGAGAATCTACCAATACCATCTTTTGCCAAGAATAGCCATTACCATCCACATTATTGTAGCAATAGTATTTCACACCGCTCAACGTAAGCGTATCCTTTTTCGTAGTTGAGTTGCACGTTCCGGGCTTATTATAAAGATATGTTGATTTCGAAACTTCTCTCCACGTCAAATTTGTACATTGATAATAGCTCCAGACAATTCCTCCAGATCCGTCACGACTATACGCAACATATTCTCCCTCCATTGCAGACGTACACACACCTATCAAATTTTCGGTGGCAGTCGCCTTGCGCCAACTTCCGTCTTCACAGACATAGTTCCCCATCGACACAGACGCCTTCATTGTCAGGTTATTTGAACTGCGACACTCACCAAGATTATAGAGATTAAAATTCCATTCCGTCACCTCTTGCCAATACAAATCCGTGTGACACTTGTAATAGAACGTACCTCGGCTAAGTTTAACCTTGAATACAGTGTCGATGCTAGCCTTCGTTTGGCACATTCCCAGCAGACTCTCGACTTCATCCGCCTGGCGCCAAGCGCCATATTCGCAAACGAAAAGCCCTTGAGTGGGAGTTCCCATTATTGTGTATTCGTTCTGACTGTCACAAGCCCCGAGAGCTTGAATTTCGTAGGCTCGCACGGTAGAACTTTCCCAGGATTCGTTTTTGCACAAGTAATAGGAACCTGCATTCGTTTTGTATATAAGGCCATTTCTTATCGAATCACATACGCCGATATCTACTTCCACATCCGTAGCCTTGCGCCAAGCCCCTTTTTGGCCGTCCCATTCACACACGTAACTTTTGGAATCCAGCGTCTTGGCCAACTCTAACCGGCGTTCTTCCGTACAGAGCTTGAGATCGTAGGTGACCTTGTCTATTTCCTGCCACTGGCTATCGAGGCAGACAAAATACATGTTTGAAAGAACCGATCTGTATTTGTTTTGTTTTTCGGCCGTGCAGTCCTCAAGGCGGTATTCCACTTCAGTAACCTTGTGCCATTTTCCGGAGTGGCATGCATAGTAATCATTCAATGCCGTCTGCTTATAGGAACCTTCCATAAGGGAAGAGCACATTCCCAGTTCAGCATCGATTTCCGAGGTTTCATGCCAACGGTTTCCGGTACAGGCGAATGGTTTCTCGAAATAGCTGCTGGCCTTATTGTCGTTTTTCTTGACGTAGAATTCATTATCCTTGTTGCATTCACCGAGGCCGTAGTTGGTTGTCCAGAAATTGTAAAGGAAGCCTTCAAATTCTGGGACGTTCGAAGAAAGATTCATCGCCTTGATGTTTGCGCGGAGGGAATCAAATTTACCGGCGTCATCCATATCGCTTGCCCAGTCGGCGAATTCCGCAAGGAGGGAATCATTTTTGATGGAGCCTGTCGAAGCGAAGAGATCGTCAACTTTCCCTAGACGAATTCCGAGTTTGCTTGCCGAAAGGTCGCCCTGCAATAGGATGGAGGCTATAAGCAGGGACTTGCCTACAGCGCCCGTATCCGAAAGGCTCAGGTCCGTCGCAACAACGTCTGCCGAGTCGTTTCCGCCGAATGCAGCAAGCAGTTCCTGAGTCGCGCGCTTCTTGGCGGCCGGGACATTGAACTTTTCGACCTTCACCAAATGCTTGACGCGGGCGTATTCCATCTCGGTAAACACGTTCACGTTCGCCTTTACGGACTTGCCCTCGCTCAAGTCAACCAGGGCGCTGAGCGTCACCTTGGTGCCGCTCGTCTTTTTGCCGGTATTCTCGTTCTTGTAGAAGCCGTTCACTTCCACAAGCGCATACTGGCTCGGCAGAACGATTTTCGAGACACTGTAGGCGCCACTATCGCCCGTCACCTTGCCGGTAAACTTCGTCTTGGTCTTTTCGAGGAGGCTGTCGAGGCCGTACACCGTCACGACGGAACCGCTTTCGAACGGTCCTTTTTGCGCAAAGCCCGATACGGCCACCGAATCGACTTTAACCAATTCCACGACTGCCGTATCGGCAACATCGCGCTTGACGGAACTGGACGACTTGACAGAAGAGGAACTGACCTCTACGCTGCTGGAGCACTCGGCCTGGATACTGTCGACCTTCGCGGAGTCCACCTCGGTCCAGTCACCTCCTCCGCACTCGAAATAGGTTCCTTCGCCCTCCACGTACACCACCTCGCCGTAGCGATTCTTGGTACAGTGCGGCAGGTCGTCATATCTTTCCACCGAGGCAACTCCCGAAGAGTTTCCACCCGTCGAAGAACTGCTGTCGTCGTCACCGCAGGCGGTCAGAGCAAAGGTGGTAAGAGCCGCGAGCAGCACACCTGCCACGAAGCCTGTTTTTTTTAGCAAATCCATATCGGACTCCATCGGGAAAGAATGTTTTAGGGTGATTTTTACTGTCTGTTCTTGATGCAGCGGAGGTAGAGGAAATTATCTTTCAGCGCATAGTTGTCGTGACTAGAAGTAAATCCGATAATATAAGCTTGACTGGAATTCTTGGACGAAGAAGTCCACCACATTTGGCCGCCCGGCTCGGGATCATAGGATTCACTCATATATTGCGGGAATCCCTTCCCTTCGGTTGTAATCTGATTCCAAAGCCACGTCCCTTCTTGTTGAGAGGGAACATGCCATCCGTCCGGGCAAGCCCCAGAGACTGCAGCACTCCATATATACATGGCACCATATTTATCGCAATTTGCGCTTAAATTTTCGTAACATTTCCAATTCGCAAGTGAATCTTCGGCATGGCGGAATTTCAAATTATCCACCATGACAACCGTATCCCCGATATCCACAATGCGATAAGAATCATTCCTTCCGTCACGGGTGTCCTTAATGGTCTGGTACGTCCATTTTGACCACATAAACGCCGTAGTATCCGTACAACGATACATATCGTCGGACCACAATGCAAACTGCTTATACTTTTCGGCGAAACACGGCTGGCCGATTCTTTTTTCTGACGCCGATGCCTCACGCCAGCAGTAACCACGTATTTTGTTGGACACGCAAGGTCCACGCTGGGAACATACGTATTTTCCTGCGAACAGGTGGTCGCCCGACGTCGTTACCTGTTTGGGCCTTGAGCCAGCCCCCGTATTATAATATATATCGACAAACATCCCGCACACCGTATCCGTTTCCAATTCCACGCTGCTTGCCGCTCGCCAATTTGTATCCCCATACTGACACACATAGCCATTCAGGATTTCGGTACGCCCCGCATTCACTTCGCATACTTTTCCTGTAGCAATTTCAGCTGTTGTTGCTCGACGCCACGCATAAATGGGCAACGCTTCACACACATAACCATTGTGGACTACCTTGTCGTTCCATTTACTTGAACAAAGCGCTTTGTTCGCGGCTTCGCCGTCAGTCAGGTCGCGCCACGCATAGACGTTTCCATTTTTTTCACAAACGTATCCATTATGGATAGAATCGTCCGCAAGTTCCGCCGTACAGAACGCCCCGTTCGCAAGTTCGGCAGGAGTCTGTTCTCGCCAATGGTATTCACCATCTTCCAATACGCAAGCATATTTGTCTTTAAGCGTATTCACGTTCGTTGCCGTACAGGCTTCACGAGTATCATAGAACACTTTATCTATGCTCTTCCATATCCCGTTCTTGCACTGGACGTAATTAAGAGAATCATGATCCAAGATTACACTCATACTCAAAAGGTAAGCCAGACCTTCCACTCCATCCTTGGCGACGGAAGTCCCATCAACAGTTTTCATTTCGATAAACTTCGACATGATTCCAGGTTCAACCATGCTCGTTATCGTATTCTCGGTACACCTGACGCCATAGACGTATTTTGCCAAGTTGGATTCTTTCCACTCGGAACCATTGCATTCATAATACTTGCCCGTCACTCCTGCAGTATCCAGAGGGATTATTCCATAGCCAATAGGTTTTCCATCAGCATTGGTGACGAAGGTGCCGGACCAACGCACAGAATCCTTGAGCGAGGCATCACACGTACCGAAAAGGAAAGAGGGTTCATCGGATTTTTTCCATTCACCCGCAGAGCAGGCGTAGTATTCGCCAGATTTCGTCTTGCTGATTTTTCCGGATTCCGCATTCTTGCCACCGCATACGCCCAGTTCTGCCTCAAGGGCTGTCGCCTTGCGCCAGTTGCCGTTATTGCCGTTCCATTCGCATACGTAGCTGTCCCCTTTTTCGGTCTTGGCCAGTTCCAATTTACGTTTTTCGGTGCAAAGCTTAAGTTCGTAGGTGACGGAGTCCAGTTCAATCCACTGTTTGCCGCTACAGACGAAATACTCGCCGGACTTGGCCTTGACGTATTCATTCTCGCGTTTCTCGGTGCATTCCTTGAGTTCGAACTGCGTCTCGGTAATCTTTTGCCATGTGCCGATACGGCATACGTAGTATTCGGTCGACTTGCCACCCTTGTACTCCTTGAAGGAGCCTTCCATCTTCGCAGTGCAGAGGCCGAGATCGGAATCCAGGGCCGTGGCCTTGTGCCAGTGCTTGCTGGTACAGACATAACCGGCACCGTAGTTGTCGCTCTGCTTGTTATCGTTCTTCTTGATGGTTTCCTCGAGGCTGTCGGTGCAGGCGCCGAGCTTGTATACGCCCGTCCAGAAAGTGTAGAGGATGCTTTCGAAATCCGGAACGGTCGCGACGAGCTTCATGTTCTTGACATTCGCGCGGATGCCGGCGAAGTTGTCGGCAGAATCGGCTCTCGAGGCCCAGTCGGCGAGGTCGGCACGGAGCGTGTCGCTGTCCATGGAGCCCGTCGCGGCAAACCGTTCGGACACGTCTTCCAGGCGAATTCCAAATTTGCTTGCCGAAAGGTCGCCCTGCAAAAGGATGGAGGCCGCGAGCATCGCGATGCCCGCAGAAGTCGTATCAGAAAGGCTCAAGTCCGTCGCCGTGAGGTCGTCACCGGCCTTGGCCCCGAAAATAGCGAGGAGTTCCTTGGTCGCACGCTTCTTCGCCGCAGGAACGTTAAACTTTTCGGCCGTCACCAAATGCTTGGCGCGGGCATATTCAAGTTCCGTGAAAAGGTTCACATTGGCCTTTACCGACTTGTTCGCGCTCAAGTCGACGATGGCATTGAGGGTCGTCTTGGTACCGCTCGTGTTCTTGCCCGAAATTTCGTTCGCGTAGAACCCGGAGACCTGCACCAGGGCGAACTGGCTCGGGAGCACAATCTTCTCTACCTTGAACGCACCGCTATCGCCCGAAACCTTCCCGGTGAACTTGGTCTTGGTCACTTCGAGTGCGCTGTCTAGGCCATACACGGTCACTGCGGAGCCGCTCGCGAACGGGCCCTTCTGCGCAAAGCCCGATACGGTAACGGAATCGACCTTCTTGGTTTCGACCTTCGCGACTTCGGAGCTGTCCGCCTTCACGCTGCTGGAAGACTTGGGCTTGTCTTCGTCCGTTTCGCTGCTAGAGCTTGTCGCGAGGATGCTGTCGACCGTTGCGGAATCCACTTCGATCCAGTCTTCGCTGGTACATTCGAAATAAGCGTTTTCTTCTTCGACGAACACGATTTCGCCGTAGTGGCTCTTGGTACAGTGAACCAGGTCTTCGTAGGTCTCGACAGAAGCCTGGCCGGAAGAGTTGTTTTCCTCTTCGAAAGAACTGCTGTCGTCGTCACCGCAGGCCACAAGAAGGGAGGCTCCCGCGAAAACGGCCAATGTGTAGATTCCTTTCCAATTCATTTTTCCCTCCGAGAAAACTAATCTTTGATACAGCGGACCGATATGGCCATCTCTTTGGATATAGCACCCATGACGGTCGACGCCGATGACGTAACAGCCAACCGGTAAGCGAAATCTTCATCTCTTTCGAGCGAGCTCCAGTAAAGAACCGTCGAATCTTGAAACCCGAATTTAGTTGCTGACGAAATTGCATAGAACCCTGCAGGACGGGCTGAGAATCCGTACGCATCAGTCGCGTTTGGCCATGCAGGATACCCCTTCGCCTGCAAGTCATAAGAGCAACTCTTCACATAATCATCTAATTCGTCATAATCCGTCTGGGAAGGCAAACGCCAACCATCTGGGCAGACTCCCTGTACACCGTTTTCAAAATTACAAGACGTCCCATAACCGCAGTAGGAATAACCATAGCTTGCAATCTTGGTAGAATCGATTGCAGCGCTCCACAAATACAGCCTGCCATATTTTTTACAATTAGCAGGATTGTTCTTAAAGCACCAGCTGGAGGAATCCAATCCTCTGGTAGGCTCTGTATAGCGGTAATTCAGATTTTCGGCCATCCATGTCTGATTTCCGATTTTTGCGATACGGTATGTAGTACCATCACGTTCATCGACAAACGTCTCGCGCCATTGATATTCACCTCCGAACGAAAGGCAAACGTATTTCTCGACCGAAGTCATTCTCAATGTATCCCCTTGATTATCGGGCCCACACTCTGTAGCTTGCCATTCGGGAACAGACTCCCAACCACTTTCGCCACACCTGAAATACTGGTCTATGGGATATCCATCCGCATCCTTCCCTCGCAGGCGTCTATCATAGACAGAATCGGCACAGACCTTCCTTGCAGCAAAATCCAAGGCACTAATTTTTTGCCAGGAATCATCCTTGCAAAGTACATAGGAATAATCTTCCCCATCTATCGAGAAAAGTCCCGAATAAACACGTTCGTCCTCAGGCGACATACGTTCACCCCCAAAGAACCATTCCTTGAGGAAGGTATTGCTTTCGCTATCCATGAACCCGTCATCTGACATACGGCGAGACCCGTAACGCGACGCAAAAGACGTTTTGCAGGTTACACCATAAACATAGTGGAGCTTGTCAGAACGTTCCCATGTATCGTTGTTGCAACGGAAATACGCCCCATCGCCACCCGCAGATTCATCCGGAATCTTGCCCAGGCCATTGGCATAAAAAGTCCCCGTCCACACCATGGCATCCTGCTTGGCGGCATCACACATGCCGAATTGGGCTTCTACAGGCGTAGCCTCGCGCCATTCGCCATCTTCGCAGACAAGCAATCCATGGTCATCCGTCATGTAAAGCGCATGAAATTTTCTATCCGTACAGGCACCGGCATTCTGCTTTTCGTAAGTCAACCAATCTGATTTCTGCCACATGGCTCCATCACAGCGGAAGAAATTGCCGCCCTTGGTCATGTAGACATGGCCATCATTTCGGTCTCGTCCACAAACGCCGTATTCAGCTTCCACTTCGCTAGCTTCGCGCCATCCGCCCGCATTTCCATACCACTCGCACACGTAGGCAGCCGATGCCGAAATCTTACCGACAAGCGAATTCCTCAATGCGGTGCATTCGCCCAGCTGGTACGAAATGGCGTCCGTCCCAATCCATTTCCCTTTACGGCAAGTGAAGTACTCCATGGATTTTGTCGCAACAATTTCGTGTTCACGTTCGGCGGTACATTCCTTGAATTCGTAGTCTGCGGCACTGATGGAATGCCACGCCCCGTTCTTGCACACGAAATACTCTGTTCCGTTCTCGCCCGCTTTTTCCTTGTATGTTCCGTTCTTCAACGAGAAGCAGAAGCCTAGTTCCACATCGAGCTGTGATGTACGGCGCCAACGGTTGCTTGAACAGACATAGGGTTCCCCGAAGGTAGCGCTATAAACGTTCTCGTTCTTAGCATTTTTCATTTCGTTGGACGAAGAGCATTTTCCAAGGCCGAATTCCGCAACCCAGAAATTACGGATGAACGTTTCGAAATCGGGCACGGCGTTGGCAAGGTTCATGGATTCAATGTTTTCGCGGATAGAGGCGTAACCGTCAAGGCTGTCCGCATGGCTCGCCCAGTCGGCAAGTTCCGCACGGAACTGGGCAGAATCAAGATTGCCCTTCAACGCGAATCGTTTTTCCATACCTTCGAGACGGTACCACAGGCTACCCATTTCCAAATCGCCCAGGAACAGCACCGACGCGATATAGAGCGCCTTCGCGGATTCATCCGCCTTGCTCAGCGCAATATCCGTCGCTGTCGGCTTGTCTGCAGCGTTCACGCCAAAGAACGAAAGGATTTCCTTGGTCGCACGGGCCTTTGCCGCAGGGACATTGAACTTTCCCCTTTTTACAAGCTGCTTTACACGGGCATATTCCAAATCGGTAAACAGGTTTACATTCACGTTCATGATTCCGCCCGCACTCAAGTCAACAATTGCAGAAAGCTTCGTCCTGGTCCCGCTCGTCTTTTGCCCACTGACTTCGCTTTTGAAGAACCCATAGACCTGCACCAGCGCATACTGACTTTCGAGGGACACATTCTCTATCGTGAATGCGCCCCTGTCGTTTTCGATACGCGTCGTAAAGCGGGTCTTGGTCTTTTCAAAACGGCGGTTCAGGCCGAACAGTGTCACGGATGTGCCACTCGCGAAGGACCCCTTATGGGCGAATCCCGTAACAGTCACGGATTCAACCTTGATCGTGGGAAGTTTTGCGACCTCGGACGAATCAACATTCTCCGGCATTACGAACTCGCCTTCAAGCGAATCGGACGTGTCAGGCAGTTTGCCCGAAAGGACGTCTTCCAACATGGAGGAATCTACGTCGAACCAGTCATCGTCAACGCAAACGACATAGAGTTGCTCGTTCTCTATAAAAAAGACTCTTCCCTGGAGTTGCTTTGTACAGGGCTCCAGGTCGTCGAAGGTTTCAACGCTCGTAATTTTAGGAGCATTTGCGGGAGCCTCGCCCGACGAACTGCTGTCGTCATCGCCACATGCGGCAAACAAGAACGAAAAGGACAGAACCAGGAAAAGAATCTTTCTATACATAAATCAATCTAGATAGGGATTAGAAGTAGATGAATCCGCCGAAACTTACGAACACGCCTTCGCCGTTGAAGATGGACTTGGTATCGGTGAAGAACGAATCGCCGAACGCGAACTCGCAAGCAATCCAGTCTTCGTACTGGTAGCGGAAACCGACGGTCGCGCGCACCTGATTCGAGACGCTCTCCATGGCGGTGTATTCGTCATCCGTTTCGTCCGTTCCCTTGGTATAGTCGAACACGCGCCACCTGTAGGTAGCCTCGCCAAAGAGCATCACATGGCTGCCCAGCAACACCTCGCCCAAAACATTCGGGGCAAGGTCGACGCCGATATCGGTAAGTTTCGTCTTCACGGTATCGCCGCTCGTAGAGTCAATCCGTTCCTGTTCATCGTAGTAATAAACCGGAACAGAGCTGTTCAAGCCAAGGAGGAGCCTTGCCTTGGAGTTCTGCATGGCGACAACCCCGTAATTGAAGAACGGGGACACCTTGATATGCGAATCCACATTGTCGTTCACAACGTCACCGCCCACTTTCTGTTCGTTCTCGTGACGGACAAAGCCAACACCCGCCGACCAGAAATGCTTGACGCCGGACGGAGCGTTGGAAACAGTCATGTTGACGTTCAGGTCGCGGTAGGCTTCTTCGGTAGACTTCCCCACCTTGGGTTCCACATTGTTTTCGTCCTGGAACGTTTCCCAGTCGGTGCTGATGACCGCGACAACCTTGCCAAGCACCTTGGACACGGTGAATCCCCAGTCGTCACCGGCAATGGAGCCGCTCTTTTTGCCATTGTCGCCATCGATGGCGTACTGGCCAAGACCGAGACGCACCTCGGCACCGAAACCGTTGGACGCATAACCGGCAGTAGCACGGCCAAGGTCACCCGAGATGTCCATGGCGGCAAAGAACCTGCCGAGAGAAACGACACCGCGTTCGGCCGCCGGTTCGATATAGAAGAACTTCTTGCCGAAGAACAAATCCGGGCGTCCGAGAAGGCCGTCGACATTGTCGGCAGCGGCTTCGTTGCCGACCGTGTTGTAGGCGCTGCCATGCAGCACGTCGAAGGCGGTCGGTTCCCTGACCGGTTCAGGGACGGGTTCTTCCTTCACTGCCGGAGCTTCGGCCGGAGCTGCAGAGGCCTGGGCGACAGGAGGTTGGGCGACGGGAGCAGCAGAAGCGGCGGGCGCAGGTGCCGCAGCCTCAGGTGCTTGTGCAGAAGTCTCCGCCGGAGCGGATTCCTGCGCAACGGTTGGCTGTTCCGCAGGCTGGGCGGCAGGAGTCTCTGCCGCCGGAGCGGCCTGGGCCGGAGTTTCAAAGCCCGAAGCGGGTTGCTGTGCGGGTGCAGCCTGCTGCGCCAAAGCGATAGCGGCAGAAGCGAGAGTCATTGCAAAAACATTCTTGAAATTCATGATAAATCCTCCTCCCTCTTATCTCTTAAACCAAGTGACCGTGGAACCAGCGCATCTTCCGACATCGATAACTATCTGCAAAGGTTCAGTCTCGGAATCTTTAATCTGGCAGGCGCAGACGTATTGGTCTTCCCCTATTGTTTCGCTGGAGCCAATGATACCAGCATTACAAACCTTGCCTACCTTGTAGGTATTCTCATTCGTCTCCATCCACGACCATTTACCATCAGCTCCTTTCTGGCAAACACGGTAGACGTCCGTTTCGCCCTTCTTGTAGGTCTTGATAGCGCTATCCAAATCTTCGCGACATACGCCAAGTTCAGCATCGTCTTCGGAAGCCGACTCATAGTGTACGTTATCGTCATCGGCGCAGTAGAAGTATTCGGAACCACTCTTGACAATTTCGTATAGATTGCATTCATTGTCGCGCATGTCATAGTTGGCCTTATCGGTTCCAACCCATCCATAGCTGTAATCCACCGAGCCGTCGGGAAGTTCCGTCTTGGTTTCACGGCAACGGGCATACGTATCGGCGCCGTCCCTCTTGAACTTTTCGACAACGTTCTTGGCCCCCGGGTTACAGAGGTAACCGATTTCGGCTACATAAAGGCCGGCAGGAATCCAACGGCGCTGGAAGCAGCCGTAATACACGTCGTTATCATCCTTGTCCGTCGTCTTTTCGACCGTATACACCACGTCGTCATAGTCCGTACAGGCCTTGTCGAGGACGTAGGTAATGGAGTCGGCTTCGACCCAGCGAGTCGGTTCGCCAATCCCTGTTCCCGTTGTATCGTATACATAGACCTTCTTGCCATCCACATGGCCCACATGGAGCGTACCGTCCAACGCATTGCCGAGGCTCACGGTATCGCGTTCAAAATCCGTGGCCACGCGCCATGCGGAATTGTCACAAGCAAAATAGGCGCTTGCGCTGTCGCTTGCCTCGTCCGCGTTCTGCACCACGGCGCCCTGACGGGCGGAACCGCATCCACCAAGGCCGTAATCGGCGACCCAGAACTTGGTAAAGTAAGCTTCGAATGCCGGAGCAGCCGACACGCCGAACTTTTCCAGATTCCTGCGATAATCCGCCTCCTTCAGCAGGAGTTCGCCGGATTCCTCGTCCTTGATCTTGAGGTTCTCGATATTGAAGGCAAAGTCAGCGAGCTGCGTCTTGAATTCAGTATCGTCCCAAGAGCCGTCCTTGGCAATGTCTTCCGAGAGCGTCTTGATGGCAAGCGCGAACCCGGCTTCGTCCTGGTCGGCACGCAGCAGGAGCGCAACGGCAAACTCCGCCGCATCCTTGTCTTCGGAATCTAAACCGAACGCACTCAGCAGTTCCTTCTCGGCCAGTTCCAGCGCCGAAGAAACGGTGTATCCCTTATTGATAAGCACCTTCGCGCGGGCGAACTGCAGATGCGTGAACACGTCCACCTTGAATTCCGAGTTGGAGAGGTCCACGAGCGCATGAAGTTCGAGGGAATCCTCGGAAACTGCCCCCGTCAAGACATCCCGGAACAGGCCCTTCACGGAAACTAGCGCATAGCGTGTATACGCTGTCACACGCGGGATACTGAATTCGCCGGACTTTGTCGCGACAGAGCCCTGCTGCACGGAATCGGCGAGCACAAGGGTGTCCGTCTTGGTATCAAGCGAAACTTCGCGCAAGGAGACCGCTGACCCCACCACGAAGGGACCGATGGCGTTTGCCACGCCTTGCAACAAGACATTCTCGACCTCGGGAACAGGTATTTCCGTTTCCTCCGCCGTGGAGTCAGACTTGATCCAGCCCGTGTTTACGCAGAGGTAAGTGAGTGAATCCGCATCGACATAGACTTTCAGCCCGATATTGGTACCGCGCCTGGTCGGGCATGTCGGGAGGGCGTCAAATTCTGCGACACGCGACACGACCCAGCCCCGTTCCGTACAGAGATACGTCACCTCCTCTTCTTCTACGTAAACCGACTCGCCCAGAAGGCTTGTACCGGAAGTTGTTCCCGCAGAAGAACAATTAGGCAGATCTTCAAAATTCGTGACCTCCTTTTTCCCTTCGTCAGACGAATTGAGGTTGCACGCAGCAAAAAGGAACGGCAGTCCTAAGGCGAGCCGGATCAGTTTCATGTTAATCTCCTTATTTTCTTATTACATATAATTTAGTTACAAACTTTCTATCTTTGTACATACTAATGCAAAATGTGCTCAATTTAAGCTTTTCTTTCTACGACTGGCTGCTGGTTTTCATGGTCACGGCTCTTGGCGTATTCAGCGCCTACACCAAGGACCCCCAGCTCAAGGCAGTCGCCGCCACAATCCCCATCCCATGCGGATTCGCCTACATCGCCGTCGGGCTCCCCATGGGCACGGCGAACGCCATTTCCGGATTCATGTGTTTTTTGTACGTGCATATCGTGAGAATCCTGCACTACAAGGCAAAAATTCCCATAATCCCTTCGATTGCCGCCGGGCTCGCCTTCTTTGTCGCGCTCGGGACCTTCCTTATGCCACGCATTCCGGAAGGGGAACCCTACTTTATCGCCGCCTGCGTCTTTGACTTTGTCGTGGGGGTCATCATGTTCCAGACTCAGCGCTACAAGTCGGGCGTTCGCTACAAGACCCCGCTGCCCGTCTATATCAAGGCCCCCGCCATCGCGGGCGTTGTCGCAGGGCTCATGCTCATCAAGCGGCTCATGGGCGGGTTCTGCACGAGTTTCCCGATGATGAACTCCATCGTGAGCTACGAGAGTCGCTTTTCGCTGGGCGACCAGTGCCGGCAGCTTCCGCTATTCCTTATCGCGGGGCCGTTCATGTTCGCCGAGATGCGCTACCTCGAGACGCTCCTCCACCTGAACCACTGGATAGTCCTGCTGTGCGGCTACGTACTTTTCGCATGCATCTACTGGCCCTTGAACAAAGAGCTCAAGCGCAGGAACGACACCAACTACAACGCAAAAAAGTAGACGATTTTAAAATATTTACTTGTTTCAGGGAAACAAATAAATAGATTTAGAGGAAAATACCGCCAAGGAGATTCCCATGAAAAAATATTTAGGCTTGTCACTGACCCTGGCTACGGCATTCGCCCTTTCGGCCTGCTCGGACGATTCGGCTTCTGCACCGGAAGAGAACGTACCGGCTTCTTCCGAAGCTATCACCCCGGCCTCCTCCGACGCCACCGTTCCGGAATCCTCCGCCAGCCTTCCCCTTTCTTCCGATGCGGGGACGCTCCTCTCTTCGAGCAGCCAGGCCCTCCCGGAATCCTCCGCCGAAGTTCTGCCGCCGGTCCCCTGTGTGGACGGCGACCCCGTAGAAGTCGTCCCCGACACTAACGGATTTGCCGACATCGGCAACGTGTTCCAGAGCGTGCGCTGCGACGAGAAGGTGGTGTTCGTGCTGAGACACGGCGAACGCGAACCTTACGTGACCAAGGAAAGCGCCCTTACCGAAGACGGCGTGCTGCAGGCCCAATCTGTCGGCCAGAAGCTCGTTAGCGCCGAATCGTTCACCTTCACGCACACCGACTACGTCCGTACGGAACAGACGTGCTTGAACATTGCCATCGGCAGGGGCCAGACCACCTTCCCGCACGACACGAGCGACGTTTTCCAGGCCGGCTGGTACACCAAGGATTCCGAAAAGCGTAGCGAATACAACCATGCCGACGGTTACAGTTCGAACAAGGTAATCTCCGAATGGGTATTTACCGGCAACTTCGCCGACGCCTTCTACGACCTTGCCGAAAAGAGCGAAGAAATGATTTCGACCTATCTCGCCAAGTCCTACGACGAAATGCCGCGCCTGCGCGTCGTGTGCTCCCATGACGAATTCATCGTCCCGTTCGTATCGTACCTGACCGACAAGGCCATCAACTACAGGACATACGACATGACGCTCGTCCCGAGACCGCACTGGGCGAACTACCTGTCTGGCGCAGCCATCATCATCAATTCCGCAGGCGAACGCAGGGCCTATGCCGTCAAGGGCCTCGACAGCGGATTCGAATAATAGATATCCGTGAAAGAATACCTTTTCAAAGTCATAGCCCGCATCGAGAGCGACTTTCCCGAGAAGTTCGGGATACCGCGTCAGAGCGGGCTTTTGCGTACCCTCAAATCGACTATCCGGTTCGAGAAGGAATTCCGTAACCCCGACGCCTTGCGCGGGCTGGAAGGGTTCAGCCACCTCTGGCTGCTCTGGATTTTTTCCGAGAACGTGCGCGACACCTGGCACCCGACCGTTCGGCCGCCAAGGCTTGGCGGCAACACGCGCCTGGGCGTATTTGCGACCCGCAGCAGTTTCCGTCCGAATCCCCTCGCGATGAGCTGCGTAAAAATCGAGGAAATCCGCCCAAACGGCAAGGATGGCCCCGAAATCGTCGTGAGCGGCGCCGACCTCATGGACGGAACGCCCATCGTGGACATCAAGCCCTACCTCCCCTACGCCGACTGCGTCGAGGGTGCGAAGGGCGGATTTGCGGAAGAACGTCGGTATGACTGCCTGCAGGTGGAAATCGCACCCGAAATGGCGAGCCTAGTACCGGAAGGCAAGCTCGACGCCCTCGTCGAAGTATTACGGCAAGACCCGCGCCCGCACTACCAGGACGATCCCGAACGCATATACGGATTCCCGTTTGCCGGAAAAGAAATCAAGTTCAAGGTGGCCGGCAACACGCTGACGGTCGTTTCCATAGATTAAAATAGAGCCCCCCGGCTTACGCCGAGAGGCCCCTGAGGAGTTTTCGGGAAAACACCTTACTTTATTTGCATCTTCTGCACAGAATGTTCAGAACCGACCTGGATGGAGAGCATGTAACTGCCCTGCGGGAGGCCCGACGTACCGAATCCAAGCGTTCCGTTGCTGTAGCTATTGCTGAAGTCGAAGACTTCCTTGCCGAGCATGCTGTAGACCTTCGCCACGACCTTGGTTCCGTTCACCTGGACCGGAACAGATACGCGACCCGCATTCACGCTAGCCTTGCCGATTCGGGAAGAAATGCCCGTCACGATGTCGATGGCGGTAGTCGAAGAAGCGGGGCCTACCTCGCTGGAACTGGACGGCGGCACAACCGTAGCGGAAGATTCCGGAGTGACCGCACTGGAACTGGATTCAACGGCCGAAGAACTTTCCGGCTCAGCGCTAGAACTAGATTCAACGGCCGAAGAACTTTCCGGCTCAGCGCTGGAACTGGACTCCACCACCGGGTCGAGCTGGTCGCCCAGGACCTCGATCATCTTTTCGGCGTAGCGCTTACCGAAGTCGCGGTATTCCTGCGAGGTGAAGTGCACGTTCTGGCCATCGCCCAGGGCCTGGTTGAAGCCTTCAGAAGAAACCACGTAGAAGTTTTTGGACTGCTGCGGGAGCTTTGCGATGTTGTTGTTCGCACCGCTGCTCACGCCGCTACGCAGGACTTCACCCGCGAGGAACGGGATGTCGCTATCGAGGCCCAGGTCCTTGATGATGTTGTCGTAGACCTTCTTGACCGCAGGAGGCCAATTGCCGTCACCGGCGTCCGTTTCGCCCTGGTGGAAGATAATGCCCTTGATAACGCCGTCTTCTTGAGCCTTCTTGGCCATTTCAATCAAGCGTCCATAGGGGTTTCCGCCATAAGTGTTAATGCGCTGGATCATCCAACTCTGGCCCTGCTGCGAACTGACATAACTTTTATAGTTATCCTTGTCGAACAGCTTGATGCTGCAGCCGGCAACCGCGACAGAGATGATACCCACCTTGATCTGAGGATCCGTTTTTTCAACCATCGTGCGGCCGAAGTAGTCGGCAGGCCCAAGCTTCGCACCCTGGCAATGGGCCAGCGGCGGAACCGCCTTGATCCATTTTCCCTTGGACGCGTTCTGGTTACAGGACCCTGCATCTGCAGACCAGAGCAACTGGAAGCGTTCGTCGACAGACTTGTCTTGCTGGCCGATATCGCCCTGGCCCTCCATGTTGGACTGGCCAAACGCAAGATAGATGTGGAAATTCGGGTCCGGGGCGGCAAATGCAGCCGAAACCATCAAGGCGGCAAAGCCCAAATGCAAGACTTTCATCTTAATCTCCTTAAACAACGCAACACTGTGACGCGAATCACAGCTGAGAACAAAATAACCTTTTTTGGGGGCTACCTTGCCTTTTTGCCGTCTTTTTCCGTTGTAGGCAAATGCAACACGTGCAAAAAATCACCAAAAAACTGCATAAAACGCCATTTTACATCTATTCACTATATGAACAACCCCGACAATCCGCAAGTCGCGGACAAATAAAAAAAGCCTCCCGACACATGTCGGAAGGCTCAAATTACACCTCATCGGTTACTTTACCAGTACCTTCTGTACGGATTGTTCGGAACTGACCTGGATGGAAAGCATGTAGTAGCCCTGCGAGAGTCCCGCCGCGCTAAAACCAAGCACTCCGTTGCCATAGCTGTTACTGAAGTCGACAACTTCCTTACCGAGCATGCTGTACACCTTGGCCACGACCTTGGTTCCGTTCACCTTGACCGGAACGGACACGCGACCGCTTTCGAACACAGCCTTGCCGATATGCGAGGAAACGCCCGTCACGATATCGATGGCGTCGGTCGAAGACTCCGGGCCAACCACGGAAGAGGAGGAGGAACGGTGACGACGGCTGGAACTGGACTTGGCCACCTCGGAAGAACCCGGAAGCGTAGAACTCGAAGAAACGCTGGCGGAACTTTCGGGGGTCACGCTGCTGGAGCTGACCGTAGAGGCGACCGGCTTGATCTTGTCGCCCAGGACCTCGATCATCTTTTCGCCATAGCGCTTACCGAAATCGCGGTATTCCTGCGAGGTGAAGTGGACATTCTGGCCATCACCCAGAGCCTGGTTGAAGCCTTCGGAAGAGACCACGTAGAAGTTGGAGGACTGCTGCGGGAGCTTCGCGATGTTGTTGTTGGCACCGCTGCTTACGCCGCTGCGCAGGACTTCGCCCGCGAGGAACGGGATATCGTTGCCGAGACCCAAGTCCTTGATGATGTTGTCGTAGACCTTCTTGACCTTGGAGGGCCACTGGCCGTTACCGGCATCCGTTTCGCCCTGGTGGAAGATGATGCCCTTGATGACACCTTCTTCCTGCGCCTTCTTGGCCATCTCAATCATGCGGCCGTAAGGATTGCCGCCATACGTATTGATTCGCTGGGTCATCCAGCTCTGCTGTGACCTCGCGTAATTTGCATAGCCGTCCTTGTCAAACAAGTCGATACTGCACCCCGCGACCGCGACCACGATGATACCCACCTTGATCTGGGGGTCCGTCTTTTCGACCATGGTACGCCCGAAATAGTCGGCAGGGCCGAGCTTCGCGCCTTGGCAATGGGCCAGCGGCGGAACCGCCTTGATCCATTTCCCCTTGGAGGCGCCCTGGTTACAGGACCCAGCATCTGCAGACCAGAGCAACTGGAAGCGCTCATCGACAGACTTGTCCTGCGACCCGATATCGCCCTGACCTTCCATGTTGGACTGGCCAAACGCGAGATAGATGTGGAAATTCGGGTCCGGGGCGGCATGTGCCGAAACGGCCATCAAGGCCGCTAGACCTAACTGTTTCATATTCATAATATACTCCTTAACCAAACAAACAGAAATTCGTTTGCATCCATAAAGTAAGTTTTTTATCCGACATTTCCTATTATCGCCCCCAAAAAAACGTTACCAAATTGGCCAATGCCTGCTACGCACTTGGCAAAACCGCGTTTCTATACAATTTTTTACATAGTTCCTAACGTTTTAAAGGATAAAAACCTATATTCCAAACAGACAAACAAATGAGGAACAAGATGAAAAAAATGTTTTTGGCCATGGCCGCAATGGCGGCACTCTGCCTGTTCTCCGCATGCGGCGACGAAACCAGCAGCGACCCGACCCGCGGTGAACTTTGCCAGGGCGGACTTTCCTTCGACTGCCTCGCCGACGGCACCTGGAAACTGGACGGCGCGACGGAATTCACGGAAATCGCTCCGGGCGATACATTCGTCACCATCAGCAAGGACCACAACTTCAAGGCAACCCCGGCAACCCTCCACTTTGAAGCGAACGGGAAGTTCACGTTTACGTATCCGCCCCAGAGCGCCATGCTCGCCACTTGCTACGAAGCAAAGACTTCCGGCACCTGGAGTGTTTCGGGCAAGATTCTTACTCTCAAGACTACAGTCGGCAACACCTGCTTCTACCCGAAGACCTGGACCAAGGAAGTCCTCGTCACCAAGAACGGCGGCAACATCGAACTCGACCTCAAGGGAATCTTCTTCTTGAACTCCGAGATGGAAAACGCCACCGACACGGAAAAGGCCACCACGACCGAAGTCTTCTACATCAGCGCACAGTAACCAGGCGCAAGCAGACTTGCAGGCATCCTTCAATCGAAGGATGCCTTTTTTGTTACCTACTCCCTTTTTCTATATTTTTGGTATGGAATTGAAGAACAAGACTGTCGCCGTAGGGCTTTCCGGAGGAGTCGACTCCTCGCTCGCCGCATGGACCTTGAAGCAGCAGGGCTACAACGTCGTGGGCATCACGATGTCCACCTGGGACAACTCCATCCCCGGCATGCCCAAAATCGAGGGACGTTCCGGATGCTTTGGCCCCAACGAAGACGAAAGCATCGCCGAAGCGCAGGAAATCGCGAAGCGCATGGGCATTCCCCACTACACGGTTCCTGTTTCCGACGAATACAAGCGACAGGTGCTCGACTATTTCCGCAGCGAATACCGCGCGGGCCGTACGCCCAATCCCTGCGTACGCTGCAACCAGACTATAAAATTCGGCGCGCTCCTGCATACCGCACGCCAGATGGGAATCGACTTCGACTACTTCGCCACCGGCCATTACGCGCGGCTCGACTTCCAGAGCCCCGACAAGCCGTTCTTGTACCGCGCCACCGACAACTCGAAAGACCAGTCGTACTTCCTTTCGCGCCTGAGCATGGACCAGCTTTCCACCGTCATCTTCCCGCTTGGCGGTTTACGCAAGGAAGAAGTGAAGGCGATGGCCCGCGAACTCGGGTGGAACGACTACGCCGACAAGAAGGAAAGCCAGGACTTTCTGGAATGCGGCGACTACTCCGTACTCTTTGACGAGAGCGACAACGTTCCCGGCGATTTCGTGGACTTGAACGGCAAAGTTCTCGGCAAGCACAAGGGCATTGTCCACTACACCATCGGGCAGAGGAAAGGCCTGAACATCGGCGGGCAACCCGAACCGCTGTTCGTCGTGAGCATCGACGCGAAGGAAAACCGCGTGGTGCTTGGCCCGCGCAACGCCCTGCAGTGTAGCGAAGTGCATGCAGTGAACTTGAACCTGATGGTCGACCGGAACGCTCCCGTCCTTGCGGGGAACATTTCTGCCCAGATACGTCTCGGGCACAAGGGCGCACCCGCCCACATCGTCAACATCGGCAACGACGACATCACGGTCGCGTTCGACGAGCCGCAATTCGCCTCCACTCCGGGGCAGATTCTGGTATTGTACGACGGAGACGGCGTTGTCGCCTCCGCAGTCATCGACAAATAAAAGCTAGCCCTGGCTTTCGGTGTATTCACCGCCAAAGGCAGAACCGCTCAGCGAAAGGATGGGCGGGAACTGGATTCTCTTGGCTAGCGCAAGCCCGCGGAAACGGCGGTGCCAGGCACGCATGTCGGCAAGCGCCTCGTCCTTGGTCTTGAACAGCTTCTTGAAATACTTCGCGTCGGCACCGATTACCTTGCAGAGCGTCCCCGCCTCGAGCAGGGATTCCGTCTCGTCGAGGCCGTGATTCTGGTCGACCCAGTAAGAGAAGAGCCTGTCGTGGTAAGGGTACTTGATCGGATCGCCCTTGCCTTCGTCCACGTTCATCGCCTCGCTGAGTTCCGCACTCGCCGGAACGTCGATGGATGCCTTCGGGATGATTTCTTTTTTGCGGTTGATGTAGTTTGCCAGTTCGTACACCTGGGTTTTCCAGAGGTCGCCGAGGGCGCACATCACGCCACAGCTGTCGCCGTAAAGCGTGCAGTAGCCGGCGGTAGCCTCGCTCTTGTTGCCGTTGCAGGTGATTCCCGCACCGAGCACGGACGCGATGGAAAGAAGCACGGACGAAGAGCGCGTACGCGCCTGGAGGTTCTCGTACGGGAGGCCCTCGATCTTGATTTTCGCATCGCTACGGGCGAACTCGCATTTTGCGAGGCTCTCGCAGACCGCATTCAGCATATCCGAAATCGGGGCGACCGTGTACGGGCAGCCGAGATTCTTCGCGAGGTCGCGCGCGGCATTCTTGGTGGTGTCGGAATTGAAGCGCGTCGGCATGTTCACGAGGTAGACGTTCTTCGCACCGATGGCCTCGGCATAGAGGGCCGCCGATACGGCACTGTCGATACCGCCGCTCGCCCCGATGACCATACGGGGAATATGGAAGTTCGCAAGGTTCTCGCGAATCATGTACACGAGCGCGTCGTGAATCTGCGCGATGGATTCGGCAGGTTTCGCAGACTTGGGAGCAGACTTGCCCGCAAGCGGGAGCACCTTCACCTTGCCCTTCGCAATTTCGACGAGAGTTTCGCCTTCCTTGAACTGCTCCAGACGGAAGGCAACCTTCCCCGCGGCATCGTATACGCGGCTCGCGCCATCGAGAGCGTAGATGTTCTTGCCGGAATTTTCGGTACCCACCGCATTCACGTAAAGGACGGGCTTGCCGGAGCGCTTTGCGGCCCTGGCGCAGATTTCCTCGATCTCAACTTCCTTGCCCGTCGTGAATTCCTGGTAACCCGAGTAGACCTCGAAATCGTGTTCCCAGCCGTCCATGCCGCCATCCACGTAATGGTTGCACATGCATTCGTCAAACATCTCGCTGGAGCCCACCAGGATTTCGATACCCTTCGAGAGTTTCTGGAGGGCATATTCCGCATCGCAGCAGGCGCGCTGGAAACCGGCCTCGTTCTGTTTGGAGCCGAGGCGGGCGTAGTTGCCGGAAATGGCGTTTTCAGGGAATACAACCAAGGCGGCGCCCGCCTTCTTTGCGCGCGCCACGACGGCCTTCATGTTCTTGAAATTTTCTTCCGGCTTGCCCGGGAAAACCCTCATCTGGGCGATATAGACTTTCATGCTGGACTCCTGAAAACAAAGAGTTTCATCCGCACCAAATATAGAATCTATGAAATAGATAAAAAGCCCCGGCTTTACGCCGGGGCAAAATTCAAAGCCTTACCGCTGCGCTATTCGTACTGCGGAGCCTTCCAGGCGTACGGCAGTTCACCCGGGTGGGTCTTTCCGTCGTCCGCATACGAAGCCGTATGCTTGAAGGAGAATCCCTTCGCCGCATCGAAGTCAGAAACGGTGCCGACAATCGAAAGGCAAGCGACATCCACGCAGCCCTGGACCTGGAGCACGAGGACATCCCCGAACACGTCCCAAGCGCCTTCGCGGGAATCGGTGCGGCCTTCGTTAGAAAGCGCCTTGAACATTCCGTCGGACTTGAGGTTCAGCGTCCAGGAAGCATCGCCTTCCTCGCCATCCCATTCGCCAGCGAGTTTGGAGGCGTCGAGGTTCGTATACTTGAACGTTTCCATCTTGCATTCCGTCTTGGTTCCGGACACGGTCGAAAGCGCGTAGGCATCCGAAACTTCAAGCGTCGTGAGCGCCCTGGCGCTCTTGCTCATGTACGCGGTCAACAGGAGGAGCCTGTTGCGCTGGATATCGTAATAACCCGTGCTCCACTTGTCGTGCGGAGTAGCGGAATCGCCGACGACATGGCTAAGCATGTAGGTTCCGTCGTAGAACGAGTACACATCGGTCGTGTCGCCCCTGTCGCAGCTCAGGCGCCGGCCCGCCAGGGAATCGCCGCTGGTAATCGTCTTGTCCTTGACCTTGACCTTTTCCGTTTCAACGTCAAGCGTATCGCCATTGTAGACGCAGAGCAGTTTTTCTGCTTCTTCATCCACGATGAAGGAGAGTTTGTCCTTGGAGCCGGCCAAGCGAACCAGGGAATCGGTAGTGGCTCCCGATTCGGTAGTAGCGTAAGAGGTGGTTGACGTGCCTATATTGATAACGCCGTCCTTGAAGTCCGAGTTGACAACCATCCAGGCGTCCTCGTAACCGTCGCCGGGGACCCAGAGCGAGAACGTTCCGTGCTTGGAGCCCGCGGCAAAACTGATATCCTTGCCGAAGAGGCCCTTGATCACCATGTGCTTGCTGAAGTCGTCCATGGTAGCCGCGCGTACGCCCGGTGCACTGGAAGATGATTCAGGAGCTTCGGAAGAGCTGGACTCTTCGACCGACGAAGAAGAATCGTCGTTATCGTTGGAAGACTCGATAGTATCGCGGTCGACATTGTTCGGTGCAGAACTGCTGTCATCGCCGCAAGCGAACAGTGAAAGCGATGCTGCCACACAACCGGCAAGAAGGAACGAACGTTTCATAAATATCCTCTTTGTTTTTCCATTAATATACACCAATTCACGCCCAAAAGTTGACTTTGGACGCAGAAAACCGCCAAAACGCGTCAAAAATCACACTAAAGTGCTTTTTCGGGGGCATAACCGAGGTCGCGGACGGCCTCGGCGATATCGGGGACCGCGTCGTAGAGGAACCCGGCCAGGGCCTGCTCCGCCGACACGCGGTTACCGCCGGCCCAGTTCTTGAGCACGGCAAGGCGCCTAGAAAGCCACCACGGCAACGGGAGCATCAGGTGCCGGCACCCGCGCGACACCAATACCCGACGTGCCATTTCCGCCATGGTCAATACTTCGGGGCCGGCAAGCGCATACGTCTTGCCCACCGCGGCATCGGCAAGCCCGGCGGCGGCGATACCCTTGACCAAGTCAACGCTTCGCACCGGACGCTTTTTAGATTGGCCGCCGCCGGGCATAAAGTATACCGGGAAGCGAGTCACGTACCGCGCGAACATGTTGAACTCTACGCCACCGCCATCGCCAATAACAAGAGTCGGACGCACGATGGTCCAGTCGAGGCCGGAGCCCTTCACCGCGGTTTCGCCGGCGAGCTTGCTCTGCCCGTACGGAGTCAATACCGGGTACGTGACCGAGATGCTAGATACATAGAGGAGCCTGCGGACGCCCGCCGCCTTGCAACAGGCGACAATGTTGCGCGTTCCACCGGCATTGATTTTTTCAAAGGCACCCGGAACTGTCGAGAGGAGGATAGCGGCGAGGTGGAATACCGTGTCCACGCCTTCGAGGGCGGGCGCTACCGAACCCGCGTCCGTCACGTCGCCATAAAAGACTTCCACTTCGGGAGGGAGCGATTTTGCAAGAGCGTCGCCCGGCAGCGTAAGCACCCGGACATCTACACCACGATCGAGGAGTTCACGGCAAAGCGCTCTCCCCACGACCCCGGCGCCGCCCGTTACAAGCGCCTTCATCAGGTTTCCAGCATGTAGCGGATATCCTGCACCTGGCGAGCGAGGGATTCGTCCTTGTTCATCAGGCCAACAAGGGACTGGATGGCCGCGATGACCGTCGCGTAATCGCGGTTGAACGCCTTGCCGACTTCTTGCAGGGATTCCGTGGTAAGTTCACGGCAGAGGAACATGGCCACCTTGCGCGGCAGCGATGCGCCCTTGTCCTGGCGTTTGGAAGAAAGCACGACCGTATCGACACGGAACGATGCGGCGACCGTCTCGCTGATGTTCTTGAGCGTGAGCTTGGCACCGTCGTTCTGCGGCGAAACGAGCAACTGCTTGACGCACGCAAGGTTCAGTTCCACGCCGTTCAGGGCATGCATGGCTCGCAGCCAGTTCAACGTTCCTTCGATAAGGCGTACGTTCGCACGCGGCGGTATAGAAAGGAACCTGCAAATTTCTTCGCGGTCATCGGAAGCGAACGGGAGGTCCTTCGACTTTTCGCGGATTACGCCCATACGCGTATTCAGGTCGGGTTCGGCAAGACCGAAGGCGACGCAGTTTTCCAAGTGGGCAAGCAAGTTTGCCGACAACTGCGGAATCTTGGAGTCGCGCGCGGGCGCCTGCCCCTGTTCAAGCTTCTTGAACGAGGACGGATGCCTGTCGCAAGAAAGTACGACCTGTTTTCCCTTGCTACGCAGCATCTTCACGAGCAAGGCGAGACGTTCCTGGCTCTTGGGAGCTTTTTCCAAAAGCTGGATATCGTCGACGAGGAGCACGTCGCAGTCGTAATTCTCCCTGAACTTCTGCTGACGTTCGGCATAAAGGGCCTTGTCACCCGCGAAAGACGCCTCGGCCATCGACACGCAGTCGCGCAAGAAGTCGTAAGCGGCGCGGTATACAATCTTGAACTCGGGACGGGTCTCCTGGAGACGCGCGGCGATAGATTGCAGCAAGTGGGTCTTGCCGAGCCCGGACGCCCCGTAAATAAGCAGGGGGTTCATGCCCATGTCGCCCGGATGCTCTACGACCGTTTCGCAGGCACGGAGCGCCGTAGAATTGCAATCGCCCTCCACGAACGTCTCGAACCTGTAATTTGCGTACAAACTAAGTTTCTGGCGAACAGGCTTCTTGGCAACAGGAGCCGCCACGCGATGAGCACGCTTGGGTGCGGGAGTAAGCTTTATCTCGGGAACCTTTTCCGACGGGGCCAGCAGGCGAATACGGTAATCCTTGAATTCGGGGCCCAGAACCTTACTGAAAACGCGGCGGAGCAGATCGCCATAATGGCTGTCGAGCCATGTCTCACGGAACTTGTCGGGAACCGTCAGGCATGCATAACCGTCAAAAAATCCTTCGTAACTGACCGCATCAAAAATAGCCATGCCGAAATCGTTGCATTCCGAGCGGACGCACTTCAGCACCGACTGCCAAGGCGACGAAACAACATCTAATAAAGAAACAATATTTTCCACGTTATTCCAAAAAACGAATAGGATCTAAAAAACTGTTGGGACAAAAAAATTAAGTAATGAGAAATCGCGGCGGGACGCGTCGACGAAAAAATTTTGGGGACCCGCCAAAACATGCGAAAAACGCACATTTGCCAAAAAAGTTTTTTTATCCCGTCTTTTTCCGCGCAAAACACATGTTTAGTCACGCAGGAATCCGACCCTGCTCCATAGGGTTTTCACATTATATCAACAGGAAAATTTTCAACTATCCCTTGACAAGCAATGTAGTGAACAAATTTTCACTACCAAAAATCAAAAACTGCCTTTTTTGAGCAAAAAACGCAATTTTCAAACTTATAATTATCGTAACTTGTTGACTGTAAAACAATTGGGATAAGATTATCTTAAGTAATTCCTATCAAGAACGACAAATCCGCTATCCACATAGGCGCGGTGCCATTTTTCGGACGTCGAAAGGGCCGTAACAACGGCGTCCCAGCGCGCGTAGTAGCGCAGCGGGAACACGGCGCGGTCGACTCCCAGCGAGTCCATGTCGCGCATGAATCCGGAAGGATCCTCGGAATAATGCAGGTACCGTTCGAAGAATTCTGCGGTCTTCAAGAAAAAACGCCCGTCGAGGTACGTGGAGTCCTGCGGATTCACGAAAGCCAGGTATCCGCCGGCACGGTCGTCGTTAAACAGCCGGCCCGCATGCGGATGCGACTTCATCCATTCCGACGCCGCCACGGGCACGCGCTGCTCCGACACCATCGAAGTCCCGTAAGGCACTAGACTCCGGCACCATAGTCCGAGTACCGCAAACAGGACTGCAACAAGAACAGCCCTGCAGGGAACCCTGCAAGCGGACTTGCAAAGCGGCAAACCTTCCAGGGAAAAGGCCGCATAACAGAATACGGGAAGGAACAGCACGATGTTACGCTCCGCGACAAGCGCAAGGACTGCCGTAATGCAAAGCCACACCGTCGAAACAGCATCCTGTTCCGCCACGTCGCCAAGGTTACGCACAAAATAACGATACAGCCGAGACCCTACAGCAACAAGCGCCCCGACTGCCGACATTACCGCCACAAAACAGGCGACAACGTTTTCCCCGGCCAAGGCTACCGTAAAGGGGCTTCGGTTCTCGGCAATGCCCGACGCAAAGACGGCCGCCGATTCCGAAAGCCCAAGCAGACGATCCAGCAGGCCGAAAGGATACATAAAGAGCGCAAGGCCTTTGCCGTGCAGGAACGGCACCGCGAACAGGGCCATAACAAACGATACCTGCCACAGGAGCGCCCTGCGGGAACGCTCCGCAAAGGCAAAGCGGCAAGCGACGCAGACTCCGGCAAACACGGGCCCGAGAATGAAGAGTCCCTGGAAACGGCACCATACCCACTGCAGCAAAAGTACCGCCAGCATCGCAACTATCCGCCTAGCGCCATGCCATTTGAACAAGCGCGGCATCATGTTCCAATAGATTCCCAAAAAGAGCATCGAGAATACGGCCGGTCTGATTTCGAACTGATAACGCAGGCAGAAGAGGACAACCACCAGCGACACTGCCACCGCCGGGCGCCAATTTTTCAGGGGCCAGAGGAACAGCGCGAATACAGAAGCCCAGAGCAGCGCCTTGAACGCGACAAGCAGCGGAGCGCCCCCCAGCCCGTACACGAATCCGACAACAGTCTGGAAATACTCGTGACCGTTGATGATGTTCGGCCTAACGGGAGTCCATGTGACAACCCATTCCCTCGCGCATGCCAGATGCCACCATATATCCGTATCCGTCAGCGGGAATACGGAAAACAGCAACACGGCCAGCGGGACAAGGAATCGCAAGACTTTCATCTATTCCAACGTGTTCAGCAGGGAATCGACACGGCGCGTCAACTGTTTGGCGCCCAAGGTGCTAAGGTGGTCGAAATCGTACGCCATCGCATCCGTGTAGTCATGGTCACCACCCTTGTTCTCGTCCAGCATGACCAAGTCCAATTTGGAGACCCTCTTGATAATATTTTCTGCATAGGAGCGCATGGGGCCAAAAGCTCCGTACGTTCCGGTATTCTTGTAATCGGGATGCCGCGGATAGACAACCCCCACCACCTTGATACCAGCCTCTACAGCGGCCTCAACTATCGAGGAGAATGTTTCAAAGCTCACTTCCACTTCCTTCTTCATGTTCGGTGCATACGTGGAATCGGCCATTATGGTGGCCCTCCCCCACGACCTCTCGGGGTACATAAAGTCACCGACATACAGAAGCTGATCCTTGTTCGCAAAGGTCGGTGCATTTTTTACCGCTTCGATAAAGCCATCCGGCACTCCATCCCTCCAGAATTGATGATGGGCGTCGTACGCGATTCCCGGAACGGCGTTATAGGTAGGAAGCCAATGGATGCTCACTGTCCTGTAGAACATGTCGGGAGCCACCTCGAGAACCAGGTACTTCAAATTTTTCGCATGTTCCAGGATATAATTGATAAAGATATAGCGCGCGTCGTACATGTCGGCGCCAGGATAAGCCATGTTGAGGGCTCCCCGGGAAGACATTTCCAACACATCAAAACCGCACATCGTGCGGGAACTGCCCATGGCCACGACCGTCACGGAATCCTTCCGCGTCCAGAAATCTTCCATCCTCTCGCGGAACACGTATACGTACTCTTCCGCAGATTCCCTATAGTAGACACCCGCGCTATCCAAATCCAGAAGGGTATTCGTACTCGACGAGTCAGTCGACTTGAGCCACAGGCAAGGATGCCAAAGTTCATCGCCTTCAGCCAGCGTCAACGTTTTCCCATTTTCCATGTCAACATATACGGCCTTCGTATGGGCGCCATTCGCATTGGCAAGCGTAGCGACCATCCCCGCTCCCGACCATTCGCTGTGATCGAAGGTATAACCCGCAGGGGCAGCCACGCTATGAACCAGGGAGCCCGTGCTGTCGGCCACAAGAATCCGCTCGTGCGTCGCATACTTTTTGCCAACGAACGAACGTCCTGTGTCACCACCGAAATCCAGGAACGCAACACGCTTGCTGCCGTCTTTCGCGAGACTCACGTTGCACGCCTGCTCTCCGCCATACCAGACCGTATCATTGGACGATTCGATTTTTTCCCGGGGCTTCGCGACACGGGCGCGCAACAGGCTCGAGCCGGTCACGGCTATTCTCCGGTCCAGACTGATTCCGCCATGATACGCCCCGTCCAAGAACTTGCGTGGCGAGCCGAACTTACCCGCACTGAAAGGCACAATCCACGTCGATTTCTGCCCAAACGAAGCATCATCCGCATTGTTGCCCGCATCGGACACATAGACAATGGCGGTATCGCCGGTAGCAAACACATGCCAACGCGGAATGGCGGCACTCTCCACATCCAACTTGATCAAGTCGGCATCCGTAGAATTCAAATTGCGCACATACACGTCCGAAGGCCCGGGAATTCCCTCGACCCCGGTACAGAACGCCACCCAGTTCCCGTCGGGCGAAATATCCGGATGGTAGGCATCCACACCGTCGAATAGTTCGGTCGCCGTAGGCAATGCCCCAGAATAGCTTACCAGCACCAGGTTCCCCGTGATATCGTTACGGAGCACCAACTTCATCTTATACGATCCCGTAAGGTCGGAAAGCGCGGACGTACTCGCAATAGGGATAACGCGACTCATCGTAGACGTTCCTGAACGGTCCATCCACGTCGGGTTCGCAACAGCACCGAAGGCAAGCCTAAAGCCGATGTATTCACGCTTTGCCGCCGAAGTGACCATGTAGACATCGCCCCTGCTATACGGAGCAATGGACGTTCCAATATCGCGGTAGCTTCCGCCTTTCACAATCCTTTCGCCAATACCGCCGCCATCGGGAGCACCGACAAAATCCGTAACGACCGTATCGCGGAAATACCCAAGCCAATCATTCACCCATTCCATCACATTGCCGACCATGTCGCAGACCTTTATGCCATTCGGCTTCTGCGTACATCCCTGGTGGACTTCGTAATTCGAGTTTTCGGCAGTCCAGGCCTTGCTGTAGCTCCATCCCTGCGTCGCCACCAGGTTCCACTCGGCCTCCGTCGGCAACCTGTACCCGTTCACTTCCGGATGGTAAGCGAACCCTTCCAATCCCGTACAATGTCCACCGTAATCGAACGTCGTGCCTTCATAGGTATATACGGTATCGAAGTTTTCTTCCTTGCTTCTCGCATTCGCCATGAGCACGGCATCGTAGAACGTCACGTTCGTCACCGGCATTTTCTTTACACATTTCTGCTTGTGTTCCATGAGGCGGTTATATTCGCCGCACGTGACTTCCCGACGGCCAATGGAAAAATCGTACGAGAATTCCACGGTCATCGCAGGGCGTTCGCTCAACTTGGCAAGTTTGTCGTCCGTCCCCAACGTGGTCGACGCCCCAGTCGCATGAACACGGACCATTCCCTCCAGGGAATCGGCCTCACTCTTGACAAAGCGGTCTTCCTGATTGGAGCCGTCGCTATAGGAGGCCGAATTGGAACAGCCTCCCCATAAAAGCGCCAGCAGAGCAATCAGAATCATTTCCCGCATCACTGTTCCACCTCAATCAATCCTTTAAAAAGGACTTTACCAACTTCACGAACCGTTCAGTCAGCTGCTTGGCACCACGATAATTCAGATGGTCGCTATCCTGAGCCATGTTGTCGGCATAGTCATGGTAACCCATCTTATTTTCATCCATCAAGTGGAAATACGGATTGGTCGTTTCCAATTTCTTGAACCTGTCCAATAACGACTGTGCGAGCGAACGCGGCATTCCATAAATGCCAAAGCTACCCGTATCCCTTAATTTTGGCGCTTGCGGGAAAACGATGCCCACGAAATGAACGCCGTGCATGGAGCAATAGAGCGCAGCCGTTTCAATGTAGTCCAGATATATTTCGAGGTTCTTAAGTTCCAGAGCCGTAAATACGGAGTCATTCAAGACCTTCGCCCCAACGCCGCCATCCCAAGAACCCTCAACTTTATGCAAGTGGTTTCCACGCGCGCTGAATTCCATTTCCGGATCAGACGGGTTCACGAACGATTCCACCGCGTCAATAAATCCGGGCGGGAGTCCATACTTCCAAAACTCATGATTTGCATCGAAGACATATCCCGGCACAGAAAGGAATACGTTTCGCACAAATTCCGATTCACCGCGATAGCCGTCAAAATCAAGCGACATGGCGATTACCTTGATTTTGTCCATATGGTTAAAGACGTAATTCTGGACAAACCATACTTCGCGATCGGCCTCTATTCCCGTGGCACCGGTATTCAGCATTTCCATATCGGGATACAAATCCGGATTGAGCCCCCTCTGCATCCTGGAACTTCCGACGCAGATAATCTCCGTATACGGCAACCGCTTCCAGAATATTTCCATCTTTTTGCGGAAGATAAGTTGCGCCGCATTGAATCCCGGAGCCAAGTACACCCCGGCACTGTCCAGGCTGAACATTTCATCATCGGAGGGATTCGCCTTCTGCGGTGCCCAAAGACAAGGGTGCCAGAGGTCTTCACCTTCAACAATGTCAACAATGCTGTCGTCCTCGAGACTCACGGCCACGATTTTCGTGTGGTTCCCGTTCATGTCCGTAAGACTTGCGACAAGGACATCGCCGGAACCGTGTACCCATTCCACATGATCAAAACTGTAGCCAGCCGGAGCGGCCACGCTGTGCACCAGTTTGCCCGTACTGTCGGCAACAAGGATCCGTTCATGAACTCCGTAAGATTCACCGACGAATTCGCGCCCGGGCCCATCTCCAAAATCCAGGAACGCCGTGCGCTTGCTGCCGTCGAGAGCAAGGCTCACATTGCATGCCTGCGCCCCGCCATACCATACCGTATCGACACCGCCCATCATGATATTACGGTCTCGAGGGCCGGCCACGCGCGCACGCAACAGGCGGGCTCCGGTAACCGCCAACCGGCTATCCGTACTTATCCCGCCGTGATAGGCGCCATCCATCATCTTTACCGGCGTTCCGAATTTTCCATCCCTGAAAATCACCTGCCATGTCTTGGCGTTCTTGAACGACGTTTCTTCCGCGTTATTGCCGGCATTCGTCACGTAGACTATCGCGGTATCCCCCGTCTTGAGCACACGCCAGCGCGGAATCGCGGCCGACTCCACATCCAATTTCAGCCGAAGCGTGTCATAGGAATCAAGTCTGCGCACAAAGACTTCAGACTTTCCACCGACCCCTTCCATGCCGGTACTGTAGGCGACCCAGCGACCGTCGGGAGAAATGTCCGGATGGAACGCCCCCTCCGTAGAATCGAGTTCGTTTACCGACAAAAGCGGGGACAAGAAATTGACATACGAAAGCTTTCCAGACAGCTCGTTGCGGAACACAAGAATTGTCTTCGACGACCCTGTCAAGGATTTCATCGCCTTGGAATCGGTACGCAGCAGCACCGGCTTGGTAGAAACCTGTCCCGAGGAATTCATCCACGATGCATTCGGTATTTTTCCATACGCCAAGCGGAAGCCAAAATAATCGTCATGACTTGCCGACGTAACCGTATAGACATCCGTCCTTCCATACGGCCTGATGGTTGACGGGTCATTGCGGAAACTTCCCCCCTTGACAACGCGCTCGCCAAAGCCGCCGGCGTCAGGCGAACCGACATAATCCACAACGGTCGTATCCCTGAAGATTCCGAGCCAGTCGTTCACCCATTCCTTCAAATTGCCGACCATGTCACACACGCCAAGGTCATTCGGGGGCATCGAACACACCTCGTGCACATCATACCCCGAATTCCGCGCAGTCCAGGAGAACTCCGTATTCCATCCCTGCTTTGCGACAAGCACCCATTCCGCCTCGGTCGGCAACCGGAATCCATTCGATGACTCGATAAACCTGAACCCGCTCAGTTCCACGCAATGTCCCGAATTGTCTATTACCACATCCATGTACTGGTATGCGGTATCCCGTTTTGACAACTTGCTTTTCGCATTGGCAAAAAGAACCGCATCGTAGAATGTCATGTGCGACACAGGGATATTCTCATTGGGGCACTCGAGTACAATTTCCAATTTCGCTTGACGTGCGACCTCGTTATACTCGCCACACGTCACCTCGTGCTTGCCTATGGAAAAGTCATAGTCGAACTTGGACTTCACCTGCGAGCGTTCCTTGGCATGCGCCGACGGGTCCGCCGTTCCGAGGACCACCTGCGCGCCAGTCGCACGGACATACACGAACCCTTCGACAGGATCCTCGTAGGCCATGACAGATGAATCTAATGGAACTGGAATTTCGGCATCATATACCGGGGTATCACCGCAAGAAACAAGCATGGCGAGGAAGGCCAATAACCCTCCAATTTTTATGCCACGACCAATGCGTTTCAGCCCAACAATCACATACTCAATATAAAAAAATCAACGCAACGGATTTGCCGGCAAACGGCCCTTGGCGATTGCCCTACGGAACCGCGGGCAAACGGCCCTTGGCGATTTCCTGGTTCACGGAAATTCCGGGATATTCCGGGAAGAATTCCTCGGCCATGCGGTACCACGTGAGGGCACGCCTCACATCGGAATCCAGGTAGAGGTTTCCCATGTCGAATGCGGCAAGGCCCACGAACTGCGCGGGCGTGAGCGGCCTGAATTCGAAGCCGGTCCAGTTACCGTCTTTGTACTTTTCGCGGTATTCCTCGTCCGTATACGAATAGCCGCGCCGGTTCGGTTCCAGGTTCACCGTCTTGGGTGCAAAACCGGCCTGGGCGCGTCCGTCATCCTTGCCGTAGCGCAAAAACACATGCCCGGGAAGCATAATCGCATTCAGCGGAAGCCTACGCGCCTCGGCGACCATCATCGCAAGCCACGAGAGTCCCATGCATCCCGACTTTTTCGTTTCGAGAACGCGCAGCGGGAGTATGGCATCGCGCGCGACGGCGGCATCGCCAGCCCCCGCAAACTCGATATTCCAATACCCCCACAAAAGGGACGTCAACGATTTCAGCGCATCGCCGCTCACCGCATAGGCGCTGTCGAAAAAAGCGAGACCGCGTCTCCATTCCGCCACGGAGTCCAGACACACGGGAGAACGTTCCTCGAAGGCGCACGCCATCGCGCGGTAACTCACGTTCTCCTTTTGCCCGCTCCACAGGGCGAAAGCGAGCGCCGCCAAAAGCGCCAGCGAGAATACAGGCCAAAAGAGATGTCGCAACCGCTTACAGGCCATCCCATTCCATCGGGGACTGCCAGAAGTCACGTGCCGTCATCATGTAGATGACCAGGCGCTTGCTCTGCATGTCCTTCTTCATCTTCATCATGCGGTGATACACGCCCGGGCCGCCGCCCCAGCTTGTTACCACCTGCACATCTAGGCCGGTCGCGTACGCAAGCAGGGAGCCCGGACCGCCACTCTTCTGGTCTACCGACTCGAACACGCCCGTAAAGGAATCACCCATCAACAGGATAGGAGCGTTCTTGCCACCCTTGTAGGGTTCCGAGCCCTTGAAAACCTTCATGGCCGCAAGCGTATCGGCGGCAAACTTCGGCTTTTCCGCATCGGGCAGGTGCGCCACGAGGTCGCCTTCGCGGACCGTCGATGTCTCTTGCATCTGGAGGCTGCCCGGCTGAGCGCCCGAAGAAGCGTACCAGCTGTACTGCGTCACACGGGCCGCGAGCTGTTCGAGCGCGGCAAGCATTCCCGGCAGTGCCCAGTGCGTATCGTAGCGCTGGTAGCTGTAATGTAGCGGTTCGTCGCCTGCGCGGGCCGCCATGAGCGCCGGATAGAGGTCAAGCACGTCGATACCCGCAGTAAGCATTTCACGAATAAACTCACGTCCGTTCACGTTCACGCAACGGTCCGCCGGAGTCCCGGGCACAAGTTTGTCCGCATAGATTTCTTCTTTCACGGGAATCGGGACCACCAGCAACTGGATGTTTTCCGAATCGAGATACTTCTTGAGTTCCAGCAGGCGCGGCAACGGATTGTGCAGGCTGTCCTGGCCGCTGATCTTGTCGGCAAGCAGGTAGTTCGCATTGCGCCTGAACCAGAGCATTCCACCGGATTCCCAGGCGTTCTGTTCCTTCGGGAGTTTCTTCAGCTGTGCGGAAAGCGCGTCGCGGAACTTGGAGGTTACCGCATCGGCAGGGCATGAGCCTTCCATGGAAGCAAGCGTCTCGAGACGGAACGCGGAACTCGTATCGAGAGAGCGATTCACGGGAACAACCTCGCCCGCTTCCGCCAGGGAATCGGCAACAAACTTCGCACGCAGCGCCTCGTCGCTCAGCTCGAAGGCGGGCACGTCGAAGGCAACCCACATCGGAGTCCCCATCGGGTTACCGCGCATCACCGCGAAAGGCCTTCCACCTTCCCAGGGAGCGCCCGGCGTATGCTGTTCCAAATCCGTATTCAGCGTCGGGTACCAGTACGACGACAGCGTACGCACCCAGTTCATCGCATCTTCGGCGCCCATCTCGGCCGTCAAGTAATAATTCAAGACTTCGGCAGTCTCCCCTGCCGATGCCAGCTTGAGCTTGCCATAGAACGGCGCACGGCCAGTCCATACAGCGGGCGAAACTTCAACCCACCATTCCACGCTACCGTCCGTCAACGCAACGCCCCAAAGCTTGGAGACCGTCTGGAACGCACGGAAAATTTCGGGTTCATCCCATTTTACCGCCTCGACAGCGTTGAGCAGGATTCCAAGAGAGTCGTTACCCGTCTGCGCGTAAAGAATCTTCGAAAGCGGTTCCCACGCAAGCGGCGGCCTGCCCGCGACAGCGGCAGGAGCGGACTCCGAAAGCGATTCAAGCATCGGGAACGGATAGTCACCAATCTTTGCCGAGGCCATCTTGCCCGCATAGTTTTCAGGCTTTTCGTCCTTGCCCGCCTGGCGAATCGGGTTGGCGGAATAGGCGGCGTAATCAAGCGCGGCAAGCGTCGGCTTGGCGACGACTCGCACCTGCTTGTCGGCACCCGAAGTCTTTACCTCGAACAGCGTCGAAGGTACGGACTGTGGCAGGGGTTGTGCCGTGGCGGTTGCCGGTTCGAACGAAGTGTCGGTGGCCGGACGTGGATTATCGGAAGCGCAGGCGCAAAGCCCGAGCAGAATGGCGAATGGACAAATAATCTTTTTCACATTGTCAATATATAAAACTGAACAGCGCATTTGCTAAATTTACACCATACAACCGAGGTTTTTCTATGTCCAATCAAGGTGACCACAATAAATGGATAGCCCTCGCCCTTTGCATCCTGCTCGGATACCTGGGCATACACAGATTCTACGAAGGAAAAATGTGGACCGGAATCCTGTGGCTCTGCACGGCGGGCCTGCTCGGCGTAGGGGTTGTCGTCGACGCCATCATCATACTCTTTAAACCGACCCACTATTAATCTATGGTCATTGGTCAATAGTCATTGGTCAATAGTTAACTACTATGAAACATCTTTTCGTTATCGCGACCGGGAGCGCCGGCAAAATCAGGGACTTCGCCCATATTCTTGGCACCGACCATTACGAATTCAAGACCCTCAAGGACATCGGATTCGACGAGGACATCGTTGAAGACGGCAACAGCTTTGCCGAAAACGCCATCATCAAGTCGTCGACCACGGCGCGCTGGCTCAAGAACCGCCAAATCGAAGCGACCGTCCTTGCCGACGATTCCGGACTCGAAGTCTTTGCGCTCAACGGCGAACCCGGCATCTACAGCGCTCGCTACAGCGGCATCCACGGCGCCGACGAGAGCAACAACGAACTGCTCCTGAAAAAGATGGAAAACATCAGCGACCGCAAAGCCCGCTATTTCTGCGCACTTTCATACCAGACAATCACCAAGGACGCAAACGGCCACCTCGTCATAAGCGAACCCAAGATTTTTGAAGGCGAATGCCGCGGACAAATTAACCGCGCACCCGTTGGCGACATGGGTTTCGGTTACGACCCGCTGTTTGTACCCGACGGATTCGACCGCACCTTCGCCCAGATGGAACTCGAAGAGAAAAAGGCCATCAGCCACCGCGGCAACGCCATACGCGCACTCAAGGCGGCACTGGGCAAGTAGCCCGGACGGGCCGGGGGCAAGCCTTGGACAGCGTCTACATCGAAATCACCGACGCCTGCAACCTGCGTTGCAGTTTTTGTCCTTGCGGCAAGCGCAACCGCACAAGCGATTCCCAAGACGCCACCACGCCGGGCGCAAAAGCGCCGGGCGCGGCCAACGGCTACATGCCGTCGGCACTTTTTGAAAAGTGCCTTGCGGGCGCACAGGGCGTCGGCGCCAAGAACGTCTACTTCCATGTGCTTGGCGAACCCACGCTCCACCCGGGATTCATCCATTACGTCAAAAAGCTCGAGCCGACGCCGCTCAAGCTTACGCTTGTCACGAACGGCACCACCATCGCCCGCACGGGCCGCGCCCTGCTGCAAAGCCCCGCGGTGCGCCAGGTGAACTTCTCGACGCACGCCTACGCGGAACTCGACCGCGACACAGCGGAAAAACACCTGCAGAACGTCATCGACTTCTGCAAGGCATCCCTCGCTGCACGCCCGGACATGTACATCAATCTGCGGCTCTGGAACGTCGGCGACCGCGACGCCGCCCCCTGGAACAGCTTTTTCCTCGCCCGCGTCAACGAGGCTTTTGGCACAAGCGTCGAGCCGGGCCACTTTTGCAGCAGGCACAAGAGTTTCAACCTGACCGGTAGACTCTACCTGCACGAGGATTCCCGCTTCGAGTGGCCCGCGCAGTCCGCCCCCAGCACAAGTGTTCCAAACACCCACGGAACATGCCATGCGCTCGGCACGCATATCGCCATCCTCCACGACGGCCGCGTTGCCGCCTGCTGTCTCGATCATGCCGGCCACATCGAACTCGGCAACATCGCCACGCAACCGCTCCCCGAGATTCTCGAAAGCCCGCTAGCCCGGGAGCTCCACGACGCCTTCACACACCACGAGCTTCGTCACCCGCTGTGCCAGGCCTGTTCCTACCGCAGGCGATTCAAGTAACCCCGAAACCAACGGATCGATACAAAAAAGAAGGACGCCCCAAAGGAGCGTCCATTCTTAAAAAGCAATTCAAGCGATTACTTGCACTTGCCCTTCGGGCCGACCTGCGTAACGGCAAAGTTGCCCCTGTCGCCGGATTCGCCCGTAATCTTGAACTTCAGAGAAGAAAGTTCTGCAGCGGCGTCCGTACCGTCAATAAAGAAGGTCTTCTTTTCGTCTTCCGTGTACCACGACGGCTGCTTGAACTGAGACCAAGAGATGTTCGCGGTCTTAGCAGCGGAGGAAGCCGTCAAGGTATAGAACGGGTTCGCGTAGCCAATCTTCTTTTCGGCCGTGCCAGTCAAACCAAGTTCAAGCATAATGTCGGAATCCGAAGAATACGTGACACAGATACCGCCCAAATCAGAGGCGTCGCCAGAGAAGGCGTTGTTCGCGCCAAAGCCAAATGCGAAGCCGACGAACGGATCCCATTCATAGTCGCCCTGATCGAGGACGAAAGATCCGCAAATGCCGCCACCGCAGGCTTCGATAACCGGAGTCATGTCTCCGTCATCACCCGGATTGGCTTCCCATTCGATAATGGAGGCACCGTCGCTGTCGTTATCGTCGTAGGTGTACCACCAGCCACCCTTCATGTTTCCAACGGGCACATGGGCCTCGGAACCGTCCCACAAGGAGAGCATCGGACCGTCTTCCACGACGGCGCTGGAGCTCTTCGGGGTCACCTTGGAGCTGCTGGACCTAACAGGAGTAGTGCTGCTGCTATAGCCCATCATGGAGCTGCTAGACAAACCGACCGGCGAGCTGCTAAGGCCAACGGAACTGCTCGAAAAACCGAACGGCGAGCTGCTGAGGCCCATAGAAGAGTAGCCCTGCTGCTGCTGAGCATTGGCGATGGAGTCCGTCACGTGCCTAGCGATAGAGTCGGCAATTTCTTCCGGCGTACGTGTGTCCTGTCCCTGTTGATTACCCTGCTGGGTACCGTTACCGGAGTTCCACTGCGGAGCGGCGACAGAGTCACTGGAATCGTTGCAAGCCACCAGAGAGCAGATTGCCAACAGTCCTAGTAATTTTTTCATTTTGTTACCTCATTGTAAAACTTTTTACTAACCCCTCAAAATATATATTATTTCTAAAAAAAGCAATCATCCGAAAAAAAAGACATTCCGCATTTTCGCATGCGGAATGTGATATAAATCAAAGACTTAGCGATATTTCTTTATTTGTAAACTTTATTTTTCATTTTTCTTGGCCTGAAGGGCTTCGATTCGGCGGTCCAGAAGAGCTTCTATTTCGGGAAGAAGCTTCTCCTTGACCCTATCCAAGTACAGGCACTGTAACTGAATCATCCGGTCGCGATGGCGCCCCGCGTGCTCCTGAATCCAGTGGCTCACGGCAGCCTGGCGATCTTGCATTTTTTCGTGAATGCTCTGCTGGATAAACGTACGCTGCACTTCCATATAACGTTGCATATTGAACGGCATACGGTAAGTACGAATAAACTGCTTGAGCATCACCAGCAAGGACAAATTCTGTTCCCTGTGTTCATGGAGAAAGCGCTTCAAGTCTTCAAGGTGATCCCTGAAGAACGGGACTATCGCCTTATCGTCGATCTGATAAAGTTCAAGTTCGTCTTTCTTTTTGGTTTCTTCATCAACTGCCATAGCCCAAATTTATGTTTTCCGCAGTTTTTTTTCAGTGTCCATCCTCACAAGGAAGGCAAATTCGGCATTTTGCGTGTTCTCCGACACACTCGACGACAAGAATACGCGACCTTCCGTTCCCGGATTCAACCGATCGGCGGCAGCACCCCTGAAATCCATCAATTCCGACACCTCACACGGCACCATTCCCGACGGAGTCATCAGTTCGAGCGAATCGTCCATGGAGAACGGATTCTTCACGTTTACGACAAATGAATTCGTAGCCGCATCGTAGCGTTGCACCTGCGCACAGACGCAGCCGCCATCGGCTGGGACATGCGTACTTTCGTAGTTCTGCGGCAAAGGGCCGCGCAAGAATCCGGGCATGAACCCGCGACCGTCTACGCAACTGATGGCTCGGCGCGATTCTGCAGGAACAAGCTCCGCAGAACAAGACTTCCCTGCTACAAGGGCTTCATAGCTTACATCGATTGCCATACGGTAGGCACGCACCACTTGGCTCAAGTAATACACCGACCGCGTACGTCCCTCTATTTTAAAGGAATCTAGGCCGCCCTTCACCAGTTCGGGGACAACGTCCAAAGCGCACAGGTCACGGCTACTCATAAAGTAAGTGCCCCACGTATCCTCGTCTAGCGCGACCGGATCGAGCTCTGGGCGGTCCGTACGCTGCAGGCTAAAGTTGCCCTCGTGTTCGCGGTAATCTTCGCTTTGAGGTCCGTCGTTGGCATACAGGCGGTAAGGCATCCGGCAGCTGTTGTCGCAGGCGCCCTGGTTCGCATCGCGGTGCGTAACCCAGTTGCTGAGCATACAACGTCCTGACATGGCCATACATACAGCACCATGAACGAACACTTCCAGTTCAAGCCCAGGAACACGTTCTTTTATCTCTAAAATTTCAGACAAACGAAGTTCACGACTCAATATAATACGGCGCACGCCTAAATCGTGCCAGAACTGCGCCGTAAGATAGTTCGTAGTATTCGCCTGCACCGAAAGATGGATTTCAGTTTCGGGCGATACCTTGCGAAGCCATCCGACAAAGCCCGCATCGGCAACAATCAACGCATCGGGTTTAAGTTCCAATGCGGCAAGCAGTGCCTTCTGGAAAGGCTCCACCTTCGTGTTTCTTGCGATTACGTTGCTTGTCAGGTAGAACTTCTTGCCATGTTCATGCGCATAGGCAATTCCTTCGGCAAGGTCGTTCAAATTCTTGAATCCGTTCTCGCGGGAACGGAGGCTAAAGGCGGGCTGTCCCGCATACACGGCGTCTGCACCGTAGGCAAACGCATATTTCATGCGGGTCAAGTCACCCGCCGGAGCCAATAGTTCGGGTTTAGTCATCACCACTTGAATCCTGCGCGGAGATACACCTTCCTGTCGTCAATCAATGTAAGTTCACCCATGAAGCTTACGAACTGCCCTTCGTAACTGAGCGCGGGCGAAAGCGAATACTGCATTTTCGCGCCGTCCAAAAACTTCTTGTGGATTTTCATGTGGTTGTGCGAGGGCGTCGTGTCGTTCAACGCAGAACCGTAATCCGTTCCCTTCCAGAACCACGTATTGTGAAGCGAGGCAAAAATGCGACCGTCCAGGCGTCCGTACAGGGTCCAGTCGATGGTGCGGCTGTTCGGCCCGCCCTGGTTCCCGAGCGGATACCCGAGATTCGCGATTTGCGCCGTATTCTCTTTGAAATGGCTATACACGTACGGTTCCACGCGGGCATATTCGAAAATCGTACCGGCTTCGAGCCTGTGGCCGGAGAAGTAGAAATCATGGCCAGCCTGCATACCCGCCATCCAGGCCCACTTGGCCTCGATGTTGTCGTTCTTGATAAGGCTTATCGGAGATTCCATGTCGTCGAGGAAGAATTCCGTGTAGACACGCGCCATGTTGAACAGGCGGTAGTTGAAGTCGAACGCGAGCGAGCCGTTGTTGGAACTTTCGCTGTAGTTGCCCTTCTCCATAAACAGCGGCGCCGTAGGCACGAACAGCCAAGGCTTGAGGTTATCGTACTGCACCTGGAGTTCGCTGATACCGAACGTCGCATTCCCGATAGCGAGTTCGTAGCGGTGGCCGAACACGTTGCGGTCGTCCTTGTTCTTGTCGCTCATGCTGTTGTTGTAGATGCGCATGTCGCCGTAAAAACTCATCACGCGCAGGGGGCCAATCACCAGGTCTAGGCTCATCATGTTGTACGGGAGCGCAAACTGGTTTAGCGTCAGGTTGTTGTAGTAGCCCGGGCCCCAGTGCATCACGTCGCGGCCAAAGTCGAGGCGGAGCCAGTCATGGTTAAAAGCAAAATGCGTGCGGTAGCGCGCGTAGCTCGTGTATTCCACGCCGGAATTGTTCTCTTCCTTCTGCACTTCGAGGAATTCCCGGTCCCAGGATTTAGGCCACTCGGCAGAATGGCCTTCGCTGTAGATGCGGGCATCGAGCACAAAATCCACGGAATCGGCAAAGCCGCGAACGTAAAGGCCTCCGTCCATGCCCGGCCATATGGTGTCGCCCAGGGTTTCGCCACCGCGGTAGTCCATGCCACCAACGAGGCTTGCCGCAATCCCGAAGCGTGGATCCTTCGCGTAAAGGTCCTTCACATGGGCTATGCAGGCGGTATCGTTTGCTTCGCAGTGAACCGCATGACCGTGCCCCGAAATGGCCGGTCCCTGTACGTTGTCGTAATACAGGAGGGCGTTCGCTTCGGACTCCTGGAAATGCTTGCGGAAGGTTGTGTCGCGTCTCGGATAAGTGAAGTACTGGCGTTCGTCACCGACCGTCTGGCGGTGGTATTCGAACAACATTGGAGCCGTCTCGAGAGACCTCAGGTTTCTCGTGTTCTCGGGCCCCAGAACAGGGGATGCGGCATAGGTTCCCGATGCAAGGGAGAGCCCCAGCAGGCACGCAGGCAAGATTACTTTGCTTTTCATCACAGGAATCATTTCATAAATGTAACTTTTTATGGTTCCTGGCTCCACTTTCCGGCGGAAAAAGGTATCTTTTTGATGTATTAACCCCCAAAAGAGGTTGTTATGTTTCGTACCCGCTTTTTAATGGCTTTTGTTTTCGCTTTTATATGCAACCAGGCCGTCGCCCAGGTCGAGTTCCCCCTGGGTTCCGAAGTCGTGAACGTACGTAAGGCACCCTACAACGCAAAGGGTGACGGCAAGACCGATGACACCGAAGCCATCCAGAAGGCCCTGAACGACCATCCGAACGGTGACTACATCATCTACCTGCCCCACGGCATCTACAAGATTACGAATACGCTTACCTGGCCCGAAGGCAAAAAGCCCGAGGATTCCTTCAAGCGCACCATCCTGCAAGGCCAGAGCATGGGCGGAACCATCATCAAGCTCGAGGACAACTGCCAGGGATTCGACAACGCGGACTTCCCCGCTCCCGTCATCATGACCGGCGAAGGCCCGAAGGTCAAGCAGAGAAACTCCATCCGCGACCTCACCATCCGTACCGGCAAGGGTAACGCGGGCGCCATCGGCATCCGCTTCAACGCGGGCATCCAGGGTACCATCAACAACGTGAAGATCCATTCCGGCGACAGCGCGGGCCTCTACGGCATCGACATGGGATTTACCGAGAACATCGGCCCCCTCCTCCTCAAGAACGTCGAGGTGAACGGCTTTGACGTGGGCGTCCTTACCGGAGGTGCCATGAACGGCATGACGCTCGAGCACGTGACGCTCGGCGGGCAGAGAAAGTACGGATACGTGAACGACGGCCAGACGGTGGCCGTGCGCGCACTGCGTTTCAAGGGTTCTGTGCCGGCGGTGTACAACCGCGGGAAAGACGCCTCGATGGTATTGGTGGACGGCACCCTCGAATACACGCCCCCCAAGAGCGGAAAGGCCAAGGCCACTACCGCCATTATCAACGAAAGCCACCTCTTCGCCCGTTCCATCATGACGAGCAAGTTCCAGACAAAAATCAAGAGCACCAAGAAGGCGTTTGGCGAATCCTTTATAGGCAACGAGATTATCGAATTCGCGACACAGGCAAGCCAGCAGCTTTGCCACAGCCCCAAGCAGTCCATGCGCGTGCCCGTCGCCGAGACTCCCTACTTTGCCGAACAGAAGGCGGATAACTGGATCACCATCGCCGGCGACTACGGCGGAAAGCTGAATACGGGCTCCGACGACGCGAAGGCCATCCAAGACGCTATCGACGACGGTGCCGAAACCATCTACTTCCCGCCCGGAGGCCGCTGGACCATCAACCGCGACATCTACATCCGTAACCGCGTCCGCAGGCTCATCGGTACCGAAGGCCGCATCGACGGCAAGGGAAAGTTCATTATCGAGGAAGGCGCGTTCAACGAGCTTACCATCGAACGCTTCTCCGAGTTCGGTAACGGCATCATCCAGAAATCCCGCAGGACCGTCCTCCTCAAGAACATGATGTTCAAGTCGTTCGAATCTGCCGAAGTCGGCACCGGCGACATCTACATGGAAGACGTCTCCGTCGGAACGATCCAGCTCAACTACCAGAAGTTCTGGGGCCGCCAGATTACCATGAGCGGCGACACGAAGGGCCCCAAGATCCAGAACAACGGCGGTACGGTGTGGATTCTCGGCCTTACCGCGCGCGACGGCAACACGATATTGCAGAACTTCAACAAGGGCTTTGCCGAACTGCTCGGCGTCCACGTGATTGCAAGCGACAAGGCGAAGAACAGGCCGATGTTCATCAACGACAACTCGCACCTTTCCATCGCCGGCCTCAAGGAAACGCTCACCCGCGGCAACCCCTTCCCGAAGATTGTCGAGGAATCACGCCAGGGTTCGGCCATCTACTCGCTGATGGGTGCCGACCAAGAAAAGAACGAGAGCGGCGGCGCGATGGTTACGCTCTATACGGGCTACGCCCCCAAGCAGGGCGCCAACGAGAAGCCGATTGCCAAGTTCGCGAAGGAATTGCTGCTGGTGCAGCCCAACAAGCTCAAGCTTTCCGGCAGCGTCGAAGACGACGGCCGCGGAGATGGGCTCTGCCGCGTTCCCGTGGAATGGAAGAAGGTTTCCGGACCGGGCAAGGCGATGTTCTCCGACAGCATGAGCTACGAGACCGACGTGACGTTCACCGCCAGCGGCAGATACAACGTGACCTTTACCGCGAACGACGGCTACCTGGTCGGTGCGGACACGGGCAAGATTTACGTGTTCGACAAGCGCTACACGACACTTGACCATACCGGCGACAACATCCCGAGCGGACGCGGCGCCGACACATGGATTTCGCAGTTCGACAACTACAGCCCGCACAATACCGACGACGCCCTCCGCGTAGCTAACGTCAAGGACCAGGGCGGCAAGATTTACCTGAAGTTCGACCTCTCCGCCTTGCCCGGCCCGCTGTTCGACGCAGCGCTCAAGCTGGAATTCGACACCGACTCCATCAAGAAGCCCGTGCAGCTGAACATTTTCGGCCTGAAGGAAAACTCCAAGGACATGAACTTTGGCGAAGAGAGGCTGGGCGTGGACTGGCGCGACGACGAACTCACGTGGGAGAACGCTCCCGCCAACATCCGCGACCAGACCGGCGGCCAGTTCAACATCCGCAAGAACTCCGGCGGTGGCGTAGACACCAAGTACGCCGAATTCCTGGGTATCATCACAGTAAACCCGAAGGCACCGCTCGGCGCATTCCTGCGTTCGCCGACACTCACCGAATTCTTCAAACGCAAGCACGAATCCGGACTCTACACGCTCATCCTTACCGCGGTTGAACCCGGCGAGACGTTCGTCAAGTCGAAGCAGGCGGGCAAGAACTTCGCCCCGTCGCTTTACGTAGGCTACTTCAACAACGAGAAGTCCGTAACGGGCGACGCCATGGACGGCGGCTACACGCTCACGAAGGTGAACATCGACATCTACAGCCTGGACTGCGACTTCGACTTGACCGTCGGCTACCCGCAGTTCGTGCAAATCGAAATCCTGAACGAATTCGGGAAGAGAATGCTGGTGGTCGCGGCCCGCGACCTCGCCGGCGAAAAGAAGACGCATTTCAAGTTCAAGGCCATAGCCTTCCCCACCGGGCGCTACACCTTGAAGATTATCGGCGAGGCATTCACCGCCGAACAGAAGTTCTATATCCTCAACTAAAAGGTCAAAAAACATGAATACGAACAAGCTCCTTATTTTGGCCCTTACGGCTGCAGCCTTCTTTGCCGGTTGCAGCGATGAAAAACACACGAATTCCTGGGAAGACGAGAACGATGGCGCAAGCTTCGCCGAGGATTCCTTCAAGTCCAGTTCCTCGCTCTCGACCCGCCTGGACATCGACTATAACGACACGCTGAAGATTGGCGATTCCACGAAGCTCCACCTGGAAATCGCAAGGCTCGACACCATCAAGGGCGACGGGAAGACTACCGTCCAGCTCGCCTGTAGCGAAGGCATGCTCTGCCTCGACACGGCGGCGACCAAGGTATCGCTGTTCCTCGGAGAATTCCCTGCAGGCAGCCGCATTTCCGTTTCGGCAGCGGCGGGCGACATGAAGAACGACACGCTCCGCATCCGCAGCGAATTCGGCGACATCCTCAAGACGGCAAAACCCGTTTACGACACTACCAAGAAAGAGGATGTCTTCTCGAACTTCATGCTCCCCGGCAGGTCGACGCTCGCGACGAACGAGTTCGTCACCTTCAAGGAAGGATTCTACTATCTCGACCTGAATGCCAAATTCGACCGCACCAGCCAATTGGAACTCCTGGTCACCGTCGACACCGCCTACTACGACTACATCGGCGACACGACCGAGGTGACTATAGGCCTCAAGGACACGCTGCGCGGGATTTCCATCATCGGCAGCTCGCCCAAGGAAATCAGCGTCAAGTTCTCCTCCAACACCGGCTACAGCATCGATGTGGTGGCAAAGGGCAAATGGATCAACTCGTTCAGCCTGCTCGAGAAAGACAAGCAGATTGCCGCGGATTCCTCGATCGACGTTCTGCTGCTGCCCGAGGACTCCACCGCATGGACCCTCAAGATCAAGCCGCTCAACATAGAGAACTACCTGTCGGGCCCGTTTGCCACGTTCGAGGCCGTCACGAATTCCCGCGAACTCGGCAAGGGCGAATACCTCGCCTTCCCGGATTCCATCAGCAAGCTCGGCGACGCCCTCGAGGTAGTGCGCGAGCGCAACACGCAGGCCAAGTACTACCTGCGCCAGGAACAGTTCGTATGGCTCGCCGACATGAAGAAGGGCGACTCCATCGACGTGTACCAGGAGATGGTCGGCTACTTTGGCGGCGTGAACAACAAGTCTTACACCATTGTCGACAAGGACGGCAAGGAACTCGGCACCATTTCGTCCATGGAACGCCGCTTCAAGGCCACCCAGGACGGCGCCGTCTACCTCCATTACCTTAGCACCTGCCCTTACCTGAGCAACGACAACGCCGACGAATCCCTCAAATTCGTGACCCGCGTCAGCTACTACGGCGCCTTGAGTTCGTTCTTCTTCAACGACAAGGACAACAGCAACAAGGCCCTGGACACCACCTACATCGTACTCGGCGACACCGTCTACCTGGGCAAGTTCACCTTCAGGAGCGCCATGTCCCGTACCATGACCTCGGGCGCCGGTTCGAGCGTCAAGTGGTTCGTCCCCTGCGAGGACATCGTCCCGCACGACGACGGCAACGGCTTTACGACGGTCCCGGTGTTCAACGTCCAGAACGTCGACTGCACGGACAAGAGCGGCAACCTCCTCACGGAGGGCGAGCAGGAAATATCCTCCTCCAGGCTCATTCCGCTGGATGAATCCGAAGGCGGCACCTTCCGCCTGATTGCCGAAAGCCTCGCAGACCCCCTGAAACGCGACACTTTGGCCATTATCGTCCAGTAAATCTTGAAAAAAGGCCCCAATATTGCTATTATTGGGGCCTAATCTTGCTAGTCGCGCCAAGCTCTGCCAATTAGCAAGCTGAACCAAAGAGCTTCCTCAAAGAGGTAACTATGTCCTCCTTCCGTGGACCAAAAGGTAAAGTAGCGCGCTCCCTCGGAGTCGCCGTTTCTCAGAAGACTCAAAAGGCTCTCGATCGCCGCAACTTCGCGCCCGGCCAGCATGGCCAGAACCGCAAGAAGTCCGCTTCCGTGTACAAGCAGCAGCTCGTCGAAAAGCAGCGTCTTCGCTTCACCTACAACATTTCCGAAGCCCAGCTCGCCAAGGCTTACAAAGAAGCCAACCGTCGCGAAGGCTCTGCCGGTGACAACCTGATGATCTTGCTCGAAACCCGCCTGGACGCTCTCGTCTACCGCATGGGTTTTGCCCGCACCATCTTCGCTGCCCGTCAGTACGTCGCACACGGCCACTTCGCCGTGAACGGTGTCCGCAGCTTCTCCCCCAGCCGCCTCGTGAAGGCCGGCGACGTGATTTCCGTGCGCGAACGTTCCAAGGAACACGTGCAGATCAAGGAAGCCATCGCCAACGCCCCGGCAGCTCCGGAATACCTGACTGTCGACGCCGGCAAGATGGAAGGCACGCTCGTGAAGCTCCCGCTCCGCGAACAGATCCCTGTCCAGCTGCAGGAACAGCTCGTCGTGGAATACTACTCCAGGTAAGAGCTTCTACAGTTTCAAAAAGGAGCGAGGCGAAAGCCCCGCTCTTTTTTTATGCATCAAGACGTCCGCCCAAGATGTCCGCCCAAACAGAAAAGCCCGGCGCAGCGGCCGGGTTCTCTCAATTCTTGATTTCGCGTGAACTAGATTAGTTCTTCGGGCGGGAGGTGTTCAGCGCTTTCCGGTTCCTGGTAGAAGGATTCCGGGACCTGCACCTGGTTCTGGAAGTAGGCGCGGTGAGCCACGATTACCTTCTCGCGGGCAAAGTCGGCATTCTGCCACTCGCCAATCTGCACATCCTTGCCTTCCAGTTCCTTGTAGTTCTGGAAGAAGTTCCTGGTAATGCGAAGGAACATCTGGTCCACGTCGCCAATATCCTTGATGGGGCGCGGGTTGAATACCGGCACGCCCAAAACCTTGTAGTCCTTCTTGCCGCCGTCAGTCATGTCGAGGGCGCCAATCACGCGGCAGGTGCAAACGGAACCCGTCATCATCGAGGCGGGGCTGTAGATAAGCATATCGAGCGCGTCGCCGTCGTCGGCCTTGGTGCTCGGAATGAAACCGTACGTGCAGGGGTAGCTCATGGAGCTGAGCAGGCAGCGGTCCAGGCGGAACACGTGCAGGCGTTCGTCATATTCGTACTTGAGGTTCGTGTCCTTGCCAATCTCCACGACGCAATCGACCTCGTAGGGGTACTTACGTCCAATAGGGAGATCCAGGTAATTGATTGCCATTTATACTCCGATAGGCCACCTTTGGCCTAAGTCTTTGTTTTCCAATACGTTAACGTAAATTTAACATTTATGTAGCAAATAGTCAAGTGTAGCCGTTCGAGCGGTCTTATGCTCTTATCTACTTCTCCAGCGAGACGAGGTCACCTTGTCGAACAGCCCGAAGTAGAATACCGGTTCGCCCTTGTCGGGGCTATAACCGACTTCGAAGCGGATGCGGTCGAGCGCCGGAATCACGAGATGGAGACCGCCGTAGACGGCACCCTCGTAATCGTCCCAGCCCGGGTGGCCCTTGTCCCACAAGAGGCTCCCGTCGAGACCGGCCACCAATTGAACGCCATAGAAGAAGTTCACGCCGGCGACACTGGCCGAGCGGCGTTCCAGCAACACGAACCTCTCCTCGAGCGTAAGGAGCGCCTCGTGGACGCCGAGAGAGCCCGAGTCGGCCTCGTGACCGCGGAACGTATTGGCACCGCCATGATAATAGTAATCGTAGAATTCCACATCGCCCGGACGCAGACGCACCAGCGCCGTTGCCCCCGTCACGAACTTGCCGAGCGTAAAGTAGGCGCGGGCATCCGTCAGGTACTCCCAGAAGTTCTCGCCTCCCATGCCGCGGCAACTTTCGCCATTGGACACGTCGCAGTCGCTGTCGCTATCGTCGCCCTCGCCCACGTGCGTGAGCATGTACTCAAAATACACGCCCCTGCGGGTATCGAGCTTGCTGTCGCGGTAATCGAAAGCGAAACCGATTCCCAGTTCCGGCAAGAACGCGGCGTCTTGCAAATCGCGCCCGGCAATAGTCCACAGCAGTGACAAGTGCGGCAGCACCTTGTAGTCCAAATCCAGGTCGAGCAAGATGCTGTTCTCCTGGAAACCGCGGATGTTGTCGTAGCTGTCGGTCACGAGGAACTCGAAGTTCCATCCGAGCGGGAAACCGAGGAAGTATGGAGAACTCGCATAGAACGCATACTCGTTCTTGTCGAAGAACGGATCCACCGTCGTGCGGTACTGCACCTCGGCGCGGATGTCCTCACCCAGCACGTTCAGGTTCGCAAGCGCAAGCCCGAGCATCAAGCCGTCGCGGTCCGTCTTCTTGCCCGCAGGCGCCGGAATCCAGCGGAAGATTTCCTTGAAGCGGTAAGTCAGTGCACCGCCATCACAGGCAACCGTAACTTCCGTGAACAAGTCCAAGTCTTGCAGGCGGAGTTTCTCAGTCTCGAAATTCTTGGCGGAGAACGGCTCGCCCACCTTGTTCAGGAGTTCGCGTTCCACCACGCGGGGCTTCGTGTGCTCAAGGCCCTCGAACGAAATCGAGGAAACCACCGTACCGTCGGTACAGCCGGCCGCAACCGGACCGGCAAAGGAGGCCGTCGCAGACAGCAGAGCAGCAAGACATCCTATTTTTACAAGATCTTTCACGATTTTACAAAATAGAAAATTTTTCTTTTTTCTATATTTGGGGCGTCCTGAAAGGAGAAATCGCGAGGTCCCTATGTTAGATTTTCTTGCCAATTACTGGCCCTTCATTATCGCCCTGGTTCTTGTCGTCCTCGGCATCTTCGCATTCCGCGGAATCCGCAAGGCCCTCAAGGAAGGCGGTGGAGCATTCAGTCTCGAAACCATCCGCAAAAATTCCGAGCCCAACTTCGCGGCCCTGAAGCAGAAGTCCAAGGCCCTGCTCGCCGACGCCGACATGATTTGCGAGACCAAGGAAAACAGCAACCTCGTGATGCCCAAGAAGGAAGACATGATGTTCTTCCGCCGCGCCGTGAAGCAGAAGTACAAGCTCGCCATGTTCCTCGTGCCGGGCACCAACAAGGTGGTGTACTTCTTCTGCAAAACAGAACAGGGACTGCGCCGCCGTATAGAGAACCTCGTCATCAACCAGAAGTTCCGCGAAGGCAAGCCGCCCTACATGGACGTGGCTACCGGCGAAAAGCTGAAGTACCCGAGGTAATGATTAGACGAAAGACCGCTGCGCTGGTAGACGAAAGACGAGAGATTTTTCGTACTTGTGCGAAGCACCATTATTTTTCTTTCGTCTCTCGTCTGTAGGACCGCAGGTCCGTCCTCTCGTCTAACAATGCCCCGCAACGCCCCGGTTCCATATAATGACTTACGGTGATTTAGCCCTCGCGGAAGAAGAAGACAAGTTGGAAGCGGCGCTTGAAGCGTCGCGTAACCTGCTTATCGAGGCGCCCACGGGTTCGGGCAAGTCGCTATTCATCCCCTACTTTTTAAGCAAGCACTGCAAGGGACGCGTCGTCGTTCTGCAGCCGCGCCGTATCGCGGCCCTCTCGCTTGCGCAGTTCTCGGCCAAGCTCCACGGAGAGCCCTGCGGCAAGACCGTCGGCTACCAGTTCAGGCAGGACAGCTGCAAGAGCGCTGACACGCGCATACTCTTCCAGACTTACGGAAACTTTCTGCAGGAACTGCTGCACGGCAAGATGGACGCCGACTGGGTCGTGTTCGACGAGTACCACGAGCGCAAGGCTGACATGGACTTGCTGTTCGCGTTTTTTAGACGAGAGAACGCTCGCAAGCTCGCTACAGACGAGAGACGAGAGGGGCCGAGAGTTGCGGTGATGTCGGCGGCGCTGAACCGCGACGAGCTCGAAGCGGTTCTCGGCGTCAAGTGCCTTAGCCTCGGGCATCCGCTGTTCCCCGTACAGATCATCAACCAGACGCCGGCCACCGGCAACTCGCTCGTTTCGGGCGTGGGCCTTGACGCCGAAGTGGTGCGGGCGCTCAAGACTCTCTACCGCAACAACATCTGGCAGACCACGCTCGTATTTTTGCCGGGCAAGGCCGAAATCGCCCGCTGCCACAGCGCCGCCGCCGAAGCGCTCGGCAACAGCTGCGCCGAATTCCTGGAACTCTACGGCGGGCAGGACCGCGAAACGCAAGACCGCATTTTCGAAGTGACGGAACGCCCGCGCGTCATCTTCACCACGAACATCGCCGAGACCTCCATCACGGTCCCGAACGTATCGGGCGTCGTGGACAGCGGCATAGAACGCGTGAGCCTCTACGACGACAGCGAGAAGGTGAACGTACTGCGCACGATGCCCATCTCAATGCAGAACGCCATCCAGAGGAGCGGGCGCAGCGGCCGTACGCAGAACGGTTGCGCCATCCGCCTCTGGAGCGAGGAATCCGAAAAGCGGATGCCCAGGGGTATCGTCCCCGAAGTACTGCAGATAGAACCCTCGGAACTGCTGTTGCAGAAAGCCGCGCTAGAGAGCAGTCCTCTGCCACCGTCATGGCGGGCTCCGACCCGCCATCTAGATTCCGGCTCGGAGGCCGGAATGACGTCCGCCCCGCCATCTAGAATTCTAGATTCCGGCTCGGAGGCCGGAATGACGCAAAAGTCGAAGGCCGAAATGACGGAGTTGCAACTTCCCACGGCGATTCCGGAGGCACGCGAAAAAGCCGCGACAACGCTTCTTGAAAAATTCGGCATGCTCAAAGGCGGTTCCATCACGGAACTCGGGCTCAAGGCAATCCGCACGCCGGTTTCAAGCATCCCGCTCGCGTTGCTCCTCGCCTCGTCAAGCGGTCCACAAGACCTCCCCGACCAGCTCCTCGCAGCGCTCGCCTGGATACACTCCGGCACCGAAGCCTTGCAGAAATCCAAGTTCCCGCAAGATGTCCTCACGCTTGCCGCCGACACGTTGTCGAAGTCGGTAAACGTCCCGCGCGAAGTGAGCTTTACGTTCCGGCAGCTGCGGGAGTACCGCGATGGGTTAGACGAGAGACGAGAGACGAGAGACGAGAGAAACGCAACATCTCTCACTTCACACCCCACATCTAACATTTCACACCTCGTAGCCCATAGCCTTCTCAAGGCTTTCCCCGACAGGCTCGCCACGCCGAACGGCAACGCGTACAAGCTTGCAAACCAGAACATCATCCGCCTGCAAGTCGCAGAACCGCCCTACGCCATCCTAGCGCTCTCGATGCTACGCACCGGTGGCGGAAGCAAGTCGGAACTCAAGGTGAACCTCTATGCCGCCATCGACAAGGAAATGCTCGACACCGGCGATGCGGAAGCCCGCTACGAGCTCCTGTGGCGCAGCGGCCAGGAACGATTCATTGGCGTCGAAGTCACCGAGCTCTCGCGCAAGGAAATCCTCACGCAAGAAGCATCGCCGAAGGTCCTCGCCGAACTGAAGAAGCTCACCGTAGCCGCCTGGAAAGAAAAAATCGAGAAGGAAAACTGGTCGGGGCGCTACCTCACCGAATCCGTGCAGACGCTACTGACCAAGATGCGCCTCGCCGCGAAGCTGTACCCGGAATACGGGCTGCCCGAAATGAACAACGAGGACATGGAAATCATCTTCGACGAATTCGCCGACGGGAAATTCCTGCTGCGCGACATTGACGAGGGCCGTTACAGGAGCATCGTGGAAGATTACTTCGGCAAGTCCATGCTCGCCTGGCTGAACAAGACCTTCCCCGACCATTACGTACTGCCGAACGGCAAGCGCGCCCGCTACAGCTACCAGGAGGTCGCCTCTAGCGACGACGGGAAATCCGTGCAGAGCGTCGAAGGAGTACTCGTGGAAATTTCTGCCCGCATCGAGGACTTTATGCAGATGCGTGGCGAGCATAAGATTGCGGATGGCAAGCTGAAAGTCCGTTACGACATTTTGGCGCCGAATTTCCGCACCATCCAAAAGACTTGGGACTTGACAGGATTCTGGAAGAACACCTACGCCGAGGTGCGCAAGGAACTGCGCGGCCGCTACCCCAAGCACCCCTGGCCCGAGAGCGTCGAGCCTTAGTTCTATTTCACCGTATAAATCGTGAGCGTCTTGCTGTACTCGTAACCGACAACGAGCAGCGCCTGGCCTGCAAGCGGGCTCTGTTCGGCAGGGATAAACAGCACGCCTTCGGGACCGCGGTCAAGCGGGTCCATGTAGAAATCGGCCAGGAAGGGAGCGTCGATGTTCGTCATGTCGATGACGGCGATACCGCTCGTACGTTCGAGCCCCACGAACACGTAGTGCCTGTTGTTCACGAGTCCGACGGTCACGTTTTCGGGTTCGCAACCCTTGTCGGCACTCCTCTTGTCCATCTTGACCTTGTTTTTCTTGGCGTTCCAGTTGAAATACTCCGGTGCAAGCCTCGCTATCAGCTGTTCAAAGAGGTCGGCGGAATCCCACACCAGCTTGCCGGTATTCCCGTCAAAGAGGCTCACGGAACGGCTACCGAAAGAATACATGTAGGGGCACTTGCCGTCACGCGTCTTGTCCGGCTTGCGGTCGCAGCGTTCCAGGCCGCTCACCGACAAGTCCTTCAGTTCCGCAAGCAGCGAGTCCGTAAAGACTTTCCGGTCCAGGCGTCCCTGTTCCGCAAGCATCATCGGCGTCGTCACGTCGGTCCATGCCTTGTAATCGTTCACGGGCGCGCCTTCGTTCGCCGTAAGCACATAATGGTGGTCGCCAACGGAGAGCGTCGCAATGCCGTCGGGCTGGCGCAAGCCGCGCAGGGGGTAATTCTTGATTTCCACGAGGCCGTTGCTTACCGCGTCAAGGCCGTTCCCCTGTTTCGAGTGGTCCACGTAACCCAGCGGGAAAACCTTGACAATCTTTTTCGCGGCAACGTCCAGTTTTGCAACGGCGTTGTTCTCCTGCAAGCTCACCCACGCAAACTTTGAATCGTCAGACACCGTAATGTACTCGGGCTCCAGCGAACGCACAAAGCCGTTCACGCCGGGGCTACGCACGCCGGCCGCCTTGAGCGATGCCGTATCGAGCTTGTTGAAACGCACCACGTTCAAGGCCGCATTCGCCCAAGATTCGGGCTTTGCCACATCCTTCACAGAGAGAATCGCCACACCGCCTTCAGGGTCTTCCGAAAAATCCGTACTCGGCGAACCTTCGCACGCCACCAGCAGGTTCTTGCCATCGGGAGTAAACTTGATCATGTCGGGCTGGCTGCACACCTTGTAGAGCCCGAGCACCTCGAGGCTGTCCGTATAGCGCATCACTTGCACCTGGCCGTCACGCCATTCCTCGTCTTCGAGCATCGAGACTGCAACCACGTCGCCATGGACGGTCACGCTCGAGGCGTTCCCGGGAATCGCCTTCTCGGCAATCTTCTTGGGAAGTCCCGGATTCTGCAAATCCACGACTTCGACAATCTTCCCTTCGCCCACGACAAAGAGAACTTTTTTCTCGGGCATGAACGCCGAAATCTCGGCCGTCTTCAGAGAAACGGTCGAAAGGGGCTTGAGCGTACTGCCGTGCTGGAATGGCCCCGCCGACTGCGCGTTCTGTTTTGCAAAGCAGAACGGCACCAGACAACAAAAAGCAATGGCGAGAATTCGTTTCATCGGAGGTTTCTCCATCCGGTTATTTCATGATGAGCCACATGACGAGCATGCCTACGCCGAAGCCGCCCAAGAACGAGGACGAAGTCGCCATCGCAGCACTGCGGCGGTCTTCTTCCTCTTTTTCCTTCTTCTTCTCGTTAACGCCGATAGACGTGCTCAGCATCTGGGCGCAGGTCTCGTTGTCTTTCTTGATGGTGTTGTAACTCTTTTCCCAGTTGTCGCTCTTCGCCTTTTCCGTCTCGATTACGGCACGGAGGGAATCCTTCTCCATGTTGCAGGCATTGCCCTGCACTTGCATCGCGCTGTCACGCACGGCAAGTTCCTGCTGGAGAGCGGCCTCGGCCGACGGGGCGGCAGGTTCGGCAGCTACGGGGTCAACGGCCATGGCGGTTGAGGCGCACAGCACAAGCGACACGAATAAAATCTTGACAAAATTCTTCATGTCCCAAATATACAAAAAAGCCCGGTCTTAAGACCGGGCCCAAAGCTTACTCTCCGCGAGGTAGAACGACCTTCTTGAACCATGTGCCTCGAGACGTTTTTGCATAGTAAATTCCGGGCTTGACGTTACCAGAATTTTTCACGATGCGCCCGTCAAGGCCACGCATTTCGACAATCTCTTCGTCTACGAACTCCGTACGGACCGTCGCAATCGCTTCACTGCCTTCGGACGAGCTGGACTTAGAATCACTGCACTCGGGAGTGTCGCTCGAGCTGGACTTCGGCGTATCGCCGGAACTGCTGGACGTCGTAGAGCTGCTGGATGTTACGGAGCTGCTAGACGCCGGAGTATCCTTCGAACTGGAGCTCGACTGCACCGCGCTAGACTTGGGCGTATCGCTAGAGCTGCTGGATTTAGGTACGTCGCTGGAGCTGGAATTCACAGCACTGGATTTGGGCGTATCGCTGGAACTGCTAGACTGTGTAGCGCTGGACTGGGGCTTATCGCTCAAGCTGGAAGGCGGCACCACGGAGCTGGAAGAAGCCGGTTCGATGATGGTCGTCGTCTTCTCCGAATCCTTCAACACGACCTTGATGACCTGGAGATTGGCAGTACTTAAAGTATCCGGGATACCCGATGACGATTTCGCCATAGCGGCCTTCATGCTTTCAAACATGGTCCGGAATGCCGAAATCGAATCGTGGGCGGCGGAATTGTAGTACTTCATGCTATAACCGCCACCTGCTTTCTGCCATTTAAGTTCAGCCGCCGCAAACCACCATTCGAATGCGAACTCGAAAGACTTGGAAATCATGATTTCGTCCGATTCGTACTGTTCCCTTTCGACTGGAGGATCCGACACCAAAATCAGGAAATTATTTGTATTCGTGGAATCGTAATCGCCCATAGAAAGCGCATACGAGTCGAAGATGTAGGTGTTATAGGCAAGCGTATCTTCTTTCCAATTTCGTTCGTTCCATGCCATATACCTGAACGGGATGTTTGTGGTAGCACGGCAACCCGCGACAATCGAAAGCGGGAACCGGAAACTTGCGCTTTTCACGATAGGCTGGAGGGCATCATAGGTATTGAGCGCGTTCTTCGTCGCCGTCCCATGGGTCCAGTTACCCGATTTTTTGCTCGCGACCCACTTGGTTTCAATGAGGTCCGTAGCAACCAGCGTCACCGGATCATGGCCCTTGGAGGCCAGGGTATCGCACACGTTGCGGATGAATACTTCATCGCCCTGGGCATTCGCAGATACGAAACAAGCGAACGCGATAGCGGCAACAATTTGGAAATATTTCATATTAACTCCTTTCACGCACCTCTATCCCCTTTCACGCATCTAAATATATACAAAAATTTACATTCCGGCACTAGAAGGCACAAAAATATGCCCGAAAGGGGTCTTTCGGGCATCAAAAAAGGGGTAAAAGAGGCTCCAGGGCCTTAAATTGTCGCGAGAATCCGCTTCCAGCCGTCTTCAGGAATCTGGGCGCCCATCACCTGCACCACCTCGTTGCTGACCACGCTACCGAGGTTGCCGCTGCGTTCCATATCCCAGCCGTTCATGTAGCCGTACAGGAATCCCGACGCCCACAGGTCGCCTGCGCCAGTGGTGTCGATGGCCTTCGCGGGGCCCGCCTGCACGCGAGTCACCTTGCCGTCCTTCGCGATGAGGGCACCGCGCTTGCCGATTTTCACCACGGCGACCTTCGCCTTCTGCGCAAGAACGTCGAGAGCGGCTTCTTCCTTCACGCCCGCGTATGCGAAAGCTTCGTCCTCATTCGCGATAATGATGTCGATCATACTCTCCGCAAAGAGTTCGTCGAACAGCTTGCGGCAGGCATCCACCACGCCGAAGCTGCTGAAGTCGAGCGCGGTTTCTACACCCAGGCTGCGGGCAAGCGTAAACGAATTCTTGAAGCAGTCCGCATTGAACGCACGGTAGCCTTCCGCATAGAGCAGGCCAACGCCGTCGTAGAGAGCCGGCACAAAGTCATCGCTAGCCAGGAAGTCGGACGCGCCGAGATACGTCCACATGGAACGCTGTGCATCGGGCGTCACCGCAGAGAACACGCAACCCGTGGCGGCATCGCTCATGCCAAGCTTAGATTCCACGCCGTTACGTTCCAGGTGCTCGCGGAAAATCTTTCCGAGTTCGTCGTCGCCGACTTTCGAGATGAAGGCTGCCTTGCCTCCCAGGCGCGAAAGACCGACCATCGTATTGCAGGTAGAACCGCCCGGCACGCGCAGCGGGTTCTTGAGCGCCGCGAGGAACTTTTCCATTTGCGGCCAGTCCACCATGTTCATGCCGCCCTTCTGCACGCCCTGCGATTCAATCCATGCGTCATCCACGTTCGCGAGAATATCAACGAGGGCTGCGCCCATACCTAAAACTTTCTTCATCAGACAACCTCTAAAAAAATTGGATTACAGTCCACCCCTGCGACGGCGCAGCTTGTCGCCCGCCCTCAACAGGAACTGCCGTTCGGATTCGTTCAACGACTGGATTCCCTCGCGGTTCACCTTGTCCAGAATTTCGTTCATGCGCTTCTGCTCGTCCACGTAAAAGACTTCGCCCTCGATGGCTTCGGAATCGTCTTGGCGATTGTCGGCAGAAGATTCGCGCCTACGCGGTTTGCGGATATTGTGCAGCTTGCGGAAGCCATTCTCGTAGAAGTACATGTAGATAAAGCCTGCCACGACGCCACCCAAGTGCGCAAAGTGGGCAACACCATCGCCCGAAGGAGCCATGATCAAGTCGAAAATGACCATCACCCACATGGCATGCTTAAGCTTCATCGGGACGACAAAGAAAAGCAACAGCCTGCTTTCGGGGAAGAACCTGTAGCACGCGACAAAAATTCCCATCAGGGCGCCGGACGCGCCGATAATCGGGTTGTTCGTGAGGCCCGCCATGCAAAGCATAAAGCTGAAGAACGCCGCGAACACGCCGCAGAACAGGTACATCGCGGTAAAGTGCTTTGCGCCCATGTACTCGGCGACACTGCCGCCGAACATCCACAGCATGAGCATGTTGAAGACGAAGTGCCAAAAGTCCACATGCACGAACATGTACGTCAGGTAGCGCCAGGCCTCGAGCGGGCTCGTCGGGAAGAACGCACCGAAATAGACGATGTAGTCGCGGATATTGCCGTAACCGGCTCCCGGGAGGTTCAGATGCAGGCCCATCACGGAACCCAGGACAAACGCAATGGCAAATACGGCCGCGTTGACGATTAACAGGATTCGGATAGCCTTGGGCAAGAATCGGAAAGGAGTCATAATTAGTAGGAAGTGGCTAGTGGTTAGGGGCCAGTAAGGAGATTACTGCATCGGGGACGTATTTAGCAAGCTTCGCGCGGCCTTCCCCGGCGATTTCTGCCTTCAGGAGTTCGCGCACCACCGTGCTAGAAACCATCAAGTGCTCAGGAGCGCTAGAAAGGAACAGCGTTTCGCATTCAGGATAAAGTATCTTGTTGTTCCAAGCGACCGTCTGTTCGTATTCAACGTCAGCGGCGCCACGGATACCGCGCACCAGGAACTTCGCCCCGACACGCTTCATGAAATCCACCGTAAGGCCGTCGTACACGTCCACCTTCACGTTCGAGATGTCTGCGACCGCATGGCGCACCATCTCGGCACGGGTCGCCTCGTCAAAGTAGTACTTCTTGGACGCGTTCACCGCCAAGAGCACCCACAGTTCATCGAACAGCGAAGCGGAACGCCTCACGATATCCAGGTGTCCAAGCGTAAACGGGTCGAACGACCCCGCGAATACGGCGATTTTCTTCATGCCGTAAATATAGCTATTAGTTGCTGGTCATTAGTCATTGGTCATTGGCATCGGCCTTCAATCACAACGACTATTCAAGAATGGCTCAGGCGCGATAAATCACGAGGGAGGATTCGCCGTAACGGCGGACTTGCACTGTACCGGCCTCGGCAATCTCTTTCACCCATGCGGGCAAATTGCGGCTCGGGGCCTCGAACACGGCGACACCGCCCGGATTCAACCATTCCCAGAACTTGCGAAGATCGGGGTATTCCATGTCCTTGAACGGAGGATCCGCATAAATCAGGTCGAACCCGTCCTCTGCACACATGGCTTCCCTGTCGAGCGTAAGGGCGTTCTTTTCGAGCAGAGTGAGTTTATCTGTAATATTGAGTGCCTTGTACGCCTGGTATACGAGCCTAGCCTGCGAATGGGCCATCTCGACAGCGACCACGTGCGCAGCGCCTCGGCTAACAGCCTCGATGCCCATGATTCCCGAACCCGCGAACAAGTCCAGCATGCGAAAGTTCTCGACACCCTGCAAAATATTGAAGAGGGCCTCCCTCGTGCGGGAGCCCGTCGGTCTCGTTTTCATGGAATCCGGGGAAGCGACATTGCGCCCCCGGAGAAGTCCGCCAGTAATTCTGATGGGCATGTTACGGCAAGACGAACATTTCGATGCGCATCGCCACCTGCATGTTCTTCTTCGCGAACTTCAGCTCAACCTTCTGCGCTGCCGCACGAATCGGGGATTCGGAGAGGGCCGCGAAGAACTGCTGCAGTTCCGGATAGTCGCAAGTGGTGGAAGTCTGGTAGATGTAACGCTTGTAGACGCCGTAATCTTCCACAGACGGTTTGTCCAGTCCGTTCAGGACAACTTTATGCGTACTCGCCAAAGCCTTGAGGGACTTGAGTTCTTCAAGCATGTCCGCGGCAGGAACGAACTTGGTCACCGCGTTCATGTTCACGTTCGTCACGTTGAACTTGCCGAAGGCGGTAATGTCGGTTGCCGGGGCGTTCTCGGGAATAGGCGGAGTCTTGAACTCGGAGCTCACAGACTTGACGCGTTCCAAGAAGCTACGCTGCGATGTGGGCTTGGCAGCGACACCGCGCAGGTAGAAGAAGTTCGGAGCCTGGAAGATACAGTCGGAGAAGCCGACATCGTCCGGAGTCGCCGTATTCAGGAACGCGAGGAACTGCGCCATGGCGGCACGCTGGAACGAAATCTTTTCCATCGGCAGGAACTGCGTAAAGTCGACGCGCTTGTTGTTGTAAAGCACCGTCGGGTTGATTTCGCCGACAACCTGCTTTACCGTAAGGGCTTCGCGACGCTTGATGGCCTCGTTGGCCTGGGCGACCTGCGCCTCGAGCGAACCACCGGCGGTAGTCGTCTGACCGGAACTCAAGGTCAGGGCAGAACGGCTCGGGTCCTCGGCACCGATAAGGTCGAGGTACTGGCTCGGGAGAGCACCCTGCAACGGCTTGGGAACGCCAGCCACGCTGAGGAAGCAACTGAAGGCGACAAAGACAAACAGCACGGACAAGAAGATGGTCAGCGCCTTCTTCTTGGATGTCTTGACCTGCGAAGACACGTCGGTCACGTGAACCGGGTTCACGTTGCTTATCAGGGATTCCCTTTCAGCGGCATCGATCAAGTTCAAGCGAATCATACACCCTCCATCACGTTCAGGGCGGTTCCGATGGCACCGGCGCAGCAGAGCACCGCGGCGGAATCCTGTTCGTCCACCGGAAGTCTAAGATTGGAGAAGGAATCCATCAACGCGAGCTGGTAGCCGGGGCAGCAGCGGCGGAGGTCTTCTACGAAAAGCGGATCCTGCGCAAGCTCGCCGCAGATGTTTATCTGGCGGATATCGAGAGCGGCGTTTTCTTCCTTGGCGAGGTTGATCTGGTTCATGACCTCGTTAGCAAGTAATTCGTAAGCTTCTTCGCGGGATTTGTTCACAAGCGGAAGAGTGGACACGCAGCGCAGCCCCTGGAGGTTGTCCTTCGAGAGCCACATCATGGTCACGCCCATGTAGTCCGCCTTGATGACGCACTGCAGGTCCTTGACCCCTTCAGCGACATCCATCAAGTTCAAAAGAGAAAGCACATCAACTTCCATCGCCTTGGGAGCCAAGGACTTGGAGCGGAATCCCTTGCGCAGGGCGTCCACCCACTGGCGCCGGACCGCGATAAGAAGTACGGTGAGACCGAGGGATGCCGAACCGCTCAGGACCTTGTAGTCCACCACGTAGGCGCCCTTCTCGGCATTGGTGATAAGACCGAGGTACCACTGGAGGTAGTCGTCCAGGTGCGTAGCGGCCTCGGCAGGCACGTAGACCTGGCGGATAATGGAGCGGAAAGCAGGGATGGCGACCGAAATTGCCTCCACGCTCTCCAGTTCGATGGACTCCATCCATGTCTGGAGGACGGTCTCGAACGTGTAGATATCATCGATGGGGCTGGTCTCCGTTTCCAGGACAGCGGTCTTGAGAACCCGCTTTTCGGCGGAGTCCAAGAGGGCGACTTTCAAGGAAGCATCGCCTACTTCAATACCCATGTAAATCTTCGTATCACTCATATACTCAACGACTTATGAAAGTTGTACCCCCTAAAACTAATCAAAAATTACGCCCTGGAGTATACCCTCCGCCTTTTTCTTGCCTATTCCAGGCACTTTTTCCAGGTCCGAGGGGGTCAAAAACGGCCCATTTTGCTCACGAAAGGCAATTATCTGCCCCGCAAGCTTGGGTCCGACCCCTTTCAGGGCACAAAGTTCGTCCACACCGGCATGGTTGATGTGCACCGGCAAACGGACGATTTTTCCCTTTTTCCGGGACTTTTTCCGCTTCTTTTTCTTTTGCGGGGCAACTTCCTCGTCATCATCCGAAGAAATTACTTTGTTTGTAATTTGTGAATTGTCGGTGGATTCCTGCGGAACCTGATGGACCTGGGCAGTCACGGACTCGCGGGCGAGCAGGTCATCGTCCTGCTCGATGGACGGGATTCCCCACGGGAGGAACCTCACGACGACGCCCACCACGAGGAAGGCGACCGCCATATAGACGACTTTCTTCTCAGCAGAATTCATCCGGCACCGCCTTCTTCAAAGAAGCATGTACCGGATATATACAGGAAGCAAGCCTTGCGTTTTGATAACTCATGGAATTATCCTTCTAGCTCACGTTCATGTATCAAGGCCTCCACCGCTTTCGCGTCGGACGGCACGTCCACAGAGATGCTCGGGAAGGGGCTCTCCACGATGCGTATCGGGCGAAGGCCCAGGATGCGCATCTGCTCGAGGGAGCGCTCCAGTTCCACGGGGGACTGCGGCAAGGAGGAGAATTCATCGCGGGCGCGCCTTGAATAGGCGTAAATCCCTTGATGCTGGAACCAGCGCGGGGCCTCCTCCGGTGGAACCTCGCGGGTAAAGTCTACGGCAAGGCCATCCTGGACCTTGACCTTCACGACGGTCTTGAGCATCGCCGCCGCCGGGTTAAGCGGGCAGGCGACCGTCACCCAGGAATCCGGATGAGCGGCAAGCTCTTGGGCGACAGAGCGGAGCACGGAGGGCTCCGCCAGCGGCTCGTCGCCCTGCAGGTTCACCACGAGATCCAGGCCGAGGGCGCGAGCCGCCTCCGACACACGGTCGGAGCCTGTCGCCGCAGCGCCTGTCATGGCTGCCTCGAAACCCGCCTTCGTGACGGCCGCGGCAATCTCTTCGCTGTCGGTCGCGCACACAATGCGCTCGAAACAGCCGGCAAGGCGCGCCCGTTCAAGCGTACGGACAATCATCTCCTTGCCACATAGCTTAAAAAGGGGCTTCCCGGGAAACCGGGAAGACCCCATACGCGCCGGGACGATGCAGTGAACCGCAGTCATAAAATCTAATAAGCGCGAATGTGGACGGTGGCGCTAGCCGCCGATCACCTTCGGGATAGCGAAATGGTCGTTCTCGACCGCCGGGGCGTTCGCGAAAGCCTGGTCCAGGGAGAATCCCTGCACGGGGACGTCTTCGCGGAGGATGGTAGCGCCGTTTTCCACGGCGGTCATCGGTTCCACGTTGGACAGGTCGAGCGCCTTGAGGGCTTCCATGTGGTCGAGCATCTTGTCCAGGTGCCCCTTCACGGAATCGATATCGCCCTCGGCGACCTCGAGCCTCGAAAGCTTGGCCAGTTTCAAAACATCTTCACGTTCGAGCATAAAAACCTCGTTAGTTACAAGAACAAGATAGCAAATTATCCAACAATCTGCAGGGCGGCGTACTTGAGGATAATCGTCCTGATGGTGTTGTCGCCGTTGAACCGCACGTCCACGCGGGCGTTGTCGCCGGTGCCGTAGCACTTGACGATGGTCCCAAGCCCGTACTTGGTGTGGCGCACGCGCGCTCCCGGATGGTACGGATTCTCGCTGTACTCGTCGTACACAATACGCGGGCCGCTCGGGGCGGCAGGTTTCACCGGGGGCGAGACCTTGATAGGATTGCGGTAGACAATGCGCTGGTCGTTCTTGCGGATGGACGCGGGCACAGAAGCCGGGCGGTTATAGCTGCCGGAGGAATGCCCATAGCCGGAGGAGCCGAACGAAGACGGCTTGCGGAACATGCCCACAGGAGCCGAATTGTAGCGGATCTGGCCCGGAGCGCTACCGCCAAAATCGATGCACGGCGTGAATTCCACCACGGACGGGTCCAGCTCCTTAATGAAGCACGACCGTTCAAAGTTATTGTCCACATGGCCTTGAAAGAAGCGGCTTCTAGCATAGTACAAATAAAGTTTTTTCTCGGCACGGGTACAGCCCACATAGAACAGACGACGTTCTTCTTCCAGCTGTTCCTTCAATTCCTTTGCAGATAAGGAATCCGAACCACGCACTAGCGGGAAAATTCTTTCATTACAACCCGCAATATGCACGGTATTGAATTCTAGGCCCTTCGCCATATGGATGGTCATGAGCGTTACCATACCCTTGGAATCATCGACTTTCTTGTCGGCATCGGTCAACAGCGAAATGTCTTGCAAGAAGGCGTCCAGCGTCGCATCCTGGTGGTCCTCGTCGAATTCGCGGATGGCGTTCACCATTTCGTCGATGTTCGCGATGCGCTCGTCGGCCGTAAGTTCGTCGTCCTTGCGCAGGAATTCCTTGTAACCCGTATCTTTAATAATCCGCTCGGCAAGAATCGGAAGCGGAGTCTCACCCGCCTTCAGCAAGTCCTTCCACGACTGGATCATGTCGGTAAAGCCCTTGAGCTTCGGGGCGGCACGGCCCGTACCGTTTGCTTCGGCCAGCAACATCTGCCAGAACGTTCCTTCGCCCTTGCGGACGCGTTCCAACACCGTTTCTACCGTCGTCTTCCCGATGGCGCGGGACGGCGTGTTGATGACGCGCAAGTGGGCGGCATCGTCTTTCTCGTTGGCGAGCAGGCGCAAGTAAGAGAGGATATCCTTGATTTCTTTGCGGTCCCAGAAACGTGTACCCCCGAAAATGACTGACGGGATTCGATAGTCGTTCAAGGCTTTCTCTATCAAGCGGGACTGGGCATTCGTGCGGTAGAAAATCGCCGTCTTGGAATAAAAATCTGAACCGGCCTTGAGGATGGTCTCGGCAATCTGCTGGGCCTCACCGCGATCATCTGCCATTTCGCGCACACGAATCGGGTCACCCGCCTCTTCCTTCGAGAAGACCTTCTTCTCCATCTCGGCCGGGCGGATGTTATGCGCAATCACAGAGCCCGCGCCCTTCACGATATTGCTCGTGGAGCGGTAGTTGCGTTCGAGTTTTACAATCGTCACCGGTGCAAAATCGCGGTGGAAACTGCGAATAATCCCAATATTCGCACCGCGCCAGCCGTAAATGCTCTGATCGTCGTCGCCCACCACCGTCACGTTCTTGTTTTCGTTGATCAGCAACTTCAACAACTCGTACTGCACGTCGTTCGTATCTTGGTATTCGTCCACGACAACATACTGAAACTGATGCCGCAGATGTTTTACCAAATTAGGTACCACCTGTAGCGTTCTAACAGTATTGAAAAGCAAATCATCGAAGTCCATCGCATTCGATTCGCGCAAGCGCTTCTGGTATTCAGCATAGCACTCGGCATAGAACTCCTCATCCTTGAAGTTGGTATGCGCAAACGCAATATCGGGAGTCTGCAGCACCGCAGAACCGTTTTCGTGAAGCACCGTATTCTTGTAACGCGAAATCACCCCATGTAGGCGTCTAATTTCAGCAGCTTCACAATCGCCGCCTGTTTTATCTTTTATAATCTGCTTCAGCAAGCGCTTTTGGTCATCATCGTCATATATTGAGAAATTCGAATCATACCACTGACCACCCATGGCAGATATAACAGACTCCATAGAGAGACATCTTTTTAACAATTTGAGGCACACGGAATGGAAGGTTCCCATCCAGTTGAACGGCACGTAGCAGCCCAACAACTTCTGGATTCTCTCCTTCATCTCGCGGGCGGCCTTGTTGGTGAACGTCACGGCAAGGACCCTGTTCGCTTCCACGTTGTGGTACGAAATCAGGTGGGCAATCTTGTACGTGATAGCACGGGTCTTTCCCGAACCCGCACCCGCCAAGATCAGCATCGGTCCATCAATCTTCTTTGCCGCGGCAGCCTGCTCCGGGTTCAACTCGCGGTCAAGGACTGCACCATCCACAACATTCGCCATCAAGCGCTCCTATACGATATACGGATGTGCAATATAGAAATGTTCTCCGATTTACCGCCGCTTCAGCACGACGATTTCGGCGTCCGCGCCGTCCTTGCCGTATTCGCTCACGAGAATATAATGCTCGTCGCAGGCGATACCAAAACAACGGCCTTCGGCGCCCAGTTTTTCAACCTGATTACCCCAGTAGCTTGCGTTGTCGTCCAAGAGTTTAACGCTGTTGCCGTTGATCTTGTATTCCTGATTGATGAACGACCCCTGCAGCACGAAGAGGTTGTCGATGGTCGGCATGTCCTTGATGCCCAGCGCATTGACCTCTTCGATATACTTCTGCTTCATGGGCGAATTCGCATGCGGGAGCTCGGCGTCACTCGATTTCCAGCGCTTGAGCGTCGGGAAATACTTGCGGAGTTCAACCTTGTATTCTTCGCGGGTCAAGCTCTTGCCCGTATTCTTGTTGAACTCGTCCACGAACTTGGAGCAGAATTCAATCATCTGGTCCATCGTGAAGTCGCCGGTGAAGGCGCCGTCCTTGTAGCAATAGATGCAGTATTCGTCGCTCTTGCTGCCGTCGGCGTTCGTACCCAAGACTTCCGGCGAAAGCGGCATCCCGCAGCTCTGACAAAACTTCAATTCCATAGTGTACTCCTTTTTTGCTTCTATGCACAAATGTACACTATTTAGAAAGTTCTGTCAAGACTTTTTATTTTTTTACACAGCGCACCGGGAGGAACGTCTGATTGACGAATGTCGCCGCGTCAAGAATCGGGCGCTCGCCCGGATACGCGAGGTAATGGATCCTCTTGTCGTCGCTCTCACCGCTCGCAGTCAACAAGATGGCGGCCGTCATTTTATACCGTGCAAAAAAGACCGTATCGTGCAGGTCGTACACGCCACCGCGAATCCACACAGTATCGCCCGCGGCCACAACGGAATTCGCCTTGTTGAGTGTCGCGAAGGGTTTGTCCTTCGAACCCGCGGCGCTATCTTTACCGTCGGTCGCCACGTAATAAACCGCACCGAAGGCCTGTACGGCCATCAAGGCAAGAACAAAAGTGAACCTAATTCCCATAAACACCTCAAATAGCTATTCATAACATAAATAATTTTTTCCCGTTACGACGATGCATTTTCTGTCTGTTGCATGAGTTTTCTTCAAAACTAAAAAGCGGTTTAAGGGGCTTAAACGGAACAAACTGCAAGCATAAAGTATTGAATTTGTAAGATACGAAATATATATTTGTTCAAAACATTTCTGATTTCGAGGAGGAAATCGATTATGAATAAAAGAAACATGCTTGGCACCCTCGTTTTGGCTGCCACATGCATTTTTGCACAAGAAACGGTTAGCGAAACATTCCTTTGGGATGGCGGAACCGACACCCTAGGTCGCGTGTTGACCGGTTCCAGCGACAAGACTTCCGGCTACCTTTTTGACTTCACCGACAAGAGAGAAGGCGGCGAAACCGCTTTTACATTCCCTAACGAAATCAAGGCCAACGACCTTGGAAACTTCTACGGTCCGCTTGTCGCCGCCTACCACGGTATCAAGGCGACCATCACCCTGGGTGAAGGCTACAACTATCCGTATGCAGCCATCGGCTTCAATATTTGGAACGATGAACAAAAAGGTGTCGACATTTCCGGTTGGGGCGGTATCTGCCTAGCTTACCAATCCACAATCGGCTTCAGCATCGAAGTTGTTCCCGAAAACGAAAAGGGAGTGACCGGCGAGGATAATTACATGACGACCGTCCTCAAGTCCCCCTCTGCAGTTAAAGCAAACTTCCAGTGGGGAAAGTACAGCCAGCGAGGCTGGGGTACAGAGGCTCCTATAGACGATGTCCTTGCGCACGCCGCCTCCATCAGGATAAGGTTCGAAGGCACCGCCGGTACTTCCGGCAACTTCCGCATCTGCCAGATCGGTTCTTTAAATCAGTGCACCGGCTGCGCAGACGAACCGACTCAGGGTATTGGCGACGCCGGCTCTATCAATGCCGCCGCATCATCTGTCAAGGTTCAGCTCGCTGGCCGCGTCCTCCACATTCAAGGCAACTCTTCTGCCAAGGTTGAAGTAATCAACCTCCAGGGCCAAATTGTGAAGTCCGCTACCGCCAGCTCCGCCATGGACCTCTCCAGCCTCGACGCCGGCGTCTACATGGCCCGCATCGCAGGCAAGAGCGCGAACTTCTCTCAGAAGATTCTCCTCAAGTAATCAGGTTCGCCTGACTTGACGGAGCCAATCTTTTACTGCTCTACATAGGAACCGACGGACATGATATTGAACTCACCTTCGGTTCCTGATTCTCCTTGAATTCGGAACTTGATGGAAGCAATTTGCTTGACTTCCTTTTCTATATCACCTAGCCAACCTCTACTGCTACTAAATCGTTTCCAAGGAATACAAGCCTCGGTTTTTTCTGTAGACTTATGCAAGAATGCACAAGGAAGAAAATAACCAACTCCGGCATCACCTGCATCACCGAAACTCATATCAAGCTCAATATCATTCGTCGAGGAATAGGTAACGCAAAGGCCTCCCCACGCCGAAATATCTGCAGGTACCGCGGAGCCACCGGTAAAGGTTTCAGTACCGGCGATATTGAAACCTACCACCACAAACGGTTCGTAATCCAAAGTACCCTCATCCAAGATGAAAGTTCCACAAATTCCCTGGCAAGCTTCAATAACAGGCTTTAGCATATCCCCTTCTTCGGCCTCTTCTACGGGCCAATCAATACGTGAATTGCCGCCATCGACTATGTCATTATACCAGTACCAGTAACCAGAAGTCCCGGTTCCATTGTCCAGGCCTGTCATAACACGACTGCCATCATTTGCACCATCCCAGTGGAACTTCCCTCCCTCGGGAACCCGCAATTCCGTATCTCCGGAACTGCTTGAAGAGGAATCACCGGCAGTCACCGAGTTACCAGAACTGGACGAACCTGCAGAAGAACTGGATGAGATTTCATCTACAGAAGAACTCGAGGGGACCTCTTCTACAGAAGAACTCAAGGACTGTTCCTCATCGGCTGAATTGGGAGATGACTCGTCGGAGCATGCCCCCAGGAATGTGGCAAGCGCTGCCACAGAAAACAGAATACCGAAACGGGTATTGAAATTCATGATAATCCTCCCATAGTTGAACCTTTTTAAAATAGGTTGTTTTGAATGAAAAAAATTATTTGTTGGGTAATTCCGCACGGATAAAAATTCAACGTTTTATTTTTTTACACAGCGCACCGCGAGGAATGTCTGGTCGATGAATGTCGCCGCGTCTTCGTCAGGGGAAGGATTCCACTCTGGATGCGAAACGTCCCAGATTTCAACTGTGTAGTAGTCTATATCGGCGGCAAGCCGTTCCATCATGTCGTTCGACTCATTCATCCAAAGAATCGCTGTATATCCTTGCCAAGGTGAATAGCCTGATCTATCCATAATCCTTCCACTCAGTATAAAACTCAGCCCATAGGTATCAGGCGCTGAGTATGCACTGCCTGTGCCGCCGAGCTGCGAAATATTGTCCTGGGTTTCAGGTTGCCTTGTTCCAAGAGTGAGTATGTCGCTAGAATCCGGAAGGTTCCAGCCTTCAGGGCAAACCTCGCCTGCGACATTTATGCTATAATACCGTCCGACATTCTTGCAACTGTCCTCAAGGCAGCGGGTTTCTTTAGCCAGCACGCTATCGGGGAATCCGGCGTATTTCATGTTCTCTGCAATCCACGTGCGACCCTTGAATTCCACCGTGTGGTAAACATAGTTGTCGCGCGGGTCCGTAAAGCTCCCATAATCAATTTCGGGGTTGAAGTAGTAATCGGCGGGGTAGTCCGTGTGCCATTCGTAAGTGGGTCGCCAAGTCTTGTCGTAACAGATGTATTCGGTGAATCCCGTCCACACTTTTTCATTCTTGATTATCACGCGTTTGTTGTCGGTATCGCAAGGCAGGTTGTAAAATTCCTTCCATTTTTCATCGTGACAAACATAGTACAGGTTCGAGTCAGAGGGACTCTGGAATATTTTCCCTTCGCTGTCGCATTCCGCTTTCGACATTTCAATGTCATTCTTGTTGGCGAAATCCCAGCCCTCGTCCATGCAAAGTGAATCATATTTGTAGTAATCGTATTCCTCCCTGCAGAAGTATTCCTTGCGGCACACATAGGTCTTGGTTGAGTCACTCGGGCTCATGTACAGTTTACCGTGCTTATCACAGGGCACGTTGAAGGTTTCTGCATCGATAGTTTCTGCTACATACCAGCCCGAGTCAAGACTGCATACAAACGATTTGCTGAAGGGTAGGCCCCCATAGAAGATATACTTGCCTTCCTTGTCACAAAGCTCATAGAAGGTCACCGAATCTAGCGCATTGGCACGTTTCCAACCTTCTTCCCTGCATGTGAGGATCCTTTCATCTAAATCGTACTCTGATTCGTACTTTGCCTTGACCGTTTTACCGATGTTGGTACTGTCGCATTGGGGCAGGTCGTAACATTTAGCATCGACAATCTCGACCATCTTTGTCGGGATGAATAGGGTTCGCCCGCAGATCCCGTACCCGGATATGTACAGGGAGCTTTCGTAAAGGAAATGTGCGGGAAAAACCTCTTCAATGTCGTCATCGGGATCAATGTAGTATGGATAGAAATCGTAATTGCAGTAGTGCTCCTTCGAGAGTGAACCCGTTTCCGTGAAGGTTTTCTCGACGCCCTCGTAGAACTCGTATTCGACCGTACCGCCGAAGATATAGTTGATGAGGTTGCTGACGTTCATCAACTGGGAGGGTTTTTCGCGGAGAAAAGCGTCTATTCCGAGCGCCGCGAACAGTTCTGCCTGCGCAGTGCTGTCCGCTTGCTCTTGGGAGAGTCCCGTCGTCATGAGTTTTTCAATGCGGCGCGAAATGAACTTGCCGAGCGTGATGGATTTCTCGAGGGCCTCGGAAGCCTCTGTGCTATCGGGGCAGGTGATCACTGCGCCCCAACCACCGCGGTCGAATATGAGGCTGTCGGCGTTGAAAGAACGCTCTATACTGCCGAAACTGCTCGACGAGACCTCGTCAGTGCTTGACGAAACTTCGTCCATGCTCGAGGAACTGCTAACTTCTGCAAGCGTATTCTCATCTTCGGTAGTGCCTGCAACCTTGTCCGAACAGGAACAGGCTAAAAATCCGATGAAATATGCGAGGAATAAGAATTTTATCTTACTCATTGCTGGTCTCCTTTTTTTTACCCCGAGTGCTTACTTTGTCCGTAAGCGGAAAAAGTTGCAGATTCAAGCGGTACACCTGATTGATGTTCTGGCATTCGCGTGCGATATCTATCACCTTCTTGCGGCAGGCGTTTATCTCCTCGACAATCCGCGCGTAGGCGGTCTCGTCGATGCCCATGGTGACACCGGAATAGTTGCGTTCCTCGACCCCGTCCGTATCGATAGCCTGAACCCCGAGTTTTGCCATTTCACGGTTCATGGAGCGCATGGCGAGCGGGATTGCCTCTTTCGAGCCTTTCACGGATTTTTCCGTCTGCTCGTAGGTCCCCTTACCTGTTTTCAAGAGGAATCCCGCCTTCACCAGGAACTGCAAGACCTCGCGCACGTCTAGCATGGTGGTCTTATTCTTGATGTGCGCAGCGATTTCGCCCGGATCCGCCTTCGGCAAGATTGGAGCGAGTTCGCGCACTATGGGGCAGGCCGGATTCTCATAGTAACGGAACGCATCAGCGTCCACGACGCGCACCTTGATGAGCCTAGCCTCCCGCTCGAGTTCACGAAGTATAGCTTCCTTCTCCGCGGCATCTTTTGCACTTTCAAATTTAACGAGCAACCCGAAATAGGTGTAGTCGAACCCCTCTAACCCCATAGCTTTTGCGACTTTCGCTATTCCGGGTTTGCTCAATCTCGATTTCCCTTCGCAAACCAGCTTGAGGTATGTCGGCGAGACAAAACCGGCAAGGCTTGCGAACTGTCGCCAAGTAAAGTACGACACACGCTTGCGCTCTTCATAAAAGTCACGCATGTAGACGCGGTAGTCATGATACTCGGTTATGGGTTTCATATTTCAAAATATAATACAAAATAAGCCAAAAACAAGTAAAAAAGACAACTTTTTCAAATTTTTAATATTTTTCTAGAATATGATACAAGAGCGTATTATAAGCGCACCATATCAAAAAAAGGCCGCCGGAGCGACCTTTTTAAGACACTGATAAACTACTAGTCGTCGGCGGCGGAGGCGCCCACGGCCTGTTCGAGCGTGGTGTGGCCATCCAAAGCCTTCTGAATACCGTCCATACGCAGCGTAATCATGCCGCATTCCTTCATGGCGGCGCGCTTGATCACGTCGCCCGAAGAACGCTTGATGATGAGGTTACGCACCGTCTCGTTCGGCACCAGGAACTCGTAAATACCGCAACGTCCCTTGTAGCCCGAGCCATCGCACTTTTCGCAACCGCGGCCGTGGTAGAACTGCATTTCGGGAGACAGGTGAAGTTCGTCGCGCATGGCCTGCGAAATTTCCACCGGTTCCTTGCAGTACTTACAGATGCGGCGCACTAGGCGCTGGGCGAGCACGCCCTTGATAGCGGTAGACACAAGGAACGGTTCCAGGCCCATTTCGAGCAAACGCGGGAAGGCACCGGCAGCATCGTTTGTATGCAACGTACTGAAGACCAAGTGACCCGTCAAGGCTGCTTCGATAGCCATGGACGATGTCTCCTGGTCACGCATTTCACCGATCATGATGACGTCCGGGTCCTGACGGAGCAAGGCGCGGATGCCCGCGGCGAAGGTAAAGCCCGCCGCATTGTTAATTTGTCCTTGGTTCACGCCGTCGATATTCAATTCGACCGGGTCTTCCATGGTCGAGATGTTGATCGTAGAATCGAGAATCTCGCGGATAGAAGCGTAAAGGGTCGTAGACTTACCGGAACCCGTCGGACCGGTCACGAGCACAATGCCGTTAGGAGCATTAATGGCGTCGATGAACTGCTTGAGGACGCGCGGGTCGAAACCCATGTCCTTCAGCGGGAACTGACCCGAGTTCGGGTCCAAGATACGCATAACGATCTTTTCGCACACGCCGCGCTTACGCAGGGAAATCGGGAACGAGCTCACACGGAGGTCGACTTCGGCGCCCTTGTAACGCACGGTAAAGCGGCCGTCCAAAGGCTTACGCTTTTCGGCGATGTCCATCTTGGACAAAAGCTTGATACGGGAAAGAATCTGCGGCATGAGGCGCGCCGGGATAGGCGGCTGTACCTGCAGGTCACCGTCAATGCGGTAACGGAGCTTGAGGAACGTCTCCTGCGGCTCCAGGTGAATATCGGATGCATGGCGGGCAATGGCTTCGTGGATAAGCGTCGTCACGATCTTCACGACCGCACGGCCTTCTTCGTCACTCAGTTCGGGCTCGTCACTACCGCCCTGGCCGCGTTCGACGGTTTCCAGTTCCTCGCCATCCTTGGTCTCGCCAATCAACTCGGCAAGGGATTCTTCCTGAGAGCCGTGGCCGGCGAAAACACGCTCGATGGCCTTCTGCACATCGGAATCGGACGCCATCACCACATCCACTTCCATCTTGACCTTGAACTTCACGATGTTGATGACGCGCATGTTGGTGGGGTCCGTCATGGCGAGCGTCATGGACTCGCGCACTATGCGGCGGCCGTCTTCCGTCTTGGAAACGTACAGCGGCACCACCTTGTAAGTCTTGCAAAGGTCTTCGGGCAGGTAGGTATACGCGTCGGCGTCGATGGCGAAGTTGTCGAGCTTCACGTAAGGGACTTCGAACTGGCGCGAAAGGATTTCGACCAGGCGTTCTTCGGGCATGAAGCCCAGGTCCACGAGAGTGCGACCCAGGCGCTTGCCGGTCGTCTTCTGCGTCTCGAGCGCCTTGTCCAGCTGCTCGTGCGTAATGTACTTCTGGGCGAGAAGCATTTCACCGATACGCATCTTGGTGGTGGACTGCATCTGCACACCCAAGATGCTCGTGAGGGTATCCTCGCTGACCATCCCGAGGCGGATGAGGATCTTGGCGAGGGCCATGCCCGTGCGCTTGTGTTCCGAAATGGCGTGGTTCAGCTGGTCTTCATCCAGGACGCCCTGGCGAAGCAGCAATTCTCCCAAGTTCATCTTTGTATTTGTTATCATAAATGCGACCAAGCCTGAGCGTTGACTGAAACTTTTTCCCCGTCCGGACGGGCCATGAACACACCGGCGCCTTCGCTAACCGAGCCTATCCTGGTGACGTCCCCGGGGACACTATCTAACTGAAATATATCATTTTTGAAAGAAACAGAACATAAAAGTCCATATTCCTCCCCGCCATTCATGGCGAAATCAAGCGGATTTAGGCCATACCGCCGTGACATGCGGCACACTTCCGCATCAACGGGGAGCAAATCCTCGCTGATTTCGATTTTTACGCCCGACGAGAGCGCCAAATGGTTCAGTTCCGAGGAAACCCCGTCGCTTATATCCATGCAAGCCCCGTCCACGCCAACGCGAACCAGGCGCTCGCCCATGCTTTCGTCGATTTCGGGACAGAGGTGGAACCGCACAAGTTCGGGGAATTCCGCCGCGTCTTCCGGATGGTTCATGAGCAGCCACAGGCCGGCAGCCGACTTGCCGAGCGTGCCCGTCACGTAAAGGGAATCCCCCGGCTTCGCGCTACTGCGGAGGAGCGGCGTCGCGGCCACCTGCTCGCCCAGGAGTGTCGTGGAGAACATGCCCACCTCGCCCGCGACCGTATCGCCGCCAATCAGCGTAATACCGCGCTTCGCAAAGCCTTCCGATACCGCCTTCGCCACGCGGTCGCGCACTTCTGCGCTCCAGCTCTTGTTCACGCACAGGCCAAACAGCGCAAGGCGCGGGCGGCCTCCCATGGAAGAGATGTCCGAGACGTTCGAGACGATATGTTTTTCCACCGCCTGCTCCGGCGAAGACCAGTCCAGGCGGAAATGCGTCCCTTCCACGGAGAGGTCCTTGGTCACGAGCCACCCGTCAAAGATGGCGCAGTCGTCACCGACGGGGAGCCACCCCCTAAACTGGGGAGAACGTTCGGTCAGGGCGACGCGATTTTCGAGGATTTTCGAGACAAGATTGAATTCGCCGAGGTTTGGAAACATGTCTAGAATGTAGCAATTTATCCGGCCGAAAAAACATCTTGGCGATTTTCTGTGGATAAGTCGGTTACAAGTTTGTCATAGAAAAGAAAATGCAAAAATAGGTCATTTTGTTTATCCACAAATCGCCCTAAATAACCTATTTTTACGCCCGTGGGACACATATTCTTCATAACGCCGTCATCGCCTGGCAGCCTGGACAAGATGAGTCAATGGACTCTCCGCTGGCTGTTGCAGAACGACATGGCCGACGACGCCACGATGTACACCTGCAATTCCATCGAAGACGCGCAGGACATTCTGGAAACCGCCCTCATCGAAGGCGAGTCTCCCGCGCTCATCGTATTCGACCACGCCGACAGGGCCAAGGACGTAAACCTCAAGTTCAGCAAGAAGCTGCACGAGGCGATTCCTGAATCCTGGATTGTGGAAATTGTCCCCGACGACATGCCCGTCGAAAAGAGCGACGGGAGCCTATACTGGATCCGCCGCCCCGCCGACGAGGACGAGTGGAACGAGACGCTGGAACAGGTTCTGCTCCGTACGCCGACCCCGCAGTGGGCAGAAACATGATCAAGGGCGTTAGCTATTTCGGAGTGCGCTCGCCAAAGCATGCGCTAGCCGACATGGCCGACATCAAGGCCGCAGGATTCAACGCGGTGCTCCACACCTGGAGCGAAGAAGACCAACAATACTACTTCGACACCATGAAGGAAATCGTGGACCGCTCCGCCGAGCTCGGTATGGCCGTCTACGTGAACCCGTGGGGAGTCGGCCGCGTGTTTGGCGGCGAGGCGTACTCGGAACTCACCGCACGTAACCACGACTTGTGCCAGGTGGCGCTCGACGGCAAGCCCAAGGTGGCAGCCTGCCCGAACCATCCCGATTTTCGCGCGTACATGCACAAGTGGATTGAATCCGTCTGTGCGACCAAAGTAAGCACGATTTTCTGGGACGAACCGCATTTTTATTTTGAGAAGGGCGGGCTCCAGAACTGGAGTTGCCGCTGCGAGAAATGCCAGGTCAAGTTCCGCAAGCAGTTCGGGTACAACATGCCCGCGGAACTCACGGACGACGTGAAGAAATTCCGCGAGGATTCGCTCATCGACTTCTTGAAGGAAATGACCGAAGACGTGCACGCCCGCGGGAAGCGGAACTGCGTATGCATGCTGCCGCCGTGGTTCCCCGCCGGACTCGACGACTGGGGCCGCGTCGCAGGCCTTGCAAGCGTAGACGAAGTGGCAAGCGACCCGTACTGGGAACGTAACGCCACCGAGGAATGGGTTCGCGAGAAGTACGCCGAGACTGCCAAGAAGCTCGTGGATGTCGCCACCAAGTACGGCAAGGCCGTGCAGATGTGGATTAAGGCTTACCAGATTGAAGCGGGCCGCGAAAACGACCTCGCCATCGCAGTTTCCGAGAGTCGCGCCGCAGGTATCGACAACATCTTCGCGTGGAGCTACCGCGGCACCGAGACTCTCAGCTGGCTAAAAAGCGACAACCCGGACGAAGTCGCCCGGGTGTTCAGGAATGCCTGTGGTTTAAAGACATAACAGTCTGCTACCCATACCCATTGAGGGGATAGCATTCATTTTCAACTTGGCAACTAAGGGTTATTTGGACAAAGTTTCCTCTTGTTCGCGAAGTCTCTTGTAGCCAGGACTTTCAAGCGGAAGGATGGACGGGTCAAGTTTCAGGGGCCAATAAGTTGCGTATTTATCAAAGTTCTTCTGAATTGACAGAGAATGCATTCGTGCATTCGCAGGGAAAGTGATTTCATAAAACGGCCCACTAAAGTATATCTCGTTTCGTTCTTTTTCAAAAACTTCACCAAAAGAACATTTTTCCTTGGATTTCTCTGCGCAAACCTTTTTATGATTATAATATACACCGGAAACAAAATGTATACTGTCTCCATTATAAAGAATATGATAGGCGGAATCCGAAAGAACTAAATGATACGCAGTTTTCCCAAATACGTCTGAAAGAAAGCCTCTCTGAATCATGTCTTTTGAATTCAGTGGTTCCGGTTGTTGTTGGAAGCATTCTATTGAAATCTTCTTACTGGAATCATCCTGAAAAAAACGAGCGGCAAAAAAATATGCATGCTTATTAAAAAGTTCTCCGCAAATCTTATTAAAAGAAGAATCTGTTGGCACAAATTTTCCATTCCTCTCTACGACAATCCCATATGCGGTAGACCGAGTTAACCCCCATTCCTCAAAAAAGTCAACTTTGATCTTTTCTGCACCAATGGAAGATGACATACTCCTGTTGCTAGGCAACAAAAATGCACAACTTGTCAAGAGCAACAAGAAACAATGAAATAAAAATACTTTTCTCATCGACACTCCGAAAACGAGGTCTTTTTATTAATTTTTTCCATAATCTTAAATACATCCGCATACACAGAGAAACGCGGTCCTTTCTTTTCCCAAAAGTCATCATACTTTACGTAGTAAAAATAATGAAGTTTTTCATCACCCCGCCAAAAACCGATTATCACATGTTTCATATCTCGATTCAATGAATCCGAATAAGGAAGCACATATAGATTTCTGTCTAGATGTAATGAATCCAGCTCAGCAACGAGCGATTTTTCCAACATAAATTCGCTACTGCATTTTTCTGTGGCAATCTTTTTATTTTGGAAAAGTTTTCTTTTTTCCATATATTTTTCTGGATGAAGCCAAGGCAACAGCTTTGTTTCCGGAAGCTGATATACCAATATGCGTTTTTCTTGATTTTCAGGAATCATGACATATAGACGTTGAACACCCAAATATTCATAAAAGACGAATAAGCCTATCCTTTCAAATAACGAATCCCCAAATATAGCAGAGAAATCACTTATACGATATTGAACAGGCGCATTCAAGGATTTCAATGAATAGAAACTATAGACCTGATCGTAATTACGAGCGCAAGCAAACGAAAGAAAAGACACTAATATCGCAACTACAAAACATCTCATAACGAAGGGCAATCCTTTTCTTTTAAAATAAATCGGGTATTTCCATTTTTGTATTTGTCTGATGAAAACTTTTTAGGATCCAAAACTAAATTTTGCCAAGCACATCTATCATCAAACGGAATAACGAGCTCCTTGACCAGCGAATCTATAGCACGCCATTCTAAAACAACCGGATCAACATCAAATGAATCATCCAAACATGTTGGACTGTTGAATTCCTTTAATCGTACACTTCGATCTTCCTTTATATAAATGATTGTAGCATTTAATATATCATCTTCACATTTACAAGGATGAACAATCTCCTCATACCGGTCCCTCATAAACGACTCAATCTTTTTAAATACACCTTTTTGAGATATTTCTTTCTCAAAAAGACATGTTTTAAGAAAGTAGCTCATATTAGCTTTTATATGTTTGTCAATGCAAGGCGTAAATTCGTCTAATTCTCCTCGTTCTAAAAATGGTTCCTTATATATTTGCATTATATTTGAATTTCTTGACATATAAGCAACGGAGACAACGGGAAGATTCCCGTGCTTAACGTGGATATAGATTCCTGGTTTAAGATTATTTAAAAAAGGGACTTCTATATAAGCTTTTGAATAGTCAATGTTTCCCTTAAAAAAAACTTGCGTCTCTTCAGGTTTTAACGAATTCTTTCCATTTAGAAAATGGTCACACACATTCTCGGCAAAGACTGAGAGAACCGAAAACAAAATAATGAAAAAAATAAATTTGTTTACAAATAGATTCATATTTTAGGACTCAGTTAATTTGACATCCAATAACCAAAAACATCCAATAAGAAATGATCTAAAGGATTTTGGTATCCATGATTATAACTTGAGTAATACGTCATTCCACCATTATCTGTTTTAAATTCTATGTTGCCCCATAGATTTCTATTCTGTGTGTAAGAGACCTTACTCTTGTTTCCTCGAGAAACTTCTACAAAACCATCTGGAAACAACAGCGTTTCTTGAACTTCACGCAACATATCACCTGAAATTCGGTTTCCACCATTTTTTTCGTAATCTTTTGCCAAAGCCGTTTCAAGTTCAGTTCCTTTAGATTTCTTGATAAGAAGATCTTTTTGATATTTCTGTAATCCCTTATTCGTTTCGTCAACACTGTTTCCTAATTTAAACTTTCCAAGCAAACCAAGTTCAGGAATCCAAATCATTCGGCTCACTTTACGGTGAACACCGTCTTCAGCCAAATCATTTCCTTCATCGGTTGCTCCATAAAACAATCTTTCACTAAAGCCCCAATTTTTTCCTCCATGCTCCGAAATCTGAGCATGTAGGCCAGCGACAGAGGCCCCCGCATACAACCCGCGTCCCTCCATGCCATAATAGCCCCACTCTTTGCCAGCAGAAGCACGCTCGAGGCCGCCAAAAGCGCTAACCTGCAATTCCGCGTAGACGGTCCCACCCATATAATTGCCATGGATGTCCCAATACTCACTAAATCCAGTACTGGCGCCACCGCATACAAACGCCCTTGACCCGAAACAGACCCCAACATTTGCAGAAAGGACACTACCCGTATACGTATTGTAGCTGTAGGAGAGCCCTCCCTCAAGCAAAAATGATGCTCCGCCGCCAATGTTGAAGGAGTTGGAGCCATCCTCATTCCATGTGTACGACGTATTGAAACCCAGCCCCTCCCCGTTTCCGTCGGAAAGATCAAACGCCGTACCAAAGCCGTAATGCCAACCATGATTAGAGTCCCAACCGAATACGAAGCCGATTCCGAAGGACCAAAGACCAGTCGGGTCGACATAGTTCACGGGGTCTCCACCATAGGTATAGGGATTCATGTATTGACCTGCGGGGTCAGGAGACGTCCAGAGCCCCAGGATTGGGTCGTAGTAGCGTGCGCCAAAGTAGTACTTGCCAAAACTACCATCAAATTCCTTGGACTGCCAGCGACGTGTATCAGCGGCAGCATCTCCAGCAGCATCTTCAGAAAACTCTTCAACACTCCCGTAGGGATAATAGGCATACTTCGTGCGGAGTGCATTGTGGTCTGCATAACCACGAATATTCCCTTGTGCGTCCGTCACAGGGAAGATTGCGGTCCCATTGACTCCATTGACACGATAGCCGCCGCCGGGGAGATCCAGCCGACTTAACGTAAGGGCAGAAGTCCTTGTATGCTTGTAAACGCCAACGCCAGGAACTGTGATTTGGCTCCCCACAAATGGCGCATTCTTGTTGACTTCTTTCTCATATATGCGCGTACCAGTTTCGTCGTAAGCAAAAGACCACACTGAGTACTCTTGCTCAAAGACCTGCCCTTCATCAACCTGTTCAAGAGTCAGGCCGGCGGGAATAGATTGGTGATAGAGACGGACTCGGTCAGGAAGACCGAGGGCGTTTACCCTATAAGAAGCAAGATTCGCACCATCAAGCCATAGGTTGCCCGACCCATCATAAGACAAGGCTCGGTCAATCTCAGCACCATCCTTAACGATTTTCGATGGACGATAGCTCCCATCCTCGTATGCGAACGCATAACCGGATCCTGCCTCGGCCTTGTAGGTCAAGCGGCCAAAAATATCATACGCATAACTTCCGCCGAGCATTCCATCCATATCAGTACCAAATGTAGTCAAACGGCCCTGGTCGTCATAGGCAAAAGTCTCGTTCGCAACACTCTTATGGACCGAATTGCCTTCCCACACATGAGTGAGCGCGTCAACACGATTCACAAGCGGTTTTTGGTAAGAAAGGGTTTCTACATAAATCTCGTTACCTTTTTTATCATAATAGGCCAATTTTGTAGTACGACCATAAATATCATTATAGGCTTTCTTTGTGTAAACGACTTGATTTTTGTCATAATAGGTTACATATTCAAGGGTTCCCACTGGATTATATTTGTAAAAAACGAGATGCGTCTTTTTTGAATCATCATCAAGATTTTGTTCATAGACATTCTCAATGCGATCAAAGTGATCGTAATCCATCAAATATTTCGCTATCACATTCCATTGCTTTTGCAAGGGATTCCACTCACTCGTAACAGTTCTTTTCAGTTTACCCGAAGAAGTGTACTCATAGGCAATTTCTATTGCAGGCGCAGGATTTTCAACAAAATTTACTATCCACTGTTTTTTCTTTCGTCCCAGCCTGTCAAAGCTAGCCATTTTCATGGTATTTACATTGCCCCACCCATCATAAGAAATAGACGCACCAACATCATTTGGGCCAACACCGTCAATTTTTCCCACTATGTAGGATGCAAGAGCATCGTCTAAAAGATTAGTTTTACTCATCAAATCAGCTTTCGTTGGTTTTCCATAAACCATTTCAGAAAAAAGGTACACATCATTTAGGCACAAGGCTTTATCAGGATCATCAAAAGACGATTCAGAACAAGCGCCCCTAACTTCGCCAGTCTTCACAACTCTATCTTCGTCATCATAAATAAACACACTGAAATTTTTATTATTGTTGTTGTCCTTGGCTTTTTGTGCTGCACTGCGAGAATACCTTACACGGTTCTTTGAGTCATACCGTGTTTCAGAAAGCCCCCTGTCATGGGACTCTGTTGAAATAAGGCGTCCCGCCACATCGTAGGTGTAATTTGTTGTAAAACCTATTACACCTTCTACATATGAACGCGTCAATTGCGAAGTCAAAGGATTATAATCATTTCGAGTGACAAGAACTTCTCCATTATGATAAGCCCATGAAGCAAGAATATTTCCTGCAGCATCAGAGATTTCTTGCGTGTAAACCCCATCGTATGACAATTTTATAGTCAATACATATGGATAATCAGGTTCTGTTTCCGGTTTTAGATCATCATCCGTTATTTCTTTCAACTTATTCAAGTACTCGTCTTCAAATTGTCCGTCAACTCCGTTTGGAATACCCAAAAAATCATTCTGCATTTTGGGTATATCAAAAAACTCGGAAGAAGCATCGGTCTTTATGGGGAGTCGCCATGTTTTAGCAAAGCTATTCCCTATTGCAAAACTTGCTTCGCCTATTCCTGCAGACACGCCCACAAGCGCCCCATTTTCACCATAACGATAATCTTTTTCGGCATATGGGAAATCATAGGATTCCACTCGTTCTTTGGATTTAGCAGTATCCCCATTGTAATAGGCAGCAGAATTCTTAACACACTGTTCACAATTCATTGATTCAAAGCTGTAAGCATCTTTTGAAACTATATAGGATTTAGGAGCATATTTTGTATTGCCGGCATCATCCAAATAAGTTGCAGCGACCCTATATAGGCCCGTATTCACCGGAGCTTGAACTTGAACAACCTGCCCAAAGCCATCTTTTGCCGAGTATGTTTCGAGAACCTTTGACCGATCCGAAGGATCCAAGAATACTTCATTCTTTTCGTACGCAGGCGTAACTTCGGAGAGTTTACGCTCCGAACATATTTTATACGTAGCTTTAATTAAAACATTGTTAATTAGAGGAAAGTTTATATTTGCCAAAGTCGCATCGTTAAAGATTTCAACAAAAAAACCTTGCTGTTTTTTTGTAAGATCAGCCTCATCATAAGCTATTTTTCCGTTTACTTCAATTTTTGAAATTTGGAATCCTGGCGTTGCATGAATCACCGCATTCACATCGGCATCCTTCAAAATACGTAACGGAGTTTTCAAGCCATCAACTTCCATATAACCGCCCCGTCCTTCATATTCAATTTTATATGTTACGGGAGGTTTAAACTGAATTGATCGAGGCTGCATAGGCCAAAAAGCAATTCGCTTGATCCATACTTTTCTATTTGTTGATTCGGCAACAACCTGCATTTTTATTGCAGGAGCAAGAATCGTATCAATTACACCTTGATATTTGTCCCAAGACACTCCATAAGCACAGGGATAAACATAAAGCGGTGAGCTTGCGACACAATTCTGTGACACTCCGGCAAGAACGGCTGCATCCGAAAGCTCCACTTGAGAATTTGAATTGATATACGGATAGCCAGCTTCAAGAGTCTTGTTAACAAATGGAGCTTTTTCCTCAAAATACCAAAAATAAATATCATCATTATTCTGTTCAATAAAATTATCAACAGGAACTGTTTCTAGAGTAAATTTTGCAAAGCTGCCAATGACGGGATTTTCTCTAGCGTGGTCATAAGCAATCACTGCCCCAGGAAAATCCCCAGAGCTAAAATCAATTTCCAAATATTCATTATCAGTGACATTGAATATGGGGCCATCTGCAAAAAAAGCCTTTGTAATCCAACCTTCTCTTAGTTTTCCTTTGTTAAAAACATCTATTGCAGCACCCGCAAATATGGTTCCATTCGAAGTTTCATTCAAAGTAATCCTATTCTTCCCTGTAAATACAAATGGATGGTCTAGATAATTCCTTTCATTCATCACTACTAACGAAGATGAAGATGAATTATACGCATCTTTTCTATTTTTATTCCAATATTGAACCTGAATTTCGCCATCACTATAAAAAGTTACTTGACACAGCAATGGATCTGTATAGCCTGAAACATAGAACGGGCCTATTTCAATAACGGTATATTCGTCAAAATGCTCATTGAAACTGCGCCATATCATCGGGATATTCGTCGCATCTAGCACAGGGACAATATTATTAGAAATAGCTTTCACATACGGGTTCCGCCCATCAGTGCCATCTTCAGGCAAAACATAATCCTTAAAGTCGCCTAGGAAAATTCTACCACCCGACGCAACAGTCAAAAACCGATAGCTTTTTCCTCCATAAGAGATGGCATGATCAAGAGGGATAACGACTTTATTTGTTGAAAAAGGCAAAATACCTGCATAATATTGAGGCGTTTTGTCCTTCTCTGAAAAAATCGTAATATTCGCTAAACCAGGCATCCCATAGCGATAACCTCCAGCAAGCCATGTCCGCTCACCACCAACTAACTGTTCTTCTGCCGGTTCTTTATTATTCTGATTTCCTTGAGAAGCATCAGCAAAGACAACCGATATCAAAAAAAGAATAGGCCAAATATACTTATTTATCATTTTCATACCCCTATTCTACAATCACATTAGGTTGAATGTTGAGATTCTTAGTGAATACGTATCCGAAAACATGCGTTCTGGAGGATACAGAAACAAACGCGTCAGGCGCGACAAGCACAGCTTTTAGCATCACATTTGTTTCAATTGTCACGTTTTTGCGGACATAAACAAAAAGATCACCTGTTTTTCCAGAATGGTAGAGTTCGTTATCGTTACCTATTCGCAAATCTCCACCTATCCAAAGCCGTGTCCCTGGAGAGAAATTCAATTTGACCCGTGAATCGGTATAGAAATTTCGGAAATAATAATCTCCTGCGGAGAAGTTGACTGTAGTCCCCGCACGAGCGGTAAAGTCTCTATAAAGTCCTGCCACGACAGAACGGGATGCTCCCGGATTTACCAACACATCCGAATTGCCAATATCAAACGTAAACGTTGGTATAACAGGAATCCTCGGACGATTCCATTGTGTTCTAGATTTATAAATTGCCCCATCCTGCATTTCAAAACTATTGACATAATATATGTTTCCAACAGTGGCTCGATTTCTCAGTAAAACATCTTGGCCCGAATATACATTACCTTCCACAACGGAGGTTACGCCTGTGATAAAGTTCCTACCAACAAGAACATCTCCCTTTACAGAAACATTATCCGCAAGATCCATATCATATGAGGCAAAAAGACGGGAAACAGTCAAATTCCTGATTTCATCTGGGACATTAATAGACATATCCACATTCAAAACAGATTCTGACGAAGAAGAATAGCTGCTGGACGAACTTATATTCTCAGAAGCGGACGACACCACATACCAAGGCACAATAGTAGGATCAGTAATAATCTCCTTTCTATTGATAATAATAACCGGAACAACCGTATTATCTTTTTCATAAACAAATTCACCAGAAATAGGCAATTGATCTATGGGAAGTTCTATAGTTGTCGCAACATCAAATTTCTTCTTTACTCCATTGATTTCAAGAACTAGAACCCACCCAGTAGTAAAATGGATGTCTAAAACAACAGTTCCCTTTTCGGTAACATTTTTCGGGACAACATCAATAACCATTTTCCCTTCAGAGTCAATCTGAGCAACAGTACTCGCCATAAGTCCAACAGTATAGAAATTGGGATCCGGTAAAATTTTTCTGTATAAATCAAAATCATATGACAAGGTACTTCCATCATGGCCAACAACACGGACCTCCAATTTATTCAAACCTTTATTTAACGGAACCAAAGTGAATTTTGAAAAATCTGTAACCGTTATCGGATTATTACCATTGATTACAACCAACAGCTCTTTGACCTTACCGATTGCACTTGGCGTTGCCTTAAAAGCAAAATTATCAACAACACCAAGATTTGCTATATAATGCAAAATATATTGTCTAAAAGAACATGACGAGTTAAAATCAGCATCAGTAGATTCAAAATTCGACAATGACAAATCTAGTGCATTTTCAGGATTATAATGCATTGCAACAATTTTATTTTCTTTCCCATTATTTTCTTTGGAATTATTGGTTTTTAGCACTACGAATGGGTTACCACTATTATTAACTCCAAGATCAACGTTTCCCTTTGCAATACTCGGATATGCAAATCCAGGGTTTCCAATAGATCGCCACTTGTTTTCCCTAAAGGATATAACACTAATGGCATCCCTATTGTCTTTATTTCTGAACATTACGTACGGGACACCTCCCCTTATCGCAAAATCAAAATCATCATTTTCATCCATATAAGCTATTCGGAGCCGTTCTTCGTCCAACGATTTAGCCATATAAGTACCCGGTATGGAAAGGTCTTTCAATGGTTCCCATTTTAAGAAACTTGAATAATTTTTTCCATCAACAATAACATTATTAGCTAAAGTCCCCTTGAAGACACTTAACACATGCGTTGGATGCAAGAGGGACCCGGTAGATGAGCTACTCGACGCTTCTTGTGAACTTGAGGACGGCATTTCATCATCAACGTAATCTTCAGGAATTTCATAAGAGACAGCCAAATAAAGATTACTATTATCATCACATTCCAGCATTATTTTTTCAACACCTTCAATGGCATCATAGGGATTGTCTGTCCATGACAAAATATCCCCCTGATACAAAGGAACCCCATTAACCCGGCTAACTCCTGCCCAAATATTTTTAGAAACATTAGTCAGCTCAGAAGATTTATAAAGACGTTTTACATAAACAAAAGGCGCATCAGAGGCACAATCATCTTCTAAATCATTCTTTTTCTGCTCGCACCAATCAAAAAACTTTGAAGTTGACACATATGCAACGTATAGTTTTCCATCAGGACAATAAGCAATATCCGATGATGTTGCATCATATTCATTAACGATTCCAGGCAAATACGATGTGATTTTTCCTGTATTAAACGTCACTTTTTTCGCACTTTTGTCAACCACCGCATTGTTATATTCAAATACAGGAGAAGACCCCAAATATTCAAACGTCGCCCTAGACGAATTCCATTCCATAGCAGACAAAGACCCATCATACTCATACACATTGTCCTTTTCTGTTGGATTATTCGGATTCTGTTTTTCCACTAATTTAAAGGCTTTGGTAAATAACATAGCCGGATTACCCGCAGAGTTCACAGCAATCTTAACGTTTTCTCCTCGAATAGATTTGTCGGAAACATCCTTAGGCTCCACACCATCGTTTGTCACCTTAAGTACCTTAGGATAAGTAGCATCATCGGAACCATATTCAGAAACATAGGCAAGATAGCTCTGTCCAGCCTTTGAAAACACATCAAATTCCACTACATAATCAAATACCATTTCAGATTTCGGCACCCATTTATTGCCGTTATATTCCGAGAAATTCAATAAGCTTTCATCATTCTTGAACGCCACATAGGACGAATCATAATCATCAACATATCTCGGCATTTCGCCCTTCGCGAAGCCATCAAAGGGACCATATTCAATCCAATCATTCTCCCTCTTTTTCAGAATGAACGTATATATTCCACGTTCATCCGGAACAACATCTACATCCAAGACCCAAACCATTTTATCTTCAGAAAAAGAAAATGACGGATAGCATAAGGGGCCGCAATCTGGCGAAATCCATTGATTAGGAGGGGTCTCCCCCTGAGCATACAATCTGTACGTTAATCCATCTCGAGGATCCACAGTCGTAAAATCCACATACACTCGACTAGCCGACAACGTGTACGTAGCGTTTCGACCAACGTTTTCATCAGGCAATTTTTGAGCACGTTCATTTAAAAATAACGCTGCCAGCTTACCAGATCCCTTCGGATTGGCAGAACAAATTCCGTCAACATATGTTGTTCTTGACGAAAGGTAGACATCTCCTTGTTCTGTTTCAGAGTAGTGTTCTGTTTCACGTCCAAGATTATCAAAACTGACATAGGAAGCAACTCCCTTCGTATTTACAGTTGTTTCAATTTTATCCCATTCATGGTTCCAATAACTTGTCATTGATGTGGCATTAGACGGAAGAATACGTATATCTTGAAGCGGCACAAATGATGCTGAATTCTGTAAAGACAATGTTATATTGGTCAATCCATTCAATTTCCCAAACCACTCAATCCGAGTCCATCGACCAATGCTATCTGCAGGCAAAGAGGACGGCCTTGTTTCCCATATTTTTTTTACAACGCCATTCACACTCAGCACAAGATTTGCATTTACAGAAGCATACGGCATCCACGCACTAAAAGTGTATTCATCATTCTTAGCATTCGGAATTGTTCCAACAAGCGGAGAGACAGAAGTCAGCTTTATGTACCTTTTTGAAAAACGACCAAAATGTTCATAATCTTTTCTATTAAGAACCAACGCATCTTTAGCGGAACCACCCCCAAGTGAATCAAGGTTACACCCCGACCAATTTGCAATATTGCATGATTCTCCAGAAAGCATCAAACCTTCATCTATGCCACAATTTGCGGCACTGCCATACATTTTACCAAGTTCGCTGTTTTCATAAAAAGACGCAACTTTTATATTTCGCGGGCCTTCCTGCGTTTCGACAACATGCTTGTTGTGATAACGAGAATTGAACGACTGACGTTCCCAATTATTATTATCAATCTGAGAATGAAGAGCAATACTCTTAATATGATTTTTCAGAGTTCCTTCGGTCAATTTCTTTTTCGGCGTATATTTCCATGAAGACGAAACCATCATTAAGTCATTATTGCTCGTCAAACCATTCGCATTGGCCATTACAATGGCACCATTAGTACAGTTGGGAATACAAGAATATGCTCCAGCAACAATATTCATACGATTTTCATCAACAATTTTATTGACAATTATCTTTTCGTCATTTGAAAGATTTTCTAAATCAACAAGAAACACATAATTTTGCTCAGTTGAATTATTTCCTACTCTTTTAGTCGTTTTTTTCAGGCCACCGTTATTTTTTGAATACTCATTACGAATGACGGTCTTTATTCCACGGGCAATTTCAACCTTTGTTTTTTCCTGATCTAGATATACAGGATATGGCCAATTTTCACGAGTTCTAGAGTAGTATGTTTTTGTCTGAGAAATTATACCGGCCCCGTCCTTTGCGATTTGTTTTTCATAACAAACAGCACCAACAGCAACACTTTCCGAACCATCAACAATTTCGCACAGGTGTCGCTCAACAGAACCCAACTGGCCCGGAATAATCACCTTCATAACATCCATCAATGGCGTATTTGACGCATCATCGTAAGCAACGCTATTAGCAGAGTTTTTCCCAGTCAAATAACTGTACTCATATTCAGAAATCTTGTCAGTCACGGGTTCGCAAACTTTTTTATTTCTTACAAGATAAGTTCCAAATCCATCAACAAACGAATCATTCACCTTATATATGATTTTCGTTTTTCCATTTGCAGACGCAGCGAGCATATCGCCCCCAAGAGAATAAATATTTTCTACTGCAGCGCCTTTTAAATAATTTGCACCAGAAAGATCTTCTGTTTTCCACCAACTACCATTCCACACCCAAGCTAATTTCGAAGCATTCTTTTCCAAGAACCAATCTGAGCCTACGATAAGTTTTTTTGTATCACCCTCAAACCCGCTCAAGCGCCCATAATCATACGATGTCCATTTATTATCATTTTTATGGTAGTATAGTTTAATTCGCTTATTTTCTTGGACATTATGGTACCATTTTTTTCTATAAGATCTTGTTGTTACAAAAAAATCCTCCGTACCAACGCCCTGCCAATAGAAACCCGACCTCATCTGATGATTGAACAATTTGTCATGCAAAGCTTCCCCATTCCACATATTTTTTTCCAAAGCAAAAATACGCAAATGACGACCCTCATTATAACGAACAGCAAAATAATCACTACCATAAGATTGTACATCCGCCGGATCAGAATTGCTGAATTTATATACATATTGTGAAATCCACCCGCTACCACCCCATCCTCTAATAATTACACGAGAATCACTATTCCAGTGCGTTCCCTCTCCAACATCGGCAAAAAAAGACCCATTCAAGTAAGCATGGTTATCGGAATCAATTTCAGTACCCGAAAAAGTTTCTTCCAATTTCCCATCCCTGAATGTATAAATTGCATAACGCAATTCATTTCCCCAGCTTTGGCTGTCGTCATAATACTGCAACAAGATATGATTTTTTCGAGCATGCAAAAAAACATTTTTTACTCTTTTACCATCCAATTTTATTTCTTTTGATGTATTTGGAGTTTCTCCCCACTTTGTCCAAAATACTTCTACTGAAAATGATGTTGCGCCAGGAGCAATTTTGTACACAAGAGCGTAATCAGGCCCTATATGGGCACTTTCAACCTGAAATCCCATAGAATGGTTAATCGTGTTATTCACGAATTGCACACTATTGAATTCTTTGACAAAGACCTTTTGCCATTCTCGGCCATTCCATTGAAATATTCTTGCCCAGCCTTTTTTCCCTAAATCAATCTTTTCCCCATTTACGGCCATAAACCATCCCGCATCACCCAAACTAACACTATCTGCGGCAGGGACAGGGACATCTTTTCCATCCTTTTTTTCTGTCAAATCTGTCAGAACCCACCTTCCCAAAACTCGCGTATAGATTTTCAAATAACCATTTTTTTTGCCAACAAGATAGGGCGTTCCGTTTTCCAAAAAACTTTGCCCATAAATTGAATCCAAAGGCAACTCTTCCACATGACCGTTTCCCAGCGGTTCATAAACATACGAGAACTCAACCCATCCGCAATCCTTCCCACGAACCTTATACAAAGCGCCCAATGGATAGGCAACCGATTCCGTATATGATGATTTAGACTCGCTAACATTTGTGTAATACGAATACTCTTCGAAATCTGTTTCTTTCCCTTTTTTATTAAAAAAATGCACCGCAGAAAGCAATCTCTTTACATTATTTCCTTCCTGCAAGGGGGAATAACAAAAGCTGACCTTCCCCAAATATTCACCCTCTTTTTTTTCACTAGGGCCATATATTTCAATTTTTGAAAGAAATTTACGGCTGTTTTTTTCCCTAAACATATCTGAACCGGGATCTGAAAGGTTTTCATCCACATCTTTCTTATCAAGGTATTCGCCTTTAAACTTATCAAGGCCCTTCTCTTCATATTCAAAATCTATCCGAGCATTATTTGACGCGCTAACACTTTTCAAATACGTTTCTTTAGTATATCCTATACCTGAATCCCAACGATACCTTTTATTTTTTCCATCACTATATATGGGAAGTTGGCCAGACAACTTTTCAACATGTTGTTCATATTTATAAACAAGACTATTTCCATCAAGAGCTTCTTCTTTAGATATATTCCATGCTACCGGATAATAAGAGGGTGTTCCGTTAAAAGCAGTTTCCATCAATCCATAAGCGTCTTTATCCCCGCTTCGCAGCCAAGCCAGGTCATACTCAGTTGCATTTGGAGTAGGAGAAGTCAATGTCTTTGTTTCTGTAAGATCTCCATAAGAATGAACTATTCCTTCCGAATCAGTAATCTTCCAGCCTTTCACATATTTCCAAACATGGCCCCCATTACCAAGGAGTACGGTTTCTCCAGTATCGCGAGTCACTTTCCAAAAAGGATTTCCTTCTACCCACCATCTTTTTTCAGCATTCTCATCGTAATCAACATTAAACTGCCTTCGCCATGCCTTTTCTTCAAAAATTCTATAGCGATTACCATCTGCCGTAATCAAATAGTAGATATCGTCATTTAGGAACGCATTATCTTTACAGTCGCACACTATTTTAGAGCGTCCCAACGACCATCCCAAGCCAACAATACCTCCCGGGACTTTGTCATTCGACTTCGAAACCTCTTTAAAAATATTACCAGAATATTTTAGGGTGAAATTTACACTAACTTGTCCTACAGACAATGATGCAATGTCCTTCTGCAGAGCAACTGTTCCCGATGAGGGATTTATACCACCCTCTGGAGACATATATTTGCTAAACGCATTAGCGTTTTCGCTATTACTGGCGAAAGCCAAGGAAATAAATAAAAAGCAAACAAAGGAAATTTTCTTTAACAAAATAGCCTCTTTTTTTAATAGAGGCAAAAATAGCTTCAACCGTTTCTTTTTCAAATCTTTTATTTTACTTACTAAGTAATATTTTTAATACAAAGGATTTGATTTATCTACAAAAAAGAAAGTAATTCATTATAGATTAGGCAGTTACACGTTGCTTTAACCACACAAACAGCACATGCACACGTGTGCAGAAATACCTTTTTGACAAAAAAATGGCAAACAAGCTCTCCGTTTATGGCATTCCATGAGCGACTGGAAAAAAAATCATAAAACTTATCTATATTTCTTTTATCAGATTTAAAATAACAGAAAATTCCTCTACTCAAAAGGAGAAATGTGGATGAATCTTGTTTATAAAATCTACTTGTCTACATTGATCGCACTGGCTCTTGTGTCGTGCGGAGAAGATTCGAGTTTAGACGCGGTAGAATCTCCTGAACCATCTTCATCATCTCAAGTTTCGTCATCTTCGACGGAAGCAAATTCCTCGAGCGAAGACAATATCCAAAGCAGCAGTTCCTCCATCAAAGAATCCACCATAAATAGTGAAGATTCAACCATTACCGACTTTCGCGACATGAGAAGCTACAAAGTCATGAAGATTGGCAAACAAGTTTGGATGGCAGAAAACCTAAAGTATTCTCCAGAAGATAATCCATGCAAAAAAGGCATCGATGACGAATGTCTTTATACATGGGCTGAAGCAATGGGTTGTGACACAATCTTTAATCATAGGCCCCGCAACGTTGAGGACCCTGGATACTTGCAAGGACTTTGCCCAAAGGGGTGGCGCGTACCCACCGAACAAGATGCCGAAGAGATGCTCCCTATATTGAAAGCCATGTCAGACACTCCGTTTGACAACGTTTTCTTCTGCAACACCATTTATCCAGAAGACAAGCTCACTAATGGTGATCAGGGCCTCATTCATGACGACTATTGCGATCAATATAGCACACAAGGGCGACGCAATGGATTCAACATGCATCTTAATGCAATATATAACGGCTTATGGCTTTCCGAAGAATATCGCTCTATCGGCAAAAACTCGGCCAGTGCAATAACGTTCTGGGAACACAATATAAGTGTCAATCAATTGAACAGCGACAAATCCCGCCAATACAATCTCCGATGCGTTATGAGGGATTCATTGAATGTCAACGGGGTGCCCGCAGGCGATATCTAATGATATCGTTAATCACTTCATCACTCGAATCGTCGCAGAACCTGCGCGGGATTTTGCGATGAACGTTCCGCCGGTTTTCACGAGAGCATTTGCGCTGGCGCGAAGTTCCTGCATTCCGGAGGCTCGCACCATTCCCAGATAGTTGCCGTTCATGTCGAAGATGCGGTAGCTTTCGGCTCCGGTCGCATGCGATAGCGCAGGCCTTACAAAGTCTGTGCATCCGTCAACGCAAACAATTTCATCTTCTCCGAACACAAAGTAATCCACGTCCATCCAGGAACCGGTTACCGTAAAGCGCAATATGTGTTCGCCCGCAGGGAGGTTCACCGTCGAGTGCACCTTGCTATAATCGTCATAGTTGTCTTCGCCATCGTTTTTCGGGACAGAGATTACGTCCGTGATGTTCTTACCGTCAAGCGACATCTGGAAGCCCGAAGTCTCGTTTGCGGATGCGACCGACGCGTAGAAGGAATATTCGCCCGTTTCCTTCACGTTCACGGTGTATTCGAGCCATTCGCCTTCCTGGTTGTAGCCCACGATGTAGCCCGTCGCCTTCTTGTAAATGTCGACGCCCGTCCCTTCGCGGTAATTGCTGCCGCCGTGGTCTTCGGAATCGTCTTCCTTGTAGGAGTCGTTGCCCGAGCCGACACCCGGAATGTCGAAGTCTTCGGCCTCGATCTTGCCGGGAATTTCAAACGCCTTGCCCTTGAACGGCTTCTGCGGTTCGGGTTCTACCGGCTTGCGGTTCACCGCCTCGAGCATCTGCTCCGCATAGCGTTTGCCGAACGTCACGTAGGCGTCATGACCAAAGTGGTAGCGGTCCACGCCGTTGCCGTCAAGGCCTTCGGAAGAAGCGTAATAGGTATTGTCCATCGTGTTCGGGAGTTTCGACACACGGTCGGAATAGCAGCAGCCCGAACGCAGGAGCTCGCCCGCCACGAACGGCACCGTGTCGGAACTCATGTCGAGCGCCTTGAGGATATCGTCGCGGGTCTTCTTCACGATTTTCGGCCAGTCCGGGTAGCCGCCATCGGTTTCGCCCTGGTGGAAGATGAAGCCCTTGATGACGCCCACCTGCTGAGCCTTCTTCGCGATATCGATAATCGTCTTCGTCACATTGCCGTCGCTCGCGTATTCCTTCGCGTAGTTCTTGAGCCAGTCTTCTGCCGTAGAGAGGTAGTTTGCGTACTGGTCCTGGTCGAACAGCTTGATGCTTGCGCCTCCCACCGCGACCGGGATAATCCCGATGGTTACGTCGGGCATGCTGTCGGCCATCGTGCGTCCGAACCAGTCGGCAATCGAAATCGTGTTGCCGCAGTTAAAGAGCGATGGCACCGCCGGGTAGACCTCGCCCAGCGTGTTGCGGCCCTTGCCCGAGCACTTCTGCGTCGCGAAAATCTTGAAACGCGGGTTTTCAGCCTTGTCGGCGCTCTGGGCATCGGCTGTGCCGCCCATGTTGGACTGGCCGTACGCAATGTAGATGTGGAAATTGGGGTCCGGAGCGGCGCCTGCAGGCGCGGAACCGAACGCAAGAAAGCCCGCGGCAAAACACGCCACGGACGAAAACCGGGTGAGTTGTTTAAAAAATCCCATACATACTCCTTTCAAACAACATTCTAAATCTACCCTCTAGAACGCGAAAAAGGCGCCCGGAGCGCCCTTGTTTTATAGACAGATTGTCCATGCGTAGACGATTAAAAAAGCCCCGTCGCATGGACGAGGCGAAAGGGAGATGCCCGCCTTCGCGGGCATGACAAAACGACGAACGAGCGGTCTTATTCGTGAGCAACAAACGCCCGGTATTAACCGAGCGTGGTTGCGAGAGCGAGTGAGGAACCGGAGGTTCCACACCCGAAACGACGAACGAGCGGTCTTATTTGGCGCGTTCGAGGTAAGAACCGTCGCGGGTGTCCACGCGGATCTTGGTGTTGTTCTCGATGAACAGCGGAATCATCACCTTGGCGCCGGTTTCGACGGTGCATTCGCGGAGAACGTTACCGCTGGTGTTGCCCTGCACGGCCGGAGGAGCGTCAATAATCATGAGGTCGACGAAGGTCGGCGGGATCACTTCGATAGGCAGGGTGTCGCCGCTCTTCGGGTCCTTCCACCAGGTGACTTCGACGGTAGCGCCGTCAAGCAGCCACACTTCGCAGCCGTTGAGGTGTTCCTTGGAGATTTCTTCGGTTTCCTGGTTTTCGTTGTTCAGGAAGTACCAGGTAGCACCGTCGTTGTAGAGGTACGTCATTTCGGTGTAGGTCACTTCGGCTTCTTCGACCGTGTCGCCGCTCTTCCAAGTGCGTTCGAGCGTGCGGCCCGTCACCAGGTTCTTGATACGGACGCGGTTAAAGGCCTGGCCCTTACCCGGCTTCACGAACTGGTTTTCGATGATTTCGTACGGCTGACCATCAACCATGATTTTTAACTTCTTGCGGAATTCGTTGGTGCTTACAGTACCCATATTATCCTCTTGTTGATTTTGATTCTAAATTTAGCAATATAATGGAAAGCCCCGTAACCGCATTCACGCAAATTTCTGACTTTTTGGAGTATCTCGGCGACGATTTTACCGCAAACGAAGCCGTCGCCGGCGCCATCGCGGGGCTAGACCGCAACCCAAAGTTCCCGTTCCTGTGTTCGCGCCACTACGCCGACCTTGTCAAGAAGGCTAGCGAGCCCGCGGCACTGCTGCGCGAAATCTTACCGACAACGGAAGAACTTGCAAGCGTCCCCGGATTCGTGGACGATCCCGTCGGCGATTTGCCCGCGGGCAAGGCGGAAAGCATTATCCAGAAATACGACCGGCGTGCCCTGATTGTCTCGACCGCCACCTGCGGTGCCCGTTGCCGCTTCTGCTTCCGCAAGAACTACCCGTTCCGGAGCGTCCCGGACATCGCTCTCGAAGTCGGCAGCTGGCTCGACACGCACAGCGACATCTGGGAGGTAATTCTTTCGGGAGGCGACCCGCTGACGCTCGGCCCCGGGGCCTTCCGCGACCTAGTGGAAGCCATCGCCATGCACGGCTCGGTCACCACGCTCCGCATCCATACGAGAACCCCGGTAATGCGACCCGACCTCGTGATGCAGCATTTCGAGCTTTTACGCGAACTGCCCGCCCGCTTTGACTGCGTGCTGGTATCGCACGTGGACCACCCCGACGAACTCGACGAGGAATCGCAAGCCGTATTCGGGCAACTCAAGTATGCCGGATGGACGCTGTTGAACCAGGGCGTACTGCTGAAAGGCGTGAACGACAGTGCCGAGACTCTCGAAAAACTGTGCCGCAGGCTGTTCGAGCAGGGAGTCCTCCCCTACTACCTGCACCAACTGGACCACGCGAACGGCGTTGCGCATTTCGAAGTAAACGACGACCGCGCCCGCGCACTGATTGCCGAAATCCGCACCAAGCTCCCCGGCTACCTGGTACCGAAACTTGTGCGCGAAATCGCGGGAGAGAAGAGCAAGACACCCTTATAGCCCGTAGCTAAAAAAGCGTTTTTACGCCGAAGCCGAGGATGCCGTCGAGGTAGTTGCAGCCGTTGCGCAGGGCGTAATACAGGTTCACGCTCCAATTCTTGCGGTACTGCGTAAATCCGATGCCGTAATCCTGCTCGCGGGCCCAGCCGTGCCCCGGATTCATGCGACGGTACAGTCCCGGCTGGTAGAACGCCTCGATACTCAGGTCATAGCCGTCTTGCCACAGGAGCGCGAATTCCGAGAGCCCGAAAGAGCGGCTGCGGAGCATGCGGTACTGCATTCCCTTGAAGTTGTCTAGCCCGCCAAGGGCGAAGTAGTCCATCCTCTTGAGCGAGGCGTCGACAGGGAATATGCCGCCCGCGGTACCGCCAAAGCGCGTAATCACGTTCCCGTACAGCGGGAAATAGGCGGTCACGCGCCCGGATGAGCGCAAGAAGTTGTCAAGCGAATCGGGACGGTCCATTTTCCACGTGAGCGAGCCGTCAAAACGCCAGCCCTTGCGCGGCAAGATGAAGCGGTCCAGCGACACGTACGAAATTTCGGCAGAAGAATGCTTGTCGTCTTCGCTGATGCCAAAGAATATGCCCACGGTGAACTCGAATCCGATATCGCGGGTAATACCCACCTCGCCGACGACTTCCCTCTCAACAACCTCCTTGGCATCGGAACCGTCTTCCTGCTCGTGGGCAGTCTCCTCGTCAAAGTGCCCGCGCACCATCACGTTCCATGGCGTCCCGAAAATCCAGGGTTCCTTGTAGCTGCCTGTAAGATGCCTGGAATCTTCGCCCGTAAAGCCTTCCAGAAGCAAGTCACGCGCCGTCCCCGCGATGTTGTACAGACTCACGTCCACCTGGCCTTCCCATACGTTATCTTCACTGGAGTACGTAAGCAGGCCTTCGGCGCGCGAGACGTTCGCCCTGCGCATGCCGTAGGCGGGAATGATACGGTTGCGGGAGGCGTCGCGGAACAGGCGCACGGGATAAACCTGCTCGAAATAGCCGAGTCGCGCGAGCTTGCGTTCCGAGCGTTCCAAATCTGTGAGGGATACGGCGGAACCTTCCTCGATGCCGCTCAGCCTGCGGAACACCTCCGGCTTAGTACCGCCATTCTCGAGATTCTCGGGAGCGGCCCAAACGTAGCCGGGCCCGCGTTCCAGGCGAAGTTCGAGCAGGCGCGACGGGCCGTCCCCGCGCAGGTTACCAAAGACGCGCACCGCGACAAAGCCCTTGTCTTCGTAGTAGCGTTCCAGTTTTGCGGCAAGAGGTTTCCAGGCATCGCAGGGCTCACCGCGGGCAGGCGTCATCTGCGATTCGTCGAAGGATTCATGCTCCCCGACCCATGCGATGCTGTCGACGGTACATGCGTCCCCGCCCTTCGCCAACGCGAAGGCCGCCAAGAGCAGTATGTATACCATCATCCACATCAGAACACCGCCCTCGCTTCCGTGCTCAGCTTCTGGAAAATGTTCTCTTCCGCATTGCCGAACCGCAGCACATAATGCAGCCCGAACGAAAGGAAGTCATTTATTTCTACCGACGCCGACGCCTCGAGACGGTACGTACGCCCCTCGCTGTAACCCGACATCATCTGGTACGGAACGACATCGTCACCGCTTTCCATCTGAATGGCCGAGAACTGTACGAACGCATCGCCTATGCGGTCCTTCGCGTAACCGAGCCGCAGCGAAGCCTCCCACAGGTAGGCATCGAACTCGTAGCCGGCATCGTCGGAGCCTTCGCCCACGCGGTAGCGGCCACCGGGCTGCACATGGAAACCGTCCAAAAAATTGTAGCGGTAGCGGCCGGAATAGTCACGCGTATTCCATTCCAAGTCTTGCAACGCCTGGAGTTCTTCCTCTTCGAGGAGGAACGTTGCACCGACAAAGTGATTCTCGTTTATCTGGTATCCGGCATCCACGTCGTGATGGAAAACCGTCTCGAAATATTCCATGGAACTGAGTTTCTTGTCGTAGTCGGCACCCGGCTTGTAGGTGACCGAGATTCCCATCGGGTGCATCCATCCCAGGCGTGCTTCCCAAGAGATTGTTCCCGAAGAAATTTTCCGCAGTTCATGAGGCGTCGTCGGCGGAAAAAACAATTTTTTGCCCGTCGTGTCCTCGCCCGCCGCGCTGTACATGCCGCCCAGCGTAATATCGCGCAAGATGCCCCTGCGCACGCCAAGGCTAAGCCCGGGATTCCATTCCACGTCGAGCGAGAACGCCGCATTGGAGGCACGCACCGCACCGATGGAATCGTTACGTCCCATGCCCTCGTAAACAAAGTCGCCGTTGTCGACATCCTCGATAAATGCTCCCGTAAGGCTGTCGTAGCGAACGTCGCCGGTACCGGGCGCCACCGCCTTGTAGACCGCCGTATACGTCTGTTCTTCCGTAAGGCCCAGCTTGTAGCTCACGTTACCCGAGATGCCGCGGTCATCGTCCGTATAATGCGCGTCCACGTCACCCATCCAGGAATGCTCCACATCCGAGGAATCAAGCGCCCTGCGCTCGTACTGCAAAAAATGCTCGACGCCGAAATGGCGGCCGCGGTATTCGGCCGTCTGCGTCCATGTAAGCGAGCGCAGCGAATCGGCCCATTCATCCCCGAAACTGTCGCCGCGGCGTTTCGCAAGCTTTTCCTCTACGCCTTCGCTAGCGCTCCAACGGTCGCCCACCAGGCGGAATCCCGTCCCGGACTTTCCATAGGCGACTTCGTCCTCGACGGCTTCATCCGAGCCTTCCGCCGCATCATCCGTAATCCGCGTATAGCGCACGTCAAAGTTGCCGAACGGGCGCCACAGCCCCTGCAGGTATTCCGCGTTACCGAGCGCCTGGTAACGTTCCTTCTCGACATCCTGCACACTCGCCACACGAACCACGCCCACGTCGCTCGAAACGTCGCGCGTCTTGTGGACAAGCGAAAGCTTTGCCCGCGAAGAATTCCAGTCCTCGTTTTCTCCCTGGCGGTAACCCCACAGCGCGTTGGTGTACCAGCCCGTAGCAAGGCGCGTACGCATACCGAACTCGTCGTGTCGCAAGTCGCCCGAGGTAATGGCGGCGCTGTCCAAATCCCACTCGTCCAGCAACCTGTACGAATTCCAGTCCTGATCGCTACCCTGGAACATGTCGGCGCGGAAACCTTCCTCGATATAGTTCCCGTATACGGAAAACGCGACCGGGAATTTTTTCATCTGTTCCGAGGAATCCGTGGTGAGGTACCAGCGGTAGGCGCGCCCCTCGGGGCCATCGATATCGTGCGAGACCGTATTGGTGTCTTGCCGGTTCATGGCGATTTCCAAGTCGGCAAAATAGCGGTGTTCCGCCTGCATGCGCATGCGCGCGCCAAAACGTTCCACGCGCTCGGGCCTCGTAAGCGGCGAAAGCGAATCCACGCCGCCGGGCAGTGAATCGTTAGAACGGAAGAGTTCGCCGCCCTTGTCGGACTTGAGCGCCGCATAGTCGTCATCGGTCCACACACCGCGTTTCATGCGGTCGCGGTCGTTTTCCAGGCGGAATCCGGACAAGTCCAAATAGAGGTTCGGGTGCCTGTACTTGGCCTTGGCTGCATACAAATTATAGATGTCCTCGTCTTCGTACGAATCGTACTCGATGCGGATTTCGTCATCGGGACCGGGAACCCTCGCGCCGCGAAAATCGAGCAGGCCGCCGGCATAATTCACCTCGTAATCCGTACCGCGAGAAAGCTTAACGCCGTTGACCCACACCGATTCAGACCCAGGCACAACCGAGAGGTAGGCGCCGTCCCCGCTCATCGCGTAGCCTTCCCTTTGGCCGCTCACACCGTTCATCACCACCGTTCTGCGGTCGGTACGGTCTGTACCTGCAGCGCCACGCACCTCGGTATAGCCGGCGCGCAGCCCCGCCATGGCGCCAAGTGTAGAGCGTTCCAGCGAAAACAGCCCCATATTCTCGTCTTTCCAGGTCAGGTCGCCCAGATGGACCATCCAGTGTTTTGATTCCGCGCGGAAATAAATCTGATCCACCTCTTGCAGGGTTGCCGTAGTCTGGTCGCCCGCACGGCGGTCCACGTCACTCAACAAGGCGTCAATATACACGCTGTCGCCCACGAATCCCTGTATCGAGAGGCGCAATTCCTGGTCCACTTGCGTTCCGCCATCGCCCACGGTCACTTGCATAGTCTTGTAGCCGTGCGTCTCTAGCTTAGACGATTGGCTCTCGGCACGGGCGGCCGCCTCGGCGACGCTCTTATTTTGAACAAGGTAATCGGGATTCCAAACGGGCAGGGAATCCAGGTTCATGGCAAAAGACTTGCCGAAAGCAAGCACGACAAGAGATGCCCTGAGCCAGTCCGCCCTGCGCATAAACCTCACCTGCCGGTCGAGTCAATCTTGAACTGTCTACTAGAAAGCAACTTGCGGCCCGCAACCAGGTCTACGCTCCATTCGCCCGGCTTAAGCAACTTGGGCGAAATTTCGGTATGGCATACGCTGAATTCGGACTGCGACGATTCCGTCCTGCTGTCGATAGCCTTGCGGCTGTCGGCATTCTTGATTTCGCACGGGAGAATTTGTATGGTATCGGTCCCCCAGAACCAAATGTGCTTGAGAGAATCCTTGGGCACATGCATCATGTTCGTGATGGTGGAATAAAAATACAGGCGAGTCGTCTCGTCAAAAACGCTATCCACGCCAAAGGGCGTCCCGCGCACCACGTTGCGGCAAACCACGCTCTGGGCGGGCGAAAGTTCCGTCTCGGCGATATCGTCTACATCGTGGTCTTCAATCCAAATGTCTATGAAGCGGTGCACGAAAAATGCGAGAAAGACGAACAGAACAAGGACTGTCGTCTTTCTTAAATTGCGAAGTGGCGGAATGCCAGCCACGGGTGCCCCTACTAGATAAGCTTGCTCGTATTCTGGGTGAAGGCGGGAACCGCATCCACCAGTTTTTCGACCAACAGGCGGTTAAAGTCGTCAATGCGGTTCGGGAGCCTGGAACCGGGGAACACCTGCACCAGCAGGAGTGCCTCGTCCACGGGAGAGATGTAGATTGAACGATTCTCGCCAGAATAAGAAACCGACTGGAAAGTCTCGCCACCCAGCATCAAGCCGACCTGCTTGGCGGAGTCAAAGGATGCCGTGCTGAGGACCGCGAGCGGGGTGGCGTCGATTCCGAGAGAGCCCACTTCCGCAATGATGGATCCATCACGATGGCACAGCACAATATATTCAGCCTTCACGCTCGCCTGGTATGCAAGCATCAAGCGGCGGACCTTGCCTACATCATCAGAATAAATGGTAAAATCGCTCATCAGCACCTATTCCTTACAGGTAAAAATTCAAGAAAGCCTATTTCTTCTTGGGCACGTACGGACGCAATTCGATTTCGTCGTCCGCGGCCTCCTGCGGTTTATCCACGACTCGTCCGAACGTCGGCATACGCGATACCGGAGCCGCCGCACGGGGGCGACCGAAGGGCGAGGACGTAACTCCCTTCTGGAACAATCCCGAACCACTACTGCTAGACGGCGCTCCACCGACAGGAGGCTTGGCCGCAAAGGACGGCATCTTGAACGGGGATGCGGCAGCGGGTGCGCTTGCAGGAGCTGCGGCTGCGGCAGCAGGCTTGGGCGCAGACTGGGTAACGGAGACGCCTTCCTTGGTGAGGCTCACGTCGTGGACACCCGTGTTGTTCACGCTTTCGGCAGCCTTGCGGAGGAACCCTTGCTTCACGTTAAACTTCTCGATGACGAGCATGGCGATTGTCTTGAGCGTCGTAACCACGCCCTTGCCGTTATGGGCGGTCGCCGGGAAGAACGGGACGTTGCGCGGATTGAGTTCGGCGTTCATCTCGTCCAGGGTAAACACGCTGTCCATGTCGCGCTTGTTGTACTGGAGCACGAAGGGCATGTCGTCCAGATCCATGCCGTAGTCCTGCAGGTTCTGGCGAAGGTTCTGCAGGCTCTCGATGTTCTCCGCCTGGCGGGAACGCTGGGAGTCGGCAACAAAAACAATACCGTCCACACCGCGAAGCACTAGCTTACGGGTGCTGTTGTAGTAAACCTGTCCGGGAACCGTATAAAGCTGAAAACGGGTCTTGAAACCCTTGATATCACCCAAGTTCAACGGCAAGAAGTCAAAAAACAGCGTACGGTCGCCTTCGGTCGCAAGCGAAACCATGTCCGTGCGCTTGTCCTGGGGCATTTTCTGGTGTATAACCTGCAAATTCGTGGTCTTTCCGCTAAGACCAGGTCCATAATAAACCACTTTACAGCTGATTTCTCGTGTAGCAAAATTTATCGAAGACATTTTATATCCTTGATACTCTTAGCCTTAATCTAGCAAAAATAATTTTGGACGCTGAAGCGGGATAGCCCAAAACGGGCATTTTAGACTCTTCGGGGATTTCCGAAGGAAATACAAAACACCGGTGCACATCCGTGCATCGGCGTTCCAAATCGAAGCGGTCGGGCCAGAAGCCCAGGTTCGCGATTAAGCGAAACCGTTGACGACCTTAGCGACCTTGGCCTTGTAGTTGGCAGCGCGGTTAGCGTTGAAGCCGGCGCGCTTGGAGCAGGCGGCCTTGTCGAGCATGCTGAAGAGCTTCGGCATTTCGGCGAGGGCGGCGTCCTTCGTGGTAGCGGTACGGATAACCTTGAGGCTAGCGCGGATCGCTGCACGGGCTGCACGGTTCATGGTATTGGCCTTTTCGGCCTGACGCAAACGCTTTTTGCAAGATTTATGTTGCGGCACCTTTTATCTCCGGGTAAAACTTTCAAAAAATTGTAGGCACAAAGATAGTAAAGGTTTGCGTTTTGTCAAGCCCTCCCAGACCTCAAAAAATGCTAATTTTGGGCATTATGATGCAATTCGTGAACCTGACAGGGCAAAGAGAGGCCTACCGAGAAGAACTCGAGGCCGCAGAAAGGGCCGTTCTGGACAGCGGATGCTTCGTTGGCGGGCCCGAGGTGGCCGCCCTCGAAAGGGAACTTGCAGATTTTTGCAATTCTGACGCCGGATGCGACCGCGCGGAACCCAAAACCAGGGCCATCACATGCGCGAGTGGCACCGACGCCCTCACCATCGCCCTCATGGCCCTCGGGCTCAAACCGGGGGACGAGGTCATCGTACCGGATTTCACGTTCATCGCCCCCGCGGAATGCGTCGATTTTTTGGGCGGCATACCGCGTTTCGCGGACATCGACCCCGAAACGCTCCAGATTGACCCGGAAAGCGTGAAGGCGCAGATTAGCCCCAAGACGCGCGGCATTATCGGCGTGGACCTGTTCGGGCAGTGCGCGCCGTTCATGGAACTGCGCCGGATTGCAGACGAACACGAACTTTGGATTGTAGAAGATGCCGCGCAGGCCTTCGGGGCAACTTCCGGTGCCCGCCGTGCCTGCACTTTCGGCGACATTTCCATCACGAGTTTCTACCCGAGCAAGCCGTTGGGCTGCTACGGGGACGGCGGCGCCATCTTTACTTCGGATGTAGAGCTCGCCGAAAAGGTGAGGATGCTCGCGAACCACGGGAGCAGGGAACGCTACCTGCACGAGACCGTAGGCATGAACAGCAGGCTCGACGCATTGCAGGCCGCCATCTTGCGGGTAAAGCTTCACCACTTCGAAGACGAACTGAAGGTGCGCCGCGAGAATGCCCGCAAGTACGATGAATTTTTTTCTTCTGCCGGTGCAAGAATCGTGCCGCAGAAAATCGCCAGCGGGAACACGAGCACCTACGCGCAATATACGGTCTTGGCCGAAAACCGCGACGCTTTCATCGCGAAACTGAACGCCGCGGGAATCCCGCACTGCATCCACTACCCCATGCCGCTGCACCGCCAGCCCTGCTTCGCCAGCATCACGGATGCGGGGTGCGCCGAGAACAATGCCGACCGTGCAAGCCGGATGGCCGTGAGCCTCCCCGTCTGCGCCTTTACCGATGTAGATTTTATCATAGACAAACTGAGGGCCGCCCTATGAAGAACACCGACCTGATTCCCGAAATCGCGAACGACATGACCCCGCGCAAGGTCAAGGACTCGCAAACCGAAACGCACGCCATCGTGCATCCGGACAACACGAATGCGCTCCACAACGCCTTCGGCGGGTACCTGATGGGCCTCATGGACGTGGCCGCCTGCGTGGTCGCTTTCAACCATGCGGGCCGCAAGGTGAACACCATCTCCATTGACGGGGTACGGTTCTTCCGCCCGGCAACGCTCGGGACTATCCTCAACATCCACGCGAGCCTGAACCGCGCCTTCAACACCTCGATGGAAATCGGCCTGAAAATCACCGAAACCGACCCGGTGAACAAGTGCGAACTACCCATCGCGCATGGCTACTTCACGTTCGTCGCCATCGGCGAAGACGGCCGCCCCACCACAGTCGCCCCGGTAGAGCCCGAAACCGCCGAAGAAAAGCGCCGTTTTGACCAGGCCCTCATCCGCCGCGAAGCAAGAATCGCGCTTGGAAAAAAGCTCCAATAGATCCTCGCCGGAGCCTGCCCTGAGCTTGTCGAACGGGCGAGGATGACGTTTAGGCTTCCTGTATACAGGCGGAACCATTATTTATGTTCGGGGCTCTTTCTGAGCCCCCTTCCCATTTCTAAAATTGTGCCATGCGCGGACCCCAAAAAGACGTCAAAGACCGCTCCCTGATAAGCCTCTCCTGGCCGCTTATCCTCACGTTCGCCGTGGGCATGATCCAGCCAATGATGGACAGCTGGTTCCTCTCGCGCACTTCCGAAACCGCAGCCGCGGGCGTCGGCGCCATGCTCCCGATTCTAGGCGCCCTCTTTACCGCACTCCACGCCTTCGCGCAGTCCGGCGCAAGCATCGTCTCGCAGTACATCGGCGCCAAGCAGAACAGCCACGCAAACAGCACGCAGACAATGGTCCTCTTCGGGAGCATCTTGCTCGGGGTCGCCCTCACGCTCGTCATTTTCCCGCTTTCAGGGCACATCCCGCAATGGATGGGCCTCACCGAGGAACCCGCGGAATACGCGATGATGTTCCTGAGCGTCGTCTCGTTCGGGTTCGCCTTCCGCGCGTTGCAGACCATCCTCACCGCGCTCATCGCCACGCACGGCCTTACCGTATGGAACCTCGTGGGCAACACGCTCACCATCGCGAGTAACGCCGGCCTGAACGTCGTGTTTCTCGAAGGGCTATTCGGGCTCCCCAAGATGGGCGTTTACGGCGTGGCCCTCGCCACCGCGCTCTCGTGGCTGATATCTTCGGGCATTCTGTGGATGGTGCTCAAGTTCAAGGTAAAGCACCAGAGCAAGGCACGCGACTGGAAGCGTTCCCGCATCCTCCTCCCCGACTGGATCCGCATCGGCCTCCCCGCCGCCGCGGAACCCATCAGTTTCCAGCTTTTCCAAGTGTTCATCACTGCGATGGTCGTGTACGTGGGCACCACCGCGATGACCGCCCGCGTGTTCGCGGGTAACTTCGCCGCCCTTTCCGTGATTCTCGGGGTTGGCCTCGGCAGCGGAAACCAGATTCTCGTGGCACACCTCGTAGGCGCCCACGACTTTGTGAAGGCGAACCGCCGCGTTTACCAGACGCTCGCCGTGGGCATCACGAGCGGGCTCTTGCTCTCGATAATCGTTGCGCTTTTGGGCGAACACCTACTACGGCTCTACACCGACAATCCCGAAGTTCTCAAGCTCGGGAAGATATGCCTCTGGTGCGACGTAGCCGTACAGCCGTTCAAGGCGGTGAACTTCATTCTCACCACGTCGCTGAGAGCCGCGGGCGATTCCAAGTTCCCCGCGATTGTCGGGAGCGGCATGATGTGGACGCTCGGGCTCGTGACCGCGCTTATCCTCGCTTTTGTCGTGGGGCTAGGCCTCCCCGGACTCTGGCTCGGCATGGCCGCCGACGAATTCTACCGCTCGTTCGCGAACATCTGGCGCTGGCGCAGCGGCCGCTGGAAAAGCAAAGCCGTAGTGTAATTTCGCAAAGGAAGATCCCCGCACGGAGGCGGGGATGACAGCAAAAATTGCTATTTTTGTGGCATGCCGTTCTACCCTAATGAAGTCATTCAGCAGCTCAAGTCGCAAGCGGACATCTCGCTCGTGATCCAGCAGTTCTTGCCGCTGAAGCGCACGGGTACGAACCGCTACGTGGGCGTATGCCCCTTCCACGACGACCACTCCCCCTCCATGACGGTAAATCCGACCATCGGCATCTACAAGTGCTTTGCCTGCGGTGCGGGCGGGGACGTATTCAAGTTCGTCCAGGAACACGAAAAAATCGATTTTAATGGCGCGGTGGAATGGGTCGCGAACTTCGTCGGGTTCCCGCTTCCCAAGTTCAACTCTAAAGAAAATTCCGAAATTACCGAAGAGCGCGCCATGGTACGCAAGCTAAACGAACTTGCCTGCGAATGGTTCGAGCAGCAGCTCTCGCTCTGCCCCAAAGCCCTCGAATACCTAGCCAAGCGAAACATCTCGGAACAGACGCGCAAGCAGTTCCACATCGGCTACGCCCCTGACGGACGCGAAGGCTTTATCGCCTATGCGGCCAAGAACGGCTTTTCGCCCCGCGACTGCGTGAAGGCGGGCCTCGCCACCGAAAAGAAGAACGGCGGCATCGCCGACAAGTTCCGCGACCGCCTGATGATTGCCATCCAGAACCAGTCGGGAATTGTCGTCGCGTTCGGCGGCCGTGACCTTGCGCCCAAGCAAGAAGGCTTCGAGCGCCCCAAGTACATGAACAGTCCGGACACGGCGCTCTACAACAAGAGCGAAATCCTCTTCGGGCTCAACCATAGCCGCGGCGCCATCGCCAAGGAAAACGCGGTCATCATTGTCGAAGGCTATTTTGACCTGATGAGCCTCTACCAGGGTGGCGTCCAGAACGTGGTGGCGGCATCGGGAACCGCCCTCACCGAATTCCACGCGAACATCCTCGCCCGCTATGCGAAAACCGCCTACCTCGTGTTCGACGGCGACGCCGCAGGCCAGAAGGCCACGATGCGTTCGCTGGAAATCGTGCTCCCCAAGGGCATCAACCCGAGAATCTTCGCGCTCTCGCGCCCCGACGGCACCAAGATTGACCCGGACAACTTCGTGAACGAGCGCGGCGCCGACGCCTTCCGCGCAGAACTCTCGCAGGCCGAGGACTGGCTCAGCTATCTCGCCCGCAAAAAGGACCTGAACAGCATCGAAGCCCGCGCCGAGTTCATCACCTACGCGAAATCCCTCGTCAAGAGCATCGAGAACAGGGAACTGCAGAACCAGTACCTGAACCTCATCGCGGAACGCTTCGACACGAACCGCTCCCTGAGCGGGGTCAAGAGCATCAAGCCGCAAAAGAAGGCACCCATGCCGGTACAGGCACCTCCCGAAGAATTCGGGGATGTTCCGCCGGAATTTTCCGAACCGTCCCAGGACCAGGCGCGCGTCCCCTGGGAAATCCTCTCGCCCATAGAGACCCGCTTCGCAAGCCTGCTGTTCCACAACCCGACCCTCCTGGACCGCGCCTGCGAATACTTCGACATGGACTTTGCCGCAAGCGGCATCCAATTGCTCGAATCATCGCTCATAGACGAGTTCATCAACACGATTATCGCGAACTACGCCGAGACGGGCCACTTTTCGGCGCAGCTCCTGTACGAACAGCTCTCGCCCACCCTGCAGAACTTTCTGGAGAACATCCCCGAGGAATCGTGGACACCGCCCAAGGAAATCATTGAGTTCTACGAGACGCTCATGGTCCTCACGCTCAGGCTCTGCGACCGCTACAAGAAGCACATATCGCTCGCCACCCAGCAAGGCCTGGAAATGCGACTCAAGCTAAACCAGTTCTCGCAGAGCATGCAGGCGCTCGACGCCCAGTACAAGAAGGGGGCGCTTTCCATAGACGGATTCGCCGACCAGATTATCAAAAGCAAACAGGCCCTCATACAGATTCTAGCCGCAACGAAAGGATAGCACCATGTTATCAATCAAGAACCTCAAAGCAAGTATCGAAGACGGAACCCAAATCCTCAAAGGCATCAACCTCGAGGTAAAACCCGGCGAAGTCCATGCCATCATGGGCCCGAACGGTTCGGGCAAGAGTACCCTTTCGAAAGTCATCATGGGCCATCCCGCCTACAAGGTGGACGACGGTTCCGTGGAACTCGACGGCAAGAACCTGCTCGAGATGGAAATCTGCGACCGCGCGAACTCGGGGCTGTTCATCAGCACGCAGTACCCCACCGAAATCCCGGGCGTGAACAACGTGGAATTCCTGAAGATGGCACTCAACAGCAAACGCGCCTACCTCGGGCAGCCCGAAATTGGCGACGACGAATTCAAGAAGCTTATCGACGAGAAGATGGCCCTGCTCGAGATGGACGAGCGCTACCGCGACCGCGGCGTGAACGACGGCTACTCCGGCGGCGAGAAGAAGAGGAACGAAATCCTCCAGATGGCGATTCTCGACCCGAAGGTGAGTTTCCTCGACGAGACGGACTCCGGCCTCGATATTGACGCGCTCCGCATCGTGGCTAACGGCATCAACCACATCATGAGCCCCGAAAAGGCGGTCATTCTCGTGACGCACTACCAGAGGCTTCTCGACTACATCAAGCCCACCTACGTGCACGTGCTGCGCCACGGCAAAATCATCCTGAGCGGCGGGCCGGAACTCGCCCTGAAGCTTGAAGAACAGGGTTACGACTGGATCGAGGAGAAGTAATGGACGCCATAGCCCGCATAAAGCAACTGGGGATGCCCCGCCGCAATGACGAGTTGTGGACGTTTTTCCCCGTAGCCAAGATTCCCGCACCGGAATTTCCCGACGCCTGCGCCAGCGAAGAGGACTTTTCCGGCGAAACCGACTTCGCGGCCCTCCTGCCGATTGCCCAGAACGCACGTACGATGGTCCAGAACATCGCCGACGGTTCCGAAGAGATGGCCCTCCTCAAGTGCAACAACGATTTCGGACGCACCATCCTGAACGTAGGCAAGGGCGCAAAGGCGAGTTTCGAGATTCTCGACAACAAGGTTGCGCATTCCGTATCGGCCGAGCGCTTCGACATCAACGTGGGCGAAGGCGCCGACGTGGAAATCTTCTTCGCGAACCCCGCGAACGATTTGCCGCTCACCTTCAGGCACTTCCGCATCACGCAGGCGGCAGGCTCCCAGGTGCGTTTTTCCTCCATCGAACGCGGTAACGGCATTAGCCGCGTAAGCATCGACGACTTTTTGCAAGGGCCGGGCGCCCATTTCGAGGTCCGTACGCTGAACATGCTCGGCGGCACGGCCGAAAGCCACCACAGGCTCCACATATACCACGAATCGCCCGAAACAACCAGCACGCAGCTCTCCAGGAACCTCCTCGACGGTAGTTCCCGCGCCAGCTACGACGGAAGCGTCATTGTAGGCGCCAACTGCACCAAGGCCAACTCCGGCCAGCTCGTGAACACCATCCTGCTTTCGGAAGACAGCTCCGTTTCCGTGAAGCCCGTGCTCAAGATTTACCACGACGACGTGGAATGCACGCACGGCAACACGGTAGGCGAACTCGACGCGGAACAGATGTTCTACCTCGTGAGCCGTGGCATCCCGAAGGAGGCCGCGAAAAAGATGCTCATGGCAAGCTTCGCGAAAGAAACGTTCTACCCGTTGCCCGACACGCCGGCCAAGAAGCGCCTGCTGCAGACGCTCGAGAACGTTTAAAAACCGTGTAAATGTCGTTTTAAAGGAAAAGCGGCCCCTCTAGGAGGGACCGCTTTCTTAGGGGAATGAGAACACTTAGATAAAAGTGGCGTAGAGGAGTAGGGCTACGCCCGAGAACGACATTAAGAAGTTGATGAAGAAAGAGTTGCTACAGAGGTCCTTTCTCATTTGTTTGATCATTTGTTTTGCCCTTCCCTTGATGACCATAATATAGATTAGCGCAATGTCTGTTTCAAGTATTACAAATCACACTGAGACAACAGTCACAAAGTGTCAAAAAACTTACTAAAATCAAGGATTTCCCATCTACTCCAAACAGTCTGAAACTTGACAAAACAGGCTTACCCGAATTTACATACAAAGTAACAAGACAACCCTCAAAGGAAAAGCGGCCCCTCTGGGAGGGACCGCTTTCTTAGGGGAATGAGAAATTCTAATTAATTGCGGCGTAGAGGAGCAGGGCTACGCCCGAGAATGCCATAACGAAGTTGGTGAAGAACGTGTTGTTGCAGAGGTCTTTTTTGATCTGAGTCATCATGTTTACCCTTCCCTTGATGACCTTAATATAGATTCGCGAGCACCCCTTTCCAAGTATCAGAAATCACACTGCGATGGGAGTCACAAAGTGACAAAATGCTTACTTTTCTTCGATCTTCACGACAGGCTCGTCCATCATCTTTTCGGCGATGACTTCAGGCGTTTCCTCGGCCACGGCAGCGTTGGATTCTTCCGGCATCCAGGGCTTGTCAAGGCTCTTTTCCCAGGAGACCGTAGGCGCCTGCTGCACTTCGTGCGAGGTGTCGACGATGGGGAGTCCCAGGAGCTCGCGGGCGCGGTTCAGGGCCGCATCGATGTTGCCGAGAGCGTTCTCCTCGCCAAGCTGCTTCAAGACACCTGCGCGGGTAAGCGCCACCACGGGCTGGGCATGCACGCCACTGAGCAAGAGCTGTGTGCCTTCGCGGTTGCAGCGGGAAAGCAAATCCTCGATCATCTGGATACCGGCGGCATCGATGCTCGAGACACTGCGCATGCGCAGAATAAGAATCTTCGGCTTGTCGGAGATGCGCGCCATGGTGTCCTTGAACTTGTCGACCGCACCGAAGAACAGCGAACCGGCAAGCTCGTACACCACCACGCCCTTGGGCACCTGACGGCTCAAGTCGTTGTGGGCGGCCTCCTCGTCGTCTTCCTTGAGGGCCTCGGTAACCGTTTCCATCTCGGACACGTCGCTCATGCGCTTGATGAACAGCACGGCGGCAAGCAGCACGCCGACTTCGATAGCCACCGTGAGGTCGATAATCACGGTCAGGAAGAACGCCACGAGCATCACGATCACGTCGCTCTTGGGCGCCTTGAACATCTTGATAAAGCTGCGGTAGCCGCACATGTTGAAGGCTACCTGGAACAGCACGGCAGCAAGCGCCGCCATCGGGATCATTTCGGCGTACTTGCCGAGCACGAGCATAATAAGCAGGAGGACTACCGCATGCACGAGGCCCGAAATCGGGCTCACGGCTCCGTTACGGATGTTGGTCGCGGTACGGGCAATGGCGCCCGTAGCGGGAATGCCGCCGAACATCGGCGAAAGCACGTTCGCCACGCCCTGGCCAAAGAGTTCGGTATTGGAGCGGTGCTTGGTGGAGGTCATACCGTCGGCCACCACCGCCGAAAGCAGGGATTCAATCGCACCGAGAATCGCAATCGTCAAAGCCGGCTGGAACACCTTCTGCATCATCTCGAGGCTGATGTTCGGCAGGTGCGGCACCGGGAAGCCGCTCGGGATGTGGTTCTTCATGCCGATGGTCACCACGCCGTGGCCGGTAACGGGGTCGTCCCAGCCGAGGACTTTCACCATCACGGTCGCGACGATAATGGCGATGAGGGAGCCGGGCACCTTGGTGGTGATTTTCGGCCACAGGATGCATACGGCGAGCGCCACGAGACCGACGATGACGGCATAACCGTTAACGGTATCGAAGGACGTCACGTAAAGCTTGATCTTGCCGACGGCATCGGCGGGATCCTTGGCCAAGAAGCGCAGCCCGAAGAAGTTCGGGACCTGGCCGAGAGCGATGATGATGGCGATACCGGCGGTAAAGCCGACCGTCACCGGGTACGGGATGAACTTGATGATGGCGCCGAACTTGGCAATGCCGAAAATGATAAGGAGAATACCCGCCAAAAGCGTAGCGGAAGCGAGGCCGTCGTAGCCGTACTGGCTCACGATGCCATAGACAATCACGATGAAAGCGCCCGTGGGGCCGCCAATCTGGAAGCGGGAACCGCCCAAAAGGGAAATCGTGAAACCGGCGATAATCGCAGTGTAGAGGCCCTGTTCCGGGCCCACGCCCGAAGCGATGGCGAACGCGATGGCGAGCGGGAGCGCAAGGATGCCCACGATGAGACCCGACATCAGGTCGCTCATGAAATTCTTTTTGGTATAGCCCCGGCGGACCGTGCGGAACAATTCGGGGACAATCGTCGTCTTGACGCCAGCAAGGAAACTCTTGACGGATTCTTTGGCGTGAATATTGGACATGGGCACTCCGTTCTTAGGAACGGCGCCAAATTTAGGAAAATTTACATACCCTGTTAAGGGGAATTAGTAAAAAAGTATGTGAGCTAGAGGAGTCCCTTCTTCGCACTCTTCATCAGGTTCTTCACCTGCTTGGAGGTAAGCTGCGGGACCTCGGCGTCCTTCTGGGCACGGGACTTGGGAGCGCAATCCTCGCAATAGTACTTGACGACCGTACCGAAGCTAGCGGCACCGTCACCCATGTCCGTCTGACGCGTACGGAAAGAACGGACCAGGGCCTCCTTGTGACATTTATCACAGATACCCATTTTCGGGGCCGCCGGTTCATGGCGTTTCCCCTTCCTGTCGCCGTTCTTGTCGTTGTCCATGGCCCATGCACGGGCGCTGGCGGCATTCTTCGAAGCAAAATGATCGTCAAACAAGCTCATATTTCCCTACCTTTTTAATTTAAATCTCACTTCATCGTATCTAATATACAATCTTGCAAAAAGAGCGACAGCAATGTAAGGCACAAAGAGGTCGGTTTTGCATCGTCGGAATAGAGGCTTCTCGCGAATTTGCCCCTTTCGGCCTGCATTTCCTTGAATTTTTCGGCATGGGCGGCAAAATCCAGTACATGGACGCGGTCCGGGCACTTGTCCGCCTGCGCACGGATAAAGTCGTCTAGCGCCAGCACCTGGCCGTCTATCTCGGGAAGAAGGTCCTTGGGAACCGTCACGAGGTCCAAAAACGACTGCGTCTTCTTGAGGATTTCGTCGACAAGGGCGCCGTAGCTCTCCGACACCTTGGAGGCATCGCCGCCTTCGCGCTTCATCTCGGAGAGGCCAAGCCCCAGAACGATGCGCCCCGCCTGCTTGCCGATAATATCGGACGAGGCGCGCGCAAGCAACTGCGAGAGCGACGGGAGTACCGGGGCGTTCACGGAAAACTGCATGGGACGGTTGGGCTTGCGGCACAGGAGCATTTCCACGCAACGCGCGGCAACCTCCCCCTGGGGGCCGAAAAGTTCATCGCCTATGATCAGAATCCTATTTTCCACGTCAATAATCTACTCTTTATTATCCGGTTTGACCACCTTCAACACCCAATAATCCGCTTTTTTTTCGCGATTTAGCACTTTATGGCCGTCGGCCACCAGGCTCCCGGGCACATTTTCTATAGGGGAACCGTTATCGAGCCAAATTTCAAGGACCTTCCCGCACGGGTAGCCCGCCATTACAAGCCTGGACCTTACCGCGTTGCGGGGGCAGGCAACCCCGCGCAAATCCAGTACCGACGGGGCATCGCCGGCCAGTTCCGCAGGGAGCGGGCGGGACTTGAGCGACTCGCAGAAGGCGGCAATTTCACCGCTATGGGCAGCCGGGGACTCGAGCCACTCGTCGAGCGGGCCGTTGCAGGCATGAGCCAAAAGAACCCTCGACAGGGCCTCTTCCGGAGGTAGCAGTCCACCCCCGCTGCGGCGAATCCATTCCGCGCAGGCATACGACACCAGTTCCCTCAGGGCGTTGCCGAAGGTTTCCTTGCCACTGTTGGCCTCTATCCATTTTGCAATCGGAGACTTGTCCATCGTTGTAATAAATTCCTCTTGTAAACCTACAATCTAATTACAAAATCACCCAAAAACGCCAAAAAAAGGTGTTTTTTCACAAAAAAAGCGCCATAATCATTTTTCACACATTTTTACGCAAAAAACATAGCAAAGTCGCCCTAGGGTTTCTATATTTGGCGCCAAGCATTCAATTATGCAAAGGTTTTCGAAAGGATGAGTACTGTACTTCTCTACGCAATGTTCGTAGTTTATGTAATCGCCGGTGTCGGTTTGGTGATTTACGGCTTTAGTTGCTACTACAGCATCTACCTATTCCTAAAGAACAGCCGTAAGACCCGGCTTTCCGACCGCAAGCGTATCCTCCAGTTCTATCGCGAGCACTCCATTTCCGACCTCCCGCAGGTCACCACCCAGCTTCCTGTATTCAACGAAGCCAACTGTGTCGAACGTCTGCTCGAAGCCGTGTGCGCCATTGACTACCCCAAGGACAAGCACGAGATCCAGGTTCTGGACGACTCCACCGACGAATGCTACGAAGTGGCCAAGAAGAAGGTGGCCGAACTTGCCGCCAAGGGCTACGACATCAAGCTTATCCACCGTACGAACCGCTCCGAATTCAAGGCCGGCGCCCTCAAGGAAGCCATGGCCGTTGCCAAGGGCGATTTCCTCGCGATTTTCGACGCCGACTTCGTCCCCGAGAAGGACTTCCTCCTCAAGACCATCCCCTACCTGGTGATGGACGAACAGATCGGCCTGGTCCAGGGCCGCTGGGGCCACCTGAACCGCACCGAATCCGGTTTGACGCTCGCCCAGTCCATCGGTATCGACGGACACTTCGTGGTGGAACAGTCCGCACGTAGCTGGGGCAAGCTCTTCATGAACTTCAACGGTACCGCCGGCGTGTGGCGCAAGCAGGCCATTTACGGCGGTGGCGGCTGGGAAGGCGACACGCTGACCGAAGACATGGACCTCTCCTACCGCAGCCAGCTGGCCGGATGGAAAATGAAGTTCGTGTTCGACGTGATTGTGCCGGCCGAACTCCCCAACGACATCAACGCGTTCAAGGCTCAGCAGTTCCGCTGGGCAAAAGGCTCCATCCAGACAGCCATCAAGATTCTGCCGCGCGTCCTCAAGTCCAAGGTCCCGCTGCGCGTCAAGATCGGAGCCATCCTCCACACAACGCACTACTCCATCCACCCCTGCATGCTCTTTACCGCACTCTGCGCCTGGCCGCTGCTCGCCTTCTTTGAACCGGTCGCACACATTCCGGGCTGGGGCTACACCATCGGTTTCGGTTTCATTTTCCTTGCCGCTATCGCTCCTTCCGTTCTTTACTTCGTTGCACAGCGCTGCTCCGGCTACACCGGCTGGAAGATCCGCCTGCTTAGCCTCCCCATCCTCATGGCTCTGGGCGTGGGCATCGCCGTGAGCAACTCCCGCGCCGTATTCTCCGCAGTTCTCGGCACCAAGGGCAGCTTCGTCCGCACCCCGAAGAGCGGCGGTTCCAAGAAGAAGGCCAAGAGCCACTACGCTCAGAAGTTCCCGTGGCAGGCCATTCTGGAACTGGGCGTGGGCGTCTACTGCATCTTCGGTCTTTTGGAATACATCGGTGCGCAGAAGTTCATTATCGGACCGTTCCTCGCCCTCTATGCGGTCGGTTTCCTCTCCGTGGGCGTGCTGAGTTTCATGCACTTCATCAGCAACCTCTTCGAAATCCACAAGGTCCGCAAGGAACACGGGAACGTCGAGGCCCAGGAAGCCTAAGCACTAGAATCGATTTTCGAAGCGCCCGCCAAAGCGGGCGTTTTTCGTTTTCTCGTGAAGTTCCTGGAGGAGTTCCACCGACATGCGCCCGTACGATTCGGTATAGCGGGCATGGACTTTACGGTAGGCGGCATAGCCTCCCATGACCGCCAGTGCCAGTACGGACGCACAGGCGACGGCCACCATCAGTTCCATGAGCGTAAAGCCAGCCTTCACCTGCACCGCACCATCCTCCTGAAGCGGACCAGGCTGTCGCCGGTTTCCGCATAGTAGAGCCTTGCGCCGGCCAGGGCCCGGCGGAGCGAGGGCGACAGCGGGTACATGTGGAGCGTGTCGCTGCACGCAGGAGCGGCATCGACCAGGGATTCCATGCGGGACACGGCCGCGGTGACCGATTCCACCCGGCGCTTTTCCATGGAGCAGAGCTTTTCGAAGCTACCGGCACAGTACAGGAGCGCGGTCATCCCGGTAGCGAACACCGCAATGGCGACGCAGACCTCCGGCAACGTGAAGCCGCATTTCGAATAACTTTTCGGGTACAGTCTCATCGATTCACCTCCCTTGCGAACACGACCTTGAGACCGTCCATAAACGCGGGCATTACCGTATCGCCCTCGCAGGCATCGCCCGGGAAGGCGGCACGGAGCCCGGCAAAGCGCACGCCGCCAGCGACTTCCACCTCGGTCCCGTTCTGCCCTATCGCTATAGCCATGCTCGGATAGGCGGCGACGGCACGCCCCCGCAGGCGAACCTCGCGGCGGGCGGAGAGCATCCCGCGGAAATGTACCGCACCGGAAACCTCCACACGTTCGCCCGCCGCGACTTCCAGGAAACCGATTTGCACACCGCCTTTCAGCGTCACGTTCCCAGACGCATGGAGCCGAAGCGTATCGTACACGGCATTCCCGTCCACCGCCACATCGCCCGAGACGACCGCGTTAAACGACGGGACATGCCCGGCGAGCGAAAGCCGGAGGTCGCCATCTTGCACGCGCATGTACGCGAACTCCGGCGCTTCGGACAAACGGCGGTTCCCCGAAAAGTTGCGAAGCGCCGGAGACGAGACGATACGTTCCCGCAGGCCGTCCCTGTAAGCCTGCATTCCAGCATGCCATTCCCTGTAGCTAAGCGCCTGCAGCCTCGACACCGTCAACGCGCAAACCTCCACCGAGGAATCCCTCCCCGCGCAGAGCCGCCCGTACGGCCCAAGCGTCGATTCGCTGACAGGCGGCAGCCCTAGCTCGCCCCCCGCAGCCACGGAATGCGGGATTCCCGCAAGATGCAACAGCAGGCTCGACTCCGCGTCGTATACCTCCTGCACGTCGGCCGCCACGCGCATGGCCTGCCGCCGGACGTTCCCCGGCAATCCGAGAAGTGTCGCGAACAGGAGCGTAAGTGCAAGAATTGTCCCGAGCGTGAACGCCAGGACAAATCCGGATTTACCGCGACGCATGCTCAACGACTCCCGCCGGGGCGCTCCCGTTGAGCACCTCCACTGCATTCCCGTTACAGATAAACTGCACGCGATCGCTACCGATGGAAACGACCGCGAATGCCCCAACCGAATCACCCACGCCGAGCCAGCGAACTTCACCGGCAATTTTAGCCTGCGCAAGCTTCCCGTCGACAGTGCCCTGGATGGTCAAAGCGGGCATGCCACAAGCCGACGGCGGTGTGTTGCCGCGTCCTGAAACCGCACGCACCTGCGAAAGTTTCGGTTCCGCGGGCCCCATGGTCCACAAGCCATCCCCGAGGATTTCGTCAGGAACAGCCGAAAGTTCAGGCGCCGCGGCCAGGGTGCAATCCTCACACGTCTCCCCTTGCGCCGGGTATACCGTCACAAATCCAAGCGACGCCACGGCTGCAAGCGCAAACAGCATTACCGGGGCGCCAACATGCAAACCCGCCGTCCGGGAGCCATAAAGGTCCAGCCTCTTCCAGAACGGGTCCCGCGCCGCCTCGGCGAACATCCCGAACGTCGCCTCCGGATAGAACCGCGAATCAAAAGCAGATGTGCGCGAGAATAGCGGGTCCTTCGCGAGAAAGGCGTCAAAGCGCTCCAGCCGCTCCGCGACAAGCGCGGCAGAATCGCCGCCGTAGCCGTTCTCCTCGGACCAGTGGCAAAGACGCCCCTCCATGAACACGAGGATGTACAGAACACCGTCGACAACGGCCGCAAAGCGCATGTTGCCACCGCAATCGCACGAACGCATCTCCCTATCAGCAAGCGCGTATAGGCCGATGGATTCGGGCAGAGCGCGACGTTCTTGTGCGCGACGTTCTTGCCCGCGACTCTTGCACCCCTCCTGCGCAGTTACAGCCACCAAATAGCGGTGCTTGCGCCCGTCCGCCGCATTGAACGAGACCATCTTCCAAAACGCGATGCAAGACCCCTGCACCTCCGGGAACTCCTTCGCGAAAGTCTCCTCAAGCGATTCCTGCGGGGCGTCGCAATCAAAATCCGTCACCACCTCCCAGGTGAACATCTTCGCCCGCACCGCGCGGGTCCTCCGCAAGTACCACATCCTACTTCACCTCCGGAGTAATGAATATCGCGAGTTCGCTCTCGTTCTCCTCCTCGCTCACGTAGCTGAACAGGCGCCCAATCAGCGGCAAGCTCCCGAGGAACGGCACCGCCGAACGGACTTCCGTCTTGTTCCTGTGCCTAAGCCCACCGAGACAAAGCGTCTCGCCGTTCTTCAAGACAACCGTCGTCTTGAGGTTGCGCGTGCTTATGTCGCGCGGGCCGTCGCCAGAGCTCCGCCCCGCCGTCTTGATTTCGGGCGACACCTCCAGGGTAATGCTGCCCGAGCTTGTCACCGAAGGCGTCAACTCCAGGGAAATCCCGTCATTGAAACTGCGGTAATCCGTAATGGGGAACCCGTCGGCAGACACCTGGCTCACCAGGTAGTAGACGGTGTTTGTCACGTTGAGTTCCGCCTTATTGCCGTTGAGCGTAGTAAGCCTCGGGCGCGCCAATACCTCCGCCATGTTGTTCTCCTCGAGGCTCGCAAGTTCCACCTCGAAGCGGTCCGGCAAGATTCCCACCTTGCCGAACGCCCCCGACGCCGACATGTCTTTCCCCAAGAAGTCATAGAACCCGCGCACGCCGATATCGTTCTGCCCCGTCTTGCGCGAAGCACCGCTATGAAGCCCTAGCTCGAAAGCCTTTCCGCGCTTGAATTCCACGATAATGCACGACAGCGTCACCTGCAATGCGGGGACATCCACAAGAACCATTACCGATTCGGCGGCAGCGACTTCCGCCTGCGGGCCCGCCAACAGCAAGGCGTTCTGCTCCTTGACCTCCGAGATGGCAAGATTCCCCTCGGGAATAAACTTGGAAAGCTGCGCCATCGCCTTTTCCGGATGGACATGCCTGAGCGGGTACAGCCGTGTAGCCGAAAGGGCGTTTCTCGCCCCGCGTTCCGCCACGAATAAGTTAATGGAATCGCGGACATACACATAGCGGCTCCCCCTGAAGATATTCCTTAGCAAATCGTCAAGCGCAATCCCCTCAAAATGGAGACGCACCGACTCCTGTACGTCCCCATACAGCGCCAGATTGAGCCCTGCGGCCCGCGAAAGTTCCCGCAGCACATCCGCGAGGGGCGCCGACTCGAGATCCACCGAGTAGGAATCGCCATCCCTCAGGACTTCGACCGCGGCTCCACTCCCCGCGACGCCCTCCGCGCCATTCCCCGTGCCGCGCCCCGAACCGCGTTTCAGTTCGACCCTCAGGCAGCCCGACTCCTGCCGCACGCGAAACCCCTGCGAATCCATGAGTTCCCTGAAGGCGACATCGGCGGGCAAGTTACGCAGGCTCCCCGAAACGCGCCCGGAAACCTCCGGCGAAGGCAAAATGTTCAGCCCCGTGTTGGCCGAATACTCGCGGATGAATTCCAGAACGTCCTTGTCGCGCACGGACACGTTTACTAGGGAATCCTTTTGTGCGAAGTAATTCTCCCCATGCTCCCGCGCCCGCCGGATATGGAACACGTTCCCCTCCTCCACCACCTGAAGGCCCATGGAGGCGCACAGCGCCGAAAGCCCTTCGAGCACCCCGACACCGTTCAAGTGAAACGTCACGCGTTCATCGATGCCATGGTCCACCAAGATAGGCGTATCGTAAGCCAGCGAAAGCGAGCGCGCCACCTCGCCTATGGGAGTATCCACGAAGTCAAACGTTGCCGCCTGCAAGCGGACGACCGCAACCAGGAGCACGGCCAAAAGTTTTGTATTTGGAGGCATTCGCCACCCCAGAGTAAGCATTTCCGCAAAGCGGCCCCTGCCCGGGATGTAGAAAAGGGCGGAATTTCACGCCACAACAGAACGGCCACAAGCCGTCATGTACAATATATATAAAAACCCGGACAAAATGTCCGGGCTAGCACTTTTTGAGGTTGTTTAATACTAGATCTTAAAGTCGAAGCCCACGCCAAACCCGCGGCTGTCGCGTTCGTATACGGCCACGCCGTAATCCACCACCTCGTCGTAATCGTTGTAGAGCGTGTGGAAGTAGCTCAGGTTCACGCGCATCCAGTCCGTAGCGCGGTACGCAAGGCCAAAGCCGAAGCTCCTAGAGGAGATGTTGATGTTCATGTCGCTGATATAGTCATCCTTGATGCCAAAGCGGGTCACCTGCATGCCGCCGCTCAGTGTAAAGCGCTTCAAGAAGTCCACCTCGACGCCGTAAAGGAATTCGTTGGTGTCATCCACATGGTCTTCCAGGTCGCCACTGAAGTTGGCCTTGCTGTCAAACCAGTGATGGTAACCGAGGGCGATACGCACATTGTCAAGCAGCGCATAGTTCAGGCCCAGCGCCAGGAAAGACGGGATGTCGTTGTGATCCTTCTCGCCGTCGTTGAACTGTTCGAGAGGTGTATCGTTCTTCTTGGTATCGTTTTCCATCTCGATGGAGGTATTGTATTCGAACTTCGCACCGAACGTCAGACGCTTGTACTTGAAGCCGAGGCCCACGATCGGGGTGATTCCCCAACCCGTCTGGTCAAGTTCCAGTTCCATGGTCATCTTCTCGTCCATGGTCTCGAACGTCTTCGCGAGCGTCGCGTACTGCGTTTTCTCCTCGGCAGTCTTCGCGTTTTCGGCAAGCGTCGCAAACGTTTCGGAAAGCTTGGAAGCCTCCATCATCTTGCCGTCAGGATTCACGCCGGGAACTGTGGTATTCAGCTGGAGATTTCCGACAGAGCCGTCGTAGCTGTTCATCGCGTAGTTGAATCGCGCACCGGCGTACACCGAAATCATCTTGCCGAACTCGTAGGCAGCACCGAGAGTCGCGCCAAAGATGTAGGAACTCGCCTCGAGGGACACGTCCACGGAACTCGCGCTCGTCTTGAGGCCCTTTTGCGTAAGGCCCGCTTCCATCTGCTTGAGCGGCGAATACGTCAGCGCGTAAAAGCTCGGGATACCGTCATCGAAATTCACCTTGCCGCCACCGCCAATAACGCCGAGATGGCCGGAAAGGGCGAAGTTCCCCTTGTGCCACGTCACGAGCGCACTGGGCAAAGACGGGACGAACGCCGTGCCCTTGAAGTTTTCGCCTTCATCGAAAATCGGGGACTTCTCGACAGTCGTTTCGCGGCTCTGCCAGAATGTCTGGTTGTTGACGGAGATGTACAGGCCATCTTCCATGAAAGCCGTGCCCGACGGGTTCGCATAAGGGGCGTCCACGTCGGTGCTCGCGTCGCGCGCCACGCTACGCTGGAAAAGCACGGACTGGTTGGTGTTGGTATTGAGGCCGCCGGCAAAAGACTCGGCCGCAAAGGAGGCTGCGAGGCACATCGCCAAGGTCGCTTCGTGAAGTCTCATATCCTTTCTCCTATCGGTCAGGATTTTTAGCTGGGCGATAAGGTAGAAAAGGATTTTAAAAGTTTTATTATAATTTGCTTACTTATTTATGCCGGTACGAAACATGTATGATTTTTGTAATACAGAACCCTGGCGGCGGAGCGCTATTCCACCTTGATAAACGTCGTCACCTCTATGGAATCGGATTGTTCTACGCCGTTCTCGTAATGCGTATAACCCAGAGTCCACGTGACCGTCGTATCCGAATCCACACCCGCACTGGTGAAGCTATAACGCCTCTCTTTCACCATCCTCACCGAGGGCCACGTCCGCCACAACATACTTGACCCATCCGAACCCTTTAAGCCTAATACCATCACGATGCCAGGAAGGTCATGAAAATCCAAGTCCGAACAAACCCCTATTGTCACGCCCTTACCTTCCGAACTAAAGTCGAGGGTATCCAAAAGCGAGCGGATTTCCGTAGAATCGAAGGGATGAGCAGACGCATCATAATAGAATTCCGGCGGAATAAAATCGGTTTGACGGTTTTCGGTATAATTGATAAAGGTCGTATCATAGACATACTGCGTATAGGGCAAATGGAGAGTATCCAAATAGAGCGTATCTACGAGAGCTATAAAAACACGTTCCTCACCAACCAGGATGACCTCCTGCAAAGAATCATATTTTATAAAATCCAAAGGACCACAGCAAAGATCCTTCATAAACACAACATCTCTCTGCGAACATGAAAAAGCACTGTCCCGAACATCGCAATCCAATTGCGCAGATTTGCTAAGTACCGTATCGAGCGGTCCATTTTCGAGCCGATAGACAAAACTCGTATAATGCCGGGTCACAACCTCAGTCGTATCATAGACCGTATCCCTGTAAACCACCAACGTATCCATAAAGAAAACAGTGTCTTTTTCCTTGACGGGATCCGTAAATTCATCTTCCTGTTCAGAATCACGCACCACCGTGTCGGGAGGCGGCAATTCGGCCGTATCGGGAAGGAGTTTCTCTGCTGTATCGGGAATTCCCATAGCATCGGTCCCGGCCGGCAGAACCGCATCTTCCTGCAACGATGTCGTCAACAGATCTTCCTGCGAGCAGGCCCAAAACAACGAAACTAGGAGAGACACTCCCAAAACTACGCCACATCTTTTTACACCAGGAAAATTCATAAAACCTCCTAACAGTGTAAACTTAGTTTATTGTAAAAAGAATAACAGCCTATCTCGGGAAATAACAAAAAAGCGCAATTCCCGTCACCTGTTTTTGCGACCAGGCAAAGGGCACTTGCGTTTTTTGCGACCCGCGCGACTTAGTCGCGCTTGAGCGTCTTGTACTTGATGGGCTTCGGATTGTCGGCATCTTCGCCGAGACGCTTGCGGCGGTCGGCTTCGTATTCGCTCCAGTTGCCTTCGAACCACACGACCTTCGAATCGCCTTCGTAAGCGAGGATGTGCGTGGCGATGCGGTCCAGGAACCAGCGGTCATGCGAGATAATCACGGCACAGCCTGCGAACTTGAGGATTGCCTGTTCCAGGGCCTGCAACGTTTCGATGTCCAAGTCGTTCGTCGGTTCGTCGAGGAACAACAGGTTGCCCGGTTTCTGCAGGTTCTTCGCCATGAGCACGCGGTTGCGTTCACCACCGGAGAGCGTCGTGAGCTTCTTCTGCTGGGCGGCACCGGTAAAGTTGAAGAGTCCGCAGTAGGCGCGGCCGTTCATCTTGCGGTCACCCACCATAATCTCGTCGTTCCCGCCGGTGATTTCTTCCCACACGGTCTTGCTGTCGTCGAGGCTGTCGCGGCCCTGTTCCATGCTGATGATTTCCACGGTCTCGCCAATCTTGAGCGTACCGCCATCGGGCTTTTCCTGGCCCATAATCATCTTGAACAAAGTCGTCTTACCTGCACCGTTCGGGCCGATAATGCCCACGATACCGGAGCGCGGCAGGTTGAAGTTCAAGTCGTCGAACAGCACCTTGTCGCCAAAGGCCTTCTGCAAGTGTTCCGCCTGGATAACGATATCGCCCAAACGCTTGCCGTTTGCAATGTGAATCTGCGCCACCTTGATCTGCTCGCGGGAATCTTCGGCGAGCAATTCCTCGTAAGCCTTGAGACGGGCCTTGCTCTTGGCCTGGCGCGCCTTCGGGCTCTGCTTGACCCATTCCTGTTCGCGGGCCAAACGCTTCTGCCTGTCGGATTCGCCCTTTTCTTCGCCACGGAGGCGTTCGAGCTTCTGGTCGAGCCACTGGGCGTAATTGCCTTCCCAAGGAATGCCACGGCCGCGGTCAATTTCCAAAATCCAGTTCGTCACGTTGTCGAGGAAGTAACGGTCGTGCGTCACGAGAATCACGGAGCCCTTGTATTCGCGGAGGTGGCGTTCGAGCCAGGCGACCGTTTCGGCATCCAAGTGGTTCGTCGGTTCGTCCAAGAGCAGCAAATCCGGTTCTTCGAGGAGCAGGCGGCAAAGGGCCACACGGCGCTTTTCACCACCGGAAAGGTTCGTCACCGGCCAATCGCCCGGCGGGCAGCGGAGTGCGTCCATGGCAATTTCGATATTGCGGTCGAGGCTCCACAAGTCCTGTGCATCAATGATGTCCTGAAGCTTCGCCTGTTCGTCGAGGAGCTTGTTCATCTCGTCGTCTTCCATGGGTTCGGCGAACTTCATGGAAATCTCGTTGAAGCGGTCGAGCACGGCCTGCTTCTTGGCCACAGCCTGCATCACGTTTTCCTTGACGGTCAAGTTCGGGTCCAGCTGCGGTTCCTGCGGCAGGTAACCCGCGGTGCGGCCCGGCTCGATCCAGGCTTCGCCCTGGAATTCCTTGTCGATGCCCGCCATGATGCGCAAAAGCGTCGACTTACCGGCACCGTTCTGGCCGATGATGCCAATCTTTGCGCCGTAGTAGAAGCTCAAGGAAATGTCCTTCAGCACCTCCTTGTTAGGCGGGTACGACTTGGTCATCTTGTACATGTAGAAAACGAATTTTTCTGCTTTATTCTGTTCGGCCATAAATAGTGGTTAGGGGTTAGGGGTTGGTGGTTAGGGGT